>VFQN01004624.1_pt1 | contig 17997 bp, 17 predicted proteins | sample 3512371 | NCBI WGS metagenome assembly VFQN01 (sample SAMN10412370, study PRJNA504923) | tailings metagenome | isolation source: Replicate 2 from Balatoc abandoned mine | place: Philippines: Itogon, Benguet | collected 2017-08-28 | reverse complement strand
CGCCCAGTTCGAAACAGCCCCCGGAAATCTCCACATCGCCGTCACAGGGACCCGCGGACAACGGCATCAATGAGCCACCGTGCTTCAATGCCGGATAGCCCAGTGTCTGCCGGGTATAGGTCAGCGCTTCGCAATGCATCTGCTCATGCATGGCGCTGAGCCTCGCGAAATAGGCAGTGTCGGGATCGATTGCACCCTGCAACAGCCGCTCGCCGACCGCCGACCTGACTTCGGACAGATACTGCAGGGTGGCAGGCATGTCCGGCAGCGGCAGCGACCAGCGCACATCGTGGGATACGCGCGAGGAGTCGTACAGCGCATCGGCCTGTGGCAAGCGGCTTGCAGACAGCGAACCGTCCGCAAGCCGCCGCAGGCACCAGCGCTCCTCGAACCAGCCGAGATGCCCCGTTTCCCACAGCGGCGGATTCACGATCGCGAGTTTCGGCCCCAGCCACTGCGATTCGTCCAGACCGCCGACCAGTTCCAGCGTGCGCGTCCGCGCATTGTCGAGCAGCGCGCTCAGTTCGGAGGCAGTAGTGGATTCGACGGCAACCATCGGCAGGCGGAATTGTTTTGTTATATTGCTTGCGGAGTGTATCCGGATACCGCCGCCGATGAAAATCGCCCTTGTCACCCCCGCCGCCGTACGTTCCCGTTACGGCAACCGCAATACCGCCGAGCGCTGGGCGCGGATGCTGCGGGAACTCGGCCACCAGGTCAGCGTGCAGCAACGCTGGAATGGACGCAGTGCCGACCTGCTGCTGGCGTTGCATGCCCGCCGCAGCCACGACTCGATCGTGCGTTATGCCGAACGTCACCCGGACCGCCCGCTGGTCGTCGTGCTGACCGGCACCGATCTGTACCGGGACATCCGCAATGACGTCAATGCGCAGGAATCGCTGGAACTGGCGACGCGCCTGGTGGTGCTGCAGGACATGGGCCTGCGCGAACTGCCTCCCCGTTTGCGCCGCAAGGCCGGCGTCGTCTACCAGTCATGCGAAACCCTGCGCCGCGGGACGCCGATCAAATCCTGCTTTGAAATTGTCGTCAGCGGCCATCTGCGCGAGGAAAAGGATCCGTTCCGCGGCGCCGAGGCCCTCGGCCATTTGCCCGCGGACAGCCGCATCCGCATCACCCATATCGGCGGCGCGCGCGAACCCGCGATGGCGGCAGCCGCCAGGCGCCGGATGAAGCGCGAACCGCGTTATGTCTGGCTCGGCGAACTGCCACGCCCGCAGGCGCTGGCAACGCTGGCGCGCGCGCGCGCGATGCTGATCAGTTCCCGCATGGAAGGCGGCGCAAACGTGGTCAGCGAAGCACTGACCGCCAGGGTGCCCGTGCTTGCCTCCCGCATTCCCGGCAACATCGGACTGCTCGGCGCCCGCTACCGCGGGTATTACCCGGTCGAGGATGCCCATGCGCTGGCCGCACTCCTGCACCGTGTCGAAACCGATGCGGATTTTCTGGCGACCTTGCGCCGCCAATGTGCGGCACGCCGGAAACTGATCAGTGCCGCGCAGGAAAAACTTGCGCTGCGCCGGCTGCTGGCAGCGGCAAATAATTCATAACTATTTGTTTTTATTTGTATTTTTTAAATCCCGCACGGGTGCAAAGCTCTGCCGGTGCGCCGGCGTCGGCCCCAGGCGGCGCAGGGACGCCATGTGCAGCGCTGTGCCGTATCCCTTGTGGCGGTCAAAACCGTAACCGGGATAGGCGGCATGCAATTCGAGCATGTGCGCGTCGCGCGCCGTCTTTGCCAGTATCGATGCAGCGGAAATGGCAGGCACCAGTGCGTCACCCTGAACGATGGCACGCGCCGGCATCCCGACCGCAGGCACGTGCAGGCCGTCCACCAGGATCGACTCCGGCTGCTCCCGCAGGGCCGCAACCGCGCGCTTCATTGCCAGCAGGCTCGCCTGCAGAATGTTGATCGCATCGATTTCCTCGACGCTGGCGCTGGCCACCGCCCAGCAGACCGCGCGGCTCCTGATCGCTTCAGCCAGCGCATCGCGTCGCTTCGCCGTCAGCTTCTTGGAGTCTGCAAGCCCGGCAACGGGCGACGGATCCGCGAGAATCACCGCTGCAGCAAACACCGGTCCGGCAAGAGGCCCCCTACCCGCCTCGTCGACGCCGCAGACCACCCTGCTCATCGTGCTCCGCCGTCCAGATGGGGCAGTATCGCCTCGGCCGCGCGCTCGGCCGCATCATGCCGCAGTTCCGCGGCCATCTGCGCAAAACGCCGTTCAATCGCCTTGCGCCGGTCGTGGTCCCGCAGCAGATCGATGACCGCCGCCGACAGCGCCCCCGGTGTAGCCGCGTCCTGCAGCAGTTCCGGCACCACGAACTCCCCGGCCAGGATATTGGGCAAACCGACCCAGGGCTGGTAACGCCGGCTGTTCATGATCCACCAGCTGAGCCGCGGCATGCGATAGGTGATCACCATCGCCCGCTGCAGCAGCGCCGCCTCCAGCGTGGCCGTGCCGGAAGCGACGAGCACCACGTCGGCAGCCGCCATCGCCTCGTGCGCATGGCCGAACAGCAGTTTGATGTCGAGTTCGCCGCTCTGCCTGCGATAGAGCGCCGCTTCGAACAGCTCGCGCGTCTGCCGGTTGACCAGCGGCACCAGCAGGCGGACATCGGGAAATTCGGCGGCAATCCTCTCGGCGGCCGCAACAAACACGTCGGCAAGACTTTCGAGTTCGCTGACCCGGCTGCCGGGCAACAAGGCAACAACCGGCACGCCCGCCGGTATCCGCAGGCCCGCGCGCGCTTCCTCCCGTGAGGGCACACCGGCGAGCATGTCAGCCAGCGGATGGCCGACGTAACTCACCGGCACCCCGGCTTTTTCATAGATTTCGGTCTCGAACGGGAACACGGTCAGCATCCGCGACACGGATCGCCGGATCTTGCGGATGCGTCCGCCCCGCCAGGCCCAGATGGACGGGCTCACATAATGCACGGCCGGAATGCCCGCGGCCTTGAGATCGCCTTCGAGAGCGAGATGGAAGTCCGGTGCATCGATGCCGATGAACACCGCAGGCCGTTCGGCAAGGAAAATGTCCCTCAGGCTGCGACGGATGCCGACGATCTCGCGGTAATGCCGGATCACCTCGACATAGCCGCGCACCGAGAGCTTCTCCATCGGAAACATCGATTCCACACCGGCGGCAATCATCTGCGGGCCGCCGATGCCGACAAATCGCGCGCCTGGCGACCGTTTTGCCAGGGCCTGCACCAGCGCCCCGCCCAGCAGATCCCCCGAGGGCTCTCCTGCGACGATACCGATCAGCGGCCCCGCCGATGCATGGTTTGACGGCACGGGAATCAGCGGATGATGCCGCGTCCCGGCGTCGCCAGGAATTCAGCCAGCGGAAGCAGCTCCGGCCGGGTGACGCTTTCGGCGGCAATCCGCCCGCGCGCCTCGTCAAATGACAGGCCTGACTTGTAGAGCGTTTTGTACGCGCGCTTCACCGCGGAGATCGCCTCCGCGGAATGGCCGCGGCGCTTGAGGCCTTCGGCATTGATGCCGTGCGGCTCGGCGGTATTGCCCGACGCCATCACGTACGGCGGCAGATCCTGCAGCAGGATGGTGCCCATCGCCGTGATGCTGTGCGCGCCGATGCGGCAGAACTGGTGCACCACCGTGAAACCGCCGAGGATCGCATGATCGCCGACATGCACATGCCCGGCAAGCTGCGCGTTGTTCGCGAAGATCGTATGGCTTCCCACCTGGCAGTCGTGCGCAAGATGCACATACGCCATGATCCAGTTGTGGCTGCCGACTCGGGTGACGCCGGCATCCTGCGCGGTGCCGCGGTTCAGCGTGCAGAATTCCCGGATCGTGTTGTCATCGCCGATCTCGAGACGTGTCGGCTCGCCCGCATACTTCTTGTCCTGCGGCACCTCCCCGATCGAGCAGAACTGGTAAATGGTGTTGCGTTTGCCGATCCTGGTATGCGCACCGATCACGACATGCGGGCCGATGCGCGTCGCCTCGCCGATCTCCACATCGGGACCGATCACCGAATACGGCCCCACGGCGACATCCGCAGCCAGCCGTGCCTGCGGATCGATGATCGCGGTGGGGTGGATACGGGGGGCCATCCGGCAATCCTCAGGCGGCATTTTCCGGAAGGTCGCGCACGGTGCACATCAGCTCCGCTTCCGCCGCCACCGCATCGCCGACCCTGGCCTCGGCCGCAAACTTCCAGATGCCGCGGACATGCCGGGTCAGCCTGACATGCAGGTGCAGCGCATCCCCGGCCGTGACCGGACGCTTGAAACGCGCATTGTCGATGCCTACGAAATAGTAAATGGACTTGTCATCGGCCTTCGCCCCCATCGTCACAAAGGACAGAATGGCCGCCGCCTGCGCCATCGCCTCGACGATCAGCACGCCCGGCATCACCGGGTGGTGCGGAAAATGGCCGTTGAAGAACGGCTCGTTGATGGTGACGTTTTTCAGCGCGACGATGTCCTTCCCCGCCTCGTATGAAAGCACCCGGTCGATCAGCAGGAAGGGATAACGGTGCGGCAGGTAGCGCAGGACTTCGGTGATGTCCATGCTGTTCATGATGTTCCTTTCTTGCGCAACTGCAGTTGCTGTTCAAGTGCGCGAACCCTGGAAGTCAGCTCGCCGAGCTTGCGCAGGCTGGCGGCGTTGCGGCGCCAGTCGCGGTTGCTCTCGAAGGGATCGGCCCCGGTGTAGGTGACGACTTCGGTGATCGACTTGGTGACCAGGGTATGCGCCGAGATTTCGACATGATCCGCGATCGACAGATGCCCTGCTATGCCCGATGCACCCCCGATGCGGCAATAGCGGCCGATGCGGGAGCTGCCGGCGATACCGACGCAGGCGGCGATCGCGGTATGCGCGCCGATGCGCACGTTGTGCCCGACCTGTATCTGGTTGTCGAGCTTGACGCCCTCCTCGACCACCGTATCGTCTATCGCACCGCGGTCTATCGTCGTGTTGGCGCCGATTTCGACATCATGTCCCACCCGGACGCAGCCGATCTGCGGGACCTTGATCCAGCGTTCATCCTCCATCGCAATGCCGAAGCCATCGGCACCGATGACGGCGCCGGAATGGACGATGACGCGATCGCCGAGGATGCAGTCCCGGTAAATCGTGACATTGGGGTAAATCACACCCTTGGCTCCGATGGACACACCCTCGCCGATGTAACTGCCCGCGCCAATGCTGCAGCCGTCGCCGATCTCGGCATCCGCGCCGATGACGGCGTGGGGCCCGACATGCACGCCGGCTCCCAGCCGTGCCCGGGGGTCTATGACCGCGGCCGGATGGAATCCGGCCTCCGGCGCCTGCAGGGGATTGAACAGCGCGGACACCCTGGCAAAGTAGGCGTAGGGATTCGCGGCAATGATATGCGGCATGTCCAGCTTGCCCCGCAGGGACAGGCCGACGATCACCGCGCCTGCCCGCGTCGCCTTGAGCTGGGCCAGATAACGCTCGTTGGCAAAAAAGGCGATGGTGTCGGGTGTCGCCGTTTCCAGCGTGGCGACCTGCCGCACCCTCAATCCGGGGTCACCGGCCAGTTCCCCGCCGAAGCGTTCGACTATGTCGCCAAGACTGACTGGCGTGGGCGGCTGGGTGGGCATCGTTCGGACAACATCGGGAATCGGCATCGCGGTACGATGCTGAAAACGGCTATTTGCCGTCCGCCAGCGCTTTCAGCACCTTGTCCGTGATGTCGATCTTCGGGTTGCGGTACACCGCTTCCTGGAAAATGATGTCGTACTTTTCGGCTTCCGCAATCTGCCTGATGATGCGGTTGGCGCGCTCGAACAGGGCGCTCAATTCCTGGTTTCGGCGGAGATTCAGGTCCTCACGGTACTCCCGCTGCATGCGCTGGAAATCCAGCGTCAGGCGCCCGAGTTCCTGTTCCCTGGTGCGGCGCTCGCTCTCGCCCATGGTCAGGGCATCCTTCTCGATCTGCCCCTGGAGGGTCTTGATCTGCGCCTCGCGCCGCTGCAGCTCCTGCGCCCGGGGTGCAAATTCCTTTTCCAGCTGCTTGCTCGCCCGGTCTGCGGGTGCGCTCTCCCGGGTAATGCGTTCCTGGTCGATGAAGCCGATTTTAAGGTCGGCAGCCATGGCTGTTGCCGCAAGGCACAACAACATCATGCCGGCCAATCCACAGTGCAATAATCTCTTCAACATGCTCTCCTTGAAACCCTTTGCAGCCGCACGGCCTAGAAAGCACCGCCAAACGTGAACTGGAACGCCTGCTTCCTGTCGTTGCTCTGCGCATTGAGCGGCGCAGCGACGCTGATCTTGATTGGACCAAACGGCGATGACCAGAAAAGCGACACCCCGGTCGAGTAGCGGAATTCACCGGTGTCGAGTTTCTCCGAAATCATCCCGGCATCTACAAAACCGCTGAGACGGACCGATTTGTCGTTTTGCAAACCAGGAAACGGAAACAGAAACTCCGCATTACCCACCAGCCGGTGACTGCCACCCCGGGGGTCGCCGTTCTGATCCTTGGGACCGATGGTCGAATTCCTGTAACCACGGACGGAGTTTACACCGCCCGCGAAAAAATTCTTGAAAAACGGCAACGGCCTGTCATCCAGACCCTCACCATATCCCGCCTCGCCGTTGAGCATCAAAGTATAATGACGTGTCAGGGGATAATACCGCTGGTACTGGAAAGTGGCCTTGAAATACTTAAGCGATCCTCCGGGAACTGTGATCTCGCCTGCAGCACGTTGCAACGCCCCCTTGGTCGGATAGATCAGACTGTCCCTGCCATCACGCACCCATCCCGCACTAGCGATCACCGCATCGGTTCTTTTGCCGAAGGTCGCGACATAATCTAAGTAAAATAGTGGGCTGTCTGTAAAAGTGGTGATTTCTGTCTCTTCGTAGGCCAGACCGTAATTGATCGTGTCCCGTTCCGTAACAGGTATGCCAAAACGGATGCCGGCACCCGTTGACTTGGACGCATATCTGCCGACCCCCCCCTCAAAAGCATCCACCTTCCGGGAATAGATGTCAAAACCCTGACTGATGCCGTCCACGGTGAAATAAGGATCGGTGTAAGACAATGCGTAAATTGTATTGATCCTGCTTGAATTCAACTGCAGAGAAACATGCTTGCCGGAACCGAAGATGTTCTGCTGCGTGACCGCACCGGACAGGGTCACGCCCTCGCCGCTACCGAATCCGGCGCCGAGGAGAATGTTGCCCGTGGGTTTTTCCACGACGGAGAAGTTCACGTCCACCTGGTCGGTGGTGCCCGTCACCGAAGGCGTTTCCACGTTGACCTCGGTGAAGTAGCCGAGCCTGTCGACCCGGCTGCGCGACAGGTTGATCTTGTCACCGGAATACCAGCCGCCTTCCAACTGGCGCATTTCGCGGCGTATGACTTCATCCCGCGTGCGGTTGTTCCCGGCGATATTGATGCGGCGCACATAAACCCGCCGGCCGGGATCGATGAAGAATGTGAACGCCGCCTGGTTCTTGCTGCGGTCCAGATCGGGCGCGGCATTGACGTTGGCAAAGGCATAACCGTCATTGCCGAGGCGGTCGCTGATGTTCTTGGTTGACTCGGCTATGCGTGTCCGCGAATAGGTTTCTCCCGGCTTGACGGTGATCAGCTTCAGTATTTCCGCCTCGGGCAGCAGAAGCTCGCCGGCAACCTTGACATCCGACACCGTGTACTTCGGACCTTCGGTGATGCTGACGCTAATGAAAATATCCTTCTTATCAGGCGATATTGTCACCTGCGTCGAATCGACGCTGAACTCGAGGTAACCGCGATCGAGATAGTGCGAGCGCAGGGCCTCGAGGTCTGCCGACAGCTTTTGCCTGGAATACTGGTCATGCTTGCTCCACCATGTCATCCATCCCGGCGTGCGCAGGGTGAAAAGGTCGACCAGATCCTTCTCCCGGAATGACTTGGCGCCGACAATGCTGATCTGCCGTATCTTCGCCACCTCGCCTTCATCAACGCTGAAGTTGATCGACACCCGGTTTCTCTCGAGCGGCGTGATCGTGGTCGTCACGGCGACCGCGTAACGCCCCCGGCTGAGGTACTGGCGCTTCAGCTCCTGCTCCGCACGGTCGAGCAGCGAACGGTCAAAAATGCGCCCGTCGCCGAGGCCGATCTGGCGCAGGCTTTTGAGCAGCGCATCCTTGTCAAACTCCTTCACGCCGACAAAATCGACCTGCGCAATCGACGGGCGCTCCTGCAGAGCCACGACGAGGACATTGCCTTCCGCCTCGATCGACACATCCTTGAAGAATCCGGTCCCGAAAAGCGCGCGTATGGCCTGCGCCGCCTTCTCGTCGGTCATCGTCTCCCCGACCTTGACCGGCAGGTAACTGAAAACCGTCCCGGCCTCGATGCGCTGGATACCCTCCACCCGGATATCCTTGATGACAAAAGGTTCTATCGCCAGTGAGGGGCCTGCCAGTAAGGCCAGGGTCGCAAACAACCAACGCGGAAATGCCATATTTAACTGCCGATCAGGCGATTGATATCGTTGTAAACCGCAAAAGCCATCAGGACAAACAACAGGGTCATGCCGACCTGCTGCCCGACCTCCATGATCCTGTCGGACACCGGTTTGCCGGTAAAAATCTCGACCGAATAATACATCAAGTGCCCTCCGTCCAATAACGGGATCGGCAACAAATTCAGGACGCCGAGACTGATGCTGATCAGGGCCAGAAACAGCAGGTAGGAAATCCAGCCGTTCTGCGCGGATTGTCCGGCATAGTCCGCAATCGTGATCGGACCGCTGAGATTTTTCACGGATACTTCACCGGTCACCATCTTGCCGAGCATGCGCAGACTGAACAGCGCGGTTTCCCAAGTCTTGGCGACCGCACGCCAAATGCTTTCAATGGGTCCGTAGCTGACATCGGCAACCATGCCTTTCATCAGTTCCGGGTCCATCCGCGGAGACGCGCCAATGCGTCCGAAACGCAGGCCGCCCTCTTCTACCGCGTCGGGCGTTACCGCCAGAGGCGGCAAGTCGACCTGTCCGCGCTGCACGCGAAACTGCAGGGGCTGGCCGGCCGCCGCACGCACCTTCTGCACGACGGCATCCCAGGTCTCCGGGCGTTCGTCATTGATCGCCGTGATGCGATCCCCACCCTGCAGGCCGGCCCGGGCTGCAGCCCCGTTTCCGGTCACCTCACCGATGACCGGGGGCAGGACCAGCCGCTGTCGCAGAAGCCCCAGCGCACCCAGCACATCACCTTCGATATCACGGGCCTCCAGGCCGTCAAAGCGCAGCTCCCGCACGACCCTCGTCCCCTGCGGCCCCTGCAATTCGACCGGAACCACCCGGCGATCCAGCGCGCGCTGCAAAACGACCCAGCGGAAATCCTGCCAGGTCTTCACCCTGACGCCATCGACCGAGAGCACGGTTTCACCCGCCGCAAAACCGGCCTGCGCGGCGGTGCTGGCCGGTGGCGGCTCGGCCACCATGGGAATCAGCCCCGGGATGCCATGGACGAAGAGCGCCCAGTACAGCAGCACCGCAGCCAGGAAATTCGCGACCGGCCCGGCCAGGACAATGGCGAAACGCTGCCACACCGATTTGCGATTGAATGCGCGCTGCAGTTCATGGACCGGCACATCACCTTCCCGCTCGTCGAGCATCTTGACATAGCCGCCCAGCGGGATTGCCGCAATAACCCATTCGGTTCCGTCGCGCCCCAGGGTTTTTGACCACAGGGGTTTGCCAAAACCGACCGAAAAGCGAAGCACCTTCACCCCGCAGCGACGGGCCACCCAGTAATGACCAAACTCGTGCACGACGACCAGCACGCTGAGCGCCACGATGAAGGCAATGATGGTCAACATCCAGCTCTCTCCTCAGACGGCATGGACGGAACGCCCGATGCCCCGTGCCGCACAGGCGGCAAACGTCTCAACACGCGCTTCAGTGTCGATCTGCTCGACATCCTCCACCGAATTCACGGCCCGAGAAGGCGTTTTTGACACCACCCTGTCGATCAACGCCGGAATTTCGGTATATGCAATCCTGCGCTCCAGGAATTCGGCCACCGCGACCTCGTTGGCTGCGTTCAGCGCAACCACTGCCGAATCCCCCGCGCGCAGTGCATCGTAGGCGAGCTGCAGGCAGGGAAAACGCGCGAGGTCCGGCGTCTCGAAGCTGAGATTGCCGACCCGCGCCAGGTCCAGGAAATCCGCCCCGGAAGCGATGCGCTGCGGATGCCCCAGCGCATGTGCTATCGGAGTGCGCATGTCCGGGTTGCCCAGTTGGGCAATCACCGAACCGTCACAGTATTCAACCAGCGAATGCACGACACTCTGCGGATGGATCACGACCTCGATGATTTCAGGCGCCGCCGAGAACAGCCAGTGCGCCTCGATCACCTCGAGTCCCTTGTTCATCATCGTCGCGGAATCCACTGAAATCTTGCGCCCCATCACCCAGTTGGGATGGGCAACCGCCTCTTCCGGCGTCACCGCCGCCAGCCTCGCCGGCGCCAGCGTCCTGAACGGCCCCCCTGAGGCAGTCAGCAATATGCGCCGCACGCCGCGGTCGGCCAGAGAGCCGCCGTCCGCGGGTGGCAGCGACTGGAATATCGCGTTGTGCTCGCTGTCTATCGGCAGCAGCTCGGCACCGCTCGCCTGCACTGCAGACATGAACAGGGCGCCCGCCGTCACCAGGGATTCCTTGTTCGCCAGCAGGATTTTTTTGCCCGAACGTGCGGCCGACAGCGTGGCACGCAGTCCCGCAATTCCGACAATCGCCGCGACCACGATATCGGTTTCCACGAGCGCGGCAACCTTCTCCAGCGCAGCGGTACCGCTCAGCACTTCAGTGCCGATACCGGCTGCGCGCAACCGGGACTGCAACCCCCCGGCTGCCGCCTCGTCGAGAAGAACGGCGTAACGGGGTTCAAAACTGCAGCACTGCCGGTACAGCAAGTCAACCTGCGACCGTGCCGTGAGTGCAAGCACGCGAAAACGCTGCGGATGCCTGGCCACCACGTCCAGCGTGCTTGCTCCGATGCTGCCGGTAGATCCGAGTATGGTCAGGTATTTCATGTCTTCACATCCGCTGCAGCAGCCAAGGCACAACAAAAGCAGCGAGCGGGAGCGTTGCCGTCAGCGCGTCGATGCGATCCAGAATGCCACCATGGCCCGGCAGCAGCCTGCCGCTGTCCTTGACCCCCGCCTTGCGCTTGATCCAGGACTCGAAAAGGTCTCCGAGAATGCTGAGCGGCAGCAGGCAGGCCACCAGGAGGATGGCCGCGGTTGCAATCTGCGGTGCCACATCGGAAAAACCGAAACGCCATACCAGGGCATGATACACCGCGACACCAAGAGCGGCCCCGGCCACACCTTCCCAGGTTTTTCCCGGACTGATCGCAGGCGCAAGCTTGCGGCGCCCCCACAGGTGGCCGGCAAAATAGGCGGCGATATCGGCTACCCAGACCACGCCCAGTACAGCCAGCAGCACCCAGGGCCATTGTTGCAGTCGCACGAGGGCCAACCAGGTCGGCAAGATCAGTATCCAGCCGGTCACCGCGAGTATGCGCCAGTCGCGCACGTGCCAGCCCCGCCACAGCCAGACGGGTGCCAGCAGGAGCCAGAATGCGATAGCCACGCCGAAACTGGCATGGTCAAGAACCGTGAAATGCCCCGCAGGTATGGCCAGCATCACGATTGCGCTTGCCAGCACAGATGCGCAGAAGATGCCGCGCCCGGCACGCCCGAACCCGGCAAGCGCCGCCCACTCCCAACTCCCTGCCAGCAACAGCGGCAGCAACAGGAGGGCCCACCAGAATGACGGAAGCAGAAAGAGGCCGCCGACGAACAGCGACAGCAGTATGGCAACAGTGATGATCCTGGCGCGCAGCATCGCTGGTTCAGGTGCGCGGCGATTCAGCCGAGAGCACTGCGTCCGGCGTTTCCTGCGGCCAGTTGTTCACTGGTGCGGCCGAACCGGCGTTCGCGAGTGCGGTAGGACGCAATCGCCTGATCGAGTGCATCCGCATCAAAATCGGGCCACAGCGTATCGGTGAAATAAAGCTCGGTATAGGCCAGTTGCCAGAGCAGGAAATTGCTGATGCGCTGCTCGCCTCCGGTGCGTATGAACAAATCGGGTTCGGGCAGATCACCCAGCGAAAGATATTGCAGCAGATCGTTTTCAGTCCATGGCGCAGCATCGCCAGCCGATGCCTGTCGAAGGCGGTTGACCGCCTGCATGATGTCCCAGCGCCCGCCATAGTTCGCGGCCACCGTCAGCACCAGCCCGCCATTGCCTTCAGTCAGGCGTTGCGCGTCGTTTATGAGACTGACCAGCAGCGGATCAAACCGTGAAAGATCGCCGATGACGCGGAACCTGACATTGTTCTGGTGCAGCCGCTCGACCTCCTGCTGCAGCGCGTTGACGAACAATTGCATCAGCAGTGACACCTCGTCGGCCGGACGCCGCCAGTTTTCGCTGCTGAAGGCAAAAAGCGTCAGTGCACCGACGCCCCGCCGGGTGCAGGCCTGCACCGTGTTGCGCACGGCTTCTACACCGCGGCGGTGCCCAGCCACGCGTGGCAGGAATCGCTGCTTCGCCCAGCGCCCGTTGCCATCCATGATGATGGCAACATGGCGCGGAACCGCATCAACCCCGGGTATCTCCTGCGTCGAACTGGACACGTCGGCGCTTCAGATCGCCATGAGGTCTGCTTCCTTGACCTCCAGCGCCTTGTCGATTTCGACGATTGAACGGTCGGTCAACTTCTGAATATCATCCTGCGCCCGCCGCTCGTCATCTTCCGACACTTCTTTTTTCTTCAGCATGTCCTTCAGCTGATTGTTGGCATCCCGCCGCACATTGCGCACGGCGACCTTCGCGTTTTCCCCTTCGTGCCGTACAACCTTGATCAGGTCACGGCGCCTCTCTTCGGTCAGCGCCGGCATCGGCACCCTGACGATGTCGCCCTGGGTCGCCGGGTTGAGCCCGAGATCGGAATCACGGATGGCTTTTTCGACCGCCGCGACCATTTTCTTCTCCCAGGGGCTGACCCCGATGGTCCGGCCGTCGAGCAGTGTCACGTTGGCGACCTGCGGCAACGGCGTGGGATTACCGTAGTAGTCCACCATCACGTGATCCAGCAGGCCGGTATGCGCGCGGCCCGTCCGGATCTTACCCAGATCGAGCTTCAACGCCTCGATCGTCTTCTTCATTTTCTGCTCAGCGTTCTTCTTGACGTCAGCAATCATCGCCGCCTCCATTCAGACATGCACCATCGTTCCCTCGTCCTCGCCCATCACCACCCGCTTCAGCGCCTGCGGCTTGAAAATGCTGAACACGTTGATCGGCAGCTTCTGGTCCCGGCAGAGCGTCAGCGCGGTCGCGTCCATCACCTTCAGGTTCTTGCTGATCGCCTCGTCAAACGTCAACCGCTGGTAACGCATCGCATCAGGATGGGTCTTGGGATCATCGGTGTAAACGCCGTCCACCTTGGTCGCTTTCAGCACCAGATCGACATTCATTTCCATTCCGCGCAGCGCCGCGGCGGTATCCGTGGTGAAAAAGGGGTTGCCGGTGCCCGCCGCAAAAATCACGATCTTGCCCTCTTCCAGATAGCGCATGGCCTTGCCGCGGATGTACGGCTCCACCACCTGCTCGATGTTCAGCGCGGACTGGACCCGGCTCAGCAGGCCGACCTGGCGCATCGCATCCTGGATTGCCAGCGCATTCATGACCGTCGCCAGCATGCCCATGTAATCCGCCGTGGCCCGGTCCATATGCGCCGCACCCGGCGCCACGCCGCGGAATATGTTGCCACCCCCGATGACCACCGCGACCTCCACTCCCAGCCGCGCAACTTCGGCGATTTCGGCGACGATGCGGTTGATGGTGTCGCGATTGATGCCGTAGCTGTCCTCGCCCATCAGGGCCTCGCCGCTCAGCTTGAGCAGGATACGCTTGTAAGCCGGGGAAACGGGCATTTATAAGTCCTTGTTTTTATTGATTATTTTTGCTTTGCCTGACCAACCTGTGCCATCACTTCGGCAGCGAAGTCATCCTTCTTTTTCTCGATGCCTTCACCGACCACGTAAAGCTCGAAACGCGCAACACTGGCATTCGCCGACTTCAGCAGCTGCTCGATGGTCTGCTTGTCGTTCTTGACGAAAGGCTGGCCGAGCAGGGTCACTTCCTTGAGGAATTTCTGCACCGACCCTTCGACACGTTTGGCCATGATCTCCGGCGGAATCGTCTTGCCGGACTTGGCCGCATCCTCGGCCGCCTTTTCGGCCGCCACGCGGCGCTCCGCCTCGATCGCCTCCGCCGGGACGCCGGAGGCGTCCAGGGACCTGGGCTTGCTCGCGGCAATGTGCATTGCGATGTCCTTGCCCATGACCTCATCCCCGCCGACAAGGTCTAACATCACGCCGATCTTGGCGCCGCCATGAATATAGGTCGCCAGACGGCCCTTGGCTTCGACTCGCTCAAAGCGGCGGATCGACAGGTTTTCGCCGATCTTGCCGACCAGCGCCTTGCGCCGTTCCTCCACGGTGACGCCGTCAAGCGCCAATGCCGACAAGGCGGCGACATCCGCCGGCTTCTGCTCCGCCACCAGCCTGGCCAGCGCGCCGGCCAGAGCGAGGAAATCCTCGTTCTTGGCGACAAAATCGGTTTCGCAGTTCACTTCAATGATGGCACCCAGCCTGCCGTCGTCAGCGACATGCGCCGCAACGACACCTTCCGCGGCGACGCGTGAAGCCGCCTTGCTTGCCTTGTTGCCCAGCTTGACCCGCAGGATTTCCTCGGCCTTGCCCAGATCGCCGCCCGCTTCGGTCAGCGCCTTTTTGCATTCCATCATCGGGGCATCGGTTTTTTCCCGCAGTTCCCGCACCATGCCCGCCGTTATTTCCGCCATTGCTGCCATTCCTCTTACGCCAATTTAAAAAAAAGGGGCTGGACAGCCCCTTGAATGTATCGTGGAGCCGCTTCAGGAAGCCGCAGCTTCGGCGTCCTCGACCTCGACAAACTCGTCGGAACCGCCGCTGACGATCTCCTTGATGCTGGTGCTGCGCCCCTCAAGCACGGCATCCGCCATGCCACGCGCGTACAGCTTAATCGCGCGATTGGAGTCGTCGTTGCCGGGAATGATGTAATCCACGCCCTCGGGCGAGTGATTGGTATCGACGATGCCGATGACCGGGATGCCAAGCTTCTTCGCCTCGGAAATGGCACCCTTCTGGTAGCCGACATCGATGACAAACAGCGCGTCAGGCAGGCTGGTCATGTCCTTGATGCCGCCGAGGCTGCGGTCGAGCTTGGCGATTTCGCGCTCGTACTGCAGCGCCTCTTTCTTGGACAGCTTGTCGAAGGAGCCGTCCTCGCGCATCGCCATCATGTCCTTCAGGCGCTGGATCGACCCCTTGACGGTCTTGTAGTTGGTCAGCATGCCGCCCAGCCAGCGATAGTCGACATAGGGGGAGCCGCAGCGCTGCGCTTCCTCGCGCACGATTTCACGAGCCTGGCGCTTGGTGCCGACAAACAGGATCGTTCCCTTGTTCGACGCCAGCTGGCGCACGAATTTGACCGCATCCTGGTACATCGCCATCGTCTTTTCGAGGTTGACGATGTGGATCTTGTTGCGGTGGCCGAAAATGTACGGCGCCATTTTCGGGTTCCAGTAACGCGTCTGATGGCCAAAATGGACACCGGCCTCGAGCATCTCGCGCATGGTGACTGACATGATCTGAATCTCCAGTTAGGGTTGGTCCGCCACCCGCCCATTGCGACCCGGAAATCCGGGCACCCTTAACGACGGCAGGTGTGTGGGGTTGTTGCCCGATCCGGCGCCCAAGCTCACCCGGAATCCGGGGGCAGTGACGCCGACATGAATCGAGCTAACTCGTTATTTTAACACGCAAAGACATCCATCCTCAAGCTTCCCGGCGCTGTGCAGGACTGCCCCGCATGCCCTTCGCGACGGTTTCCGGAAATCCCAATTTTTCGAATGGTTACAACCTGTTAGAATCGCCCGTCCCCGCAACAGCCCAATCCGCAGCGGTGCCGCCAGGCACACAATGCACGCTCCCGCAATGGCCGTAAACCTCAAAAACAGCGCAGAAATCGAACAGATGCGCATCGCCGGCCGGCTGGCCGCCGAAGTACTGGATTTCATCACCCCACACGTCAAACCGGGGATAACCACCGGGGAACTTGACCGGCTGTGCCATGACTACATGGTCAACGTGCAGCACACCGTCCCGGCACCGCTGAACTACACCCCCCCCGGCTACACACCCTATCCGAAATCCATCTGCACCTCGGTCAATCACGTGGTCTGCCACGGCGTGCCCGGTGAAAAGAAACTGCGCAGCGGCGACATCATCAACATCGACATCACGGTCATCAAGGACGGCTTCCACGGCGACACCAGCCGCATGTTCTTTGTCGGCCAGCCGTCCATCCAGGCGCGCCGCCTGGTCGACCTGACCTACGAGTGCATGTGGCGCGGAATCCGCGCCATCCGCCCCGGCAACACCTTGGGCGACATCGGCCACGCGATCCAGATCCACGCCGAGCACCAGGGCTGCAGCGTGGTCCGGGAATTCTGCGGCCACGGCATCGGCCGGAATTTCCACGAGGAACCGCAGATCCTCCACTACGGCCGGCCGGGCACGGGCATGCGCCTGGAAGCCGGCATGATTTTCACCGTCGAGCCGATGATCAACGCCGGAAAACCCGATATCCGGCAGATGGCCGACGGCTGGACCATCGTCACCAAGGACCACAGCCTGTCGGCCCAGTGGGAGCATACCGTGCTGGTGACGGGGGACGGTTACGAAGTGCTCACGGTTTCAGCAGGGACACCCCCTCCTCCCGCCTGACCCGACCCACAGCCACCACGCATGCGCACCGATCCGGCAGTCCGGCACCGCCCCGTTCCGCAGGGCACGCAGCGTGCGGCGCTTGCCGCAGACCGCATGGCGCTGCAGCAGCAATTCGAAACAGGGCAAACAGGACGTGTAGTCCTGCGTCGGCTGTCGCTGCTCACCGACCGCCACCTGCGCCTGGCCTGGAAAGCCTGCAAGATGCCGGGCGACATCGCCCTGGTCGCCGTCGGGGGCTACGGGCGGGGCCTGCTGTTCCCGCATTCCGACGTCGACATCCTGATCCTGCTGCCCGGTGCGCCGGATGCCTCATTGCGCGAAAAACTCGAAAACCTGGTCGGTGCATTCTGGGACATCGGCCTCGAAGTCGGGCACAGCGTGCGGACGCTGGACGAATGCTTTGAAGTTGCCGCCGGCGATGTCACCGTGCAAACCAACCTGCTCGAATCCCGGTTGCTCGGCGGCAACCGCGATCTGTACCGCAAGTTCACGCGTCGCCTGCAACAATCCATTGATCCAGCGGCCTTCCTCGGCGCCAAACGCATCGAACAGCAGGAACGGCATTCCCGTCACCAGTCAACCAACCTCGAACCGAACCTCAAGGAAAGCCCGGGCGGCCTGCGCGACCTCAACACCATACTGTGGATATCCCGGGCGGCCGGGCTGGGACGTACCTGGCTGGAACTCGCGCGGCGCGGCTTCATCACGCGGGACGAGGCGCGCGCAATCAGCCGGCATGAACGGACGCTGGAAATCCTGCGCATCCGCCTGCATTACCTCGCGGGGCGCCGCGAAGACCGGCTGCTGTTCGATCACCAGACCGCCCTGGCCAATCAACTGGGCTTTGCCAATCGCGGCGGGCGCCGGGCCAGCGAACGGTTGATGCAGCGTTATTACCAGACTGCAAAATCCGTGTCGCAGCTCAACACGATCCTGCTGCAAAACCTCGCGCTGCGGATCGCCCCGCCGGCCAACCGCTCGATGATCACGCCGCTCAATCCGCGCTTCGTGGTGCGCGGGGAACTGCTGTCAGCGCCGGACGAAACCATTTTTGAACGCGACCCCTGCGCAATCCTCGAGGCTTTTTCCCTGCTCCAGCAGCATCACGACATCAAGGGCATAGGCGCCGTGA
>VFQN01004622.1_pt1 | contig 18007 bp, 26 predicted proteins | sample 3512371 | NCBI WGS metagenome assembly VFQN01 (sample SAMN10412370, study PRJNA504923) | tailings metagenome | isolation source: Replicate 2 from Balatoc abandoned mine | place: Philippines: Itogon, Benguet | collected 2017-08-28 | reverse complement strand
CTGCGCGGCCGTAGGGGCTTGTCCGTGACCATCAGATACCGCCCCCCCTCATTATTAGTCAGTAACATCCTTTCCACTGATACTAGAGTGGCCCTTGCTTGCCTAACGCGGTGACCCCTGCCTCTCCCGCCTCTCTACCCCACCAGGGCATGGGCGAGCCGCTCAACAACTACGAGGCTGTGCGGTGCGCCGTGTCCATGATGACGGACAGCCACTTCTTCGGCCTGCGCCGCCGCCACGTGACGGTGTCCACCGTGGGCGTCATCCCGCGCATCAAGCAGCTGGCGCAGGACCTGCCGGTGAGGGCGCAGGACCAACATAGGAGGAGAAACCTAGCCACCTGATGCAACGGTAGCCTAGCGCCAGTGGCTGTAAGGGGGAGGGAAGGGGTCGGACGGTCAGCGGCGGCGGGCACGTGAGGTGCGACTGAAGGCGTAACCGCGACATTGCTGCTGAGGTTGGGCGCAGCAACTCACACCTTGCTACAGGGCCGCTAGCGTAAGCATCTGGCTCAGCCGGATGGGCGCTGGTGCTGGCGCACGTATGCCCTTTCCTCGAACCGTTGGCTTCCTCCAAGTAAGCTGCACACTTCCCCCACGCACCGTTCACCAACCCGGCTCCCGCCTTTCCCCCCGCCCTTCGCCCACACCTTCAGGGCGTGAGCCTGGCGCTGTCGCTGCACGCGCCCACCCAGGATCTGCGGCTGCAGATCGTGCCCTCGGCACGCGCCTTCAAGCTGTCCGCGCTCATGCAGGCGGTGCGCGAATACCAGGTGGGTTGGTGGGCGGGTGGGTGGGTAGCCGGGTTATTGACTCGCAACTTCCATATGGGCAAGCCGCTCCAGCCCCATTGCACGGGGGTTGCGGCGGCGAGATGACACGGACGGCGGGCGGGTGTTCGTGTGCTCCTTGGTTGGCTCGGTAGGGACGTGCGGTGTTGGCGGTTGTGGAGGAGGCATACATGCACCCGTACAGGGGCTGGTGGCAAATGAACGACCGTGAGAACGCGTCTCCTTGGCCCAGGGGTGTCGCAAACGGCGTCCCGGTACACCTGCATGCCGCCAGCAGGTCCGGATGGCCCCCTGCTGCGACCAACTCCCTTGCCTACCCGAGATGCAACTGCAGCATGTCTCGCCAGCCTGCGCCAGATTCCACGCCTCCCTGCCTCTTTACCCTAATGCTCGCCCTCCGCCTTGCAACCCCCCTCCCCAGGCCACCAGCTCGCAGCGCGTGTTCTACGAGTACGTGATGCTGTCGGGAGTCAACGACGGGGAGGAGCAGGCGCACCAGCTGGGGCAGCTGCTGCAGGTGGGCGCGGGTGGCAAGGGGCCGCAGGCGGTGGGCACACGGCAGCGGAGGTGGTGTTGTAGGCTGCGGGGTAGGCGGGGCACGGGATGTGTTGGTTACCTGCCTGGGTTTGGGTTGGGCAGGCTGCCTCAAGCAGAGTGACGTGCATTGCGTCCAGGGGCGCGCTTCAGCAGCACTGTCGTACACGTGCTTGTGCCCCGGCCGGCACGGCATGACCTGGCACAGCCGTGCTGGCGGCCACGTGACCCGTGGCCACGTGACGTGGGTCATGGCGCAGTGCGTCACGTCAGGGTGTTGGCAACGGCGCAGGCTGAGGAGCCTCGCGCGAGCCGTTCCTGCTGACCGGTCCGCTTGCTGGCCTGCCCCCCTCCCGCCATCTCCAGGCAGGGCGCCCGTAGGTCGCCGAGCGCCTGTGTCGTGCGGATCACTGGCCTGTTGCGGACCCTAAAGCCGCCCTGTCGGCATCACGCATCTGTCCTCCTCCGCTCCCCCTCCGCAGGGCGACGACGTGGTCATCAACCTCATCCCCTGGAACCCCATCTACCAGCCGGAGGGCCCCTTCTTCAACGCGCCCCGGGAGGGCTCCGTGGCCGCCTTCCAGGGCATCCTGAGGCACACCTACGGCCTGCACACCACCGTCCGCCAGGAGATGGGGCAGGACATTTCGGGTGGGTGCTGACACCAGTGCTGTGAGGGTGTTGATGCCCTAGCTGTGCTAATGGACGAGGGGTCGCATGGCTCACCGTTAAGTTGCCATGCCCCTCAAGGGCGGCTGCGCTAGGGACGTCCTGCATGCTGAGCAGCGGCACGCGTTTGTCGTGGTGCCGTACAGCCTAAGCTACCCGGCAGCCGCAGCCCTTAACCCGCACTCCGTGTGCCCCCACCCCTGCCCCGTTGCCCCCAGGCGCGTGCGGGCAGCTGGTGCTGGAGACGGGGGCGGGCGGCGGCGGCTGCAGCCGGGAGGCCACGCGGGACATTGAGGACGGCATGCGGCGGGCCAAGCTGGACACGGTGGCCTAGGCCCGCCTCCTGGACCTGCGCCGCTGCACAACGGCCCGTTCGGCCCAGGCGCAGCCCCTGTGTGTGGGAGGAGGGGCTAATCCCAGCACGGGCAGTGATTGGTAGCAGAGAGTGTCGGAGGGGCAGTGCCACGGAGGACTCGGGGCACTAACACGTCGAATCGAAAGCAACTAGCCGTGCCGTTGTTGGAATACAAAGTTATGTGTACGCGGGACAGGTGGATCTGCCATGTGGTGTCATAGCTGCTCTTTGTGTGTGTGGGCGGCGCAGGGGCTTACGCACGACCCTACATGGGGTGGTGGAAGACAGGATGAGCAGGGCTGCACAGCGGGGTGCTGTGGGGTGAGCATTGAGCCTGTACGGGCATGATTGTTCGAGGGCTCGTGCAGCTTGTGCATAGGGGCGCTACGGGGTACTCATACGGCTATTTTGCGCTGAGCTGGCAAGGGCGTTTAGGCTATTTGGGGGCGTAGGTTTCGTGGTGCCAACCACTTGTTGTGCGTGGTGGCAGGGGCGGGTCCGCTGGATGTGTGCCGACCGTTTGGTAGTGGGGCGCAGGGCACGGAAATCTTACTGTGTGGCTGTTAGGCTTGGATAGGGGAACGCCCACCAAGCTGATGCGGTGGTGACTATCCAGTGGTACGCATTTCCGTCGTGTGGCTCGGTCACGGGAGGTCCCTGGAACCCTTGCGGTCTTTGTAACCCAGTCAGTATGCATCAGGGGATGCGGGACAGCAGTACGGCAGCAAGGTGATCCTGGACGGCTGTCAAAGAGTCAAACCTGGTGAAGCCTAACAGCTGTTTAGTGCCGTCTGCACCATGCGGTGCCATGGTGTGTGCGCTGCCGGCACCGATGGAAAGTACGGCGGCACCAACGGGTCCAAGCCCCTGGGTCCAAGGCTGCAGCTGGCTGCCAATCTGTCATGCAGTTCAGTTCGGCACTGCTGGAAGGAGTTGACTACAGGAAATGACTACGGTGGTATGTCAGTGTAGGCTGCTAGGCTGACCAATACTGCTGAGCACAAACCCCAAAGCCTTGCCCACAGCTGACAAGCTGGTCTGTGCACCCGTAACCAGAGCGTTTTCCCCCCGTACCCGTAGGCAACTGCAAACCCTTCGTAGGCCTCACAGCACCTGGTGCTGAACTGGCGAGGAACAGCCACAGCCAAACCTCATGTATGCCTTTACAAGCAGTCCACCCTTTAGTCAGGCCCTTAAGGGCCCATGCGTAACCCTCCACCTCCCAAGCCACCGTACAACTCCAACCGTAACGCCGCTGGAGGCGGCGGATCGCCTCCCCTGGTTCCGACACGATGGTCGGCGCAACGAGCCCTACCCAGCCCCAAACGCACATGCACACACGTTCGCGCCCCCATTCAGCGTCCCCAACCTATGCGCGCTCTAGTGCAAATCACTCTTCGCATGTGTCCCCATGTGCTTCCTAGGGAAGGGCGACGTTCAAGTCCACAGGTAACGAACAGGATGACGCTGGCAGCAACTGAGCACACACCTAGAGAGGAGGTCAAAATTCCCCAGGGCGTCAGCAGGCTACGCAGCAACTCCTGCCGTGAATCATCCAAGTCCCCCTGGCCGTGGCCGTGCCTACCTATGCCCAGTGCCTTGCTCCGGGCAAGATGCACCGACGTTCAGCTTCTTGGCTGTGCTGTGCACGCCAAAGGCCACGCCAAACAACAACCATAAACGCATCAAACGTGCTACGTGTTATCGCACACACTGACATTGGTCAACACACGGACACACACACGTCAAGACTAACTGACAACTCCATGGTCAAGTGCGCCTGTCCCGCCACCCGCCCAGGAAGCTACTGTGGGGATACAGACTGCACAGCACGCGGGTCAGTGCGCTCCCCTGCTGCAACCTACAGGATGTGACAGCGCACAGCAGCTGCAGCAAGAACGGCAACAGCTGCCGAATCGACCCCGCACCTCAGATGCAACGAGGGACAAAAGGCGTTCGACTACAGCCTCAGAAGAATAGAGCAAGACTACGACACTACTGCTTCATTGTCAGTTACTGTACATGCGATGCGCCAGCAGCAGATGCAGGCTCCATGGGTCGTGCACCTGTGCAGCCTATGCAACTTCCTAACCGCCAAGCGCCAAGGGGCTGACTACGCTCACTCCGTTTTAGATCTTTGCCTTCTTGCCCGCCGCGTTGCAGATGGTGGCGAAGGACGATCCCTTCAGCGAGGCACCGCCCACGAGGAACCCGTCGATATCCTCTTGGAGCGAGAGCTCCTTGCAGTTGGCATCGTTGACCGAGCCACCGTAGATGATGCGCAGAGTCGACGCCACGCTGGAGCCCAGCCTCGCTGTGAGGAACTTACGCAGGTAGGCGTGCACCTCCTGCGCCTGCTCGGGTGTCGCGACGACGCCCGTCCCGATGGCCCACACCGGCTCGTAAGCAACCACCACCTTCGACCAGTCCTTCACCTCGTCCACCAGCGCCTGCATCTGCGCATCTAGCACCTTGAACACCGAGCCGCTTTGGCGCTGCTCTAGCGTCTCGCCGATGCAAGCGATAACCCCGAGCCCTGCCGCGAGCGCATGCGCGGTCTTCTTCGCAACGACCTCATTGCTCTCATTGCAGAGAGCACGGCGCTCCGAATGCCCCAGAATCACCCATGGCACCCCGAAATCCTGCAGCTGCTCCGCGCTGACCTCGCCCGTGTAGGCTCCGTTGCCGCCGATCCAGCAGTTCTGCGCTGCCAGCTGGTACTTGTCCCGGTCGAGGTGCTGCATCACGTAGTCGATGTAGATATACGGCGGGGCGCAGACGACGTCGACACCGGCAGGAATGCTCTCAGCGTTCAGCTCATCAACAAGCTTGCGCACGTTGCCCACGCTGCCATTGCACTTCCAGTTGCCGCCGACGAAGAACTTGGCATTGCTGGCGCACACCACGTTAAGACGGCTGCGGCCAACAGGCATGCGTGCCACCCCAGAGGCGGGCCGGCTGGCGGTCGGCCGCAGGCTGCACCGAGACGCGAGCATTGTAGTTGCTTGTCACTGATCAGGTAGGGTGGATTGGTGGGGTATTGAAAGTTGAACTCAGGTCACTGTATGTGTGCGGCCTTTCCAGTGATCGGCAGCCATGCCAGGATTGCCCGCATTGCCGGGAGCGTTTTGACGGTGGACCCAGCTCCAGTTCCATGCGCGCAGCCATCCAGTTGGCAGGGTGCGTTGGGCAAAAGTCTTTCGTCATTTGTTTGCATCCTTAACATTCAGGTTATTCAGGACTTGGGCAGGAGTTCCGACACTGACCTGGGGGTGTTGCGCCTAGAGATCAGATAACAAGACGGAAACTATATAAGAATATTGTTTAATCGCTTCTGACTTCTCTTTGTTCTTTGTCTCGTGCCCCTCGTGCCTTATCCAAAGCCTTCGCGTTGGCAACTCGTTTGTTACTAACGCGCCAGGGCAGCATGCCCGCATGGTTATATCAAAGCATTGTGCATGGTACTAGCGTCTGTGTCCGCTGAGCAAGCAGGATAATTCAAAAGCCGAGGTTGTCGGCAGCCTACATCCAAGCCGGACCAAAAATACGCACTGAACAGTAGTCAGGAAACCGCTCACGGCGCAGTCGCAAGTAGGACTGTATAGATGTGCAAGAGCTCGGTCTCGAGCCAGGGGAGACTCCCAGCAGGTGTGCCACTAGGCGGGTGATCCTGGAGTGTAAACCCTGGGGTACACGCAATAACGCCCATAAGTCCCTCCATGTAGCCGGCTGTCGCGAATGCTAACCGAAAGCTGCACGCCGACAAGCACGTCAGCCCAAAACACTCGCGGCTGCCGCCCCCCACCACCACCTCACCAAACGCCACCCCCGCCCACTGCCGCGCTTCAAACCCTCGGAACCCGCTTGCACACCCCGCCGTCAACAACCCTCCCGGTTCCACTTGCTCCCCGCGCCCTCCACCCCCTCACGGCCTTGTCACCGCCTCACGACCTTGTCACCGCCTACGCCCTCGACCCCCCACTTTCTCTTCGCGTGCAGGCACCAACGTTTCCGCGATTCCCTGACGCCTTGCACGGTTTCTCGCGTTTTACGCGTACCCCCTCACGACCTTGTCACCGCCTTCTCCACCAGCAGGTTGGGCCGCGCCCCCGCCTCCTTCTCATACTTTGTCATGAGCTCGCCGATCAGCGCGTCGTAGCGCTTGTCCCTCCGCTTGCGGCCGCCGCCCTTGCTGCCGATGCGCTCCATGATCCGCACCAGCACGGGGGCCTCCTCCCAGTCGGGGTGGATGCGGGCCAGCGGGTTGGTGTGGTGCCAGGGCGGGGACTGGGAGCGCTCCCAGGTGGCGGAGGGCGGCGCGGACTCGTTGGCCTTGCTCAGGTCCAGCGGGGCGAGGCGGGGCTTGCCGCTGGCGCCCTGCGTGGCGAAGGTTGGTACGGATGTGTGTTACGGCGGGGCAGCGGAGCCACATAGCATGTAGAAGGTTGGGTATGGGGGAGAGTGTGCAAGGAAAGAGAAGCAACGGGCAAGCACGGGCAGAAAGGAGAGCAAAGCGGCCTGGCATCGGTCGTGCTCTTGTGGCGTGGCCTCCGCGACTGAGGCCGTGGGTTACCAGCCAGCAGCGGTTGTCTGCACCTGCACCTGCACCTACGCACGCAGCCGTACCTTGGCGTCGGGCCCCGTCTTGAGCCCCTTTTTGGTCTCCTTGGGGAACACCTTGGTCTCCTTGGGGAACACCTTCTTGCCGTCCGCGGTGTCGTCGAACACGTTGCCGTCGCCGTCGGTGCCGAAGGTGATGTGGCGGTTGGCGGCGCGCGAGGAGGGCCGCGAGCCGCCCGCGGGGTCGAAGGGGTCGGGCTTGCGCAGCGAGGAGGCCAGCTTGGGCGCGTCGGGGTCCTCCACGTCCATCTTGACGCGCTTGCCTGCACACGTGGCAGTACGGCACGGCACGTACGGCAGGGTACGGCACGGACCGGGTGAGAGAAAGGGGCGTACTGGGATGATTGTCGCACAGCACAGGGCAGGAGGAGCGGCAGTGGATGAGCGAACGTTTAGCGTGATAGCTGGTGTTCCACCTCGCAGCCATTGCACGGGCAGTGCGGTGCCGAGGTGCCTACAGGGCGCATGCATCGCACCCACCCTTCTTCTTGCTGTTGGCGCGCGGTGCCTCCAGGTCCGCCAGCAGCCGGTCCAGCACCACCTTGCCCAGCCTGCGGGGAGGAGCGGCGGAGGGCGTGTCACACGGTGAGTCCAGCTCTCTAGCACCGGACCAGGTGCTACCGCATGCCGAGTGGCGACTGTGTAGCGCCATGCACCCTTGGCAAAAGGGCGAAAGTACCGGTGCTGGTACGTAGCTACCTGCGCACACTGCTGCTGCAGGTGTTTGCAGACAGAGCTGGCTGGCACGCCCCCAACACCCCAACTGGACACGTACAATAGTGTACCCGTATCCCGTACCCAGAACGCCCTTTTCCAGGGCCGCCCTGTGCACTCACTTAGATTCGGACTCGTCCGAGGGCAGCAGGTGGCGAATGAGCGCGTCCACCTTGTACATGTACAGGTTGCAACTGCGCACGCGGCCCTCCGACTCGTCCACCGCAAAGTTGCTGGCCACCACCTTCTCCAGCACGTCGCCGCCCATGATCAGGTACGTGTCCTTGAACGCGATGGCGGGGTACGACACGATAGTGCCGGCAGGGATCTGCGGCCGCACCACCTTCGGCGGCGGCGGAGGCGGGGGCGGCCCCGGCGGAGGCGGTGGTGGAGCGAGCCCAGGCGCTAGGCTCGCACCTTCGCCCCCTTTCCCCACCTTGCTGGCCTGGGCGCCGGAGCCGCCGTCTGGCCCCGCGGCAGGGGCAGATGTCATGGGCGGCAGCGGCCGCAGGCCGCCCGGCGCCGTCGAGGCCCGGCTGCCAGGCGCAGACCCCGCCACGGAGCCTGCTGCCGCCGCCGCCCCCGCCGGCCCCACAGCCTCCCCAGCGGCCGCACCGCTACCGTCCGCCCCGGCCCCCTGCCGCGTCGGGGGCGGCGGTGGATCGACGCAGCACGCCAGGCCGAAGCCTTGCCCTGCTTTAGGCCCCATCAGCTCCGCCACGGGCTTCTCCTCCAGCACGTCGTACCACAAGATCCGTGGCCGCTGCGGCTGCACCGCCAGCATCACGCCGCTCCCGCTGCCGCCGCCACCCCCGCCGCCCGCCGCCAGCGTCTCCCCTGGCCCCTTGCCCCCAACCACCGCAACCGACCCGTCCGACCCGGTGTGCCCCCGGCATATGCACAGCGCGAAGGGCTCGTTGGCCAGGAAGCGTATCTCGTGCACTGGCTGCGGCAGCTCGTACGGCTTCTGGCTGCTGTCCTCCGGCTTTATGATGTCCGCGATGAAGATGTGGCCCTCCTCCGAGGCGCACATGAGCTTGTGGGCCACGCCGTTGACCCAGCTCAGCGCCGTGACCGCGCCCTTGAGCCGCGGCAGCACCTTGGTGGAGCAGCAGGCGCGGTCGTCCCACACCACCACGCTGCCGTTGGCCAAGCCCCACGCCATGACCTTGGCGTCTGCAGTGGACGCAGCGCACGTGATGTTGTACGGCAGGAGCCAGTCGCGGGAGTGGGGCGCCAGGGAGGGAAGCACGGGGGGCGTGGAGGGCTCTTTGCTGGCGGAGGAGGCAGCTGCTGCGGCGGCAGCGGCCTCGGCTGCTGCTGCTGCCGCTGCGGCGGCGGCGGAGGCTTTGCTCTTCTCGCGGGCGATGGCGGGGGTGACGGGCTTGCTGCCGGGGCCGGGCGTTGCGGGGGCGGCCTCGGCGGGTGCCGGCGCGGCGGCGGCGTGTCCCGCGGCGGCTGCGTAGGCCAGGTCGATGAGCGCCAGGCGGTTGGCGCCCTCCCACCACAGGTACACGCCGCGGGCGCTCTGCAAGCCGAAAGCAGGAAGCGGATCAGGCGCATCAATCCTTGCAGTCGTGGTACAGCATGAAGTGCATCAAGGCTCGGTTCGATGCCGCTGCCAGGTTCAGTATTGCCCAAGGCGCGCGTGACCACACGCTTACGCATCCTCTTAAGAGAGCGGATGTGCTTTCAAAGGCCCATCCTCTGCCGCACAACCAACAACTTCACCAACATTACCGGTACCCGCGCTCTGCACCAAGCTGCTCCCTCCGCGCCTCGTTTTCTCGCGCTTTACGCGTACCCCGCCTCTGCACGCACCTTGTGGTACCGGTCCGAGTTGGGGTCCTTGTCCGGCCGCTGCCGCAGCTGCCACACCACGTGGCTGCGCCCCACGTCGCGGCAGCCCAGGCAGAAGGCTGCAGGGCCACGCGTGCACAAGCACAGGCAACAACAGGCAGTTGACACAGCGGGCAAGCAACGCAGTCACCGCATACCGGTATGGCAGGCAAACCGCCTCAGTTGCAATGCAAGCCGCAAGTCATGCCCATGCCCTCATGTACAGAAGCTGCAGCCAAGCGCGGGTCCCTCTCACCCCCGCCTCCCTCCACGCACCCTTGACTGTTGCCGTGCTGATCTGCAGCACCTGCTCCAGCCTCGTGTCTCCGAACGCCGCCAGGTTCAAGGCCACGAACATGCCCGCCGTGTCCAGGCTGACGTTGGGCGGCGGCAGCGCCACGCCGAACAGCGCCACCGCGCCGCCGCCGTAGCACACGGCCAGGTGACCCAGGTTGGGGGACCACTCCAGGTGCGAGGGGCTGGCGCGGGGGTCGTCCGGGTCGGGCGGCAGCGGGGCCTGCCGCGGCCAAGCCGGTGGAAGGACAGTAAAAGAGTAAGGCGCATGCCGTACTGCAGGCAGGCCTTCAGTCAAAGTGTGCCCGAGCCGGTCAACGGTAGATATCAACTTGTCTGACGTGGCCCAGTTTGCTTAAGCGCGTGCAACGAATGCTGATTTCCAAAATGCAACTGTCCCCCACTTGTGTAGCGATGCAGTTTGCGTTGACACGTTAGCATATTAGCGAGCAGGTTCTATTAGAGGGCGAGGCAAGTGGCATGTCCGGCGATGTCCCCCACTTGTGTAACGATGCAGTTCCCCCACTTGTGTGCCACCAATGCCACGTGCTCCCTTACGCACCCTTACCGCACCCTGCACTCCTTCCCCACGCCCCACCTGCGCCAGCAGCGTGGCCTGCCCCGACCGTATGTCCACCTCGTGCAGCGTCAGCGTGTCGCGGGAGGCGGCGGCGAACAGCCGGCCGCTGGTGGACACCACCATGCCCGCCTCCTGGGGGCGGGAAGGGAACAAGGAGGGGGACGGGAAGGGGATAGGTGCGCGTGAACCATTGCAAGGTGCCTGCAAGTCACTTCGAGGGGATGGAGGGGAACCACTTGAGCAGCACCGCGGGTTGCGCTGGTGAGGGAAGGCGGCGAGCAGCGGCCGACCGGGGTTGTGGAACTACAAGGCATGGGCAGCCGCATTGCACGTGCATACCATGCAACAGGCAGTCACGAGCGGCTGCGGGTTGCATGAGCATTCAAGTGTTCCGGACATAGGACAGACGTCACGACGCATGCCCTGCCACCAACCCGCCCGCCCACCCACCATGGCCGTGACCCGCGAGCTGTGCGTGCGGTCCGAGCAGCTGGTGCCCCCGTCCCGGGCGCTGTGCACACGCAGCTCGCCGTCTGCCATGGCCACCACCGCAAGGCCAGCTGCGGGGCGTGGGGAAGGGCGGAGGACATGTGGGTATGGGGCGACTCCCGGGGGTTAGGCGGCGACCGGGGGCCGGGTATCGCAGAATGCTCCCTTCGACCGACGCTCACAAAGCGGTGGGCGGGGGGCTGGGCGGCGCACGGTGCTTCCTCTCCGAGGTGGTACCTTGCGTCTGGGTACTGCTACACCTGCCCCGCAGGCCTCTGGCGCCGGTGCATCATACGCTTCCTTGAGCATGCCTGCACAGCTAACACAAAACAGGAATGATTTGACGCTTCAGGGTCCGCCCACCTATGCCCAGGGGCAGGAAGCCGCAGGTCTCTGGCGCCACCTCCATGACCGCATGGGGCGCAAAGGTCTGGGGGTCAAAGGCGGGGGCATGTGGCAGGAGTTTGCAAAAGGTTACAGAGATTGTGGCCTGGCCCGGACGTACCCAGCGCCCTGCCAGCCACACGTGCCCTTACGAGAGGAACCGCATGCAAAGCATGCGTGACGGGTCCTAGGTACATGATTTCTCCAACACAGCGTTCAACTCCTTCCCCTCCACAGGGCCTTGGAGACTGAGGCGCTGCACAGGCTCCGCTCTGAGCAAAGCCAATGCTTCTTGAACCGTTTTGACAGACGGCTATTTGCGTGCCGCATGCCTAGCCGCTACCGTGCAGCTTGTTACCCCCCACGCAACGCACCAGGCTGACGCGTGCAGCGTCCTCCCGCTTCCGCAGCTGTTCGCGGTGGCCGATTAGGTCTACTACTTGCTCCACAATGTCCGCAAGGATCTTGTCAATCATGCGGAAGGGCTGTGGGAGCTTGTCCACAGCCCCCGCAGGGTCCCACAGCGTGGGTAGGGGAGGCATGGTTGGCAGTTACCGCTGAGGGCCACCGGCAGCGGTCCCTGTGTTTGTTACCACATTACTGCTTCAGTTGTGTGCGCCTAGCTACACAGTCTCTCAAGTCAGGGTCAGTCGCGGGCTGCATGCTAGAAGCAGAATTGCCTATTCCGCAATGGCCACATGATTTCGCAAACTGTGATGTTATATTGACAATGTATGTTGTTCATCATTTTGCCAGGGCCATGGCTGTGATAGGCGATTCGAAGTCCCGCTGTTCGGTCCTTCACTGTCCGCGATGGTGTTGCAAAAGACTGCTCCCTACTACGTGAGCACCAATCATATTGGCATGTCGTTTCAGCTTTTTTGCTGTGTCTGTACGCCATGTCGCAGAGGGGCCATGCAGGGACTCCCCTGGTTGGCCCAGGTTCTCGTACAGCTTGACGTGAAGGGTGGTGATAGCGTGGACACAATCAGCCCTGGTTGTGGCGTCTGAGAAACCGGCGCTAGAAAGGAGCGAGTGGTAACTCCTAAGCCCCTGGTGCCTGGTCCCCTGCTCCTGACATCCTATGCTTTCCTGAGCATCCCGGACATGCCCTGGTACCTCCAGGTACCGTACCTCATGCCAGTAGCCGCCGTCTATATAATATGCAGGAGTGGCAGGGGTACTGGATCAAGACCTTCCGCATTAACACTTGCACATACGCTACAGTAACTCCGGATCATGGCCGACAGAGCACGGTGGCACAGACCGGCACTGTGGGCTACCGCCTGCAGGAGGACACGTGTTCTTGGCACGTTGGCAGGTCATCAAGCCGAACTGCTTATTACTGCTGCGTCTCCACATGCTGAAACACTTGTGTGCATGACCTGGCATGACTGATAATCTCGGTCCCTTTCCAGAGCCCAGCCCCTTCCCAACACGGACAGCGGCCATCGGGAATGCAGGGTTGGTTGTGTGGAGTACTGCCACCGTGACGCTGATAACCGCAGCAATGTAGGCGTCCAGTGCAAACGGCATACCCAACAGACACACGAAAAAGCATGTAGGCACACACTGCAACGGTGCCGGTGCCGGGAGCACCAACACCTCCCGCCGACAGGGTAGGCACACGGATAGCATGCGTGCGGTCTACCTAGGCCTACCCCAGCGCGTCCACAGGCACTCGCTGCAGCTACCAGTACCCTGGCTAGCATCACAGGGCCAGAAAGCGTGGGTTTCCATGAAGGATGAATACCAATGAACGCCAGGGCCGGATGAATCCTATCCAGCTGCCACAGGCATGTAGCAATCAACGTCCTAGCACCACAGCGTCCAGTGCGTCGGACCACAAAAGAGCCAGTGAGTCCTCAACAGCACCCTATGTTACAACACCGTATGATACAGCAACTCACCGCAACTCACCACAACACCCCATGAGTCAAAAACAATTACGAGCGCTTGCCATCCATCACATGCCTTCGTGCTTGCTGGTCGTTGCGTGCTATTAGCGAAGCACCATGCCTTTCGGGATTAATGTTAACACCCACTACACCGCGCCGCTGCTTACCCACGCACCGCTGTCACCTGCTCCTTGCCGCCCCGAACAGCCCCGGAGCCCAGCTCCCCCTTCGACCGGGAGCCCCCCGCCTTCTCCTGACCCTGTCCTCACGGCCCCTCACGCCACCGACGCGTCCCCCCGCAGCTCCTCGGGCAGCCGCAGCCGCGCCGCGTAGTCCCGCAGCAGCTGCGCGCCCTGGTCGAATGACTGCAGCACAAAGTACCTGCACGCAGATAACGGGAAGGATGTTGGGCTCGGCCAGTCGATGCATTTGCGTGTCTCACAGTTGGCCGGCAGTAGCCACAGCTGCAGTCACGGCCGCCCCGCATTGCGTCACCGCTCTAGCACACAAAAGCAGACGAGTACACTCCATAAACAACGGAGAACAAAATGCAGCAGATGTAAAGGAGCACACAAGGATCATTTGACGTAGCCAGTTACAGGTAGCGCTCCCGCACTTCCATCCGACGCAGGACTGGTTATGCGGCACCCATGCCGGCACACATCCAACCAAGAGGCTGCCATGACCCAGGACCTGCGTGCTACAACCTGTGCAAGCACCCTGGCAACGGGCTCACCCACTCCAGCCGCCCCGCGCCCCTTCCCGTTTGGCCCGTGGCCCACCTCTTCTGGTAGCCGTCCTTGTACGACATCTTGGGCTGCGGCTTGAAGGGGTCGAGGGGCTCCAGGCTGGCGGCGCCGGCGGCCATGTGGGCTAGCTCGCCGTACGACGACAGGATGCCTGGGGAGTGGTGGTGGTGCCAAACAATGAAACAAAGGGCGAGGGTGAACAGGGAGTTGAACGGTAAGCTGGATCTCGGATGAGGGCGTGGTATGCGGAGGCCTCGGCTTGAAAACCGTGGAGGACCAACCTCATCGCCAACAGAGGATATGGTGCAGCAGACGGATTGCTGTGGGACCTGAAGAGTACAATTGCGGCCTGATCACGGCAGCTACACGCGCTTAGGCCCTTGCGCCCTCCCACCTGCCCCGAAGGCCTTGATGCTGTCCCCCTCCCGCACCACACCGAACTCCACGGTGTACCAGTACACCTGCGGCCATGGGGCAGGAGGGCAGAGGAATCAGCTGTGCATTAACATAGCGGTTCGGCACAATGAAGGGGAGGGAGTCACTCGCGCAGCGTGTACGCGCAACTGCAAGCAGCGTACCCCCGCCTATCACGTGCGGAAAGCTAGGCCACGGGGGTTAAGGCCGAAGACGGTGTGCATTGTCCTGTGGCAATGTGCTTTCAGCGCACACGCCGAGCTGCCCGCGGCACGCTGCTGGCTGCTGCCCTGGCGCCGGGTCGCACCTTGATGAGGTGCCATATGGTCTTGTCGTCTGCGCCCAGGGACGCCTGCCCGATGGCCTGGATGAGTGAGGCGTAGCCGGGGTCGGCCAGCAGCGGCACGTGGCCTGGGGGCGGGGGGTATATGTTACGGCACACTGCGCAGCGATGTCAACCACCGCACTCGCCGCCAGGCAGTGCAGGGCTTTAGGGATGTGGATGTGGGCGGGTCGGCACTCAACCCAGAACGCGCCACTAAAGCTTCGCAGGATACAGTAAACTGCATCAACGCCCAGTGGAGAGAAGATGTGGGAGCGCCGTCCGAGGACTGCATCCACGGTTTGAACAACTGGCTGCTCGTCCAACTACCGGGCGATTGCAGCTTGATGGCGCCCACTGGCACCAGCACTAGCCTACTGCACCGGGACCAGCCCCTAGGCCCTGGGCCGTGCCCCACCTATGAGCTCGTGCACCACGTCCGGCTCGGGTGTGTAGTGGGGCTCGTTGTGGTGCCGCATGTACTGCACCGGGGGCAGGGAGCAGGGGTTAGCAGGGTTTGGGATAGGTGTAAGAGGGCAAGGGCTGCGCTGTTGGCTGCTGGCGCATGACTTGGGGTTCCACGTCGTGCAATCACGCACTAGAACGTGCACACTTTGTCAGCTTCGCACTGTGTAGGTCGACGCACAGGCAGGATGCAGGGCCACTACTAAACCCATGCTCCTCACCTGTGTTGAGTGGAAGTGCCTGCAAGCAAGGAAAGGAGCCGCAGCAGAGTTGGTAGGGAATGCCGCCAGCACAAGGCCAGGAGACCGCACGTGTGCAGGCAGTGGCCGTCAGTGTCGCGCATGCCTTTGCAAGCCCTTGACAGGCAACGTGACAGTGGCCAGCTCGCTGTGCCTCCCTCCGGCCCCCACCGTCCCCCGCCCGGCCCCGCACTCACTTGAAGGCCAGCCCCGCCAGGAAGTGCCTGGGGTGCATGAGCCCCGCCACGGGGCGGATGGACCACCCGGTGGTGGCCTGCAGCACCTCGTTCACCTCCCGCAGCTGCGGCACCTGAGGGGGGAGGGCAAATGGGGCGCACACATGCCGCGCGTACAACGTCAGCCCTCGGAGCCTAACAGGATTTCCTGGACCAAAAAAGACGAGGTACACTCCAGCGCGGAGCAAAAGCCTAGCTACGCTAGGCCAAGCTGCAGTGAAGGCAGTACGTTCTATAAAGGACAAGTAGGTGCGAGCGTGCGCGGCACCGGTGCGTCACCCACATGTCCCTTCCGGAAGTTGAAGAGCGGCAGGCAGCGCAGGTACTCGCGGCAGGCGTGTGCGGGCAGCAGGTCCGCCAGGCGCTCCAGCACTGCGTTCCACGTGGCCACCTCATCGGCGGAGTAGGCCACGTCGGGGATGGGGGTGCCGCTGCGGGAGGGGGAGGGAAGGGGGGAGACAGCACCAGAGGGGTGAGCTGATTGCAGTGGGTCAGCCATTACAGCGCATAAGATTTCGTCACTGGTGCCCATACCGGTAACCTAGCACCGTATTGAGACCTGTCATGGCAGCACGATTCTTAATGCTGTGGATGAAATAGAGGCTAGCACCACGACGGTGTTTGGGGCCAAAAGGGATGCTGCCAGGTCCAGTAATAATGATGCAAGGCGTTCTCGAATAGTGTGCGGGCGTGTTGGGCCGTGACCAAGTCGCTGCCACCAGCTGCCACTCGCTTGTGCCCCTGGCGGTCGACATCAGGCATCGACATCAGACCAACTCACATCTGGTGGAGCTTGGCCTGCTCCGCCAGCATGGCTCTCCGCCGCTTGTAGTCTTGGTCGTGGAAGCCCGGGTGCCCCTCCGCCAGGTCCGCACCAAACCCAAGAATCTGTGCCGGAAATTTGTGAAGGGTGTCAAAAATTGATGCACGGGAAGGGACAGCCTTTTGGGGCAGCGTGCTGCTGCCACCCTGCCGTACCACAAGTCCACAACCACAGCCCGGACACAGAAGTGGGACACTGTATGGGACACTGCGACCCGAACGGAAGAGAGCTGGGCAACACGGAAGCTAAAGGAGAGATGTGGTGCATTGTCATACGAGTACCGCTCTATGCTAATACTGGTATGCAGCGGACGTCTGAGCTGGTGCGTTGAGCAGTCGCGAAGCTGGACCGTCGGGCGTTCACTTTTGCCTTAACAGCACACCTGGCCGTTATCGACATCATGTATAGTCTTGATGACGGGTATCTGTACTTGTTCAGTTGTTGTCGTCGCAGCGCCTGCGGGTCCCCAGCCCAAGCCCAGCGGTCTGTGAGCATGTGGGTGCGTCAGCGCACGGTGCCATGCTGGCGCCTTGCAGTTCTGTCAGTGCCACCCATCATGCCTGCTGGCGGCGACTGATACGCTCGTCTCGGTGACAACAGTCGGGGCCTTCCAGCGCCAGCCTGAACTGCCCATCTCCCGCCTGCTGTGCTACTACACGGACGTGTTACGACGCTGCAGCTGCTGGCTTGCTTATGGCCGCTGTTGCATAGGCGCAAGCGCGAGAGCGCCATACAGGTTGTCGCTATGGTAAAGGTGTCAGCGTTAGGGCCGAAAAGGTGTTGCACAGGCTTAAAGCGGTCCTAGTATGGTACCAAATAATAAGAGAATATCTGAGGCCTTTAGATATGTAAAAGGGTTGTCAGCACAATTGCACCGGCTGACGAGGGTTTCGCGTCACCAGGTGCCTGTCTCGCCCGGTTTGCGGTCTTTGCACCCGTGCTTAGCGGGAGCTGTGGAACAGTTCCATAAGTAGTTTTGTAATGTAAGGGCATCTCCGGCTGTAGTGCTGATTTGACGGGCAGTTGGTACTGTACGGTTGGGTCTGGGTCTCCCTTGCCTCACGACGGTCTCTACCCTGGTAGCGCCATGCACAGAAGCCCCCTGGCCACCTGCGACCAGGGGCGCTGGGGGCCTTGAGCTGGAGACGGCAGCATGGGGCCGTTGGGGCGAGGGCAGTGGCGATGACTGGGCCTGGAGGCAGGCCCCTAAACTTGGCTGCCTGCTGCCTGGACGGTCGGAATCTCCTGTGTCGCTGTGTCATGGGACTGTCGATAACGGAACACGCATCACGTGCTCGCATGTCGGACATGAACATCAAAGTTTGATACACAACGCTGCTCCACCTGCCCCCACCTCCACCCGCCAACCCGCTCCCAGTGTTGCCCTCACAGAGGGGCATTGCAGCACCAGGGTGCCAGGTGGGAATTTTCAGAAGCCTCATGTAGGTCATGTTGTCTTTAGGAATCCCTTGTCCCCTCGTGACACTGTCTCGATGTCTCGTACCCATACGCCTGAACTGTCACACCATGTGCACCACATACCGTACCTTTATCTGATCACCGCGCACCCCCCGTGGAAAAACAATTATTTCC
>VFQN01004621.1_pt1 | contig 18011 bp, 16 predicted proteins | sample 3512371 | NCBI WGS metagenome assembly VFQN01 (sample SAMN10412370, study PRJNA504923) | tailings metagenome | isolation source: Replicate 2 from Balatoc abandoned mine | place: Philippines: Itogon, Benguet | collected 2017-08-28 | reverse complement strand
AGGGCTGGATTTTGCCATTGACGGTGAGCTTGTCGCCCAGCCAGCCGTCGATCGCGACATGGTTGAAGGCGAGTTAGCCAGTGTCCGGGTAGAACTGCTTGTCCACCAGGATCAGCGGCACGTCGTACTCGCCGCTCGGCAACTGCCAGCCGGTGGTCTCGTCGCCGGTATCGTCCTCGTCGAAGCAGCGAACCATCGCCACCATGCCCTTGTAGACATTGGCGGCGGTGAATTCCGGCCGGTGGTCGTGGATGAACAGGGTGGTCAGGGCTTCGCGCTTGTCGCCCCCTGTGATGGGGTCGATCCACTTGGCCGGAATGCCCTTCTTTAGGTCGAACCCGGCATAGGCCATGCAGTAATGATGCGTCCGGCTGTTGGGGTGGCCGGAAAGGTTGCCCTTCGGGTGGGTCCAGTTCCAGGGCCCGCCGTCGCTCTCGGAAGCGGAGTGGAAATTGTGCAGGTGCGGCGCGATCTCAGGATGGCCGAAACCTACATGCTCCTCGGATGAGGGCAGGTCGTTCTCGATGTGCAGGCAGGACGGCTCGCCATAGCGGAAGTCGATCAGCGGGCCTCCGAAGTCGTCTCCGTAGGTCCAGACCTTGCTCTTCAAGTCCTTGGCGAATTCCTGCGTCCGTTCCTTCACCCGAAGATGATAGATGGTCTTCGGCGTGAAACGGTCGTTGCAATACTGGTAGTCGGAAGGCGTGTACGGGTAATCGTCCTCGTGCTCGGCCGCGGCTGGAACCGGCAGGGGCTCCTCCCAGGGCCTGGTGCGCGGGCTGGCCGAGCTGGCGGCCAGGGCCTGGCGCAGCGACGCCCCCTTCAGCCAGTAGGCCCCGCCCGCGATCAGGCCGAGCTTGGCGAGCTCGCGCCGGCCGAGCCTGGCCGCCTGCAACTGGTTGCGGAGTTCGATCGCCCGTCTTGCGGCAAGCTTGCTCGAGAACATATGCCGACCTCGTCGTGAAAAATTGGATGTTGCGGCTATCGGTGGGGCCCGGTCAGGCCCTGGCCTCGCCCGCGATCGAGGTGACCGCCTTGACGATCCAGGCCGGGCGCGCCAGCGCCGGCGTCGCCGCCCAGCGGTCGAGCCGGGCGTTGCCGTAGCGCAGGATGCCGGTGTGGTTGTCGAGGATCAGGTCGTAGCGCGGGTCGCTGCTCGCGAAGCCCAGGGCCCGCCGGAGACGCTCGATGTCGTCCGGCGCACCGGTCAGGAACTTCCAGCCAGGCCGTGCATCCCAAAGACGAGCATAGTCTTTCAGGATGTGCGGCTGGTCGAACTGCGGCTGCAGCGTGATCGAGTACATGAAGATGTCGCGGTTCATCCGGTCGCCCAGGTCGTTCTGCACGATCCGCAGATTCTCGGTGACCAGCGGGCAGGTTTCCCCGCAGCTCTGGAAGAAGAAATTGATCAGGACGACGCGATCCTGCACCAGATCGTCGTGGAACCGGTAGGCCTGGCCGTCCTGGTCGATGACTTCCACGTTCGGGATGGTTGCCTGGCCGCGGCGGGCCGATGCCTGCCCGGCATGAAGCGCCATGCCGGCCGCCCCGGCCACCGCGCCGGCACCTGCTGTGAACAGCAGCCTGCGATGCATGTTGTTATCCTCGTCCTGAGGCAAAATGAAAATTCTAAGTAAATCAGCCCATGGCCGCCGAGGAAATCGTTGGCCAGCCATGATCATCATTCACGATGTCATGAACCATCGACTGATTTTTTGCAATTTAACTATGGATAGCCGCGTTATAGTCCGGAGCGATCGGAGATATATGCCGGGCGGCATAAAAGCCGGGATGACATATATCCTTGGATATAGAGAAGGCCGCTTCCGTGTCAGTCATGTGCCGGCGGGAGACTGGTCGTTCCCCGGTGGGCGCAGGTTCTTCCCAAAGTTATAGGGAATGATCTAACCTCGGATGAATTGTGCGCCGGTGGGGCTGGTCTAGGATCCGGCCCATGAGCAGCATATCCGACGACATGGAGGCGTTATCGCTGGAGGCCGTGTGCCATGTCGTGGAATTGCCGGTCACCTTCGGCTGCGGATCGGGAACAACCCGGGCGATGAGCCGGAAGGCCATGGAGTTCACGACCGACAGCCCGCCAGCTCCGGGCGAGGTCATCGCGGGCCATCTCCGACTGCCGGGCAACGGGATGCCCGACCTCGTCCTCGACTATGCCGCCGAGGTGATCATGATCCGGCGGCGCAGCCATGACGGCGCACCGTTCGAGGTGCTGGCCCGCTTCGCGTGGCTGCAGTTCTCCGCCCATGGCTGAGCGTGCGCCAGCCGGACGCGGCGGATCAGCCGAGCTCGCGCCGGGCGTAGTTCGCGAGCTCGATCCGGCTGCTCACCTGCAGCTTGTCGTAGATGCGGTGCAGGTGGATCTTGACCGTTCCCTCGGTGATGCCGAGCCGGTGCGCCACCTCCTTGTTGCGCAGCCCGTCCGCCACGAGGCGGACCAGCTCGATCTCGCGCTGGGTCAGGGTGCGGGTGACCTGCTGGCGGGCGGCTTCGCGGGCCAGCAGCCGGTCGAGCGTCCACCCGGCCAGGTGCTGCTCGAGCCATTGGCCGCCGGCGTGCACGGTGCGGATGCAGCGCACCAGCATCTCGGGCGCCATGTCCTTCAGGATGACGCCGCGCACCCCGAGCCGCACCGCCTCCAGCAGGTCGTCCTCGCGCAGGTCGGCGGTCAACAGGACGACGCGCAGCCGCACGCCATCCTGGGCCGCCTGGCGCAGCACCTCCATCCCGCTGACCTTGGGCATGTCGAGATCCAGGACCAGGATGTCCGGCCGGTGCGCGCGCACCGCGTCCAGCGTGGCGTCGCCGCTGGTGCAGCGCGCCACCACTTCCAGGTCGTCCTCGCGCTCCAGGAGCCAGCTCACCCCCTGGAGCACCACCGGATGGTCATCGGCCACGACCAGGCGAACCATGGTCACGCCCGCCGCATCCGCGACTGCGCAGCCGACCTCCTGCCTGCGATCCTCCAGCGCCGCCATCTCATTCCTCCCGCCATTGCGCCGCTGTCCCGGCAGGACCTGGCCATGGCTGCCGCACTCGGCCCACCCGCCTGGGCAGGCGACGGGCCTTCGACCGGATGAACCGGCCCGCGCACCGCTGGCTTGGATCTTTGCACGTCATGGAAAGCCCGCCCCCGACCACATTCCCTGGCCGGCATGCACCGCCGCCGGCTCGGCGCCCCCGGCCGGACCGGGCGCGGCCGGGTCCGCCGCCACCAGGCCGGTTTCCTGCAATTCCCCGCGGGTGGCGGCCACCGCCCGCGCCAGCACGTCCATCGCTTCCTCCAGGTCCCGGTCGTCCGTCGCGGCCTCGTGCAGCTGGTCCGCCGCCAGCCGGATCCGTTTCAGGCCGAACAGGCCGGACGTGCCCTTCAGCTTGTGGGTCTCGCGCAGCAACTCCTCGCGGTCCATCGCCATGGCCGCCAGCCGCTGATAGCTGCGCTCGGCATCCTCCATCACCTGCCGGAGCAGCTGCCCTGCCTTGCCGTCGGCGGCCATGTGCACGCCGAACCGGTCGAACAAGGGCAGGCTCGCCGGCAGGATCGGCTGCTCGCCGGCATCCGCCGCCGGCGGGCCACCGGCGACCTGGGAGATCACCTGGAACAGGTCGGCCCAGACGAACGGCTTCGACAAGCAGTGGCTCATCCCGGCAGCGAAGCAGCGCTGCCGCTCCTCCTCCAGCACGTTCGCGGTCAGGCCGACCACCGGCACGTCGCGCGCCGCGCCTGGCAGGGTGCGGATCCGCCGCGCCGCCTCGATCCCGTCCATGACCGGCATCTGCACGTCCATCAGGACCAGGTCGAACCTGCCCTGCCGGACCAGTTCCAGGGCCTGCAGCCCGTCGGCCGCGCCGATCACCTCATGGCCCTGGCGGCTCAGCACGTCGGCGAGCAGCAGGCGGTTCGCCTCGGCGTCGTCGACGATCAGGATGCGCCGCGGCGCGCAGCTGCCCGGTCCGAACTCGACCTTCTCCTCCACCGCCTGGCGATCGCCCAGCGCGAATGGCACCTCGAACCAGAAACGGCTGCCCTTGCCGGGATGGCTCTCCACGCCGATGCCGCCGCCCATCGCCTCGACCAGCCGGCGGCAGATCGCGAGGCCCAGGCCGCTGCCGCCGTAGTGGCGCTCGGTCCGGTCGCTCACCTGGCTGAACTTGAGGAACAGGCGGGCCTGGCGGTCCTCGGGAATCCCGATGCCGGTGTCCTCGACCTGGACCTGCAGGAGCAGGCGGTCCGGCCCGGCCGGCCGGTGGCGGACCTCGACCCGCACATGCCCGCTCGGCGTGAACTTCACCGCATTGCTCACCAGGTTGAGCAGCACCTGGCGCAGCCGGGTGGAATCGCCGCGCACGATCGTGCCGGGCTCGATGTCGGCGTCGAAGAACAGGTCGATGCCGCGTTCGGCGGCTGCCGGCGCCATCAGCCAGTGGACCTGTTCCAGGAGGTCGACGACCTGGAAGTCGGCCTCCTCCAGGGTGAGGCCGACCGCCTCGATCCGCGACAGGTCGAGCACGTCGTTGACGATGGCGAGCAGGTGCCGCCCGGATGCCTGGATCGCCTGGACATAGGTGCGGGTGCGCTCGGGCAGCTCCTCGGCGGCGACCAGGTCGGCCATGCCCATCACCGTGGTGAGCGGCGTGCGGATCTCGTGGCTCATCACCGCAACGAAGTCGGACTTGGCCCGGTTGGAAGCGTCGGCGGCGTCGCGCGCCTCGGCCAGGCTCACCGAGTAGCGGGCGAGCTTCTCCTCGTCGGCGGACAGCTTCTGGACGATCTTGTAGCCGTAGAAGGTCACGCCGCTGAACATCACGACCAGGAGCGAGCCCACCGCCAGCTCCAGCGCCTCCAGCTGCCGCATCGCGGCCATCTGCTGGCGGAACTCGCGCGACTGGATCTTGCCGACCTGGTGGCTGAGCGCGGCCATCATTGCCGCCACCTCGGCATAGTGCCGGTCCATGCCGGCCATGTGCGCCGCTGCCAGCTCGGTATCGCCCTGGCCGAAATGGCGGAAGATCAGGTCCGAGGCGCCCAGCATCCGGCGCATGGCGTTGGCGGCCGCCTCCAGCCAGGCGAGCAGGGGCCCGGCATCGTCGGGCGACACGTGGAGCAGGAGGTCGGCGCGGGCATCCGCCATGCCGGTTTCGAAGGCCTCGCGCGCCTGATCGCGGCGCTGGATCTCGGCCTCCATCCGGCGGGAGTCGAACACGTCGTTGCCCGGCGCGTTCACCGAGCCTGCCAGGCGGGTGAGCTCGGCGTAGCGCGACAGCCGGTCGACCCAATGATGGTTGGCTTCAATCGACTGGGTGTAGTTGTACTTGATCGTGCTGCTGAGGTAGGCGCCCCCTACAATGACGGCGATGTTCAGCGCGACCAGCACAAGATAGATCCGAAACCAGATCGATTTGTCTCTGTGCCAATACATTTCGAACCTATCGTCGATCGGGAATTAATAAATCATAAATATATTCTTATGACACGGCGGGTACGATGCAGTAATATAGCTCATTCATGGCCCCGCCTACAATACCGAATTGTGTTTCATTGGGACTCGCATCGAAAATTCGGCAGATGCAGGATCCAGAGATGGGTCGTCCTTTCCGGCGCCATGCCGGGCGCACGCTTGCCGCGGCCGGTCCCGCCAGCCTGCGCCCCCCAGGGCTTGTGCCGGACGTCATGGCAACGTAATCCCGGGGCGTCACCCGCGGGGCGCCGGCGCTGCCGGCTGAGACGCCATTGGCGGACCCGAGGAACCTGATCCGGATCATGCCGGCGTAGGGATGGGGCGAGAGCGGCCGCACCGGACCGTGCCGTGCACCTCCCTCCGGCGGGAGGTGGAACGATGAGCCGCAAGCTCCTGGGCATGCTGGCCCTGTCGATGCTGGTTGCCGGCCCGGCTAGGGCGGCGCCGGTCCTGGACGTCTACACCTATGCGTCCTTTGCCAGCGAATGGGGCCCGGGGCCGGAGCTGGAAAAGCGGTTCGAGCCGAGGTGCAGCTGCGACCTGGTCTGGACTTCCGTCGACGACGGCGTGGCGATCCTGGCGCGGCTGAAGCTGGAAGGCGGGCGTTCCAAGGCCGACGTGATCCTGGGCCTGGATTCCAGCCTCACCGCCGAGGCCAAGGCCGCGGGCTTCGTGGTGCCGCACGGGCTGGAACTGCCGGGCCTCGACCTGCCGGCGGACGTCCGGGATCCCGACTTCGTGCCCTATGACTGGGGCTATTTCGCCTTCGTCTATGACAGGAACCGGCTCCCCCAGCCGCCGAAGAGCCTGGCGGAGCTGGCCGAGGCCGATCCGGCGCTGACGGTCGTGCTGCAGGACCCGCGCACCAGCACGCCTGGCCTGGGCTTCCTGCTCTGGGTCAAGGCGGTCTATGGCGACCGGGCCGGGGCCTATTGGGAAAAGCTCGCCCCGCACATCCTGACGGTGACCAAGGGCTGGAGCGAGTCCTACGACCTGTTCCTCAAGGGCGAGGCGTCGATGGCGCTGAGCTACACGACCTCGCCCGCCTACCACATGGTCGCGGAAGGCAGGGACGACATCCAGGCCGCCCCCTTCGCCGAAGGGCATTACCTGCAGGTCGAGGCGGCGGCGCTGGCGAAGAACGCCCAGGAACCGGACCTGGCCCGGCAGTTCCTGGCATTCCTGATCTCGCCGGAGGCGCAGGAAGTGCTGCCGACCACCAACTGGATGTATCCGGCCAGATCGGACGGGGTGGCGTTGCCGGACGCGTTCGACCGGCTGATCCGGCCCGGGCGCGCCCTGCAGATCCCGCCCGAAACGGTGCGGGCCCATCGCGACGCCTGGGTGGACGAGTGGCTGGCAAGCCTGGCGCGCTGATCGGCGCCGCCACCGCCGCCTTGGTGGCGCTGGCGCTGTTCCTGCCGATCCTGGCCCTGCTAGCGGCCGGCCTCGCCGCGGATGGCGCCGGCTGGCCGGCCGTGGACGGACGGACCGGCGGGATCCTGCGCTTCACCCTCCTGCAGGCGGCCCTTTCGGCGCTGCTCGCGGTGCTGCCGGCGATCTTCGTGGCGCGCGCTTTGGCCAGGCGCTCCTTTCCGGGCAGGATCCTGCTGGAGCGCCTGCTGATCCTGCCGGTGCTGGTGCCGGCACTGGTCGCCGGCAGCGCGCTGCTCGTCCTGTTCGGGCGGCGCGGCCTGCTGGCCGGTCTGTTCGAGGCGGCGGGCCTGCCCTGGCCGTCGATCTATGGCCTGCCCGGCATCCTGCTGGGCCACGTGTTCCTCAACCTGCCGCTGGCGGTCCGCATCCTCCTGCCGGCCTGGTCGGCGGTGCCGGCCGAGCAATGGCGCTTGGCCCGCCAGCTGGGCTTAAGCGACCTGGCCCGCCTGCGGCTGGTCGAGATGCCGGTCCTGGCGCCCCGGGTCGCCCGGGCGCTGGGCATCGTGTTCATGCTCTGCTTCACCAGCTTCGCCCTGCCGATGACGCTGGGCGGCGGGCCCCGCGGCACCACGCTGGAGGTCGCGATCTACGAAGCGGTGCGGGTCGACGCCGATCTGGCGCGCGCCGCCCTGCTGGCGCTGCTGCAGATCGGGATCTGCACCGTCCTGGTGGGGCTGGGCCTGGGGATCGGCGTCGCCCGCACGGGCCTCTCCGCCGGCGCCCCGGTGCAGGTGCGGGTGGAGGACGGCCCGATCGCCAAGGGACTGGACGCGCTGGCGCTGGGCCTGGCTCTCCTGTTCCTGATGGGGCCGGTCCTGGCCCTGCTGGCGGCCGCGGCGGGCGGTCCCTGGGGGAGGGTGCTGGCGAGCCCGATGTTCCTGGTGGCGCTGCGCAACAGCGTGCTGGTGGCGCTGGGCGCGGCCCTGCTGGCACTGGTGGCCGGGACGCTCCTGGTGCTGGGCGGCCGGGGGCGTAGCGGCGTCGCGCGGATGGGCGAGCTGGTGGGTTCGGTCCCGCTGGTGACTCCGGCCCTGGCGCTGGGGGCCGGGCTGTTCCTGCTGCTGCGCCAGATAGCCGACCCGGCTGCGCTGGCCCTGCCGGTCCTGGCCGTCGCGAACGGGCTAATGGGGCTGCCTTATGTGGTGGCGGTGCTGGGGCCGGAAGTGGCGCGGCGGGAAATGGAGCATGGCCGGCTCTGCCGGTCGCTCGGGATCCGCGGCATCGGCCGCCTGCGGCTGGTGGACCTGCCGACGCTCCTGCCGGTGGCAGGGCTGGCGGGCGGGCTGGTGGCGGCCTTCTCCTTGGGTGATTTCGGCGTGGTGGCGCTGTTCGGCGCGGACGAGGCGCGCACCCTGCCGATGCATCTCTACCTGCAGGCCGGTTCCTACCGTTCCGATGATGCGGCGGTGACCGCCCTGGTGCTGGTGGTCCTGGCGGCGGGGCTGATGTGGATGGTCGAGCGGGGGCTGGCGCGTGCTGCAGGTCGATGACGTCCGCTTCCGCCACGAGGGAAGCGCCTTCCATTACGATCTCCAGGTGCCGGAAGGCTCGGTCACGGCCCTGATCGGGCCCTCGGGCGGCGGCAAGTCGACCCTGCTCGACCTGGTGGCCGGCTTCCTGGAGCCGCAATCCGGGCGGATCCTGATCGGCGGCCGGGACGTCACCGGGCTGGCGCCGGCCGAGCGGCCGGTCACCAGCCTGTTCCAGGACTTCAACCTGTTCGGCCATCTCGACGTGTTCACCAACGTGGCACTGGGGATCCGCCCGAACGCGCGGCTGGACGCCGCCGAGCGGGACCAGGTGAGGGCGGCGCTGGACCGGCTGCAGATCGGCGCCCTGGCGGGGCGGCGGCCCTATGAGCTCAGCGGCGGCGAGCGCCAGCGCGCGGCGCTGGCGCGTTGCCTGGTGCGGCGCCGGCCGCTCCTCCTGCTGGACGAGCCGTTCGCGGCCTTGGGCCCGGCGATGCGCCGCGACTTTTTGGACCTGGTCGCGCGGATCCGCACCGAGCAGGGACTGACCGTGCTGCTGGTGACCCACCAGCCGGAGGACGCCGCCCGGATCGCCGACCGGCTGGCGGTGCTGGCCGCGGGCCGGATCGTGGCGGCGGGGCCGCGCGAATCGGTCCTGGCGGATCCGCCGCCGGCCCTGGCGGATTATCTGGGCCGGGACTAGCAGATTGGCCTTCCAGGTGCGGCAGGGCAGGCAGGACGAGGATGCGATGAAGGATGTTGAGGGAAGCGATCCCAGGAACCCGGACTGGCAGATGGTCGGCGCCGGGCCGGATGCCCTGCTGCTGCCGGCCCTGTCCTCGATCGCGGCGCGCCAGGAGATGGTTCCGCTCGCGACCCGGCTGGGGACGGGGCTGCATTGCGTGATCCCGGATTGGCCGGGCTTCGGCGCCCGACCGCGTGGGCGGGCCCGGCTCGACCCGGCGGCGATGCGCGGATTCCTGGATTCGCTGCTGGGCCGGGCGGTGGCGGCGCCCACGGTCGGCATCGCGGCCGGCCATGCCGCCACCTACCTGGTCGAGGCGGCCTTGCGCCATCCGGGATTCTTCAGCCGGCTGGTGCTGGTGGCGCCGACCTGGCGCGGCCCGCTGCCGACCGTGATGGGCGAGAACAGGCGACCGCTCTGCGGCCGGATCCGCCGCACGATCGAGCTGCCGGGGGTGGGCGAATTGCTCTACCGCCTCAATGTCAGCCGGCCGGTCCTGGCCAAGATGATGCGCGAGCATGTCTATGCGCGGCCGGGCCATGTCACCGATGCGGTCATCGACGCCAAGCTGCGCATCACCCGCCAGCCCGACGCGCGGTTCGGGACCGCGGCCTTCGTGACCGGCGGCCTCGACCCGGTCCGGTCGCGCGCGGATTTCCTGGCCCTGTTCACGCAGGACCTGCCGCCCGTCCTCATGCTGCGGCCGACGGGCGCGCCCCGGCGCTCGGGCGCCGAGATGGACGCGCTGGCGGCGACCGGCCGGGTGACGACGGTGGAAGTGCCGGGGGCACTGTCCGCGCACGAGGAGTATCCGGACGAGGTCGCCCGGGCGATCACCGACTTCCTGCGGCAGGAGCGCTGAAGCGGGCTCAGGCTTCCAGCGCTGCCGGCAGTGCCCGACCGATGGCGGCGATCGCGGCGTTGCGGTCGTCGAAGGAGGCCTCGGTCCCGGTCATGTAGATGCTCACGAGCAGCGGTGCCTGATCCGGGGGCCAGACCACCGCCACCTCGTTCATCGTGCCATGGTCGCCCCCGCCGGTCTTGTCGCCGACCCGCCAGCCGTCCGGCACGCCCGCGCGCAGCTTGGCGTCGCCGGTCCGGTTGTCGGCCAGCCAGGCCGCGAGCTGCGCCCGGCCCGCCGGGGACAGGCGGTCGCCGAGCAGGAGGGCGTGCAGGTTGGCGGCCATCGCGGCCGGCGTGGTGGTGTCGCGGGGATCGCCGGGCGTCGCCTCGTTCAGCTCGGTTTCCCAGCGGTCGAGGCGGGTCGCCCGGTCATCCAGGGAACGGGCGAACGCGGTGACGCCGCCAGGGCCGCCGAGGCTGGCCAGGACGAGGTTGCCCGCCGTGTTGTCGCTCCGTGTCATCGCCGCTGCACAGATTTCCGCGAGCGTCGTGCCATCGCCGCCGACGCGGGTCTCCGTGACCGGCGAATAGCTCACCAGGTCGGCGGGCTGGAAGCGAATGCGGCGGTCCAGGCTTTCCTCGCCCGCGTCGACGCGGGCCAGCACGGCCGCGCAGGCGAGCAGCTTGAAGGTGCTGCACATCGGGAAGCGCTCGTCCGGCCGGCGGCGCCATGCGCGGCCGGTGGCGGTGTCGAGGATGACGGCGCCCAGCCGCGCGCCGAGCCTGGTCTCCAGCGCGACCAGCTTCTCCTGCAATCCGCCGGCCGCGCCCGCGGCCGGCCGGGCGGCCGTGCCCCCGGCGACCAGGGAGCCCACGAGCAGCGTGAAGCGGCGCCGATTCAGCAAGTCCTGCACGTCGTGTACCTGACCAGGATGTGGGGAAGGCGGCCTATCGGGGATGCCGGCGGATGTCGAGCCGGCATCACCCCAGCTTCCGCGTTTCCCCCACCGCCATCACCCGGCCCCAGTCCTCGGCCAGGCCCGCGCTGCCGATCGCCCGGCGAAAGCGGACCGGCGGCTCGAAGGGCGGCTCGTCGGTCAGGCGCACCACGCCCCAGTGCATGCCCAGCACCTGCCTGGCGCGGAACTGCCGGCCGATCTCGACCGCCTCCTCGGGCGTGCAGTGCGAGGCCTGCATCAGCTTGCGCGGCTAGTAGGCGCCGCTCGGCAAAAAGGCCCGGTCCACGCCGCCATAGGAAGCGCCCAGTTCCTCGACCACCGGGCCGAAGGCGGTGTCGCCGGCGAAGTAGATCCGGCTCCTCGGCGTGGCCAGCAGGAAGCCGCCCCAAAGGGACTGATTGCGGTCCCAGAGCGTGCGCGCGGAAAAGTGGATCGAGGGCAGGCAGGTGATCCGCAGGCCCGCAAGCTCGGCCGGCTGGTGCCAGTCCAGCTCGATCACCTTTGCGAACCGGCCGGTGTCGACGTAGCCGGAAACCTTCAGCGGGCAGACCAGGGTGGCATCCGCGCCGAGCGGCAGGCGTTCCAGAGTCGGCCGGTCCAGATGGTCGTAATGGTTGTGCGAGAGCAGCAGCACGTCGATCGGCGGCAGGTCCGCGACGGCCAGGGAAGGCGGCGCGAAGCGCTTGGGTCCCAGGGGCGGGACCGGCGAGGCATACTCGGACAGGAACGGGTCGCACGCCACCCAGAGGCCGTTCAGGCGCATCAGGAAGCCGGCATGGCCAAGCCAGGTGACGCTGTCCGTCCCGTTGGCGCCGGCCAAAGTGGTCTTGGCCTGCGATGTCGGCAGGACGTGGCCGTCTTCCAGATCGACCGGCTGGCGACGGGTGAAGCCCCGCCACATGAATCCCCACCACTCGGTGCGCTCGCCGCCGCGCATAGGACTGCCGGGCGGGTTGCGGAACCCGCCCTCGGTGTGATGCCAGGGCATGGACGGTGACTGCCTCGGTTCGGTGCTGCCGGTACAGCCGGCCAGCACGAGCGGAGCGCTCGCCAGGGACGACAGGACGGTGCGGCGGGTGGGAAACCTCATTCCTTCCAAGATGTGGGCGTCCTTTCGCCACGTCCAGACGGCGTTCCCGGATATGGCGCGGGATCAGGCGGCGGGACGGCCCGGATCGCGGCCATGGCGGGGCCTGACCGGCCACCTGGGCAAGCGCTGCCTTGAAACCGTCGCAGGACGGGTCTACCCAGATGGAGCAGACGAGGAAACCCGAGCAACAAGGGGGCGTGCCGCAACCACGCAGACCTTCAGCCAGAAGCGTTTCGCCTCGATCGCGGAAAACGCGCATCTTGCAGCATCGGCCTTTCCGGCGCTTGTTCTCAACGCCGATTTCCAGCCGCTCAGCTGGTATCCCCTCTCGGTCTGGAGCTGGCAGGACACGGTCCGGGCGATGTTCCTGGACCGCGTGTCGGTCCTTTCCCACTACGACCGGGTCATCCGCTCGCCCGGCCAGGAACTGCGCCTGCCGAGCGTGGTGGCGCTCAAGCAATACGTGCCGCAGGAGCGGCGCCCGCCATTCACCCGGTTCAACCTGTTCCTGCGCGACCGCTTCACCTGCCAGTATTGCGGCATCACGGCGCCGACCCAGGAACTGACCTTCGACCATGTCGTCCCGCGCTCGCGCGGCGGACGCACCTCCTGGGACAACATCACCACCGCCTGCACCCGCTGCAACCTGCGCAAGGGCAGCCGGCTGCCGCACGAATGCGGCATGCACCCGATGACCAGGCCGCAGCAGCCGACCACGTTCCAGCTGCGCCGCAACGGCCGCCAGTTCCCGCCCAACTACCTGCACGAGAGCTGGCGCGACTTCCTGTACTGGGACAGCGAACTGGAGCCGTGAGCCCATCGCCAGGGCGTCATTACATCGGACTTTTCAAGCATGTCGCTCCTGCGCATACTCCTGTCGGACGGCCGATAAAACAATACAGGCCGCGATCGATCAGGGAGTGACGAGTCATGCGCATGACGTGCGCGCTTCTAGGCGCGACCGCCATTCTTGCGCTTTCGGTGGGCCAGGCGGCCGCCGAAGGGCAGGTCAAGTGGAACGACGACAACACCGTCTCGCTGCAGATGGGGCCGGAATACGACAACCAGGTCATCACGGTCAGCCGGGATGAGCTGGGCTCGATCTTCGGGCCGGACCAGAAGCCCTACGAGGGGGTGGAGATCACCGTCACGGTCAACAGCGGCGGGCCCAAGGGCGGCATTTCCGGGCCGCTGTTCTCGTTCCGGCCGATCTGGGAAGAATTGTCCGGCGGCAAGGTCAACATCGTCGAACTGCCGTTCGGCGAGCACTACACCAAGATGATGCTCGACCTGCGCAACGGCACCGGCCAGTACGACGCCTTCATGGCGGGTGCGTTCTGGTATGGCGACGTGGCGCCGGCGGGCCTGCTCTACCAGATCGACGACCTGATGGCGTCGGGCGAGTACCCGCAATGGTCCTATGACGCGATGCCGCCGGCGCTCAAGACGCTGCACCAGTGGCAGGGCAAGTCCTACGGCGTGCTGAACGACGCCGACGGGCAGGTGCTCTACTACCGCAAGAGCGTCCTGGAGAACCCGGAGCACCAGAAGGCCTTCAAGGCGGAATACGGCTACGACCTGCCGTCCCCGCCCAAGACCTGGCAGCAGCTCCTGGACATCGCCAAGTTCTTCAACGGCAAGAACTGGGACGACAGCGACCCCGAGCCGGACAATGGCGTGGTCCTGCACCTTAAGGTCGGCTAGCAGGGCCATTACCACTTCCAGACCCTGTCCTCGTCGTTCGCGATGACGCCGGGCGAGAAGATGGACCGGTACCACAACGTGTACTGGTTCGATCCCACCGACATGAAGGCGCTGATCAACATGCCCGGGCATGTGAAGGCGCTGGAGTTCCTGCAGGAGCTGCACAAGACCGGCCCGGCCGCCGAGGTCGGCTGGTCGCTCGGCGAGGCCTGGGACTATTTCCTGCGCGGCAAGGCGGTGTTCGCCTGGTCCTGGGGCGACCTCGGCGCGCTGTGCCAGGACGAGAGCCGTTCCAAGGTCCAGGGCGACTGCGCGGCGACGATGATCCCGTCGTCGAACGAATATTACGACATGGAGAAGAAGGAGTTCGTGAAGACCGACAACCCGCAGCCGATCGGCAATACCACCGGCGGCTCCTGGCACGGCATCATCTCGAACTTCTCGGCCAATCCCGAGGCGACTTATTCCTTCCTCTCGCTGATGGCGATGCCGCCGGTCAGCAAGATGATGGCGATGTATGGCTGGGACGGCGTGGATCCTGGCTACAGCTACCAGTTCCTGGCCGAGGACGGCGGCACCGCCAAGGTGGAGGACTATGAGAAAGCCGGCTGGAACGTGGACGACGCCAAGGCGTACACGCATGCCTACCACCAGACCTTCTTCGCGCCGGTAAGCCTGCCGTACCTGCGCATTCCCGGCACGTTCGAGTACTGGGACATCCTCGACAAGAACCTGTCCTCGACCATGTCCGGGTCGAAGACCGCCCAGCAGGCGCTCGACGACACCGCGGCCGCCTGGGAGCAGGTGACCGACCGGATCGGCCGGGACAAGCAGCTGGCCGACTACAAGGCCGCGATCGGCTACCAGGACTGATCCTCGTCCTCCGCTTCCGCCGGGGCCGCCAAGGCCCTGGCGGGACTGCCAGATTCGGATCGACGACTGGAGCGCCGCATGCGTTGGACGAGCCGGGTACGGTTCCTGTTCCTCGCACCCGCCGTCGTGTGGGTGCTGCTGTTCACCATCTTTCCCCTCGGCTACTCGCTGTTCATCGCCTTCAACAAGATCGACCAGACGACCCAGGTCGAGCGGGTCAAGGAGCCCATGGTCGACGCCCAGGGCCAGCCGGTCCTGGACAGCAAGGGACAGCAACGCACCAAGAACGTGGTGATCCGCAACACCGTGACCACGACCGAGTTCGTGGGCCTGAGCAACTTCAGGCGGCTGTTCTCCGACCCACAGCTGCACGAGGCGATCAAGGTCACGCTGGTGTTCGTGCTGATCGCGGTGCCGATCGAGCTGTGCCTGGGCTTCCTGATCGCGATGCTGTTCAACCGGCCGATCATGGGCCGGTCGGCGTTGCGCGCGATCATGATCCTGCCGATCTTCGCCACCCCGATCGCGATGGGCTATTCCTTCTTCACGATCTTCTACGAGGAGGGCGGGCCGCTCGCGTTTACCGGCATCCCGTGGCTGTCCAACCCGCACTGGGCGCTGTTCTCGGTGGCGGTGGTCGACATCTGGCAGTGGACGCCGTTCTGCTTCCTGGTGTTCCTGGCGGCCCTGCAGGGCGTGCCGGACGAATTGCTGGAAGCGGCGCGGATCGACGGCGCGTCCGGCACGGACATCCTGACCAAGGTGCTGCTGCCGCTCCTGCAGCCGACCATCATCATCGTGCTGCTGCTGCGTTTCGCCGAGGCGCTGAAGGTGTTCGACATACCCTTCACCCTGACCGGCGGCGGGCCGGGCGTGGCGACCCAGACCTATTCCTTCCTGGCGTTCCGCACGGGCCTCCGGTTCTTCGACTTAGGCTATGCCAGCGCCATGTCCTACGGCCTGCTGGCCGTGGTCATGATCGTCGTGTTGCTGTTCTTCAGGAGGCTGCGCCAAAGCTATGGGTGACCGCGGTGCCGCAGCACAGCTGCGCTGGGCCATCTTCTCGATCATCGCGATCGCGGTGGCGATGGCCTTCCTGTTCCCGATCTACTGGTCGTTCTCCCAGTCGCTGCGCAACCCGCTCGACACGTTCACGGTGGCCGGCTTCGGGATTCCCTGGCTCAACTTCGAGCCGACCCTCGGCAACTGGATCGACCAGGTCGGCCAGCAGGAGACGATCCGGGCCCTCTACAACAGCACGATCATCTCGGTCTGCGCCGCGATCCTGGCGCTGCTCCTGGGCGTGCCGGCCGCCTACGCGATCGCACGCTTTCACTTCAGGACCTGGAAGAACCAGGACATCACCATCTGGTTCCTGTCGCAGCGGATCCTGCCGCCGGTGGCCACGGTCATCCCGTTCTACCTGATCATGCGCGCCTTCAACCTGCTGGACACCCACCTGGCACTGATCCTGATCAACGCCACCTTCGTCCTGCCGTTCGTGGTGGTGATCCTGCGCCAGACCTTCCTGGAGCTGCCGGTCGAGTTGGAGGAATCGGCGCTGGTCGACGGCGCCAGCTACTGGACGGCGTTCTGGCGGGTGGCGCTGCCGCTGGCCGCACCCACCATGGCGGCCACCGGCCTGATCATCTTCGCGTTCAGCTGGAACGAGTTCCTGTTCGCCGTGGCGATCAGCAGTCAGAACGTGATCACCATCCCGGTACATATCGCAGGCGCGGTCGACACGCGTGGTGTACAGTTCTGGTTCATGGGCGTGCGCGCGATGGTGGCCGTGATTCCGCCGGTACTGATCGCGCTGATCGCGCAGCGCTACATCGTGCGTGGGCTGACCATGGGGGCGGTGAAGGGATGAACCGCATGGCTTGACGCAGGTTAAACGGTCAACTTAGCTTCGGGACAGACAGAAACGATCAACCGGCATGACCGGTCGACGATCAGGGAATGCACGGGCCAATAAAGGCCCGGCACGGAATGGCGCTCAGAAGGTCCTGCCCAACGAAACGGGGCATGGCCGCCTCCTGTGTCGCCGGTCCGAGGACAGGGAGGCTGTTCGATGTTCTACGTTCCGAAGAACGCGATCTATAAGAGGATTCCGCGGCGCAAATTCCTGGAGCTGGGCGGCGGCGTCGCGACCGCGCTGGGCGCCGGCTCGATCGCGGTGGGCCTGAGCTCGGTGGTGACGCGCAACCCGGTGCAGGCGGCTTCGTCCGACGACGCCAAGTGGAAGCAGTATTCCGGCACCAAGCTCGTGTTCATGAGCGAGAACACGCCGCCTTCGTTCGCGATCCGCGAGAACCTGAAGCCGTTCTACGACCTGACCGGCATCGAGGTGGAGATCCTGACCGACGACCTGCCGGTGGTGCAGCAGAAGGTCGGCATCGACCTGCGCTCGGGCAAGGCCGACTTCCACCTCAACTACGTGCAGGACAAGCCGATCGGCGCGCCGTTCGCCGATTACTTCGCGAATCTGAACGACTTCATCAACGACGACACCCTGCCCCAGGACCCGGACGGGATGGGCGCGGACGCCTGGTTCGAGAACTTCCTCGACGCCTGCGGGACGATGTACACCCGCGACCGGCTGATCGCGTTCCCGTACGACTCGGCGGTGGCCTGCACCTTCTACCGGCAGGACCTGTTCGAGCAGCACAGCCCGGACTTCGAGAAGGAGTACGGCTACCGGATGGAGTTCACCAAGGACACCACCTGGAAGAACGTCTACGACTTCGCCGACTTCTTCAAGAAGCTGCGGGCATCCAGCCAGGACGTGCCGTACGGCTATGCCCAGCACCAGGGCTCGTTCGCCTGGACCGCCCAGCTCGACATCCAGCGCCTGATGTTCGCGCACGGCCAGTGGACCGAGTTCGACGTTGACGACAAGCTGGGCTCCAAGGAGCCGGGCCCGACCCGCTGGGGCGACGAGGCCTCGGTCTTCCTGATGGAGAAGTGGAAGGAGCTGGCGAGCGTCGCCCATCCCGACAACCTCGCCAACGACACGCTGCAGCTCAACACGGTCTACCAGGCCGGGCAGATCGCGCTCCAGGTCCAGTACCACGAGTTCGCGGCCTCGATCGAGGACGAGAAGACCAGCCGGGCGGCCGGCGGCAAGACCGCCTATGCGCCCTGCCCGAAGGGCGAGGCCAGCTGGATCAAGAACGGTGGCCAAGCGGTGAACGGCACCAATTGCGGCATCGGCGGCATCGGCATCAACAACAATGCCTCCGATGACCTGAAGCGGGCCGCCTACCTGTTCGCGATCTGGTCGACCTCCAAGCAGACCCAGTACAACGTGCTGAAGGGTGTCGGCGGCACGCCGACCCGCAAGGCGGTCATGGACATGCCGGGGGTGAAGGAGGCGCGCCAGCGGCCGACCACCATGCCGAACGCCCTGAC
>VFQN01004620.1_pt1 | contig 18016 bp, 6 predicted proteins | sample 3512371 | NCBI WGS metagenome assembly VFQN01 (sample SAMN10412370, study PRJNA504923) | tailings metagenome | isolation source: Replicate 2 from Balatoc abandoned mine | place: Philippines: Itogon, Benguet | collected 2017-08-28 | reverse complement strand
TAGGACTCAAGGAAAAGAAGAGAGCTCATTACTGCATAAGGGGTACAGTTCGAGTAAGTTGTATTTAACATGATCTTGTTTGTAGCTTGTATTGCTTCAGGTAGATTAAGATGGTAGGCATTGACATCAGTTTGGTCATAAATTTGAAGAATTTGGCGAATAACATCAGTGCTGTTCTGTCTAGTGGATTTGAGGTAAGCTTTACAGCTTCTCATAATCGCTTCAGCCAATAATGCAAAACAAAGACGATTCCATTTGCTTTTTCCCCCAACCTCTTCCTCTTTCCCGGTCTGTAAGTCAGAGGCGATAAGGGTTTGGGCTTCTGAGAGACAAAGAATGCCGACTATTTTACAGATAGAAGGAACGTCATTGCCCTCTAATAGATACTGCTCAACGTTTTCTTCTTGATTTACGTGCTTTATGAATTCTGAAGCTACATCAGGAGCACATCGTTGGAAGAGTGATTGCACCACTGGAATAAGGGAGAAAGCTTTGTCTAATAAGGTGTCGCAGAGGTGAACGTCATACTCGATGTGGCGAAAATGTTTGAACAGAATCATCATATATGCCTGATGGATGTATGCTACGAGTGCAATGGTCGGGAGAGCGATTAGTTGGGATGGATGGTAGCAGTATGGCAAGCGAGTGAAAACATAGGCATAATATAACTTCACCACGTCATCTTTGTCACTACCGCAGATACCCACTTGCTGCTCACTACTATAGAAGTGAGGTAAATATAATACATCAGAGACCTTCTCCCTTCGACGGTCGACTAATCGTGTTTCTTCCTTCTCTTCGTTGGGGTTTGAAGAAGGATCGTAGTCATCAACAATTGTCTGAAATTCATTCTTCACATAGATAGAAGCGATGTCAGACTCATCTTGGGATAAATATTCAATAATTAGTAACCAAGGCTCAATGTTAGACGACTCTGCTCTCTTCACCCTCATAAGAACTCCATAATAGACGTCAGCGGAGACTATCTGTAACAAATCCGATACTTCTTTCACCTTGAACGAGAAGTATGAGCATTGCTTCAAATGATACTGCAAGGAGGTAGAGAAAGAGACATCAAACTTATAAGTGAAGCGCCGTTGAATTTTCTTTCTAAACCTCATGTTCCGGAATGTTTGAAACCATTTGTCGGAAAATTTTATTTCGCTCCTTGATATCACGTCACTAATTAGTGCCTGAAGCTGGAAGAGGAACTGCTTAATTGTAGTCATCGCGAGGAGATGCGAGAGATGGGGTTGAGTTAAGTAGCGATGCAATTGAGAGTAAAATGGAAGAATACGAGGGAGGAAGTAATGACATCGTGATGGAAATTGAAAGACAAAGAGGCGGAACTTGTTCAATAAGATGATGAACAAATCTAAAACACTCTCCATCACTCTAGCTTGATGCGCACCTCCTTCCATCTCCTTCTTAAAGGTTGCCACCACTTGCTTATCATCAATTTCTCCGGATTTCTCTTTAATTTTGGTGACAGTATAGTCTTTTCTCTTCTTATTTTCATCGTAATTCTTGGTCTTTTTATCTTCCTTATGCTCTCTGTCAGCAAAAAGGCTGACGGGTTGATGCTCCACCTCATAGAACTCATTATCGATTTTTACATGTGTCAAGAAGCCTTTATATAATACTCCATCATGAGAATTGCTGCCATAGTCCCATACAGGTTGCTCCTGAAAGGATGGTAGAAATCCTTCTCCCACTACTCCCAAGGGGTAAGGAACTGTATATTTTCGATAGATCGGATCTGCAGTCTCATACAAGGTATTGATCTCATCCGTTAAGATTTCAAACACCTCCTCAAGACTTTTTGGCGGTAAATCAGACGAAACAGTCGAAGAACTAGTCTTATTTGTGACATGCTTCTTTTTCTTTCCAACCACAGTAGAAACAGATTGGATACGATGATAGTGATTCGCTTCAAAATGAAACATTGTTTGCACCGCAGATTTGATCTCTACAAGATCTTCATGATAATCATACAGGAAAATCAACTTAAAGATAATATTCTGCACTGATAAGTATTCGTTCCATTTATCCAGTACTTCTCGAATTCGACCATGCTGTGGATGCGCCACAAAAAAGTAAACAATTTGAATCTTTTCGTCGGACAAACGTCGTTCGTCATTGGTAAGATAGTGACATAAGGCTTCGAGAGCAGAAGTGATACAGTCAGTAGTATGATGTCCCTTCACCGATTTGCTGTGCCCAAGAAAGGAATCAGGCGCATCCAAACGATGGAATTGATTTGAGTAATACGACACTGCTTTAACAATATCATGGCGTCGGGGGTGAGTCCGAGGACGAGTAATATCAGTTGAGTCGGAGACGATAGTATTGATGAAGCTGTTAATTGCACCAATCAATAAATGATCCGATAGGATGGAAGGTGGAATAATAAACAAGTGCTTGATCAATAGATCCGACTCATGACTATACCCCCGCCCATGAATACGAGACAGCACGGAAGTATCAAGATAATTCACCTCTCCAAAGAAATGGTATGAAGGAATCTTAATATTCGAACGAACGCGACTCAAGTAGGAAATACCTTTGGCTCGAGTGAAATGTTGCATGAAGCTAGGAATAGGATCATGTATTGGGAGAGATGAAGTAAGAGAGCTAACATGGTCAACATAGTATTTGCCTTGATTGACGATGCCCACTGTTAGCAAACCTACGGGGATGATGTGCTGTGGGTTGCCGGTCACAAATATTTTACCATCATCAGAGATAAGCGTATCATACTCGTGGTATACTGGAGGAAGATTTGGTATGGCAAAATTCTTAATATGTTTGAGTTCCTTGTAGGCTGCGGGGAGAGGAGGTTTCTGGTATTCGTAGTACACACCTCTATGTACGGATAAAGTTGGGATATCCACAAATGCGCCAAAAGGAACCACCTTATATCTCTTGACAAAGATTATATTGATGATAACTTGAATGGAGATGCGTTGGTCGATGAAGGAGTACCATTTAATGGCATTAAAGTTATTTGAAGAGTAAATACCGTCACCATACAAGTTTCCATTCTGCATTCTTACAGTGTATCCTTGAGTTGGATGCTGTTCACCAGGAATAATATATCCGTTCGAAAGAATGGAATTAACTTTTGTAGGACTTTGTGTTGAGTGGAAGGTAATCAACGGAAAAAAGAGAGGGTTCTCCTCCGCTTGAATGCGAACAATGTCTTCAAATTGTTTCTCTGATATAGAAATTTGCACATTTTGAACAGAGAACTGCGAAACCGTCCGGTTGGTAATTAAATCCGTTTGTAAGTGAGCTAATGCTTGCTTTTCTAATAGTTCGACAAACGACTTGAAGTCGTAAGAAGTGTAATCGGTCTTGGAATAATGAGATAAACTGAACCAACTACCTTTCGATCCACTATGGGGACCAATTAAGGTGGGAGGAATTTTTGACATTTCTCTTGGTTTCTTTCTGTTATGTTTTCGTCGAACTTCTCATAACAATCTCAATCCAGAAGATCTTTTCAAAATTTGACACCTCCCTTACAAAACACGACAAAAGAATTGTGTAGTTTGGAGAAAAAAAAACAAAGCATTCAAAATAAAGAAGAGTACTAGCTAAATTCGCCTTCAAAAACAATAAATTATGAATATGAGAGTACAAGAAATTCTTCTACTTTCGAAAAATTTAAACATCTTCTACCTGACAGTCCAGGTTCCTATTTGAAGGTAAAGGCGAATTCTTGGTTTCATCATGGTCACTTTGAATACTAAGTTCATTGTTTCCAAGTGAAGGAGAGTTCGTGATTTCCTCATCGTCAGTGCGAATGAGTTCATCGAGGATATTTGCAGGTAAGGTAGGGAGAGGACGCGATGCAAGAGATCCTCCCCCTGATTCATCAGTAACATCAGTCTTTTTCTCGTGAAGAGCGACCTCGTCATTGTTTGTGTCCAAGTCGTCCTTCTGTTTACTTAACAGAGCGACTTTTTCCACAATAGCATCATAATATTTGACAAAGATCAGGTAAATAATTGGCAGGATCCCAGTAATGATCGTTGCAGGAAGAGCAGACGCCCAACCTTCTTGGTCTCCCCAAGTGTCGAAGATAATATAAGCAAAGAGGAGACTTGATACAGGCACTAATGACCACAAAGTATATTTGAGTGTGTGTGCAATACCATAACAGTCACGCTCAATTTGTTTTTTATACCACAAATATCCCAATTTCTGTGATTCAAACAACAATCGACCAATCACAATCTCTTCAAAAAGAGTTAAGGTAATTAAAGAAACACAAATGATTATCGCAAGAGGAGGGAAAGGAGCTCCGAAGGCAATTAAAACCACAAGAGCTGAATTGATTTTCACAGCTAATCGATTTTTATCGAACAATATCGGTGGACCATCATTAGGAGGAAAGGGCGTAAGATCTTGCATATTAGGTGGAAGCAGAAAGATAACTAAACGATACAATGGGCTGGACTTCGCCAAAACCTGCCTTGTACTGAAACGATTGAAAGCGATTGATTTAATTCCAGAATCTTCCTTTTGTTCCGCATTATTGCCCTCCTCCATTACAGACAAAGGCTTCAAGGAGGCCAAAGGATTTGGGGGTGATTGGTGCTGCTTTAGAAAGTACTCTTGATAAAATAACTTATCAGACGATAACTTCAAAATAATCTTCAAAAGAGGATGAAGAAATCCTTCAAAAGTAAACATAATAATAAAAACCGGGATATAGTTCGTCAGCACATTCGAGGCACATTGGTAGCCATAAATGAAAGGTGGCGTATATGACGAATCTTCCGTGAGCACAATCCTTGTTAGGCAGAGATGAGCTAAATTAGAGAAACGATCGCAGACCACATAGTTGTAAGATACAGTTTCTGTCGATGCAGCAAATAAAGAATTAAAAAAGCAGTCCGGATTTACGATAAATATTGCCAACATTGGAAGAAGAACATTATTGAAGACAATTGTAACCATAATAAAAATTAGTTCAGTGAGTGAATAAGTGTACGCGTTAATTGATTTGACCGTTTCCTTCGCATGATAAGAGGGAAGAACAGCTGATAGAGTCATGGACCTACTTGCTATTGAGGAAGCGGAGGAACTCTCTTGTACAACACTTCGCTCAGAATCGCTCTTTGCACGTTCTAAACGAATATCTTCCACTGAACTAATCATCGGATTGTGGGTTTGAAAGGTTGAAAGCTCAAAAGAACCTGAAAGGTGACGGTTGTCTATCACTGAAGGTCTTTGCTCCACGTTAACCTGGAAACATCCCTTTAGACGCATTTTTGCCCAAGGTATGGCCTTCCACAACAATTGGTTATTAAACCAGAGTTTAAACATCGCAAGACATGCTTCGGTGAGAATAATAACCGCAGTTGAGTAAGTAAGAACAATATAGACGTAAACTACGTCAACAATCAGCATAAGCACAAAGTTTATAGCTCCGACTAGAATTAGGACAGAAGTAGTCAACCAACGATCTTCTGAGCGTAAATTCTTAATTGATTGAAGGAATCGACGAAACCTCCGGCTCGTGCGATAGTTTTCATCGACTGTGTTTGAAGGATTCTCAACCATCGTGCGATAAAAATGTACAGCTATGAAAATTAAAACAATCAATGGCACACACATCGTAATAGCCGAAATTCGACCACTAACGAAAACCGCAGAGATACTCCATGCATACGAATAATAATAGCTTCGATACTGCAATGTCAGTGCAAGATAGATCGGAGTTAAGACAACCGTGACGAAAAAGGCAAGGCGAACGGCGTAACGACGCAAAGGCCGTAAAAAGACACGAATAGACTGGACCGCGATCTGGACGTTCTCATCAGGGTCTTGAAACTCTGCAATTGTCTTTCGCCATTGAACGATATTGTGAATCACTTCGTCTACCATCGGCATTGGCGGGAAAGCATCTGGAGTATGACATGATGTCCCCCCAATAGAAAGGCGTCTTTGCAGTTCCCTCACTTTAGCAGTAAGTCGAGCTGCTCCGCGAAGCAATAAATTGAGCATAACTAAAAAGATGAAAAACACTCCAAGCCAAAGGTAAATTGTAGCATTTACAATATCAGAGCCGCAAGAATAAGTGTCCACAGATTTATCATGACTAGGTAAAGCGGAGCGATCTGAGTTACAGGTAAACAGATTTCCTTGCAGGATGTTGATATTCTGAGCAGATCTAAGAACGTTAGGAATGTTTCCTGACAAACGATTAATCTCTAATGATAGAGAGCTTTCATCGTCATAACTATGGAAATCATTTGACAAGATTCCTCCAAGCTTGTTATATGATAAATCAAGATTAGTCCATTCTCTCTCTTGGATGTATAATGGTATCGTCCCAGTTAGTTGATTATGAGATAATGACAAATCTGTTAAACTATTTGAGATATTCATATTTGATGGTAAACTACCTGTCAGTCCATTGCCTGATAGTTGCAAAGTCTGGAGATTCGGCATGGTAAATAAACAATCAGGAATTCCATTCTTGATATAAGAATTCACATAAAAACCATTGAAAAATCGGCTTGAAGGAAAAAATTTGGTTCTGCACTTTGTAGCAGTCGATAAACCATCTAACGCAAGTAAAGTAAACGAACTGATAGTGCAAATATTGTCAGAAATTGTTCCATCAATACAGTTGCTCGAAGCAGCAAATGTTTTTAAGCTTGGTGCGATGAAAGTAAAATCTGGCAATGTACCAGTTAATTGATTATTACTCACATCGAAGTTTACCAAACTATAAACACGAAAATTATACAAATTTCCGCTAATATGATTATTTTGGAGGAATAAAACTTCTAAATCACGAAGGTCGCGGAAAGTCTGTGGAATCGTCCCAGAAATTTGATTATCGTTTAAAATAATATCAACTAACGTAGTCGCTCGTCCTAAAGCTCTTGGAATTGTACCTGTTAAAAAATTATGCCCTAAGCTTATCTGTTGTAAGTGTGTTGCATGAGTTATTTCAGAAAAGGTATAATTTAAAGAGCCTGTAAGTAAATTATCGGTAAAATTTAGATATGTTCATAAGATTGATCTGGACAGCCAGTCAGGAACTATACCAGTAAGAAAGTTGTGACTAATTTCAAAGTAATATAGGCGACTAGAGGTATGGAACAGTGGAGAAATTACTCCATCAAAATAGTTATCGTACGCAAGATAGTAGGCTAATACCGGCCAATGATTGCTCGGTGGTGAACCAGAGAATGAATTTCCACCAATGTCAATATCAATTAATACAGTCCCATTCGGGAAAGAATTGTTTGGAAATGCACCATAAAAGAAGTTAAAATTCATGGAAAGAACTCTTAATGAGGCATTACTAAAACTTTCTGTCGGAAAGGAGCCGGTCATTCGATTCCTAGAAAGCGAGAAAAATTGTAACGTTCTCGCCCAATGACTTATCTCTGATGGAAGCTTTCCAGTAATTAAATTACTTCCCAAAGAAACTGTAGTTAAAACCTTCACATCACTATTAAACATTGCTACAGGTAACGAACCGAAAACTAAATTATTATTTATATACAGTTGAAATAACTTCGTTAAATTTCCCAAGCTACCAGGCAATGAACCAGTAAGGCGATTTTGATCTAAGTTTAAACTCTTCAATTGAGTAAGATTCCCAATCTCGAAGGGAATAGATTGGGAAAGGTTATTTCCACTAAAAGCTAAATTAGATAAATTGGTTAACAGCCCAATAGTTCGAGGAATGGGACCATGGAGTCTATTAAATTTTATCTCCAAATCCTGTAGATGGGTTAAATTTCCAATGCCGATGGGTAAAGTTCCTGTAAAATGGTTTAGAGATAATGCTAGTTCCTGTAACTGCTTTAGATCACTAATGGCAGATGAAAGAGTTCCATTCAGCATGTTGTATTGCAGTAAAAGAGCTTTTAAAGCTTTCAGCCGAAACAGATTCCGAGGCAATGGACCTTCAAAGAAATTATTCTCCAACGACAAGACCTGTAAATTTGCGATTTTATTTATATTCCATGGAATTGGTCCGTATAATAAATTATTTCGAAGATCTAACGTAGTTAAAGAAGTCAGATTCGCAATCACCGCCGTTGGAATTGAACCAGTAATGTTGTTTCTTAGCAGAGCTAGCCGAGTTAGAGAGGTAAATGTTCCAACACTTTGGGGGAAAATACCGCTTAAATTATGAAGTGGTAAATTAATTTCGTCAAGATAACAGTAAGACGGACTCGAAAGGCAATTACAGGACAATCCTTGCCATTTTTGAAGGCATGGATTAGGGTTAGGCACCGAGAAATTCCAAGGAATCGTCGCTGACTCATTAAACCAATGCCAATTAGGGCCATTCAAAGAGATATAAAAATTGTAAAGAGCATTAAGCTCGGAAGGAGGAAGATTCTTCGTTACTTGAACAGATCGGGAAAATAGCGATATATCACAAGTAACCAAGAAAAAATAACAAAACAACAGAATAAGGGAAAATAACCTTTCCCAAGCCTTCAAATACAACATCAATAACATCTTCATTGATCAAAAATGATGAATTATAGCGGGAAGATCATGCTTTCTCGCTAAATAAAGATTTGCTGGATTGCGAGTTATCCTTGTCGTGTTGTTTGGCTATGTACAATGTAAATTTAAGCAAAGATATCTTTTTACAGAGTTAGTAAATGGACAAAATTTAGAAATGCAACCCTGGAATGGGGTGCTCACATTGTATCCGCGACTAGTTACAGTGATCAAGAAACCCAAATCCTAACCGAAAATAAAGATTTAAAAAGTTAAAATGACGCTTTTCTACTTTTCGATGAAAGCCGAAGAATTTGATCTTCTAAAGAAATTGACGAAAGATTGTGACGATTCTCTTGATCTTTGTTGGTATAAATAATATTTTGATAGGAATAACTCTTCTGTATCAAATCTCTTGCATTCTTAGGTATATTGAATCTATTCATACAGAATAATAAACATTAGTGATTGAAGTAGCGTCTCCTTATTCTTCTTACCGTAGAATAGACGAAGTTGAGGACGTATTCGTATCCGATGATAAGCTGATATTAGTAGAAACGATCGAGGATGTACCATCATTTCTTTTCTTATAATTTGCGGTCTTTGAAAGTGAGAGTAATTGATCTTCCAATCTTTTCTGCGGTGCTGAATTAGCACGAACAACTTTAGATGTCGGGGTATCTAAAATTTCAGCAATTCCTACATTTTCTCCACCTCGTGGTGTCATGGAACTGACCATTTCGACACGGGGAGTAACATTAGAGCTATGACGTACTTTAGATGAAAACCTTGAATTCGAATTATACTTACCGAGATGATGAAGGTTCCAGGCTAAAACTCTCATTTGCTCGCGAAATGTCACTCTTTGGTGTCAATTGAACGGATTCAGGGAGTAAAGTTAAATCATTGGTAATTCCATAGCGACTATCAAATCCAATAGTATGCGGCTTTAGATACATCCTTGATGCAGTTTCGATGTCAATTTTAGGGATTTCTTCAAGAACCGGTAAGTCACTAACTTCTTCCATTGAATTAAAATCTTCAGCTTCAGCAAAGGTTAAATCTACTCTTTTCTTCTCCCATTCAGCAATTTCTTCATGTGTCTTCTCTTTCTCCTTGCATTCATATTCTTTACCTTCAGCCTCTTCAATAAGTTCTTCCCCTTCTTTATTTTCATGATTCATCCACTGCAAATAAGACAATTTACTCTTTTTCCCTTTCTTTGACATTTTGATGTTCAAAAAATCAACCTCTTCCACTTTCATGTCTGTACCTTCTTTCTCAAACGACAGTGGTACAAAAGGATTTTGATGTAAGATACCTTGATTTTTCGCGAGAAAGGAGTTTGTGATAACAAATTCTGACTTCGATTGCTTGCTCCCATGGATTGTCTTTCCGCTAACTAATCCAGTTGGCAATACATCTTCAATTAATGAAGATGTGCTTTTAACGTTAGTCTTTTGCGCAAACTTGGTAGAAGAAGACGCGTTATGACTTTCTGCGTCTCGAGTAAACGACGTGAGAGGTGGACTTGATGGAGAGAGGGTTTTAAGCTTGTTGTGACTCAAAGCGATCTTATCTGCAATCGGGGAGAACTTGGCGCTTCGATTTTCCACCGTGTTCTTGCCGTTCATTAAGATTGACGAATGTGACTCACTATGACTCGCGAGGGAAGGAATAATGACCACAGGAACAGGTTCGTCTGTAAGAACAGATGATTTCGTATTGAGTTCCTCTGATAATGGCGGTAGAGATTGCAATGGGGGATCTTTTCGATGATTGCCTACATGTAGATTCTTTACATCATCTTCAACCTCCAATTTTTCTTCCAGTACTTTATCCAATGCAGTCATCAGTTTTTCAGATAAATGAGTATCATTCCGCATCTTGAAATTTCTTTTCTTTGGGTCAAAGATAGGAGATAGTAATTCCTTCTTTTTTTTCTCATTTTCCTCAAATTCTTTTCTTTCCTGTTCATTTGAACATTTTTGAAGTTGCTCAAATTTAAAGATTGTTTGTTCCAATTTATCTTTAGTCTCATTTAACAATGAAAGAAATACGGTTTCCTTCTCTTGAATTTGCTCGGCAGTTAAAACATCTTTGATGGTTAGTTTTGGCACTTTCATTCCTAACCGTTCATTTACTTTATCTGGATCATTTTCGTCTTCTTCATTATCTTCATTTTCATCGAACTTCTCTAATTTCGACCTTTGTTTCCCGTCCTCAACGGAGACACTAACACTGCGAACGCTCTTCTTACTCCCAGAACCACTAATTTTGGAAGATGCAGAGTTAGTCTTCTTCTTCTTAGGTAATTCATCATCTGAATCAAAGTCAGAGGAATCAAAATTGAGTTCTTCATTATTGCTTTTTTTGCTCAGATGCTTTGAGGTAGAGGAAGGTTGAGATCTTCCAGTCATTATCGAACCTTCTTCTTCAAAATCTTTGCCTTCCCCGACAGAAGAACCTTCCATCCCTTTCTCCCAAGTATGAAATTCTTTTGAATCAATTGAGAGGGAGGATGGTTGTCTCTGCAAGGCATCTGACGGTTTAATGATGGCATCGTCATCGATGGCCTGTAGGAGACAACAAGAATCTTTCAAAGCTTGCTTAATGAATTGAAAAGATTGCTTGTTATTCTCATCACAGCAAGGATTGTTGTAGAATCGGACTTCTTGCAATTGAGAGAGCTGGATCAATGAGGGAAGCAGATCTTTGATATCATCGGTCCCGATTTGATTAAAGGATAAATCTAGTATCTCCAATGTATTTTGGTATAACTCTAATCCTTTGACAGACTTTATACGATTGCCGCTTAAATAAATTTCACTGATAATAGGTCGTTGTATATCTGGCAAGTCAGAACTGGCAGCGTTCTTACTAGTAGATGATGTGCTATTCGTCTTTCCATTAGACGCAAGGTTTTTCTTTCCTTGAGCAGAATTGTTCATTTCTCGATTTTGGACGCTCGAATCATTCTTTATACTTGGAATTTGAAGATGAACTATTGCATTGTGTTCAGCATGAAGGATTTCCAGCTTCAGCAAATACTGAATTCCGTCCAAAGACTTTAATTGATTGTAGGAAATATCCAACTCACGCAATTGAGGTAAACCTTTCAATGATGTAATACTTTTGAGGTGGTTATTCGATAAATTCAATTCCACCAAGTATTGTAAACCCTGAATTCCATCACAGCTCGACAAGCCATTATGGGCGACATTACACTTCTTAAGCGACACGCAACTTGAGATATATTCAACTTTCGTTAGCTTATTTTTGTCTAATCTTAATTCCTGCAGTTTATTCATTGATTGAAGAGTGTTACCAAGTGATTGAATTCGGTTATGTTGGAGATAAAGCTTCTCCAATTTATTGACAGAATGAAGATGACTGACATCTTCTAATTGACAAGAATAGGCTAATAGCTCACGTAATTGAGATAATTGATCAATTCCAACTAATGACGTTAGTTTATTGAATGAAAGATTCAATTTTCGAAGAAAGCCAACATCACATAAGTTGCCAATTCGAACAATATCTTGATTGGCAACATTTATTTCCTTCGCATCCCGATTCATCAATTGACTAGTAACATATTGTGAATCCAGAACATGAGAACCGGCGAGTTGATGCTGCATGGTTAAGAAAAGTCACGGTAAAAGTCAGAACAAAATTTGAAACTCACAATCTGAAACCGTTTAGAGTCGATCGTATAAAACGATTATAAAATTCACATTCGCGACATGATCTTACAAGGCGCCTTTCTTTTCATCTTGTTCCTCTTAACATCTACAGCGGTTCCTGTTGAAATTACTGACTTGTTCTATCAGAGTTATAATTCATTCGGTGAGGTCACTCAGTTTGAGTATGCGGCAAAGGCGGTCGGCCAATCGCCCGCAGTCATTGCCTTTTCAGCTGGCGACAAAGGCATTGTAATGGCTTTCCACCAGAAGATTTCTCCTCTTATCCCTCAAGAAAATCGTGAAAAGAGAATTTTTTGTTATAAAAGGAGACTAGTATCGATTCCTGTTGGATATAATCCCGATTGTCGTGCTATGTCAGTTCAACTGATAAATGAAATATCTCAATTCTCCATGAAATATGGGACATCACCACCTGTTAAGTATCTTTCTACGAAATTAGCTGATTGGTCAGTACGTGGGTTGTTTCCGAGTGAAGAGGTTGAAGTCCGCAGACCTTACGCTTCTGCGATGATCCTTTGCTCTCGAAGCGAGCCTTTGTTTAGTTACGTAGGAAACACTGGCGTAGTACATAGCCGAAGCAGCATTATGGTAGGTCAGTTGTCGGAAGAAAATCGTCGAAAATTAGAAGAAATTACCGAATCAACCTCCGACGACGAATCAAAGAGAAGAGAGATTCTCGGATGTCTCAGCGACGATTATGAATACTATGAAACTTGTGTTATTGATTCGAAGAAAAAAACTGTCGAGATAACAGATATTACTCCATTGAAACCATTGGTTCGTAAAAGCTAAATGTGGATCCTGTGCTCCCTTACAATTCCACTTCCTCGTTCAAATACTTTTGAATATCTCCTTCCAAGTCCTTTCCTGGTAAATGAGGAATTCCGTTACGATCAATTATAAATTTACCATCAAAGTTCCTAGGAAAAGTATAAAAGATCGTTAATCAATATAAATAACATCGAAACGATTCAGGTCTTACCATACGATTCTGGACTTTCCAGTCGCGTTTTTCAAATATTTGAATAGCACTCTTGCCTTATTTCCATTGACTTCAGCCTTCTCAAGAATGAAACCATTATATCCTCTGCCTTCAGCGAAGCGGTAAATATCAGATGCACTCCCAGGTTCTTGATTTCCAAAAGAATTGCAAGGTGCAAGAACAATCTCCAATCCTTCATCATAATATTTTTGTAATTCTTTAATAATACTATAGTTCTCTTCAGTATATCCACAATAAGATGCAACATTCACAACATAAACCACCTTCCCTTTGAAACGGGAAAAATCGATTTCGTTTCCATGAATATCCCGCTCAACAATTTCGTAGAAGGTTTGAGGGAGCTTGTTTAACTCTCGTTCTTCAACTTGACGACAAGCAGGGGCACAGTAGTTCAACATGTAGTTCGGATTTTTGCTACACTCTCCAATAGAGGCCCAAAACTCACAGCTCTCATGGTGATTGATCGATTTATCACTAGATTGAGCCAAAATTGCAGTTAAGGAAAAAAGAAGAGTGACTAATACGATTGCTTGGATCATTTTCAAGGAGACAACTTAAATTACTGTAAAAGAAGGCGAAATGAAAATCATGTTGTGCAGAGTGCACGATTTCCCTTGTAATCATTTGTCGATAACAAGCCGTGATTTACCGACCACCGACTATCTTTTGCTGTTTTTTCGACTTAATTTAATTGTCACAAACCATTGCGTTGAAGCAAGCGATCGATTGTCTTGTGTAACTTTGGAGTAGCGCTGATGACCGCTTCGCTGACTCTAACTGTTGTTATCTTTATTTGTTTTTATTCGTTTCATGCATTTGTATTTGATGATTCCGTCGATATAACAGATTTTAGACTTGCTCCTGTTCGTTCTCCAGTTGTGTCTCCATCTCAACGTGGAGTTTTTGAGAGGGCGAACACAGATCTTCCAATTCTCGATCACACCGATCGACCGTCACACATTCCAACAACTGTTCCAACCTATCGGCCTAGCCAATTCGAATATCCTCTGCGTACAGTCGAATATGAAGCTCTTTATTTTATTTACAACAAGACAAATGGTCCATATTGGATTTGGAGGAATATCAGTGATAAATCACGCATGTGGGACTTCAGCGACCCGAACGCAAATCCATGCTACGATAATTGGCAAGGAATAGAATGCACATACTCAACTCTTGTCCATGAATGTACTATCACAAATCTTTTCCTCAGTAAGCATAATATGACAGGATCTTTACCGCGTCAGATCGGTGTCTTCAAATCACTCAAAACACTTGACTTCAGTCAAAATAACATCACAGGTACTTTACCAGAAGAAATTGGGAATTTATCATCTATTCGAATTATATCATTACAAAATAATCAATTTACTGGTCCTTTACCAACAAGTTTTGGAAATATTCCTCATTTACAAACATTAAATTTACATGTAAATTATTTTAATGGTACGTTACCTGATTCTCTCTATACAATTCAAGAATTAAAAGTCTTACAACTCGAACAAAATCAATTATATGGTACCATTTCATCAAATATTAGTCAATTAACAAATTTATTAGAATTATTAATTCAATTAAATGCTTTTACCGGGACTTTACCATCCTCTCTCGGGAAATTAAAACATTTAAAAGCGATTGACTTTAGTTCCAATTATTTTAATGGTACATTACCTTCTACTATAGGGAATTTAAAAAATTTAACAACATTAATAGGTGGTGGTAATTATCTTCATGGTTCATTACCATCTGAGATCGGACAATTAAGACGATTAATCTTACTTGATTTAACAGTAAATAACTTCACTGGACAAATCCCTGAATCTGTTGCAAATTTAACAAGGATTGAACAATTTTATTTAAATGATAATCAATTTTTTGGTACAATACCAAATACTTTCCCTGGTATTAATACAAAAGACCTTTTCTCAATTGATTTATCATATAATCATTTAACAGGTACAATCCCATTAACAATCTTTCATTGGAAAAAATTACAATTTTTTTCAATACAATATAATTATTTCCGTGGTGAATTTCCTTGGAATATTACCAATTTCCCACGATTAATCGTCTTTCAGATTGGTAATAATCAATTCTATGGTTCAGTCCCATCGGTAAATAAATTTGATAATTTTACACGTATGGTATCCTTTAACATTGCATCAAATACATTTACTGGTTTATCACCATCAGGAAATTGGTCGATATTAACCGAGTATATTGTTTATAATAATTATTTATCAGGTTCTATTAATGATATTTTATCACAATCTAATTTTTTAAATTTATTTGAAATCAGTAATAATTATTTAACTGGTTCAATACCTTTATGGTTTGCGAATAAAAATCAATTAGGATATGTGAATATGACATCTAATTTTTTAACTGGGAGTTTAGATCAATTATTTGGGAATAAAATCTTTTTCCCTGATTTAACACAATTATCATTAAGTCATAATGATTTCTCTGGTACAATACCTGATACAATATTCCAGATTTCACATTTGCATGGGATTTTCTTAAATGATAATCGTTTATCAGGGACTTTACCAGGTTCTATCTCACAATTACATGAATTAGAGGTATTATTAGTTCAAAATAACCTTTTAACAGGTAATTTCCCAGCAATATTAAGTAGTCCATCGTTGGAGAATGTTGATATTAGTAATAATCTTCTTAGTGGTACTTTACCAATTAATTTCTATTCAAATTCTTCATTAATATCATTATCTATTGGTACTAATTGCTTCCATGGTTCTTTACCTTTACAGTTATGTAATATGAGAAAGGTTGAAGTCTTTGCATTTAACGGTCTTTCGACAGCTTCTCAGTGTCGTTTACAGTTATTCCCTGGCAGTCGATTCTTTGATTCATTTATTCTTAAATATGAATTTAATCATAACATTCCTGATTGTTTATTTACTATGCCGAATCTTCAGACTTTGCACCTGTCAGGCAATGGATTGACTGGTAGTTTACCATCAAATGTAAATATCTCAAATAGTTTAACAGATCTGTCATTATCTCATAATCAATTAACCGGGACGATACCATTATACATCCAAGAGAGAGAATGGACGAATCTTGATTTATCATATAACAAGCTTGGAGGAATCTTGTCAAATGATTTCCATAGTTATGACGATGAAAGTTCTCTGTCATTAGAGATTAATCGTTTGTCAGGAAATATTCCTTCAGTGCTACAGTCCGCGGCACAGATTAGTATTTTAGAGGGAAATTTGTTTACTTGTGACGTATCTCGCTCGGATTTACCAAAGCATGACGATAAGGCAGAAGACTATTCTTGCGGTTCTGATGTCGCCGATTATACACTGTATGTTTGGGTGAGTGTTTTCGGTATTGTTCTCCTGCTCTTAGTGGTTGGGTTTAGTTATTATCGTCAAGAGAAGAAATGGAGAGCGAATTCTAAGATTCGTGAAAGCTATGATATCTCTCCTTTCTCCAAGTCTGATATCTCTCTGAAAGAGGCACAAGAGGCAGATGAAGTAGCTGCGGCCCAACACCATGGAAAGTCTTTTATTGGATTTATGATTCGATTAATAATCTGGCGAAGAGAATTATATAGTGTGACAGCTTCCACTGCTGCTGTCCGACCTTCTTTCTCGTCCTTTTTCGTCGTCTTTGACGATGCAAACAATACCAGCAACATCAAGAATTTAACAATATTCTTACAACGTGTGAGAATATTGTCAGTTGTTTTAGGAGGAGTCATTCTCTTCGTCTTTTTTCCTCTCTTCTCCTCGCTGGGTATCTTTTACAGTCAGTATGAGAACAAATATGCGTGGAAAGTTTCCGGGTTATTATTAACAGGTGTCAATGCTGCACTTAGCTTAGAGATTGTCTTATTCCTTCTTCTGGTCTTCATTGTGGCTTACTTTCAATTCGTCTTTCATTACCGCGATTTTGATTTTATGAGAATCAAATCTTTTAACTTTCTCTCAAGCGATCGAATTAGAGGCTCTGCGACTTCCGCCACTTCAGCGAGCACTGCAGCGGATTCAACGAATAGCGCGAGCGTGGGAAGTTTTCCTGGTCGTCTGACAATTATTACTTTGTTTTTGGTTGGGTTACTCGATTGTCTTTGCATGATTATTGTTGACATCGTCTACGTTTATGTCATTATCACCTACGATACTTCGATAATCATCTTATCAGAAATGTTGCTCGCGTTGGTGAAAACCCTTTTGAACAATGTTTTAATTTGGCGGGCTGTTCCAACGATAAAGCGCTTTCTTCAGAAAAATCTACTTCCAACCTCAACTGCCACATCATTAACCTTATCTAGCTCTGAGGAATCATTTTACTTCACTCGATTGGATATTTCTTTTATTACAATCATGATTTTATTAAATAACATCATATTTCCAATTTTTGCTGTCTTCATCGTCAGTCCCGATTGCTTCTACACAGCACTATTTCAGCCGGCAGATGTTTCGTCATCCTACACATACACTATTTGCGATCGTTACGCTGGCAGATTTTATGTCAATTATTGTTATCTCTATCAAACTCTAACACAGGACTCGTCTTATAATCCTCCATTTATGTATAATTATCAATGTGCTTCGACGATCTTTATTAACTATGTGTCAGTATTCATTTTAATGTACACAGTTGAAGGTATTGTCCTCCCTCTATGTAAGTTGGTTATCAAATTTATCAATGAAGTCGACGACGATGAACAGACTCAGGACGAACTGTATCAAGATCACAATGAGTTATCGTCTGCCTCTCAGTCTTCCTACTCCCACAATAGCAGTCATCATCGGCAAAGTCAAAGCCAAAACCAAAG
>VFQN01004619.1_pt1 | contig 18018 bp, 15 predicted proteins | sample 3512371 | NCBI WGS metagenome assembly VFQN01 (sample SAMN10412370, study PRJNA504923) | tailings metagenome | isolation source: Replicate 2 from Balatoc abandoned mine | place: Philippines: Itogon, Benguet | collected 2017-08-28 | reverse complement strand
CGTTGAAAGCCAAGGGTCTAGGTGCCAGCGCGATCGCCAAGCAGATGGGCATCGGAAGGGCGTCCGTATATCGGGCGCTCGAAAGGTAGCGCTTCGTGGAGGCTCACAACCGAGCGCAGCGGGGCGAGCCACGAAGAGATGACTTCGAATGATTTGTGGCGCCATCCCCCGGGTGCCCCTCCCCGAATCTCCCCGCTACACCAAAAACACTCGCAGCCAAACCCGCACGATAGACGTGCGCCACTGATGTATAGGTGGACACCGGCACTCTGTTCGCAGGCGGACGGAACGGGACCTAACATGCGGCGATCATCTGCAAGTCAGTCCACGAGAGCCCGCATCATAACAAATGGTGGACGCATCAGGTCGGACCCCTCAGTTGCATAACAAGTGCCGATCTCAATAAGTGCCATAATCCATCATTTACTACCCTGGGTCATAATAGGTGCCACAAGCCGGCAAATGTGCTTCCATAAGTCAGTGCCAACGCATGTGCCGCAAGAGGACCATCGTGACCATGCCCAAGACGATCTTCTACGCTCGCGTGTCGACCCGCGATCAGAAGGCCCACCTCCAGCTGGACGCCGCCAAGAAGCTCGGGGTGCCCGTCGAGAGGATCTTCGTCGAGAAGGCGTCCGGCATCCGCCACGATAGGCCGGTCCTAGAGAAGGCCCTCGCGGCCCTCAAGAAGGGCGACACGCTTGCCTGCTACAAGCTCGACCGCATCGGCCGCTCCCTGGTGCACATCACCAAGCTGCTCGCCGACCTGGAACATCGCGGCATTCACTTCCGCACCGTCGAGGACGGCCTCAGCACTCAAGGACCTACCGGCAAGTTGATCCTGCACGTGCTCGGCGCTGTGGCACAGTTCGAGCGTGACCTCATCGTGGAGCGCACCAAGGCCGGGCTACAGGCGGCGAAGAAGCGCGGCAAGCATCTCGGTCGGCCCTTCAAGTGGTCACCTGAGATGGCCCGCAAGGCTCGCAGCCTGATGATGAAAGACGGCCTCAACGGCGATGATGCAGCGAGGGTTCTCGGCGTGTCACGACGCACGATGTTCCGAGGGTTGAAGGCCGCGCGGGATCACGATGCGATGGCCGCCGGAGAATAGACAAGGGCTCAAATGGCTCCAACTGCAGCGACGAGGTTTGTCAGACTATAACTGCACACAATTGACCTGCAGTACACGGCCGCAAATCATTCGAAGCTCTCCCTCGCCACCATCAGTCTTTTCGATCTCGGTCACTTTGCCCGCAGGCGCCAAACAAGAGCGCTGGCAACGTGCGCGCATCCCACACAGGCGCAGCGATCCCTCCAATTTGTCTCAACTTTGCGATCAACGCCGCCCATCGGATTGAACGGCTCTTCATTTGTCTGCGCGACACTCTTCTGAAGGGAAGAGACGCAGAGGGAGACCAATGGAATCGAAGAAGCCACAGGCTCTTCGCGCGGGCGATGTCGTGCGTCGTGAGCCTTCACCGACGCTCAAGTCGAAATGCAGAACGCTCGCTGAAACCGGCAAGCCGCTCGTGTGGCCTGATGTGGGGCGAAGCGGCAAGCCTGATGCCAATAGCAGTGCCAACGTAAGGGCCTTCCTCAGATGGGCCGACGTCGTGGTCGTGTACGACGAGTTCGAGCGACGGACTCTGGTGCAGGGCATTCCGGATCTGCGGGAATGGGACGACGCAGCTGTCCGAACGGTGCGTATGGCCGCCAATGAGTTCGGCCTGAAGATGACAGCCGAGTTCACTAACGAGGCCGTGCTGTCGATATCTGGCGACTATCGGCTACACCCCGTGCGTGAGTACCTCGACCGGTGCCAGAACGCGTGGGATGGAACACCGCGGATCGATCGGTGGCTCATTGAGTACGCACAGGCCGAGGACACCGAGTTAGTTCGAGCAATCTGCGCAGTGTTCCTCGTGGCAGCCGTCCGCCGAATCCGCAAGCCTGGCTGCAAGTTCGACACGCTGCTGGTTCTCGAGGGTGAGCAGGGCTCCGGCAAGTCTAGCCTCGGTAAGGCGCTAGCTGGTCACGAGGACTGGTTCGGCGATTCCTTGCCTCTCGGTGCTGACCCCAAAGTCACGATCGAGTTGACGGCCGGCAAATGGATCGTCGAGCACGCCGAGCTGACGGGTATCTCGAAACACGAGGTCGAGAACGTCAAAGCATTCTTGTCGCGCCAGATCGACGAAGCGCGTGAAGCTTATGGCCGACATAAGACACGCGTGCCGCGTCAGTTCATCCTCATCGGCACAACCAACGACGACCGCTACCTGATCGACGGCACGGGCAATCGACGCTTTCTTCCTGTGCGGTGCTTAGGCGGAGCTGGTTCCATCGACTTCAAGCGGTTGCAAGCAGACCGCGAGCAGATTTGGGGAGAGGCGGCGACACGAGAGGCGGCCGGCGAGAGCATCATGCTACCGGAAGCACTATGGGGAGCAGCGGCGGCCGTCCAGGAAAGCCGACGGATGCAAGGTTCGATCGAATCCACACTCACCGATCTGATTGAATCTATTCCTAGCGGCTTCATAGCCCATGAAGATGTGATGAAGGCCGTCAACCTCCGGCCCGGCCAAGGTGAGTTGCGACATCAAAAGCAAATCGATGAGACGATGAAGCGGTTGGGCTGGTGGCGGCCAAAAGATGCGCTGAAGTTGGGGTCGACATATCGCAAGCGCGGTTGGGCCAAAGGCGAGAACTGGCGCGAGGATATTTGGACGCTCAACGCCGAGTTCGACGAGTTCCTTCTCAATGGGCGTCGCGCAAGATCGCGAAATTCTAGCAAAGATGACGACGACGATGATGATGACGCTATAGCGTCGCCGTTTTGAGACCGCCTTTCGGGCATGCGGGCGGGCGAGCCCGGCTTAAGGCCCCTACAGGGTTTTCTATATAGGCGGGGGACTTAACGTGCCACCGTGCCCCTGTGTCCGATTCACATTAGATGATTGATATTTCGATGAAAAACATGGACACATGTACTGACACAGCTGGTCCGGAAGCACATTCACCGTTTTCGGGGTCGTGGCAACCGGAGAGCACTACCGCCCGTGTAGCGCTTGCGCAAATTGCAGCCGACATCGAGGCGCATGAGAACCGCCAGCGCTCGGAGCCCCTAGCCAACGGCAACAAGCGACGACGCCGCTCAAAGTCTGCGCAGAACCGGTTCGAGACCGCCCTTCGCGCGGTCCTCTGTGAAGTCATCGTCGCCTTTCTCAGCGAGATCGAGAAGGGGTTCCGCTGCCCACGGTCGAAGAGTGTGCTCGAGAAGATTGACCGCTCACGTTCTCCAGCGATCAACCCGCTGCTCCCACAAGCACTCGATACCCTCGAGGCGTTGCATTTCATCGAGCAGGACATTGGCCGCATCACGTCGAGCGGCGAACGCCATCAGACAGTGGTGAGACCGGGACGTAGGATCATTGAGCTAATCGAAGCACGCGACCTCACGCTCGACGACTTCCTTCGAGAAGAGCCGGGCGATGAGATCGTCCTACGGGCAAGGAAAACCCAAGACGAAACCCGAGGCGCCGCCATCCAATATGCAGACGACGGTGAGACACTACGAATGCGGGCTGAAATGCGTGAGGTCAACGAGCACCTGCGTCACGCAGACATTGCTCTACTGCCGACACCGGGTCGGAATGGACAGTTCGCCGCCAACGTCGACAAGCGCAAGCTCACACGCATCTTCAGTGGCGGCTCATTCACAAATGGTGGGCGTCTGTACGGCGGGTTCTGGCAACAAGATATCAATTCGGACGAACGGACGGAGTGCATCCTGATCGATCGCCACACGGTGGTTGAGCTGGACTTTGCCCAGTGCGCAGTGCGCATTCTGTATGGCTTGGTGAAATCTGTGCCACCTGCAGGTGATCTGTACGCCGTCCCGGGTCTGGTGCAAGCCGATCGCGATGACATCAAGACGATGTTGTCCGCGCTAACTTTCGTCGGCGACGCCCGTGTTCTGGAGCTAGCGACACTGGCTCGCAAGCTCTGCCCTCACATCAATGTACCGATCGACAGCGACCGAGAACGCATGACCGATGCCGCGGCCCTTCGGGAGGCTATCGATCTTCTCAAGAGGCACCATGAGCCGATCGCTGGCTTCTTACCGAGCGAGATTGGCTACCAAGTGCAGCGCATTGATTCCGACATCATGGTCGAGACGCTGCTCACACTGAACGCCAAAGGAATCACGGCGCTGCCGGTCCATGACAGTCTGGTGATGCGACACGATCGGGCGGATGAAGCGCGGACCGTGATGGAGCGCGTCTTCGAGAGGCACACTGGCGTACCTGCGGTGGTGCGCATCAAAACCAGCTAGGAGGCCTCCGCACCGTGGACGATGGTAGCCGCAAATCGGATGGACCTCTGCGTCGTGAGGACTTGGCGACGACGCCCGACATTCTCCGGCCGGACGCCGCGTCACCTGAGGCGGTGTTTGGCCAGCATTGGCCTGACGATCCCAACCTCCAGCGCCAATTCGCTCTTGAGCTGGAGAGCTGGCTCGATGGCATGAACCGTTTCCGGGTGGCTGTGAGCAAAGCCGGGCAGGCTGAGGAGGCAGGACGCCTATCGCCGCTGCGCAAGCTCATCTCGCACTGGGTCGAGCCCTTGGTCGCACTCATTGAAGACTACCGCGCGAGATACCTGACGACGAAAAGTGGTCGCGCTGGAGGGGCTCCGCCAATCTGGCTCAAACGCACCGCACATCTCGATGCTGATACGCTCGCGAGAACTGCGCTTGAAACAATCGTTAGCCGCATCGCATTGGGAAAGCCTATGCCCCAGCCGGCGCTGGCCGCCGCAATTGGCCAGGCAGTAGAGCTGCTTCATCTGGTCGGCATCTGGGAAGCCAAGAATCCCGGCCTCCTGAAAGGCTATCATGAGCGTCTGCAGAAAGCCGGCGCTACCCGGGATCATCGCCACACGGTGTTGCGACACGGCTTTGTGGCCAAGGTCAATGACTCATCGACACCAGATCTCAAGGAAGCGCTGTGGACAATCCAGCAGCGGACAGAGATCGGTCTCGCGCTAATCCAGCTCGGAAGTACTGCGACAAAGGGGCGGATCGGGTTCGACGCGGACAGCGGGCGACGACGCCCCACCGGGAAACGCGGACGGGTGCGCAGCGATCAGAAGCTCGTAACTCTCGACGCGGAGACGCGGGATTGGATCACGAGCGCACTGTCGAATGGGGAACTTCGCACGACATCCCTGAGGCCAATGCTGGTGCCCCCGAAGCCATGGCGAGGACCCGACGACGGCGGATACTACCTGAGTATCGGTACAGCAACGGGTATTGTGATTGGCGGCCATCGCTCAGCGGCAGCGGTCCGCAAATCCCTTGCGGCTCAACCTGAGACGGCCGCACTGGTCTATCGCGCCCTCGACAAACTAGGGCAGACCCGATGGCGTATCAATCGCGCCGTCCTTGAAGTGGCCACCACGGCGCGGGACACACGCGTCTCCCTTCCCGGATTGCCACAGCCACCAGAGCGCATTGAACCTCAACGGCCCGCGGACATCGATACGAACGCTGCCGCCCGGCAGGTATGGCGGCAAGCCAAGGCGCGGCACATTGAGGCCCATCTCGCCGACGTTGGCCGTGTGCTCCAAGCGCATATTGCGCTGAATGAAGCCGAGGCGTTTGCCGACGAGCAGGCGATCTACTTCCCCCATCACTGCGATTTCCGCGGGCGCATCTACCCGATGCCAACGGCGATCAACATCCAGGGCAATGATCTGTCGCGGTCGCTGCTCGAGTTCGCCGACGGGCTGCCCATAGGCAATGACGAGGCTGAAGGCTGGCTCGCGGCACACACGGCCAAGATGTTCGGCCAGGGCCGGCAATCGTTCGAGGATCGCATCGCGTGGACACATGCCAACGAACAGCTGTTGCGGCGGATTTCAGAGGATCCCCTCGGCAACCGTCAGGATTGGGAAGCGGCGGCAGATGAGCTGTGGTTGGGACTTGCAGCAGCGAAGGAGTGGACTGCGTACCGAGAACAAGGCCGCGAATACGTCACGCACTTGCCGTGCTTCATCGATGGCACCTGCAATGGTCTCCAGCACTTCTCCGCGCTAGCAGGAGATCCGGAGCTGGCGGCACTGGTCAATGTCGTCCCCTCAGATACGCCCCAGGACATCTACCAGGCCGTCGCTGATCGGGCGTCGGCGATCGTCGCCGAAAAGTCAGGCTACCGCGAAAAGTGGGCACTGAGATGGAGTGGGCTCCTCAATGGCCAGATCCCGCGCAGCCTCGCGAAGAAGATCGTGATGACCAAGACCTATGGGGCCACCCACAAGAGCCTCATGGATGACGTCGGCGAGGTGATCGAAAAGCTGGATCGTCAAGGCTTCGTGTTTGCTCTCGACGAACGGCCGCAGGCACGGGCGTGGATGGCCAAGGTGATGAAGGACGCCATGTCGGATCGGATCGGCAGCGCCGAAGCCATCATGAAGTGGATGCGACAGACAGCGGCGATTGCTGCGCGGCACCCGGTGGACAGCCAGGGAGCCACGACGGGCCTGCATTGGACGGTCCCGACTGGATGGCCGTGGGTGATGGCGTATGGTCGAAAGCGGAAACGCAACGCCCACGTTCGGGTCGATGGCGTGCGCTCAACGGCGTTGGTGTATTCGGAGAGTGGCCGAGATCTCGACGCGGCGGCGCAGACCGACGCCATAGCGCCCAACGTCATCCACGCGCTGGACGCGGCCGCATTGGTGTTTGCGCTCGACGCCATGAAGGAGATCTCTGCGGTCGGCGTCATTCACGACTGTGTCGGCGGACGTGCCCCCGAAATGAGCAAAATCAGCGAGGCCGTCCGTGACGGCTTCGTCCGGCTTTACGAAGCGGATGATCCATTGCGAACGATGCATCGCGCGGCAGTGGCGCAGACCCATACAGATCACCGCGATCTCTTAACGGCGCTAGTGCGGCGTGGGGATCTGGACATCGCTGAAGTGCGCCAGTCGACGTACTTTTTCTCGTGACGGGCTATACTTTGCCGTCCGTGCTCCACCCGCAACGCGATAGGTCGAGGCCGGGATAGTTCACCTTGGCCACCGCCTCTGCGAGGCGCCTCAGACCAAATCTTCGTACCATTTCCTTGGCGCCATAGCGCCGCCCGACGCCGCCCCCACTCTGCCCCGTCAATGCGTCATTGATGTCCTCGCTTTCGCCTGCGATGCGGAGGGCATCCTTGAAGCTGTGCCGAAACGAATGGAAGACCGGTTTCCGTATGCCGTGATCTCGGATGAACCGGCCGAACCATTTGGACCATAGCGCAACATCTGACCTGCTCCGGATCAATGGGAAGAGACATGAGCTATCGCCGCCCGTTTTCCGGCGATGATCCACGTATGCCAAAAAGCCGAGTTGCGCGAGCATGGGATGCACAGGGATGATGCGCCTCGATGAAAGCGTCTTCAGGCGCCTGCCTCGTTCCGAATCTTCACTCAGTTCGATCGAGGTCAGACTCGCCGCTTCATCCGTGATGATGTCACTTGCGACAAGCAGCGCGAGTTCGCTCAGGCGCGCACCGGTATATAAGCCAAGCAGAGGTAGCCAATGAGCTGCTTCGCCACGACCACCTCCTGGGCGATGCTTATCGGCGTAGATCTGAGAGCCAAACAGCCTCTTGAGGTCATCGATGGCCCAAGGCTCTCGATCCGCCTCCTGTTCCTCAAGTCGCATACCCGAGAACGGGTCAGACCACGCGACATCATCAGGCACCAAGCCGTTGTCGCGCCCCCAGACTGTCACGGCCTGCCCGGCACCAAGCAGCTTATTGACTGTCCCAGCTGAAATACATTGAGCCTCCGGATGTTTTGAAACCCACTCTACGAGCTGAGGCAAGCTGGCACTTCGAAGCGCACCGGATCGGCGCATGGGTATCGATTGTAAGGCTTCTCGAAACTCTCGTACGTGGCGCCGTGTTATCGAGGCTATCTGAAGGTCGCCATGAAGCTCGATAAACCGGTTGATGCCGTGCTCAAACTCTCTCACCGTGCCCTCTGGCCGATCTGCGAATTTCTTCCATCCTTGCAGTGCTGCCGTAAGCGATCCCGACACCGTCGATAGTGGTGATGGGGATTGGACGACGGGTGTCTCGATAGGCTCACCGCGCAGGCGGTCGGTCTTCACTTTGAGGGCCGCGACATATCGCCTGAGAACCGCTGTACCGAGTCTTCGATAAGCAGGGCTGCTCACATCCAGGTCGATTCGAAAGTCTTCGAGCAATTGGGCCACCTCGTCGGCCATGAAGCCGATATCATTGCGAGCGAGCGCATCCCTTGCGGCTTCGGTCACGAATGCGAGGGTTTCGGCCCGCTTGTACATTTGACGGTCCGACATGCCGAATTTCGGAACCGGAGCCTTTGCAAAGCCCGGGCTAGAGAGCTGTCCAGCCCTTTCAAGCTGCTCATAGACCGATTGGTACACTTCTTCGGAGTCGTCCTCCGATCGGAAGGTGTCGTCATCCTCCAAGCAGCGGGCGTAAAAGAAGTCTGAGATGCGCTTGATCTCGCTGTCGCTGAGCTCCGTCCGGAGCTGTCGCGGCCCAGCCAGCGCCTTAGCCCTCTCCAATATCAGGTCGAACTCGATCAGGACCGGCTTGGCGCGAATGTTGGCCTCGCGAAAGTCCTTCGTGCGGAGAGACCGCTGGAGCCAGCTCTGACGCTCTCGCGCTGAACCGGTGAGGCGTGCAACGGCGCCCGCCAGCTCAGGCGGCACCTTCTTGCGGGCACAATGAACCCCGTGTCTGTTCTTGATCACACCCATCAAAACTCGCATGCTTGATACCACCGGTTGATACTACCAGAGGTGCCGCAAGTCACTGATAAGGCGTTATCTTTGGGATAACAGAGCGTTAAGAGAACGCTGGCGCGCCCGACAGGATTCGAACCTGTGACCTTCGCCTTCGGAGGGCGACACTCTATCCAGCTGAGCTACGGGCGCTGAGACCGCCTCTGATACAGCATCCGGTTCCCCAGGGCAAATGCGCAGCCGTCGGGTAGGCAAGTTTCGGCCTCTCCCCCGCTCCGGTGCTTGCTGGCATGATGCGGGCGGGTGTGCGGGGCCTGTTCGGGCGCTCACTCCGAGATGGAAACAGAGCCGGCCAGCGGCCGTCGCCGGATGCAATGACATCGAGGTCGCGTCGTGAATCTATCCGAGACCGTGGGCCACGTCGCCCGACGCCTGCCCCACCAGACGGCAATCCGCTCCGACAGCGGCGCCATCAGCTACGCCGAGCTGGAGCTGAGGATCGGTCGCGAGCGGCTTGCGTCAGCGCATGGGCCTCGCCCTTGGCAGCCGTGTCGGCATTGCCATGCAGAACTGCCCCGAGTTCCTGGAAGTGGCGCGCTGCCTCGACCTCAGCAGAGCGCCGCTCCCGAGGGCCCCGTATTGCCCGAATTGCGGCCGGGCAGAACGCTCACGCTGTCCTGCGCCAGCGCGGCGAGCGTCAGATAGGGCTCGGTCCGCGACCACAGGTGCTCGAAGGCACGCGCTGCGGCGAGTGCGGCTTCCGGCGCGGCGGCTTGGAACTGCTCGAACAGGTCGCGGCGGGTGACGTCGCGGCGCAGGCTGTCACCGAACCACACAGCGGTGCCGGCGACGATGAGCTGCTCGTGGGCGTCGCGCAGGCGTGGATTGCGGGCGATGCGCACCTCGGTCGCGGCGGCGTCGGCCATGAACTGATCGACAACCGCGTCCTCGTCGGCGAACACGATCCGGACCTTCGCCCCATGGGAGGCCAGCGACGCGCGCAGCGCGATCAGCGCCCGCGCAACCGGGCTCTCGCCGGAGCGGATCACGGCGAGCACGGCGGCTCCATGGCCGGCGGCGACGGCAGCTTCGGTACTCGAGGTCACGAACGCGGTCAGGCGGTGCTCGCGAGCGTCCAGAAGGTCGGCTTGGCTCGTCGGGGGCACTTTGATCTGCATGTCAGTCCCTTTGGTATGCCTATGCCGGGTCGCGCGGGGCGGCCCAAATGCGTTCGCGACGGGGAGCGTTTTCTGCGTGCTCGGCGCCACGACGCTCCATTAGCCACCGATGGGGTTAAAAGTTGATTAGAAGCCGGGCCAATCTGGGGCGCTTCGGCGGCGTCGGCTGGGCGAGAGGACTTTATCCGCAGGGGACTGGGGGTGAGGGTGCTCGCCCGGCAATGACCTGAGCTGCGCCGCTGGTCGATTGACAGCCGTGATATCGCGATCCATCGCTTGGCGGTCCGGCAGCCAGCGGCGACGGATCGAGAGAACGTCGGGGGCGCCTTGGAAATCGCGATTTGGGACGTGCTGTGGATCGCGCTTGCGCTGGCGGCAGCAGGGCTTGCGATGGGTTTTCTCGCGGGCCTGTTCGGTATAGGCGGCGGCGGCATCGCGGCGCCGGTTCTTTACGAATCGTTTGCATGGCTCGGTGTCGACCCGGCGGTCCGCATGCACCTTGCCCTGGGCACCGCGATGGTGGTGATGATTCCTACGTCGTGGCGATCGTTCGAAGCGCACCGATCGCGCGGCGGCGTCGACATGGAGGCGTGGCGGCGGCTTGCTCTGGGCGTCGTCGCCGGTGTCGTGGTCGGCGCCGGGATCGTGAGCGTGGCGTCGGGGACCGTGCTCAAGTGGGTGTGGGTAGCGTTCTCGTTCGGCATGGCTATGAAACTTTGGTTCGGCAAAGACACTTGGCGCCTGGGCGACAGCCTGCCGAAGAAACCGTTGTTGGAGCTTTGGGGCGTAGTCACCGGCACGGTCTCGACGATGCTGAGCATCGGCGGCGGCGCATTCATCACCATGATGCTGACGCTGTACGGCCGCTCGATCCAGACCGCCGTCGGCACGGCTGCCGGCGTCGGGCCCTTGATTGCGATTCCTGGCGCCGTTGGATTCATATGGGCCGGATGGGGCGCCCCGATTCCGATCCCGTTGACGCTCGGCTACGTCAGCCTGCTCGGCGCGGCTGCGCTTATCCCGACGAGCGTGCTCGCCGCGCCATGGGGCGTGCGGGTTGCTCACGGCATCTCGCGGCGCAATCTCGAGATCGGGTTCGGCTGCCTCCTCGCGACTATGGGCGCGCGCTTCCTGATCGGCCTGCTCGGCGGCCACTGATCACGACGACGCCTCGAGTCGATATGAACGCGATGAGCCTAAGACGTTCGAATTGTTGCCATTTTCTGAGCGCGTAGTCGACGTGTCAGTTGCGTTGATTCGGGGCCGGACGACGGCGGACGCGCAGCATGAGCGCGTATCTCCGGCGCGGCGGCGGGCGGGGACCATCCAATCCAGTTCTGCGTGTCATGGGGCGCTTCACAGCCCTCAAGTCATCACATTTGCACGGAGACCGCGCCATGGATCCGAACATCATCGTCATGATCACGATGCTGTCGCTGCCGAACGGCGACAGCGGTGTGCATATCAAACCCTTCGAGACGGTCGCTGCCTGCATCAAGGCCGCCGAGATCGAGCAGACGGATCCGCTCGTCGCCCATGTCCAGTGCTCGGCGCTCACCGACGGCAGTCTGACGCTGAATTTCAAGCGCGGCCCCAAGCCGACGGACGCCCAGCCACAAGGCAAGGTCGCGAGTTGAGCCCGTAACACAGGTCGTGTCAGTCCCGCGTCGCGAGCTTTCCGAATTCTCAATCGACGCACAAGGACACATTCCTATGACCGAGGACCTCATCCCTGCCCCCGAGCGCGCCTGTCCCGCTGCGGTTGCCTACGACCTCATGCGCGACATCCTGCTCGACGACCCGCGCCGGCCCGCGCCCAGCAGCCCCGACTTCCGGCCTTATCTCCTCGACCTCTACACCGAATGCCTTATGGCGGTGCGGGGCAAGCGGGCTGGGAGCCAGCGGTCCATTTCCTCGCGCCCGGGAGCATCCATGCGCGTACGCGCGCGGCGCGAGCCGTCGCCAGGGATCAAGGCCGCGAAGCCGAACGAGCTGCGGCAGTAGTGATGCGCTGATGCCGCTCTCTCACGCACTGATCGATTTCGGCCAGCGGACGAGAAAGGTCGTCCCGCGCCGCTCCGGTGCATCGGACGACAGCTCGACGCTGCCACCCAGGCGATCGAGCGTACGGCGCACCAGGGCGAGGCCCACCCCCGAGCTGTCCTGGCGGCTCGGATCGTCGCTCACTTTGCGGAACGGCATGAAGACGGCGTCGTGCCAGTCGCGCGGGATGCCGGGACCATCGTCGGTCACCGCGATCGTGAGCGTCTCGCCGCAGTCCTCCGCGCGTACCGCGATACGGCCTTCCGCGCGATCGTGATGCTTGATCGCATTGTCGATCAGGTTGCGCAGGACAAGATCCAGCGGTGCCTCGAGCGTCCGCAATGGTGGCCAGTGGCCTTCGATGTCGATGGCGATGCCGGCGGGCCGGGCGACGCCGGCGACGATCTCCTCGATAAGCGCGTGCGTGTCGACCATCTCGAGGGCATCGGACTTCTGGCCGATGCGCGCGTACGCGAAGAGACCGTCCAGCATCGCGCGCATACGCGCCTCGTGCCCGGCCATGGCGGTAAGCCTCGCCTGGGCCGCTTCGAGGTTGCCGGCGGCGAGATCGCGCTCGACCTGGGCGCGGTCGTATCGCAGCGCGCGCAACGGTGCCTTCAGGTCATGCGAGACGACGTGAGCGAACTCCTCGAGGTCGCGGTTGGCAAGTGCCAGCTCCAGGTTGGCGCGCTGGATCTCTGCTGACTTCTCTCGGACCGCCGCTTCCGCGATCGCACGGCCGCGCATCTCGGTGCTGAGCTCCGCCTCGAGCGCCGAGTAGTCGATCGCACTGCGCACGAGCACCAGATACACGCTCTTTTCCGCCATCCAGTAGACGTCGATGCTGACGCGCGGCGGACGTACCGTGTGAAGGTTCATGATGACGTTGGGTACGGTGATCCGGCCATCAGCGCGCTCGCGCAGTGCGATGATGTCGTCCTCGAAGCCATTGAGCGCGATGACGCTGTCCGTCAGCGGGCGACTCAGATCGATGAAATCGACGAGCTCGCCGTGACGCCGCCGGACGATGAGGTCGGTGTCAACCCACGCTAGCCCGAACGACCGCTGTGACGTGAGAAAGCGGCCGGCCTCGGCGAGCGCACCGTCGCCGGACATGGGCATTTCAATCTTCTCGGCGGAGGATGGAGGTTGCGGCTTCGATGAAGGTGTCCTTGACATTGGCACCTGTCTTCGCGGAGGTGAGGAGGATCGGCTGTCCGAAGCTGTGTAGCTTGGCTGGCAGCTCGGGAGGTTCGCCATCGGCGAGCAGGTCGGCCTTGTTCGCGATGAAGGAGAAGTGCCGGCCAGGAAGCGCGTCGCGGAAGCCCTCGGCGAGGCTGACCATCGTGTCGAGCGTCGTGCGGCGCTTGAGATCGCCGATGATCAGCGCGGCCGATGCACCCTTGATGTAGACGTGGCGGAAGATGTTCTGGCCGAAATTGCCGTCAGTATCCCAAACGATCAGCTCGACCTGCTGATCGCCGTTGGGGCCGGCGCTCGTGATCGGCACCCGATAGAGCTCGACGCCGAACGTCGATTTGTATTCGGTCTCGAACTGACCGCGGACTAGGCGGCGAATAAGCGAGGTTTTGCCGACACCGATCTCGCCAAGCAGCATGACCTTGCGCGAGATCATCGTTCCTCGCCGACGAATACCGGTTCAAACGTAACGCGCCTATTGGCGCTCGATGCGCCGTTTCTGGCGCTGATGTCGAGTGCGGCAGCACGGCCGACGGGGCGCAGGTGCGCCTGATCGATTCCTCTTTGCAGAAGCTCGGCCACGATACGCTCGGCGCGCGCGTATGCAAGCGTGAGGTTGCGGTCGCTGGTCCCCCGCTCGTCGGTGTATCCGATGACGCGGATGGTGGTGCCAGCGCTTCGCAGCAGCGCCGCCAGGGCATCGAGCGCCGAACGGGTCTCGGCCTGGTCGCGGAAATCGGTGCCGTCGGAGAAGAAGATCGCGTGCGAGCGCATCCAGTTCTCGAGGTCCCGGCGCGCATCCGGCTTCGGTGTGAGATCGGCGATCTGGCGGCGGACCGTGTCGAGCTGGGCTTCGACGGCGGATGTCTTAGCCGTCTCTCCGAGTGTTGCCGCGATGCCATCGACGGCGGTCGCAAGCGAGGCGAGGCGCGATTGGATAGCAGCGAGCTGGTCGCGCAGTCGGGCGGTCTCGCCGGCGATGCTGGCGCTGTCGGCTCCCGGAACGACCCCGATCGCCTCGCTGATGACGGCACCGGGCGCGATCTCCCGCAATCGCGCAACGATCTCGGCACGAATGTCGCCGGACGGAGCCAGTCCGCTTACCTCGATGCGCTCGCCACCGCGCTGCACTTTTGCTTGCGCCGGGTAGCCCTTGAGCGCGGGCGTCCCCGTAATCACGCGGTCGACGGCGGCTTGCAGCGTGCTGGTCTGGTAACTCACATACGAATGCCAGCCGAGGAGGGCGAGAAACGAGAGGCCGATCAGCCAAAGCAGCGCCCGCAGGGGTCTCAGTCCTGCCCGCTGGCGTTCCTTGCGCTGTGCTTCCTCGCGCGCCGCGATGCCGGCTTCGAGGCGGGCGGCAAGTGCCGCGAGATCGGGTTCCCGGCCGGTGGCCGCGCCCTCCTGCAGCGTGCGCAGGAATTCCTCGTCGAGCAGCATCTGTAGGCTGGCACCCGCTTCGCCGTGGCAACGCGCCGCGAGTAGGTGGAGCGGCGAGCCGCGCAGATAGATCGTATGAGCGCCGAAATCGATCGTGCGCAGCCCGGCCTTGTCTGCCTCGTAGACCTCCTCGATGAAGGCCGTCATCGCAGTCAGCAGGCCACCGACCAGGGCATCGCGATCGTTGGGTTCGGGTGCCACGCCCGCCGCTGTCGGCCTGGTCCAGTGCCCCAGCAGCTCGCCGGAGCCGCGACGGATGAGATGCAACTCCTCGACTTCGAAGCGGTCGGTGTCGGCCAGGGCGAGCTCGGCCATCGAGCGTCCCGTCGTCCAGCTCCGCAGCCGCAGCATGACGCGGTTCTGCGTGAGCCCCTGCTCGAGCCGCCGATTGATGTCCTCCATCAGGTCGCGGATGGCGCTGCGGACATAGTCGCGCACCATGACGCCGATATGCGGATAGAGCTTCGCTGGCAGCGTTTCACTGCTCGCTTCGACCTCGGTCCGGACGGTCCGCACGACGAGCGGCGCCAGCGCGTCGGCGACTGGCCGATGGTTCGTCGCCTCCGCATCTCGGAGAGCGCCATCGAGCGTCGCCGCGACGGTACGCCGGAAGTCGGCATCGGTGCCGGCGCGCGCGGCGACCTCCTCAAGTCGTGCCGCGAGCACGCTAAGCTCTTGGCTCTCCTTCTCGAAGAGCAGCTCCTTGAGCTTGATGACGCTGTTCTGGGACATACTGGCTCGGGCGGTCCAATCCATCGCGCTCGCGCGGGCAGCGGCGTGGCTAGCGTGCAGCCCGCACTGTCGACAGGTCAGCCATGGGAGATGCGGCGTATGCGGTCGCCGAGCTCGAAAATGCTGCGCGACAGCTCGTCGAACGAGCTGCGTCGCTCGGAGGAGTGTTCAGCTGCCATGGCCTCCACGCGAGCCTGAATGGCGTCGAGTTTGCGGTGAAGGCCCGCCTCGAGCTCCTTCACTTGCGCCTCGAGGCTCTTTAGACGGATGTCGTGGTCGCGTTTGAACTCGCCGTACAGCAGATCCCGAATCTGCTCCAGCTTGTCATCAGCGGCCTCATCCAACGCGGCGCCGTTGCGCAGCTCGGTGAGCGACGTCGCGTTCATCCTTGTACCCTCCACGATCTCGGCTCCACTGATTTGTACACAGAATGCGGCAGCGTGGCACGACATCTGAATGATACTAGACCGAATAAAGTCCCCGTTTCCAGCGCGTTGGCTCCAGCTTGTGCGATTCCGTCCTATTTCGCGTTCGACCCACGCCCCGCGTACCGCCATGTCTGTGACGCGTCCGGCAGGCCTGCTAGACTGCCCGCCGCAGAGCCAAACTCCGCCCCAAGAGCCCACCCGAGCCCGCGAGGATGATCCATGACGACGATCCGGACACGGATTTCGCCGGCCGATGCCGCAGCGATGCCGTTAAGAGACGGCCGCCTATCGAGCCTTCAGTTCGAAGGTGACGGGATTGAGATCCGCTACTACGCCCCCCAAGGCGACGATCGCCAGACACCGCACGATCGTGACGAATTCTACTTCGTCATCTCCGGCACTGGCGCCTTCCTGCGTAATGGCGAAGGAGTTGCCTTCGGCCCCGGAGACATGCTGTTCGCGGCCGCCGGTGACGACCATCGCTTCGTCGATTTCTCGCCAGACTTTGCGACCTGGGTTCTCTTCTACGGGCCGCGCAAGGCCTGATCCCTGATGGACTCTCCGCCGCCAAATCCGCGACCACATCAAGACGTGCCTAGTAGACAAGCATCGTAGGAGGAAGCGCACCATGCGTGGGCTGGAAGGCAAGGCGGCGATCGTCACGGGTGGCGGCGGCGGCATCGGGAGCGCGATCTGCAGGCGGCTCGCCGAGGCTGGCGCCAAGGTCGGCGTGTTCGACATCGATCTTGCCGCGGCAGGACGCACCGTCGAGGCCATCGCCGCTAGCGGAGGCAACGCGACTGCCTATGGTGTCGACATCACCGACCATGCCGCCGTGGCGCGCACCGTCGAGGCGTTCGAGCGCGACATCGGCCCGACCGACGTGCTCGTCAACAACGCCGGCTGGGACAAGTTTGCGTACTTCCTCACCACAGAGCCGGGCCTGTGGCGCAAGATCATCGCCATCAATCTCGAGGGTCCGATCAATCTCCACCACGCGGTGCTCAAGGGGATGCAGGCGCGCCGATCCGGCCGCGTCGTCAATATCGCGTCTGATGCCGGCCGCGTCGGCTCGTCGATGGAGGCGGTCTATTCGAGCGCCAAGGGCGGCATCATCGCCTTCACCAAGACGATGGCTCGCGAGATGGCACGCGCGGGCGTCACGCTCAACGTCGTCTGTCCCGGCCCGACCGAGACGCCGTTGCTTCACGCGCTGACCGGCGCTGGTGATCAGGGGGCGAAGGTGAGCGAGGGACTGAAGCGGGCCATTCCGCTCGGTCGTCTCGGCCAGCCCGACGATGTCGCGGGGATCGTGGCTTTCCTCGCCAGCGACGAGGCCGCGTACATCACGGGTCAAGTCGTGAGCGTCTCCGGCGGACTGACAATGCACGGTTAGGCGCCGTACCCGCTTGCCGAGCGGATACAAGTCAGGCAATCCCCGTCATCGAACTCGTTTACGGCCGCGCGCACCCGGTCTAGAACTGCCCGACGCGCATCGAAATCCGGAACCACCCGCACATGTTCAAGAAAATCCTGATCGCCAACCGCGGCGAGATCGCCTGCCGCGTCATCAAGACCGCCCGCCGGATGGGGATCAAGACCGTCGCCGTCTACTCCGACGCCGATGCGCAGGCGATGCATGTCCAGATGGCCGACGAGGCGGTCCATATCGGCCCGCCACCGGCGGCGCAGTCCTACCTGCTGATCGACAAGATCGTCGCCGCGTGCAAGGCGACCGGCGCCGAGGCGGTGCATCCGGGGTATGGATTTCTGTCGGAGCGCGAGGCATTCCCGGTCGCACTTGCGAAGGAAGGCATCGTCTTCATAGGCCCGAATCCCCGCGCCATCGCCGCGATGGGCGACAAAATCGAATCGAAGAAAGCGGCTGCGGCGGCGAAGGTCTCGACCGTTCCCGGCCACCTCGGTGAGATCGCCGATGCCAAGGAAGCGGTGAAGATCGCCGAGGAGATCGGCTATCCGGTGATGATCAAGGCATCGGCTGGCGGCGGCGGCAAGGGTATGCGCGTCGCTTTCGACCGGCGCGAGTGCGAGGAGGGGTTTACGCTCGCCCGCTCGGAAGCGAAGTCGTCGTTCGGTGACGACCGCGTCTTCATCGAGAAGTTCATCGTCAACCCGCGTCACATCGAGATCCAGGTCCTCGGCGACAAGCACGGCAACGTCATCTATCTCGGCGAGCGCGAATGCTCGATCCAGC
>VFQN01004618.1_pt1 | contig 18019 bp, 16 predicted proteins | sample 3512371 | NCBI WGS metagenome assembly VFQN01 (sample SAMN10412370, study PRJNA504923) | tailings metagenome | isolation source: Replicate 2 from Balatoc abandoned mine | place: Philippines: Itogon, Benguet | collected 2017-08-28 | reverse complement strand
AAATTCTTATCATGTGCTGCTACATTAAACTCAAAATAACAGTTATCTCCTTCATTGGCAGAGTTCACCTTCTCTTCATATTTCTTCGTGATGAAAATTAGAACGCAACACGTGGCATCCAAAGCATTTGTCATGGCTTGACGTACTGTCCCACTCATCCTCTCTGAGTCAAACCATGTCACTAAACCTCTCTCTCTTAATGCTTGATTCACTCTACCCACTCGATCGTGATTGTTTCTTCCTTTCTCATCGTCTCTCCAAGTATGAGTGAGGAAGACATGAGTCTGTTTGTCCGGTGGTAAGGGTAAAGACAAAACCTTCCCCACTCTTCCTAAGCTCCACTGCAATGCTCTTTCTTTCTTCTCTAGTTTCTTCTCAAGCTCTTGATTACTACTTTCCATTTGCTTCAACTGTGTTTCATAGCTACTTCCCATGACTAGTAACTGTTCTCTTAATTCCATACATTCCTTCTCTTTCTCCTTTATTTGATCTTCCATTTCTTTCACTACATTTTCCAAAGCTATTATCTGCCGCTTTAGACTTTCTTTTTCTTCATCTACTCGAGGTAATTCCTTTTCTTCGACCTCTTCTATAATCTTTGTGCTCTCAACTTCCTCTGAGTATTTGCGAGGTTGATGAAAGCTATCTTCATGCGAAATAATGGAACTTCTTTCATACAAGGAACTACTTCTTTCCGATAGATATTGTGTTAGAGCTGTTGTGATGGTAGTAGATGATAACGATAAGGATGATAATGATGCCTTAGTATCACCATGATTCTATGAGTGCACAGAATCATTAGAGAAACGCCATATCAACAATAAGCAACTTACATTCAATAAATCTAAGATGATGGGTTTATTGCTCATATTTGACGTATTATCACAACAAATATCAGTGGCTAACTTTCCATCCTATCAGAGAAGAGATACGGAATGAGATAATTTAAAGGTTAATATTAGTTTCTCACAACTTACCTTGTCTCTTGTATGAATATCTATATCGCTATGAGTTAACAATAATTTTACAATTTCTTTATATCCATAATACGAAGCACAGTGAAGAGCTGTTCGACCACGCTATCAATGTTAGAATAAGAAAACAAAGTGATCAAGTTATGAGGGAGATTACATGATTTTGTTGGTTGATATTGAGTTGGTCCAGTGTTAATAAATATTTTATTATTTTAATATGATTATATATTGATGCATAGATGAGCACTGTAGAACCTGCAGAATTCAACACCTATAATCAGCATATTATTAAAGATTTTAATAATATGAAATGGAACTGCGGATAATGTTACCTTGTTCAACAAGGAAGGATCTTCATCAAGAATCCTTTTTACTTCCTTCTCATCTCCACTACCACTCCTCCCACAAGCCTGATACAAAGCCTCATAGGATGGATGATTGAAATGTTGACTCATTCTATTAAGAAATAGAGATTGATTTGGTATCGACGTTCTTGCTGAGTGCTGAGTAGTTGGGACAGCTATATGCATAGACTTAATAACTAACCATATATTGCTGGAGATGCGAAATTTTAACTTTAAAGTTAATTCTTATTATTTTTTTGAAATTTCAATTTCCTTTCATCTAATACTCTACAACAGCTCTGAGGCATTTATATTCATGCATTAAATCAATGGCTTTGCTAATATTCTCGACGCCATGAAGACGATGAGTGATGAAATGATCGATCGGTAATTCACCAGAAAGGTATTGATTAACTAACTGTGGAACCTCAGTTCTACTTTTAAAACCGCCAAAGGCAGTTCCTTTCCATTGCCTTCCAGTGATGAGTTGGAATGGTCTGGTTGAGATCTCATGTCCAGCTGGGGCGACTCCGACGACAATCGATTGACCCCAACCACGGTGCGCGGATTCTAAAGCGGCTCTCATGACTTGTGTGTTACCAGTGGCATCAAAGGTATAATCAACGCCCCATGTGGTTAATGAGACAATGTGGCTTTGGATGGTAGTACCCGCAGGTAATTCCGTTGGGTTAATACAATCAGTCGCTCCTAACTGCTGGGCAAACTCAAATTTCAACGGATTAACATCAATAGCAAAGATTTTAGATGCTCCACGTGCTTTAGCACCTTGGATAATTGCTAGACCAACAGCACCAAGACCAAAGACAGCGACAGAAGAACCTGCTTCAATATTAGCAGTCTTCCAAGCAGCGCCTAAACCTGTGGAAACACCACAACCAAATAAGCAAACTTTATCTAAAGGAGAGTTTTCAGCAATTTTTGCGCAAGAAATTTCACTAACAACGGTATATTCTGTTGAAGTTGGTAAGGTGAAGCATGATGGAAGAGATAAGAAAAAAACCTGAGAAAGTCGAGCAACCCATAAAATGATAAATAACTTGACCATCCTTTGTAGAGAATCGAGAAGTTCCATCAGGCATCAATCCTTGTCCTTGAGTCGAGCGAATCTTTGGACAAAGATTGGTCTTTGTTGACTGGCAGAAGATGCAAGCACTCTCTCTAGGGAAAGGGTTTTACCAATGAGTGCTAATTCTCAATAACAAAACTATTCGCAATTACCTGCACTCAGGAGTATAGCAGGGAATCACCTTATCTCCAACTTGAACACTTGTCACTCCCTCACCGACTGATTCGACAATGGCTCCAGCTTCATGGCCCAAGATACAAGGGAACTTTCCCTCAGGATCTTGACCAGATAATGTATAGATATCAGTATGGCATAAGGCATTGGCAATGATCTTCAATCGAACTTCTCCCTTTTGTGGTGGAGCAACAATGATTTCCTCAACGGTTAAAGGTTGCTTTGGTCCATAAGCCTACAAGAGCAAGAAAGAATCAAACTCCGATTGATTCCAGGTATTGTAAATGACAATCTTACCACAGCAGCTTTGCATACAATTGGTTGGCCTGCGAATGATGACATGATCTCTTTGACTTCCTTTTTTCTTCCAGACTTCTTATTTGATGTCAAAGCATGCGTAGCTGTGTATTTGCTCAAATTCCCAAATCAGCTTTTCTCTTTTTAAGGCATTGTATATAAATTAAGGAAATTTCTTAAAACTTGCGCAACTCAAACTTCAGTTTCACTTCAAATTATTTCTCCCAAATGCTGGAAGAGGGATGATTTGTAAATCCCACCATTTCATCTGCGAAAAATATTTATTCCCATCAATGAATGTTTAAAACCAAGAAAGATTGAAAGGTGACGTGCGGTGAGTGAAACCACCACTACAAAGTGAGTAAGAAGTGTCAAGTCTTGTTTGTCGAGTGAATCTTTTCTTTGGAATACTGAATTAACACATCTGACTGATCTCGCTCGATCTCGTGGTGATGGAATTAATTTTTCTTTCCAAGTAATCTTTTTTTTCTTTGCATTTCCTTGTGTTTAGATATCTACAAGATTCAGACAAGACTGAAAAACTTGAATCGTTAGAGGATTTTTTTTCAGACAATTAAATAATTCTTCTCATTATTTAATTGCGCCGATTCCTTGTCTTAAGACTTATTCATCGCAAGTTATTTGCAACAAATTCTTCAGTAATTTTGCTCGAATTAATTTGATTCATTGAAATTGATAGCTGAAAATGTTGGACGATTTTCGGAATCCGTCTCCCCGCACATTGGGTAAGCGAAGTCGTGATGATAAAAGCATACATTCCCATAATGATGGAGATTATTCTGGTCATAATGTTGATTTTATTGATTTTAATACCCCATCCCATGAAGCCTTTTACCATCGCAGGGTGATCTATAATCCCAGTCCAACATTATTCTCTACGACCACTCCCTCCCCAACCAATCGAAATTTATCTGCTCCAATTGATGAAAATCTTCAAGGGGCTATGGTAATAAATCAATTGTCCGCCCCAATCTTACTTCCAGTAGATTTTAACGGAGCTTTGGCAAAGTACGGTGCCTCAGAGAATTACCAACACGTCCAGCTGGCCACATCCCCCAAAGATACAACATGGGGTTGGTTTATTGAAGAGGATGAAAGTCATACAAATAATTAAAATTTGAATTGAATCGAAAATCGAACGGTGAAAATAAAATGTAAACTTTTGTTCTTTTCCACGAAGTTCATTGTCTGTCTAGTTCAAATATCTTTTATTTTGGTTTTTTACTTCTTCTTCCAATCTTCGATTTAGCCTTTTTGCGCGTGTGTTCTGTTGTTGTTCACCATTATTCGTTGCCCTATTCGAGTCGGTTCCAGCACAAAACATGAGAAAACAGATTTTAGTTCCCTGCTCTATCGTCTCTTGTTTTACGCCACCCAATAAATGAGGCAAGCCCTGGCACTTTGCTATTCGTCTTCACTCATTACACTTGGCTAAGTTAAAATTTGCGACTCTTCGCATTTACAACTTTCAGCGAAAGAGTTACTGGAGTTTTATGAGACTAATTACCCTCTGAGAGAAGCAACAATAATTACTAGAAGAAAAAAAGAGAAAAAACAAAAAGAAAATATTTTTCTTCATTGACAATCCGCTCTCTTTTATCCAAGGTCAAATTCCTATCCAAATTGATTTTCTATTCTTTTTTGTTTTCGTTCATTTGAGGTTTTCTTCCCATTTCTCTCTTTTTTTATCAAAACAACGACACTTCGTTCTTTCCATGTTCACTGAAGAAATCGTTATATTCGTTCAAGATTTAAGAAGTTTTGCTTTTGTTTTGTCTTTCAAAATCGTAAGAGCATACACCTTATTAATTGTACTTTGTTCTAGATTGTGTGAATAATCTCTAAACATTCAATTCTCTATACATCCATCATATTTACAAATATATAAAGAAACACGCATCTATTCCCCTTCACTTTGAACTGTGGCAATCATTGCTGTTAAGAAATCCGGCAAGGTTATCTGAAAAAGGAAAATGTCAAATAGGTTAGGCTTCCTAATTCAATCTAACTGATACCACTCACATGTATTCTTTGCTGGAAGAGTGTATGAGCTTTGATCGGGAGTTTTCTTAATGCTCTTCCACTTTTACCCTAAAAGGAAATTAATTATTCAAGCTATTCAGCACGGATGATAGATATCTTCTTACCTCAGTAATATCAACTAAATATTGAAGAAGTTTATTACTGTCCACGAATAAACTAGAAATACGATCACCAACAGATATTGCTTTATAAAGAGTTTCTAAATTCATGCCAGCAAGAGATGGAATATTAACAGCTTCTCGATGAAGATTTTGCACAAGTTGTTCTTCATCTAAATTGCAACTAAGATCATTTAAGACAATGCCTCTTTGAATTAACTCTTTCAGACATGATGCAAGAATTTGTATTCTAATACCACAAAAAATGAATTGAAATTATTCAAAATCATTATGATTTAAAAAGAAATACCTTGCAATATGGTTCGGTAGGCCAATACATACTTTGAAATCAAGTCGATCGAGGAAAGCCTAAAAGACAATGAGTTACTCTGAATCAAAAGTTCTCCAAGATGCTATGACTCACCTCATCTAAAGATGTTACCATATTCGATGTACATAAAACTAAGACATTTCCTTTTCTTTTCAAAGTATCTAAAGAAGTTAAAACTGCATTCACAACTCTAATAGCATCACCAGGTTCACCACTACGAGATGAGGCATTTCTAGCAGATGCGATGGATTCTACCTCATCAACTAATAGGACAACAAAACACTCTGGATCTTCTGCAACCTCAGAAATGTGATTGAATAACTTCATGACAAGCTTCCCAGATTCTGAAAACCATTTAGAAAATAAAGAATGACAATTTACTTCAAATAATAATCCACTACGATATCGATCAGTATTACGAATATACACTTTATGAGCTAAAGCTTTACACAATGAAGTCTTTCCAGTTCCTAAAATTTAAATAAGGAAAATCACATCAGGTTCGAGGGAAGTTGATGAAGAAAGGTTACCTGGTGGTCCATACAGTAGAAGCATTTTATTCCAAGCAATAATATTCGGATCAATATTTGCTTCAGCAAATAAAATGGAAGTACAACTAAAGCTTAAAAGTTGAGATTTAATTGATTCATCGATAATAATAGATTCCCAAAGACCTTGTGTGTATTTATTTGGTAATTCCATTTGTTCAGCTACCGGTAACTCCTCTTCTCCTTCTAGATAGTCGAGTTCAGGGGGTTGATCGATGAGCCGAAAAGCATGAATAAATATATCTGCTTGCCAAAAAGAGATTTTTTGTCCAGGGAGAAGATCACACACCTTCACCTTTGATGCAACTCCCTCAAAGTCCTTGCTGCTTACAACACTGGACATTGGTCCGCAACTACACTTTTAATCTTCTGTTGGATCTCTTGATGGCTCAGTGTACATAATGGATCAAGTTCCACCTCAATATGTACAGGAATCTTCAATCTAGTAGCTAAAGAAGTCATTGGAATTTGCTTTGAAATATGAAAGGGTTGTGCACCGTAAATTAAAAAGATGGAAAGTATGGAGTTAGTTATAGAAGCGTTAAAGATTTAGAATGGTGTTCTCCTCTATTCTCCTTTTATGAAAGGTTAAATAGCAAAATTTTCTTACTCAATGATTTGTCTTTTATCTGCAACAACTGAGATATATCTCTCCTCTTCCTTTAAACGGTCGAATCCGTTTTAATGTTATACATTATTTTTATGATCTTTATTTTAATTTATTTTAATTATGAATTATGAGAAAAAGAAATCTTTAATAAAACTACGAATCATCATCATATTCATCAATATCATCTTCTTCTATATCACCATCTTCAATATCATCACCATCATCATCAACTTCATCATCATCTTCATCGTCCTCTTCTTCATCATCTTCTAAATCTTCATCTTCAAATTCACCCATATCTTTCAACATAATCTCTTGTTGTTCTTTCCTTTCTCTTTCTCTTTCTTTTTCTCTTTGTGTTTTTAATGTACTTAATTTTTGTTCAATTTCATAATTCATATTTATAAGTTGTTGATTACCATCTTGAATTTTATCTAATGGTATTGATGATGATAATAATTTTATTGTACGATTTAATGTTAATGTAAATTTTTCATGTGATTTTTTAATTTCTTCATTACAAAATATTTGTACTTCTGTCATACCACGGAAATAACCAGGTAATGCAGTAATAACAACAGTATTTTGTGATGTCCATCTTTCACCATCCCATACATCACATGTACCTTTCGTTAATTCTGGTCGTGTTGGCGGATCTGATGATATACACATCCATCCTTCTGGTTTACCTTTATCAGCTGTTGGTTTCACGTACCATTCATTACTTGCTACTATATATTCTAACCATTTTTCACTGTCATCTTTTTTTCGGTATACAGGCCAACCACCACAAATTTCTTCTGTTGGTTCATAAATTCCGTTTATGGAAGGTCCTGATGGTCCAGTTGCTCCGGAGATCCTAACAGGTGTTGCTCGTATACGTCGAAGGCTTCCAGCTTTCATATCTTCTTCATGCCTTTGCTTTGCTGTTACTATATTAACTGATCCTTGTGATGACCATTTACTACCATCCCAAACTTCACACACTGCCGTACAATTTTCAGGTTGTGTTGGTGGATCACTAGCTAAACGCAACCATCCTCTGGCTTTACCTCGATCTGCCGTTGCTTTAATATACCATTTTTTGGATTGATTGAAAAATTCCATCCATTTGTTAGGATCACCTCGTTTCTGATAGACAGGCCAATCATTGCAAATCTCATCAGTAGGATCATATGTTCCATTGATTGTTATAGCATTTGGACCTTTAGCTCCACGGATATCGATGGAAACTGCTCCAGCGACCTGTTTGAAAACATGCATTGTTACAATTTTCTCAATTTTTCCAGTATTCTACTCAAATTTAACAATACCTCCAAACTTTTGCTAGTCTATCAATCAAAATCACCACATTAAAAAGTAGAGTTTATGTAAAATGAATATATATGAAAAGTCTTCTTTAAGAAATGGATAAAAATTCATAAAATCCCTTGATCAAAAAGATTTATCCCATGAGGTTTAAATTTCATTTTATCCTCCCAACGTGAATCACGGAAAAGAGATGAAAATATAAAGGAATTTCTTCAGAATTCCAAGTAAAAGATTTTTGAGCGAAAAATCTTTGTGCAATCACTCGAATTCGATTTCCCTAACCAACTCATCTAAAGTGCGACTTTCCTCAGAAGGAAACGCTTTGGCTCACTTATTAGGGGTTAGACCTATTCTAGTTAAGAGTGAATCTTTTCACCCGCCTTTGAGGCTTTTGTGAACGAGTTTGATTGAGAAAAATCAACGTTATTGGAAAGTGGCGAGAAATTGGAGATTTTCAATTAGTTTTCATTACTGACCAATTCCGCACATCGATTATCCTCTTATTCAGTAAAAAAATCATACCTAGTGCATGAACTAAGCTGTAAGAAGTGATTTGTCAAGAAAGATGTCAGCACGATTTGAAGACATCCCTCAATCTATCGATGAAGATGAAACGATCAATATCTTTGAAAAATCTCACAGTCTATCTTCATCCTTATCTGATCAACAGTTAAAGGCCAAGTTGTCAGTTCATACATTTTATCCTAAGTTTCATCCTACACCATCCATGATGGCAGAGAACCAAACTCTCTCCTCGAAGAGTGAAGGTAGGCCGCCTCGTCTCAAATGGCTTTAACTGTTTTAAACTATTAATTTGTAGATACTCAAGTTGAACAAGTGAAGCAGGTGCAGCCAAAGCCCAAGAAAGTCGAAAAATTTCAAACTTTAGATGAGGTACTGTGTTTACATCTCTCAACATTTCATTGCTTATAGACACGTCGTAGATATTTGAAGAATTAGATGTGTCTAAAGAGAAGAAAATGCCTGTTTCTGCATTAAAGAAAGAAAAAAAAGCAGAGAAATCTTATGACTCGGACGGGTCATCAGATGGATCTCAACGAGGATCGATCTCTATGTCGTCACGAAGGAAATCGATTAGCTGGAGATACTCCCGTACTCCCTCGCCTGTACCTCCCAGCGCTGGAAGAAAGTCAAGGGGTTCATCACCAGTCCCAATGCCACTATCTCGCCGAGCTTCAAGAACTCCGTCACCGGTTCCTCGATCCATGTCCGAGCCGATCAGGGTACCTCCGAGTAACAGCCAACCCACTAGTCCAACGGCAGCAGAAGGTTCGCCGCCACCTTTACCATACAATATTCGAACGAAAAAGAGAGTTGCACGAAGAATTCAAAGCATTCATCACATGGCTGAGCCTGGTTCTGCCGTTCCTTCTTCCTCAGATCCAGAACACTCAGAACAAGAAAAGTCTGTTTCTTCTCTCCGAAACCCGATACCTCCACCACCGCCTCCTGCGCATGTTGCTCCACCAGCGACCGTATCTACTGATCCAGGCACTACATCTGACTCCGGTTCTTCTTGGAGGCGGTCTATGCCAACTGAAGGAGACGAAACCTCATCGGTCGGGACACCCACCATTTTATCGAAAGGAAAGACTTTATTAGTACCATGTAGATTAAATGAAAACGCTTTATTAGATTTATCTATGCTGCCAAAACCGTTTACTGTGAAGGATCAGCTGAGACTTGCGATGCTTCTTTCAACTCAAGAATCGAAGTATGGCTTTAATATGTTCGACTCGCTTATCCCTGGTGATAATGAAGAAATTACACGCTTGATGTCGATGGGAATTCGTTACGAAGATGCTGTATTAATTATCTTCGAGAAGCGTTATGTGACTAAGCCACACGAAGGATTGAGAACTTCACCGATGCCAATTCCTGAATACAAGCCCCATGCCCTAGCCTCAATTCCTGCACCAGCCGCAGCGCAGCTTGGTGAAGAGCTTGCGCGGTCATTATCACCAAAGCCTCGGCCTCAATCGATGCCTATTACTTCGCATAGAGGAGCAGATTATTACAATGACGTTGCAAGTCAGAACAGTCGAACCGGGTTAAGAGAAGTGGCGACGCCTCGCGGTTATTCACGAGAATCTTCCGTCTCTCCTCACCCTCGTCACCATTCCATTCATGAAATGCAAGGATATCATGGTGATTATGGCTTACATCAGCAGCAATATCCTGGTTATGTCACAACTTCGAGAGGAATGGGATCTGTAGATTCCTCACGGGCTCACTCTCCACATCCCAATGATGTTAGATACAATTCTAACCCCAACAGCAATTATTATCGTTATTATCCAGGATCTTCCCTTGAAACTTCGAGAACAATCACCCCGAATCCTCCTTTCGCGCATCTTGAAAGACCACCTCCACTGACATCGTTACATATGGGAAATAACCCTTCAAGCAGTTACGGTGGAGCGGGAACTAATTATTCAAGCAGAAATCAATCGCCACATCCGTACATTAGTCGAAACCAGTCTCCCCATGCTCAATCAAGTCGAAATCAATCCCCTTACGTCAGTGGTGTTCACTCGAGATCTTATTCCCCTTTACCAACAACAAATCATCCGCATGAAACTATGCCACCAAAGAGTCACTCTTTCTCTGCAGGAAATTCACGAAGTCATTCCCCTTCTGCGAGTGTCAGGGATAATTATTACCACCAGCATTCTCCTTCATCCCACCAGCAGCAACAGCAGCAACAACAACAACATTATTCCTCAAGTCATGCGACCGGTCCTCCTCCTCCGCCAGCAAATTCGTCACCACGAAGTTCCATACCTCGAGGTCCTGTTCAACAAACATCGCATCTGGTTGCACCAATCCCGAAGAAAGGAGGACCAATGTCACCCACAACACAATACGCAATTCAAAAAGTTCCTCCCGCTAATGTTGTCCGCGTGGATCCTTATCAATCTCAAGTAAGTGTGTAAAGTTTGTGATTGCTTCGAATTTAAACTATGAGACTAGGTAAACACGAGTATGCCAGTGTCGAGAGGAGTTCCTTTACCTATGATGGGAAAAGTATCTCAACCGAAACAAAATCGCGGTGATATATTATTGTAAAGGAAGGGCATTTATTAATAAACGATGTCAGTATCACAATTATCATTAGATTGATTCTTTATTAAAAGTTTATTCCTCGATTTTACTTATATTAGATACGCTCGATTAATGCACGTTTTCCTCGCCGGAGTTATATTTAAGGACACCTGAAAGAAGAGAGCAATTTTTTAATGCTTTTCATCTACATCTCTTCCTCCCTCCCCTGACAACCCTTTTTCTTCGTTCTATTGCATGTCAGAAAATATTCCTTTTTTTTTGTTTTATCACATGATATCATCACACTTCCATGCAATCAATCACGACCATCTTTATCATTGAGTTCCCACTAACTTCCTCTGCTAACCATGTGATGATGATATTCCCTCACATTCCCTGTTTTTCTATATTTCTTTATTTCTGCTGTTCTTTTCTTTCGTGTGTTTCGTCTTTAAATGTTTGTGTTTTTTGTTTTATTGCTGTATTTGGTTCTTTTCTCTTCTCCCCATTGATTTTTCATTCCTTTTTCCCCTCGTGACTTCTAGCTTCAGATGACGGTTTTTTCGTTTATTTTCTTCATAGAAAGGTTTCTTTTTTGGAATGGAGCTATCCTTCTTCTCCTCCTGTTGGTTTGAGTTTGTTTGTGTTGTGACTCACTACATTACATGATAAGAATGATTGATAAGCATCTTTCACTTTCAGTTTCAGTTTCACTTCAAGTATGATAAACAAGTATGATATTCATTTTCTGAAGAAGTAATTGCTGAATGTGTTGTTGCTGCTGCTATTTTCATTGGTTTTGTGTTATTGTTTTTTTATGTGCTTTGGTAGTGGTTGGTGTGTACATTGCTACATTTGATTCTCTTTTTCTCTTACAGTAGGACTCATGAGAGAGGGAAAATCCCTCAAGATATAAATACAAATAGAAACAAACAAAAAGGAGCAAATGTAGATATAACCTGATGAAAATTCTAATGTATAAAGAGATAATTGAATTGTTTTAGATGATGAATATTCTATTCTTACATTTGAATTGAATGAACAGAAAAAGTTTGAATTGTTTATATTACAGGAGACAGAGAGGGTATACTATGTATTAGGGTAGGGTATACACAAGAGAAAGAGTAAACTGTTTATTATTTCTTCTTGTTTAAAGTTCTTTGTTTCTCTGCGAAGACAACAATCTGTTCATCAATTGGTAATCCTTTTCTCTTGCGAATTTGATTGATATAAAGCTTCGATATGTTATGATCATTAAATGCCATATCTCCAAATTCTTCTTTCTCCTCTTCTGTGCGTGGCTTCCAGAAAGGATCTTGTAGTAACAATTTCCAATGAGAGAACGACAATTGAGGTGCGGTACCACTACCAGAAGTCTTCTTCAATAACTCTGATGTAAATTGGAATGACTGAGCAACGGGAAGATAAGCAGATAAGAGGAACATTGATGTACCCTCAATAATATCTTCTTTGTAAACATTTCCTCTTCTTCGTGATAAAACTGCATATAAATTACCAATTTGTGATTGATCACATTGTAAATTGCATTGGTAGATCGGCTCGACAATACGCAGTGGACATGAGAGAAGCACAAGTCTCAAATGATCCTTCATTTGAGAAATCAGATGGCCAGTGGAAAGCACTTGAGCTCGATCCAACGCTACGGCAATTGAGCCACCTGCTCCACCGTCTTCATCTATTGAAGGGGGAAGTGGAGGAGCTAATAGTTGAGAAGAAGCAGATGAGGTGGACAAGAAGGTATTGGTAAATTGAGTAATCTCATCAGCACTTAATATCTGTTGAATTAATAATCCTGAAAACACTTCAATCTTCTGAATAACATAACCTACACCAAAGATAGGCTCCGACATTAAATAACCTGAACTAACAGCCTCTTGAAATCCAACAATAATTGAATGATGTAGACGATTCCAAATCTTCTGAAAGAAATAATGATGCGCATCATTACTTTTATACAAGGTTGTGGTATTAGAAGGAGTAGAGATGTTAAGTGGCGCACCGATATCAGATAAGAGCTGATTGGTAATGGTCATCGCACAATTAGCAGAGAAGAGGAGAAGATTTGTTGGACAAGCCTTAGGACCAATGGAAAGCACCGAGGAAAGTAGTGAAGTGGCAAGAACTTTCACGTCAGCTGGTTGGTCAGAGGAATACTGGAGCGCATTGAAGAGAGAATTAAGATATTGTAAACGAACCTCGGGTGTAAGAAGAGAAATGTCTTGATATAACTCCTCTGTTGAATTACTTGTGCTGGCATCATGACCTTCCTCTTCTTTACCAAGCAAATGCTTCATAACTCTCTCCCATACAGTGTGAAATTCTTTATTCTTTTCTAAATATTCTGCAAAGAATTCTTCTCGTTTCGAAGGAGAAGAAGACGATGAAGAGGCATGAAGATGGCGTGGCAACTGAGAGTAGTACTGTAATAAATGATCATCATACTGGTTCATTATCGTCATTTCCTTTTCCAGGTAATTTGCTGCATCGAGCGCAAGTGGGATGGATTGGATGGTGATAGCGAGGTTTTGGGAGTCCAAAGTCAACCTAATAGTGCCTTGTTTCGCCTTTGATACGCCGGTGATATCACTCCAGGGAGGTGGCAACTGGTTGGTGCTAAGTCCTGGGGCTGAGGACGAAGGTGCATTGGAGGATGAAGAGGTAGTGGAAGCATCTTCTTCAGCCATAGTTTGAGGAAGAATCGTCTCTCTAAATGAGATTAAAGGCTCTGATACCTTAACTTCGCATCTATGAAGAGTCACTTATAACAGTACACCCATGATAAAGAATTCAAACTTACTTCGCAAATCGTTCAGTTAATGCCTTGACACACTGATCAAGATGGAGTTCTCCCAAACAAGTCATGGTATGTTGTCCATTATCTTCCATTCCAATCTCCACTGCTGGGTCGTATTGAAAGAGCAAAGATAAACCTTTCTCTACAGCTCGAAGATCTTTATGGGAAATTGGTTCTACTGCAACCTTCAACATTGGTTTGGACTGAAACGTCATCGACTTCAGAGGATAAGTGCACCAATTACTAGTGATGGTAGCAGTCTTGAGAATATAATCATCTAATCCAATGATACCGACGATATTTCCTGCCGGGACAGTCTCAGCAGGATAGGCAGACGGACCTAAAAGCATATAGCAGCCAATGCGAGCAGGTCCGACCACTCCCTCGGAGGTGGTAGAAGCGACCGTCGCGACAGTTGCCTTCGCTGCATTCGGGAGGAAGTCTTTCGAAGAATGTTGCTGCAACTGATTTAACTCACCAGCTTCATCAGAAGTCAATGTTTGTTGAATAATTTGAGTTGGGTCGTGTTTATGTCCTAAAACATAGAGAGAAGAATGATTGTGATGACGTGAAAGACGACCTGAGAAAATTCGTCCTAACGCCATAAAAACTTCATCATCAGGTTTTAACGAAACATAATCAGAGACTGCATGATTAGCATTGAGCTGTTGTTGGTGTTTCAGTTCCCGTTGTTGGTTGAGGAGTTGGATATCTTCTTTGCTGAGATCGGCAACTCTGATGGACATCATCTTAGAGATAAATACAACTAATGGAGCATTTTCATCACTTGCACAAGTTTCAATACTCTCAGTAATATGGACAAATTCTTTTTGGAGTTTTTGAGCTACGTCAGTCGCTTGCTCCGAGTCAGCGGTGAAAGCAGAGTTGATCTCTAATGAGCGAGTAAGGAGCAACGTTGAGGCACGGCTTTTTTGGGCTTCTCTAGGATTCGGCATAGTTTTCACTACCATTCGGAGGATAGAGTCAGCCAATGGTATCCATCTTCTCATACAAGATTGTAAGGTCAGGCGAAGATCACGAGGATTGATTTCTTTATTTGGTAAGACAACATTGAACTAAAGAAGAAAATACAGTCAACTATGGAGCAACAGAGGTTCAAAGGCTCACCTTTTCTTTCATCAACTCCAAAGCAGGCTGCATAGATGATTGTAAAATCAAGAGTGAATAAATCTCCCACAGTGGTTCTAATACAAGGGTAACGAACATTGGCACACGTTGTTCAGCGGTAAGAGAAGAATTTAAATAATCAATTTTAATAATTTTCTTTGTTTGAAGATTAATTGAATAATCATCAAAGAGATATTTCTTTAAGATTCCTTTATTTAATCCAAGTTTCTTATGGTAATAGTTGATGAACTTCATGAGACCAAAGCCCCAACCATCCAGAGCAGAGGCGAATTGAATATTTCCTTTTTCAGGGGAAAAGGTCCATTCAATGATCAAGGGATGATCATCCACATCATCAAGGTTGATAGAAGAAACTTCTTGTTTAGTTTCTTCAAGTTCCTTCATGAGTTCTGATCTCACTAAAGTGTGAGCCAAGGCGTTCACATGCTCGATTAATCTTCGCAAATGCTGGAAAGCCTCGGCAGGAGTAAGTTTCAACTCAACTATAAGCCTGTCAATTTTATTCAGGACTATACAAGGTCTCATACGCTCTCGAAGAGCTTTGTAAATGACTGCATGGGTCTGTGTGCAGACACCTTCCAACACATCAACCACAATCAGAGCTCCATCACAGAGACGCGCAGCAGTCGAAACGTCAGAGGAAAAGTCGATGTGGCCAGGAGAGTCGACCAAATTGATCAAATACTCTTCAGCAGCTTGTGATTCCCCGGCATCTCCTCCACTCTTATCCTCTAATCTGTACATTAAAGCAATCGCAGACGAATGCATGGTAATACCACGCTTTTGCTCTTCTTCAGTACTATCTAAAAATCGTAGTTTCCCGGCTAATCGTGCAGAAATAATCCCATTTGAACTGACTAAACTATCCGACAAAGTCGTCTTTCCATGATCCACATGTGCTAAGATACAAAAGTTTCGAATCTTCTCCACATGATTTTGTAATTCAAGTAACTGTTGTGGTTCTACACGGCTCATTTCTTTCACTTTTAAACTCGAATGCACTTTAAGAAGGATAATAATACAAACCAATGATAAAACACAAGAGAATTGGAAGAAGGAACCACTGCAGCGTCTTATAAAAAGAAAGGATATCATCTTGTAGCGCCGTTTTATGAAATTTTATATTTTTCTTTTTCACATTCTTACTTTCTTAGAGAGAGAAACTCTTTCACATTGCAGTAGTAACGCGAATCGACAAATGGAGCGAATGAGAATGGTTGATCCTCTATCGAGTTTGGTTGTAATATTTGCTCTCTTTCTTCATTTTGGTAACTGCTTGCAAGATATCTCATGGTGGAATCTCCTTGATCGGAGAATACTTGAAATAGTAAGCAGCTAGTAGGAAATGCAGCAATATTTATTATTATTAACCTGAATTTCTGTAGCATGAAATCGAACCAGAATCATTTTCTCTTCCATCGACTTTCCATCCATCAGGGTCTGTCATTTGCGGTCAGCGAGAAGGTAACTAACTTAATTCCTTTGTTCATTTTTTCACATATATTACACCAGATTTCGCTTCCTGTGAATCTGTTGAATTTTTGTTCATTATTCCATCGCAAGGAACCGTTTGCCATTTTCTTACTTCATCTGATTCCTGTCTATCTCTTAAAGATCCTACAATATCTTCCAAATTCACTTTCCTCGGTCCAATCCCTCAATTTGCGAAGATTAGCTCGAGTATATTGCGATATATACAAAATCCAAATCACTTTCATGATCAAATTAGGAATTCTTATCCCTTGAATCACGAATCAACCAAAGACGAAAATCTGCCATTTCATAACCTGTATGTAGAATTGAATCCTATCTTCACCAAAAACACCACCTCAATCAGGTTAGTACAAATTATTTTTATATTTACGGCCAGAAAATACTGATTCCTCATGATGGTAGAGATACAGTTGAGAGGCTACTGAGAACTATTAATCGGCGCATCAGAGACCACAAACTAAATGTTTTACTAACTGACGTCTTACAACACCCTTCGATCTTCTTCTCCTCCTTATTCAATCATTTAAAAAATTATTTTATAGCGGTTGATCGGGATTTATCGAAAAATATCTTTGACAACACTCAAGGGATCTTCAACTTCAACTGTCCTCGAATCAATTTTCAAGGCATTTACTACTCCAAAAATGGTTTCATTTTTCAAAAGATCGACAAGATCGAAATGAATTGTATGGTTGGTCTCATTCTCACTCTAATCAATGATGACGCTGTGGTGCATGTTTCAGTGGGCACCCAACCAACCTTCCTCAACTATGATGTGAAAGGATTTGTTCAGTCAGGAATCAGTGAGTTTCCACTTTATAATAAAATTGGATTAAACGGAGAGGGTCAGATCGTTGGTGTCGGTGATTCAGGTGTCAATGATCTCACTTGTTTCCTCGTTGATGATGTTGAAAACCATCGACATCTAACACGACAGGTGTCTCAGAATAACGGAAGTTCTGCTACAGAAAGAATTACATCAGTCACAAGAAGAGACGGAAAAGTTGAAAATTTTCGAAGAAAGATCATTCAATATGTTGCATATGCTGATAGCATTGATGAGAAAGGTAATCTACTATAACTAATCAAATAAATGGCGTGGCTTACTAATGTGACCCATTTCTTGTTTTATTAGGAGGGCATGGAACCCATGTTTGTGGAAGCATAGTTGGAAATAGCAAGTCTCTATTCTCCTCAATGAATGGTGTCGCTTCTGAGGCGAAGATAGCGTTCTATGATCTTGGGATTTCCAATCAAGGGATGCTTATCCTCCCTCCTTTCGATCAACTCTTTCAAGCTGCCTATGATGCAGGTGCAAGAGTTCACTCGGATAGCTGGGGAGCCTTTGGTGGTATCTATGGAGCTTTTTCTTTCGATGTCGATCATTATCTTGCTGACCATCCAGATTTCCTCATAGTCTTTGCTGCTGGTAATTCTGGTCGCTTAGGCCTACACTCAATTAGTGCACCAGGAAATGCGAAGAACGTACTGACAGTTGGGGCTGGTCAATTAAAAGATGTCATTACGGATGAAATATTAGGAGAAGCGGAATATAATGTGGCGATGTACTCTTCACTAGGTCCTACCTATGATGGTCGCTATAAGCCTGACATAATTGCACCTGGTGATTCCATTGTCTCTGCTTATGCTGGTGATT
>VFQN01004617.1_pt1 | contig 18021 bp, 18 predicted proteins | sample 3512371 | NCBI WGS metagenome assembly VFQN01 (sample SAMN10412370, study PRJNA504923) | tailings metagenome | isolation source: Replicate 2 from Balatoc abandoned mine | place: Philippines: Itogon, Benguet | collected 2017-08-28 | reverse complement strand
CCTGCCGAAAACTGTCCCGAAACCTTAAAATCACGGATTTATTATCTACCATTTTCCTGGGCTATCCCGAACATTAGTTTCACGAAGTTCTAGCATCACTACGGTAATCTTGACCTGTCGCTCTCGCCGCTCTCTCGCACCCTGGCTGGTGTAGGTGGTTTGAAGAAGAGCAGTTGGTGCAGCGCCAATGCCAAGCGCATGCACGTGTTGTGTTGCATGCTTGCAGTAGAGTTGACCGTATGAGATTGGCAGTCCCGGTCTGATTTGGTGGAACGTTTCAAGCGTCTACACTTTACGCACACACAGTGCATGTCCACTTGTCGGCAGGGTTGCGGGGCCAGGCGGGCGCAGGCGTTGGGGTTGCATGGTGCTATACGGCATGCCTCGCATGCGCACGGCTTGCGAGTTGTGTCCATTGGGCGTAGCACAGTATATGAGAGTTATGAGTCAACGTTCCTCTCGTAGGACATAAGAAGGACTACGACGGACGCGACGGGGTCACTTCGAGTTGTACGCCCCACCTGAAAGATGCACAAAAGCCTGCACTCCGAGTCGAACGTTGTACAAATAAGCTTCCAGAACGTCCTCCAAATGCCTTTCGTTGCTGCAGACGGGCAGAGATAGGCAAGGCGCGAACCTGCGCATACTGTGTTTGCTGGAGGCTACGGCTGTAGTAACTTTGGAACGTTTTGGACTGCCTTTGAGGGTTCAAGCGTTGACCCAGTAGGCACTGTGGTGGCGGCGGCCTGCCAATAGGATGTGGTGTAACCCTGTGGGCTTGGGCTAGTACGGTACAGTTACCAGTACTGTAGATGCCCCACTGTGCCCCATTAAGGAATGCCGGGTCCGCGGTCTGGCTGCCACGCGCCATGTATGTATGGCAGTCTGAACGAAAGCCGTGTTGTTGCACGGGCCATGTTTGTATTCCCCTGTGTGTTCCTTTCATGGTAGCTGCCCAAGGGGCACATGGGCTCCGGGGCACGCGGCACTCTGCACGTGTGGGTCGTCCCTGCATCTGCGTGGGCTAGTGCCTATGGAGCTTTGGTCGTATGGTTTACGAAAGGCAGCAACCAGCAGCAACCTTCACGGTAGGATGACCGTGTAGCTTTGTCCCAGAGGGACCTGCAGCCAGGCTATGCGGTACAACAACTGGACTACAAGAATAAAGACACTTGAATGCGGCAAGCCCGCAGCGGTTCCAGCAGGAAATGTGGGTGGTGGGCATGATGTGGTGACCCTGGAGCGTGGAGGAGACAGTGGTCTCAGATACAATTATAGCAGCCCCATCAGCCAGACAGGACATTCTGACCGTCAATGAATGTGACTATCCTTCACTGCACCGGCTCGTGCATTGGTAACGAGACCCACAGTGACCCCTCGGTAGCAGCAGGTAGCAGAGGTTGCCCGCTGTGTGAGGGCTGATCGAAAGGATGACGGACTGGCGCGGATCAGTCCACTGCATCCACGCTTCACCAGTACTTCCGCTCTACCTACGACACGAGGTATCCCAACAAAGTGTCCTTTGAGCTAAAGCGTTGCTGGACTCAACATTCTACAGGGCTGTTGCATGCCCGGTCCTCACGCGGCTCATCACGCGGAAGGGGTACAACAATCCACATCTGAGTTAATGAGCATTTATAGTGTTTCCGACTATATGTAGGATGTAGGAGGTTTTTTTAAGCGATTCCGGTGCTTGTCGCGCCCCTTGAATAATGCCGAAACAGAGCTACAACCCCCGCAGCGTTCGACAACATCGCTCAAAACTCCTGTGCGTGGCGGAGGGTGTGCTGAGCCAAGCGACGCGGAGAGCTGACATCAGTTTGAGCTGGGCGGAGCTTGACACGGCCCGACAGGCTGCCGCGGAACTATCGGAGTGGCCAAATGGCCAGCCGGCGCCAACGACTCGGTTGAAGCTTGCAAGCGGGGCTCAGGGACAGGCCACAGCGTCCTATATGGCCCTCTTCTCGCTGGCCTTGCGGCGGTCGAGCCCCTTCGTGACAGGAGGTGGCAAGCCGCAGATGTACGCCTCCGTTCGCCAGCACCTGTGCAGCGGTCTACAATGCGCCGTGGTCGATGATGAAGTGGGCTGGGGGCACTTCTGCGCTGAGGTCCTTGCCCCGGCGCTGCTGCGGACAGACACGCTGGAATGCTACTCCCGCCTTCTGGCGGAGGCAGCTGAGCAGTTGCAACCCGACGCAGTTGCTGCGCTCCCCGTAACCGCCGCTAACGCCTGCACGACAGCTGCTGTTGAGGGTGTCGAGGCGTCGCATGGCATGGGAAGCACAACAGCAAGGAAAGAGCGGCAAGAACGATGCGTCGCGCAGGCGGAGCCGGCCGGGCAGGCGGACAAGCCCAGGCCTGGACCGCTGACCCAGCAGGAGGTGTCCAACCTTAACTCCGAACTATACGAGGTCCTCCTGATATACCAACTCGGCATGGACCACCTTGACCAGGAGCAGCAGCAGCAGCAGCAGAGCGTGCCAACCGCCAGCGACCCTGACAGCAGCCAAGCAAGCAGCAGCGCACCTTCGCCACAGCCCGCCAACAACCTCCCGCACGACATTTGCAACCAGCTGCAGTCCTCCTGGGTGCTGGAGCACTGGGCGCGCGTGCTGCTGCTGGGCGCCGCGCCGGCTCTTGCCAGCGGGGATCGCGCAGACCAGGAGAACGCACAGGCCCTGCAAGTTTGCATGCTGCATAACCTGAGCTACGTGCCCCACCTCGACTGGTCCGCATTCCTCCGCCGCCCCTGGGGCTGCACCCTGTCCGCCGCCCACATGGCCCACCTGTGTGCCGCCCTGGACGGGGGCCTCGCGTTCGGCTGGCCCAGGCCGGAATTAGTGGTGCTACCGGGCGCTGGGCAGGACGAGCAGGACTTCGCAGCCTGGAGGGACAGTGCCGCGGACGCCAGCGAGTCTGCAGCTGCAGCTGCGGGACGGGCTGTGAGCCTGCTGTCGGCCTTGGACATCCTCCGGGCCTGGATGTCAGTCCTTGAGTCTGAGCTGCCAGAGGGCCCCAGGCAGGCCGGTGTGGGCGCGGACGGTGGCATGCAGCGGGTGGAGAGGGAGGCGTCAGGGGATGCAGCAGAGGTGCCGGGTGCCAGGGATGGAGCCGATATGGCAGCGGCGGTGGTGGTGCACCAGGACGGACGGGCGGCCGGTGAGGCTCCAGGGGCAGCTGCCGAGGCGCCGGCTGCTGGGGGGAGTGCAGCGCCGGCCGTGACGGCGGTGGCGCGGCAGGGCGGACTCGCGGCGGGTGAGGCGGGGCCTCTGCCGGCGGTACAGGACGCGTGCAGGGAGGCGGACGGTGCGGAGGCGGGGGCGGCAGGTGGTGGCAGCTTCGCCGCGCTGGTCCCGCCAGCCGATAGCCCCTGCAGCGGTCTGCCGCCGCTTAGCCGCTCCGCCACCGTCACCCTGTGCCTGCGGCTGGCCAAGGGGGTACTGGCGAGATGGGGAGAGGAGGTGGGCGAGGTGCGGCTGTTCAGGCACGGGGGCGGCTGGGGCAGTCACAACCCCCTGCTGCCCAAGGTGTCCGGCTGCTCGCTGCTGCACCAACCCCTGGCGTGTGCCCGGCTGGCGCTGCTGCCGGACGTGTGGGGCCGGGAGCGGGTGCCCAGGCGCACGCGGGCGCAGCTGCGGGAGTGGTGGGAGACGTACGTGGCGGCGGCGCAGCACCCGGAGGCGCTGGCGGTGGCGGCGTTCAGCCCCTTTGACCCACACTTCGACTGGATGGAGAAGTGTCGGGGTGAGTTGCTCACGATACCTTTGGTCCACGTGTTGCGTATGCCCCAAGTACGGTGCTGATCGTCATCATACCAGGACAAAGTTCTACCGGCAGTCTTCCAATGTCTGCACAGCGTCAGCGTGCCGTCGTGCAGCGGAAACGGTTTATCGTAACGGTATAACGGTTTATCGTGGCAGTACATGCGCAACCGTAGCACACCCAGCCGCTTGTAGACCTCCCGTCGCAGAAGCGTGAGCCCAAAGTCAGGAAACCGTTTTCAGGTTGCCACGCATCACAACCAGACCTTGTGACCTCCATAGGCAGCACTCGGCGCCTGCCTGTACCGGTATGCGTGCAACGCTGCGATCTACGGTTGGATGTGCCCTGCAAGCCTGCTTTGTGCCGCTACACGCGTTCCCTTCCTTTGCGTGTCCCTCGTTTGCCCACTTTTCCTTACGTGTGCTGATAGTGTCATCGTATTGCCTCGCCCTGCATGCGTCCAACCCATGTAGGTGCTTCTCGGCCCTCCGCCGACGCCTCTGCGGCTCTAGCTGCGGGCCTGCTGCCGTGCATGACCCGGTTGGTGGACCGCATCGGAGCGGCCAGGGATGACGACACAGTTTGGGACTCACAGGCCCCCTTTGCGGGGCTAGGCCCCTGCTGTGCGGAGGTGCTGCTGCACGGCCCGCTGGGGCAGGTGGGGGAGCTGGTGTCGGCGGTGGGCAGGCGGCTGCGTGTTGTGGTGGAGGAGCTGCGAACAGCTGCGGCGGCAGGGGGACACGGTGGAGGCAGGAGCGTGGAGCGGGCAGCCGATGGAGCAGTTGTCAGCATAGGGCATGCCACGTTCCTCGTTTACATCATCGTGCGGGAAGGGTTGGAGGCGGTGCCGCACCCCGAGGCGAATGCGGCTCTCAGGTTCTCGTGGGCAGCGGCTGACCTGCTGCCGGCTGTGTCGGCGCTGTTTCTGCTATGCTCGGAGGTGTGCAACGGAGAGGGCGTCGCCGTGGGCCTGGGGTGCGGGGCTGCGGCGTCGGAGGATAGTCGGGCCCGAACGCGGGCGGCGGGCGCACGGCTGTGCAAGCTCCTTTGGTGTTCGGGCCGCATACATTTGTTGGCAGTTCCGCTGCTGGCGAAGCATGGCCGGGCGGGCGTAGCCGATACGGAGCAGGCGAGCGGCGGTGACGGCGGCAGAGGCTGCGGCGGGGGCAAACGCAGCAGCACCTGCGGCGGCGGCAGCGGCGGACGTGGCGACGGCGGCGGCAGCGATGGCATTAGCAGCAGCAACAGCACCAGCAGCGGTGGCCGCAGTGGCGGCGATGTCGATGGCGGTGGCGCCGCCGCCGATCCCGGCACGCCTTGGCGGCAGCTGCTGCTGCGGGACGTGCGGCTGCTGGAGCTGCTGGGGGCGGTGGCGGAGCTCCACTCAGAGCAGGCGGTGGCCGCGGTGGCTAAGTATGATGAAGAGATGCTGGATTGGCTCGATGAACCGCGATCCAAGCTAGCCCACGTGCTGGCGCTGGCCGCTGCTGCCTTCCCGGCGGAGTTCCGGGCGGCGGTGGGCGAGGGAGCGACACGGGCTGGGGCTGGGACCGGGACAGGTGCAGGGACGGGTGCAGGGGCAGGAGCATGTGAGGGCTTACAAATGGCGGTGGGCGGGGCAGGGTGCGCGGCAGGATCGGGCACCAAGATGAGTGCAGAGGCGGGGGCACTGGCAGGGGTGGAGCCCGGGGTTGCACGCAAGTCCCGTGGTGCAGAGAGGGGCGACGGGGGCAGCAGCACGGCCAAGCCCTGCATCTCCCTGGCCGCTGTGCATGAGGCGCTGCGGAGCGGTGCCTTTGGCGAGCAGCTGGGGGTGGTGGACCGCGTGCTGGGGGGCTGGGAGCCCACGCCCGGTGAGGTGTGGGACCTGGTGTGCAGCTGCTGCCACGACAGCTGTGGGCTGAGGCGTGAGCAGCTGGAGGCGCTGATGCCGCTGATGCTGCCGCCGGCGGAGGCCCGTGCAGCCGTTGGTGCCGCCACTGCTGCTGTGCCCGCGTCATCAGCTGTGGGCTGAAATTTGAACTTCAGGGCTATGCCGGAACCGCGCGTGTTGCGGTTAGATGCGTCACATTGTTTGCTCTTTATATTTTGTGACTGCGGGTATGGTAGGGTGCTGCCAGTGTGAGCCCGCACCGCACGGACGGCAGCGGTCGCGGCTGACAGGGCTTAGGGCCGTGTGCGTGGACATTGGTGGGCCCCAGCTCAACCACAGCGGTGGCTGGTACTGTCCGAAAGGGGTGCGGTGGCGGTCCAGAGGCTTGAGGGTTGCAGCGCATGTGTTCGGTGTTGCGCAAAGCAAGGACGACTGCAGATGACAGCGTGGTTCACGGCCGTGTTTGCCTTCACAAACAGCCCCAAATTACCGGAATTTGGGGCTGTTTGTGACATCACCTTAGGGAGCAGGCGGGTCTCACGCTGGTGGGACTGCACGCGCGGCCACGTACGTGGCGACAGTGTCATGCAAGGCATGTCGGTAATGTCTCAATGTTGCTCTGACTGGAGGTAGGCTGGTCAGTGAGTTGTCGTTGACAAGAAAGGCCGGGTGCGGTACATGCATGTGTGCGCTGGGGGCGGAGGTGTAGCTGGCGGGGGCTGGCGTCGTTGGCATGCAAGCCGTGCACCAGATGCAAGCTGTCGTGCGAGGTTGCAGGTGTCAGCAGCCAAATCCTTTGTGTATCGTTTTTGGCCAGAGCCGCGGGTTAACGCCAGATCCCTTGGCTTGTTTAGCCTTTCCAGACAGCAAAACCTGTGGTGGTTTTCCTCAGGAACAGTTTATAACTGGGGCCGCCAGGGCCAGGGGTAGGCACTAGGCAGGCACGCAGGGCCCCAATTGCATTCCAGCGGGGCGCAGGCAGACGCCGCACGCCCTACAGCACTACCCAGTGATGAGTACGTGCTGATTAGGGCATCATCGACATGGGCAAGGTCCATGACTGGTTTGAGGCATGGGGGCTCCCTTGATTAGGCCGGCTCATGGCCAGTTCAATTGGCAGGAATGCCACACAGGCCAGGAGTGCAGGAAACTAACCTCAGTTGTAGTTGCTTATGGGGGTCCAGGACACACGGGTTTACCAGGACCGGCACAAGTGGGCTCCCTTGGTTAAACCCTGGTACGCGGGTGGTCCCGTGGGGTCCGCTATTATCGCTGCAGCCCAGACCTGATTGCATTATATTCAACTTGCATGTACAGTAAGTTGCTGTGCTCCGCTGACACATGACTACTCGCGGTGACGCTCAGGCCGCGCAAAGGCGCAGCACTATTCTAAGGAAGTTGGCGGCTATAGGCGAAGGCCTTTTGCAGCAAGCTTATGCCACATCTAGTTCCTTGGCTGTGCCCTGGACGCGGCGAAAGGGGTAGCGAAGGCGCTGTCCAGCGAGATCGCGGAACTCAGGCTGGTACTATCGAAGGCGCAGCTACAGCCCAGCGAACATGCATGGGTGCATCGACATCGTGAAGCAGCCGCCCTCATTTCCCTTTTCGCCTTGTCCCTGCGGAACTCGACCCCGTTTGCGACTGGCGAGGGCCCCCAGCGTGCGTACTACGCCATTCGCGTCTGCCTCAGCAAGCGACTCTTCGGTTTCGGGCATGAAGCAGGGGACAAATGGAGCCAGCTCTGTTGCGAGCGCTTGGGGTCGGCCCTGCTCAGGACAGACACGCTGCACTGCTACGCCCGACTGTTATCGGATGCAGCACAGCAGCTCCAGCCGGCAGCTGCCGAGGCGCTGTCCGCATGCACAGCATCCTGCAGGCCTGGCATGATAGCAAACACAGCAAGGGCGCGGGCAGCAGCAGGCCCCACGGAGCCAAGCGGGGCGCAGCCGGAAGGGCAGCAGGGCCGGCTAGAGCAGCAGGGAGGGAACCAGCACGGACCCCTGCCCCAGCAGCCCAGCCTGCAGGACCTGCAGGTATTTCTGCGCGACCTGTTTTTCTTCATGGGGGTATTCGAGTATCCTGCTTTGCAAGTACGCAGGGCCGGGGACGCACCAGCCAACGGCAGCGACAGGCTCAGCGACGGAGACGCGGCCGCCTCCTCCAGCTTCGCCAGGCAGCTGATGCACGACATGCGCGACCAGGTGCATTCCGCCTGCCTGCTGGAGCACTGGGCGCGCGTGCTGCTGCTGGGCACCGCACCAGCCCTTGCCAGCGGAGGCTGCGCGCAGCAGCAGGAGGCGCAAGCGGTCCAGTGCGACCTCCTTCGCAGGCTGTGCGACATACATGGCACCATGGGCCTTTACTGGTCCGACTTCCTGCGGCAGCCGTGCGGCTGCGCCCTGGCCGCCACCCACATGGCCCACCTGTGCGCCGCCCTGGACGGAGGCCACGCGTTCGGCCTGCCCAGGCCGGCTGTGATCGTGCTGCCCCTCTGCCCAAAAGACCACCGGACGTACCTGAGGAGCGCAAGCCCCGCCGCAGAACTGTACGACGCGGCGGCAATGCAGCACTACCGCTTGGTCAGCCTCTTGGCACCTCTGTGCACGATTCGGTCCTGGATAACGCTCTTGACGGCGGAAGTAGTTGAGTTTTCCGCGTCTGTGCAGGAGGCGGGGCAGGAGGGCAGCGGGAGCAGCGCTGGGGCCGAACAGGCGGGGGCCACGGGGCAGGAGGGCAACGTGGGCAGCGCTGGGGCCGAGCAGGCGGGGGGCACGGGGCAGTCGCAACCGGAGGTGGCAAGCGCCGTGGAGGCGGCAGGAGGTGTGGGTGCTGAGGAGGAGCTTCCTGCGGCCTATGGCCCTGGCAGCAAACTTCCGCCGCTGAACCGGCCCGCCACCGTCGCCCTGTGCCTGCGCCTGGCCAAAGGGGTTGCTGGCGCGGTGGGGAGGGGACATTCCTGGGTCTCGGTTTGACCACAGTCCTTCCGGCACTCCCGCTACTCCGTTGCTGCCCAAGGTGGCCGGCTGCTCGGTCCTGTACCACGCGCTGGCCTGTGCCCGGCTGGCGCTGCTGCCGGCCGTGTGGGACCGGGAGCGGGTGCCGAGGCGCTCGCGGGCGCAGCTGCGGGAGTGGTGGGAGACGTACGTGGCGGCGGCGCAGCACTCGGAGGCGCTGACGGTGGGAGACCACCAGAAGCCTCCGCGCGTTGTGTGCAACTCAACAGGTTGGTTTCTGCTACATGTCTGGAGGGCTCGGAGGACCTCCGCTTGTAAGAGCAAGCGCTTTTTAGCTGGCTTGGGTCACGCGGCCGCGATTTAAAAACGAACAGGCGGCAGACTTGTATACCTTAGCAGCGTATTGCGCAGAGCCTTGCATGGCCCTGCCGCTGAATTATTGTAGGCGTCACAATAACATGCCGGCAGTCGCGACAGGCGGTCAAACAACTTGCTGAATTTTGTGTATACCCATCGACTCCAGGAGTTCGCGATGCCTTTGTTGCGGGGAATGTGTCTCTCAGTAACGCAATTCTGTATGCCTGGTAATTCTTGCGCCCCATACTGCCAGGCCCATCCACTCTGCCCTCCGCCGACGCCGCCGCGGCGCTGGCTGCGGGCCTGCTGCCGTGCATGACCCGCCTGGTGACGCGCATGGGGGCGGGCAGCGGCGGCGGCGCCATCTGGTGCCCGCCCGACCTCTTTCGCGCGCTGGCCTGATGTGCTGGTGCACGGCCCGCTGGGGCAGGTGGGGGAGCTGGTGTCGACGGTGGGCAGGCGGCTGCATCTGGCGGTGGAGGAGCTGCGGAGGGCTGCGGGCGGAGGCGTGAGGGCGGGACACCGCGGCGGTAGGAGCGTGGAGCGGCTGCTGCAAGTAGCGCTGGCAGTAATGCGGTCCGCCGACGGCTGGCTCACTGACTGTGAGTCATGCCTTGAGGTGTATAAGCGCGAGCGCAGCGGCAAGGGAGAGGCTGGGGCAGCAGAGCCAGGGCAGGAGAGCGATTCGCCGCTTGCCAGAGCGCTCGGACTGCGCTGGTCGTATACGGTGGCCGAGCTGCTGCCCCCACTCAGGAAGGGTGTTCAGGCGTTCGCGGAGCTGGCGCAGAGGCTAGGGGACGCTGGGGACGCGGGAGGCAGGCAAGCGGAACCGCTGGCCCTTGTCGGGTGCGGCGGCGAGACTGCCATGACCGCTTTCCACCCCGTACGCATGCTGCTGTTCAAGTACATGCACGCGGGTGCGGCGGAAGGGCCCGAGCGCTCTGGCGCCGGCGGCTCGACAGGTGCTGGCGAGGGTGGCGGCGGCGGTGCTGATGGCGCGCCCTGGCGGCAGCTGCTGCTGCGGGACGTGCGGCTGATGGAGCTGCTGGGGGCGGCGGTGGACCTGTACCGGTTGGGCCTGTACTGGTTCCCTCGCTTGGACCCTGGCGAAAGCAATGAGGTGTGGTACGGCCACATCCGCAATGGCGTCTGCTCCTGCATGGCGCTAGCGGCCGCCGCCTTCCCTGCTGAGTTCAGGGCTGCGGCGGGCGGTGCCGCGCCCTGCTTTTCGCTGCCCGCCGTGTGTGCGATGCTGAGCGGTGCGGGCGCTACCTGCGACGCACAGCTCGGGGTGGCGGCCCGCGTGCTGGAGGGCTGGGAGCCTTCGGCGGAGGAGGCGCGGGAGGTAGCGTGCGGGTGCGTGAGCAGCAGAGCAGGCACATTTGCAGTAGTCGCGGGGTTTGCGCGGACTTTGGTGTCGCCTACGGAAGCCCGTGCAGCGGTGGCCGCCGCGGCGGCGGCCCCGGGCTCATGACCGGGATGGGGCAAGAGCGCATGGCATGGGCGGTATGGCCTTTCAGGCAAGCTGGTAAAACGGTAGGTAGGGACTTGTTCGTAGCATTGGGAGGCAGGGGCATTGTAGCTACCAGCTGCGGTTGGGAGCGGGGGGCGTGCCGCTGTCGCTGCAGTGGGTTAGAGGGCTTGCCCAGAGGTGAGGTAGTAAGGAGAGGCCTGGTTGGTGGGGTGCTGGAGAGAGGCCGCCCCTGTTTTGTCCGCACTGATACTTACTATCAGCACGTTCATGACCATGCACGCACGCACGGAATGGAGGACGTGGAGAGAGGCTGCCCTTGTTCTGTCTGCACTGATCCTGACTATCAGCACGTTCATGACCATCCAAGCATGCAAGGAATGGAGGATGTGGCCCTTTCGCAGGGCTTTCCCTCCGGCCCCCGATTAAATTTGAACGCATAAGGTGACTGTCGCTACCGCATAATACGCGTGCCTGGCTCCCGCTTGCATGCTGGTTTTGGTACTAACTGGTGCAGCTGGACGGCTCCGCACAGCCGTTGACGGTTATTGCGCTTACTGGGCAAGAGACAAGTATGGTGTCAGGTGGCAAACGCCAAAAATACAGCATTTCGCAGTACAGGCGGACGACGTTGACTGTTGGTCTATTTTTCGGTGCACTACGTGGCGCACAGTATGAGGTGGCGCCCAGTTGAGCAGCTTCTTGCACCTACTGCCACGCCATGCGTGCCGCAACGGTGCCGCACTGAGTTTAAGTGGCACTGAGTTTCTCCATGCCACCATGGGCTATACTTTGCAATAGCTCTCGTGAACGTGACCTGAATGTGCGCATGCAGTTCGTGGGCTTTTGGAGCCGGGGAGGCATCCAATCGGGTCACTCCTCTCCTTGCACATCTCACTTGTGAAGCACATATCAGCATCTGGGGCGTACACGAGAACCGTCAGTCCATAGCTGCTGCCGAGAGCGCTTGCAAGCGCACTCGACGCGCACGTAATCAGCCCCGCACAGCGCTATGCACACATCACAAGCAAAGTTAGCAAACAGGGAGCAGTGCAGCAGCCGTATGAACAGGGTACCGTACGTAACAGCCTACGGTAACCTCCTCCAACCATCGTTGCCCTTGCGCCTTGCCAGTCAACAAGCAGTTTGCGAGCTTGCTCACGAGACCCAGGGAACAGAATCCAGTTGTCAGAGTGGCTAGAAGCGTTGCATTGAGGATGTTCGATGGATGTTCTTGGAATGGGGGCATCCAACGGCCCTGACTCTAGAGCCATTGGTGTACACCACCATGCAGACAACGCTGTGGTCAGGTCCTGCTCGACCTAACATGTGGTGTTACCGAGGCCTCTTGCCAAAGGGTCCTGACACTGCGCTTCGTGTAAGAAGGATCAGGTACAGAAACGAGCACACGTACCAGCAACTGCGGCCAGTCATCAGTCAAATGCAATCCATGGTGGTACCGGTACACATCTACACAGCGACACACGAGTGCTCGTCTCCAGCGGTGCAGCATGACACACAGGGCCAGCAGCCATCTAGAGCCATCACAGCGTGCGGCCCGTGTTGGGCACGTAGCACACTAGAGGCGAGCTTGAATGTGTAGCCAGAAAGCACCACGCCGTCACCCGTCCAAAGCGTTACCACACAGCGCTGTCCAGCTGTGCCCACGCCGTGCTTACCCACACGCATCAGCCAGCAACGCGGCCAAAGAATGCAGCACGCCATGCGTTTGTACACGAGCGTCGGTTGAAGACACAGAACCCCCTTTGATTCTCAGCCAGTGCATACCCCGGCTTGCATGTGCACACGGGACGCCTAGGACCCTGCACATGTGCCAGCGGGCCCCTGAGCTTGCGCCTGGGTGCCAGTGCAAGTGCAAGTGCGAGACCCCCAACACCAGCGAGAGGCACGTGGGCGAAAGAACGAACATGGATACATAAAGCGCATACGTTATCATCAGTGCACAATAGTACATAGGTGTGGCTCGCGGCCCAAAGCCCCTTCACCCCTTGCAGCACATGCCACCCCTCCAACGTCAAACCCACGCAACGCGCTGCCTTTCTATGGTACACTTCGCCTGCCGGACGTCGGCCCCTACCCCCGCCCCGAGGCCGCCACCTTGAGCACCACCCTGCCACCACGCGACCAACAGCATTACCGGCTCGTGATACGCGCCCCTGCAATACCCCAGCGCCCAGCTTATGCCACGCAACGCGCCTTGTGCCATGCAGCGTATATCTATGGCACTGCACCCGCCCTGCCCAGCGCCGAAACCCTCCCCTAGGCCGCCCCTCCCCTCCTGACCGCCCCCGCCACCACTGACATGGCATAATGCCGCCCTGGCCCCAGGCCGCCACCTTGAGCACCACCTTGGCCCCGCCACCACTACCATCATCAGCAGTACACACCCCTGCAGCACCCCACCGCCCCGCAATCACCATGCGGCACACCCGCCCGCTCCCCCTCCTGCCCCCTAGGCCGTCGCCTTTAGCGCCACCCTGGCCCCCGCCACCGCCGCCTCCCTCCCCATCGCCCCCACCGCCGCCACCTTAACCGCCCCGTCCGGAACCGCACACGGTACGACACCGCCCCGCCCCCTAGGCCGCCACCTTTAGCGCCACCCTGGCTCCCGCCGCCGCGCCCTCCCGCTCCAGCGCCCCCGCCGCCTCCACCTCCTCGCAGTACTCGTCGTACGTGACCGCCGCGATGGTGCTCTGGTAGCGCTCCAGGGAGATGCTGCTGCGGACGGCGGGCGTGACGGGCCCGTGGTAGCCCGCCTTGCGCACCAGCGCGTCGATGGCCTGCTGCCGGTCCCAGCCCTGGGAAGGATGGCGGGGTGGAAAGCTGTTGGCAAAACGACCAGTTGGTGTAAGGTTTCACGAAGGGTGGTGAGGTATAGGGGCATGGAGGGCCCGACAATCGGCTGGCGCTTTGAGTGTCATGGCCTGCTGCCGGTCCCCTAGGGTGGAGGGAACTCAGAGAAAGCTGTTACAGCGGACTCGTAATATGGCGCTGAGTAGTTTAAGCGGGCTGCTCCGCGCTCAGGTTTGATGTCAGTGGCAAACAGGCGCCCTCCGGCGCCGCCCAGCCCTGGCACCTCCATGCCATGCCCACCTGCTCCGGTGCCACGTCTGGCAGAGGAAGGTGGCCATGTCACTAATCGCGCCGCCCCATGGCGCAGTTCCGGAACACAATCCACCCCGTATCAGCCCCGCCCAAACTCTGTCGGGCTTCAGCAGACCCCTTGTCCACACTGCCGAGAGGGGTGCCACGGTTGGGCGGGGCACCCCTCTCCCGTTTACGCATTTGGCGTCAGTGGTATTTCGTTTCCTCCCTCCGGTCCCACCTGCTCCGGGGCCACGTCAGGCAGGAAGGTGGCTGTGCGGCGCACTCCGCGCTGCTCGGGGTCGGGGAAGGTGATGATGATGCCGTGCTGCCCCACAGCCCAGTCCTGCCACCCGGACGCTTTCTCAAAGCGGGCTAGCAACGACACCTGGGGTGGGATGGGGTTAGGCGGTAGGACGACATGGGGGTGGAGCGAGGGATGTGGAATGTGGAATAGAGAATATTTTAGTGTCAAGTTTCAGGGGCACACGGGGGGATGGGCGGTGATCCAGCATATGGGTCGGCCGCATGGGTCGGGAGTGGGGGCGATGGGGTGTGTCAGTCGGAGCAGGAAGTGGATAAGGGGGCCTGGAGGATTGGCAATGAGTAAAGGCAGGCCGGCAGAGACATTGCAATGAAGAGGGCGCCCCGAGGGGCGCATACGCCACAGGCGTGCAGTGAGGGGTGCCCCGAACCCTAGTTCCTGCGGTTGGCTGGATGCTGGAATCCGGGCAACGTTGCCCGGTTACCTTGCACTGCAGCGACGGCAGCTCCTTAAGCTTGATGGGCGAAAAGCGATGGTCTCGCAGCGCGCTGTTCAACGTGTAGTCGTGAAGCGCAGTGTGCAGCTGTCGTGGCTCCAACGTCCCAATGCAACCTCGCAACCTCCAGCCTCCCCCGCTTCCTTGGGTGTTCCAAGTGACGAAGAGTGCGCAACGGCTATCTGGGAAGTTTGGCACTGGAGTTGGCCCGCCCGTAAGATGCGCGTGGAGCACGGAAAACGCAAAGAGACAGTGGTCTCGTGTGGCAATGCTGGCGTCGACGTGCAGCTGCTGGCCCCCGTCCAGACCCATGACTCCTAAAAGAAATGATAGTATGGCAACCAAATTGGACCAACTGGTAAGAAAGCACGAAACGATTAGGGCTAGGGGCTGGCCTGGCGCAGCTGCTATCGACTGACTCTAAGAGACAGATGCGTTCAATCCCACTATGCCAACTCTTATGCTACTATTCACAGTTTCCTCCAAGCCTACTTCCGGCCGTCACTTTCGGCTTCGTTGCTCCACGGCTCCCGAGGCTCGGAAGGCGCCGTACCGAGGGCCATTTATCCGCTCTCTGCATCAGCTCTGTTGCAGCATACCTGCGTATCTTTGGCGTTCAAACCTAACTCGCGACGGCCTACGACAAGGTCTACTGCACTAACGGAAAGCGCACTGTACGTGACCGAGGTGCGCTCAGGTCTCGCAACTCCTGCACGTCAGTAGTCGCTTTAAGGCTCAAAAGCGCTTTGCTCGCGCATAATCGCATCGCTATACAGCCGGCAGACGCGACCGCTCATACGTCGACGTTTCCTGGAGCGTGAAGGGGGCACTCCACCCAGCTCCACCCCGTCTCCGCTCAACGCTCGGGCCCCGCAAGAGTTGAGCATCACAGCATGGCACAGCGCGAGTCTGGGCAATTGACCACCTTGTACCACTGCGTATGGCTAGCGCTGTCGCGTTGCGCATGCATACCGTCAACCCCCCCGCCACACACACTTGCAAGCAGTGCACTGGGACGCGGACGGCGGCTGCCTGGGCGTATTGGCCGAGAGGCGCCGCGTGATGACCGCCGTACGACGGCAGCGCACGTATAACCCGAGCGCCCCGCCCGCCCATCCTCGCGGAGGGGGTGGGGGGCGGGGCGTGACGAGATGCTACTGCTGATGGCCCTCCGGCCCCGCCTCCGGCCCTCCGCCGCCGCGTCCCTTCCGCAGCTGGGGGCAGGGGGCCCGCTGGGAGCCCACTGCTGCGGCCCTCTGGTGGACCGGCCGCCAGGCACCCACCGCACACACACCCACTGCACGCACACACACGCATGCACGCTCACCGCCTGGCGGTACACCCTTGCGCCTTGGCATACCGTACATCACGTTGCTCACACGGACCCCTGTGCTCGATTGTGCACTGGGCGTGAAACTGCTGCCGGCCCCAAGGTAGGGCTGCATTCATTGTGCATAGTGATAGTATGCAACAAACTGTTGATGTTGTTGTGCTGGGTGCTTGACTGACAAGTTGCCTTTGCACCTGCCACTCACCCCACAGGCAGCTGCAACTGCGGCGCCCTCCGCGCTGCCCCCACGGCCGGGCCAGATGACACCGCCTGACGGAGCCCCAACATACCATGTGGGTCTCTATTCTAACCACATGTCACTCGCTGTATATTGTGAATGGCCACAAGGCGCGGCCTGTGCTACTGCCGGCACTTATGCTCCACATAACGTGTTGGTAGGTCGCCAAGTCGAGTTGCATTAGATCACTGCAACACGCGCAGTGCCATCAACACAGTTTAGTTGCAGTGTGGCTTCATGAAGGAAAGGATATCGCACGCCCACAGCGCTGCTGTTATGGCGCAGCCGTCCAGCCGCCCCGTTGCCTTACGCGCCTGTCCGAACCCTTAGTCCCTTACAGCCCACCAGCGCTGGAGCCTGCTCCAGCTCCTCACCCTACAAGTATACGTTACACGCATCCACCCTTGCTTCATCATGCATGCAAACCCATAACGCTCCGCACCAACTATCGCATATGCCCACACGCAGGAGCGGCAGAGCCTGCAGCAGTGCCTGCGCCACACGCTCAACAACCTGCTCCAGCGCCCCGCCCTCACCTCGCGGCAGCTGGACGCCCTGGCGGACAGCCTCACGCCGCCGGCAGGGCCGCTGGGGCTACTGGGCAGCCCGCACAGGTGATGCTGCGTGCGTGCGTGACACCCTGGGACGCAAGCTACAGTAGCAAATAGACTCACGCCGCCGGGAGGGCCGCTGGCGCTGATGGGCAGCCTGCACGTGTGCGTGCCACCCGCATGCGCACGTGGCACCTCTCCTTATATGAGCGAAGCTCAGCGTTTCGTGTGGGGATAATTAACCGGACCGGAGGTGACAGCCCATTTCGCCACCTGCTGGCCGCCCTCACATGCAACGCCTTGCTGTCCGGAATATCAAGTTATGAGCGCCGTTCCACATGCTGTAGGGCGTAATATGACAAGTACAGCTCCGCTTGCACGGTGGTCTGCAAGCAGCGGCCGTGATCTGGTGCGGCCATGCTATGCCTGAATGCCTGTGTGCGTTGATTGGTGTCCTTGTCGTATCATTTGGCGCCGCCAGGACGCCTCTGCTGGGCGACTACGACGTGCAAGTGCTGGAGGTGGCACTAATGGAGCTGGGGAAGGTGCGCAGGCGGTTGGGGGAAGGGGGCTGCGCGCAACAGAGGCAGGAGCAGGGGGAGGTGCGGAGGTGGGCAGGAATGTGCGAGCTGGGACAAGGAAAGGGGGCAGGGCAAGGCGGGTGGGTGCAGAAGAGGCGGACAGGGCAAGGTGGTTGTGGGGGTGCGGCTGGTACCGGTCTGCGGCGGGGGAAAGGTCCAATTCGACTTCCAGAATTATGCCGCATATTTTGTGAATGGTATCCTTACTCAGCTTTGGCGCGCGCTGAGCGTAGCATTCCCTGTGATCTTGGTCACAGCTAGACGGGGAGCAACGGCGTATTTGCATCACAGAGGCACCCACGGGAGGCACCTGTACGAAGCCTATGCGGCTCTGTACCGCACACCGCTCCATGGACCTCTTCAGGAGGGTGCGTAGCGATTTGCGCAGTTCACCGCATGCACGGCATGCTGGGGTAGAAGGACATGTGCACCCTGCGCCAGCCCCTGCCTGGCCCGTGTGTTGATGCACCTCTTGCCTTCTCGTGCGCTTCCCGACAGGAACTCTCATGGGTCAACATGGGCGCCAGCGCCCCAGCCGGACGGCAGCCTGCCGCGACCGGGAGCCACGTGCCCCACGCCGACCCAGGGGTCATTGACCCACCGGTCAACGACCCAAACGACGTTAACGACCCACGGGTTCACGACCCACGGGTCAGGGCGGTGGCCGAGGCGCTGTCGCGGCCCGGCCTGTGGGCCGTCATCCTCAACGTCCCCGCGCCGCCGCCCGCCAACCCGCTGCTGCGGGGCCTCATCAGCCTGGCGGCCGCCGCCACGGGGGCCCAGCGGAGGCACTGGCTAGGGCTGCGGCGCTTTGGAGGCACCTGGTGCGTGTTGTCTTACCAGGGGCGGCGGTCCCCCTCTAATAGGCCGCTGGATCAGATCCTGTGCGTTTGGGTTCGGCTCCAAAACGCAAGGTCCCTGGTTCGAAACCCGCAAGTAATACGAAAATACTTGTGTCACCGATGTCCTGTGGGTGCTGCCTCGACCTGTTGGTCGCTGGCCATGGGATGGAACGCCTGAAGCGGTATTCTGGCAGTA
>VFQN01004616.1_pt1 | contig 18022 bp, 25 predicted proteins | sample 3512371 | NCBI WGS metagenome assembly VFQN01 (sample SAMN10412370, study PRJNA504923) | tailings metagenome | isolation source: Replicate 2 from Balatoc abandoned mine | place: Philippines: Itogon, Benguet | collected 2017-08-28 | reverse complement strand
TAAACGCGCCCGCCCACGCAGGCCCACGTGTCAGCCCGTCAGCCGAATTTTCCGGCGAATTTTTACATTTTCACTGAGGCCGTACGAATTTCCCAAAATTCAAACTTTCACTGGCCATCGGAATGTTTTTAGTGAAAAGTTAAAAGTTAGTACGGTATGCAGAGCGCCAGCGGCAAACCAGCGCGGCCAAGCACTTGGCACCTTCCTCTCAACTACGTAACAAGACAGCTCCATGTAAGATTCTGCGGCCGTCGCGTCAGATTCAGCAGGTCGGGGTCGTGTCGGTCGTCAGGGACCCAGGCTATATAAGTGCGGGCAAACAGCCCTGCAGCTATGCTACCACATGCTGCGTTAGATTCTACCTTTCGCATCGGAGCAACACAGTCACGATGTCCGCCGCAGCAGTGGGCCGTGCCGTTCGCTCTGGAGCCCCTGCGCAGGTGTCCCGCTCCAAGCTGGCAGCGCCTCTGCACAGCCCTGTCTACGCAAGCGTCAAGCGTGCCTCCCAGGCGCCCTATAATGCCGCTGCTCCTGCGCGCTCGGCTTCCCTGCCATGCGCTACCGGTCGCGGCAACGGTACCTCGCGCTCGCGCTCGCCGAAGTCCTGCCTCTCGACGCTGGAGGACGTGTTGTCCTTCCTGAAAGCTAACCCAGAGGGCATGCACCATGCCCTTTCCACCATCGAAGGGACCGAATCCGGCAACAAAAACATCCCCACGGGGCTCATCGGCCGCTTATTCGACTTCGACGTCTCCACTTCCTCGGCCTTGTCGGTCAAGCGCGGCCCCCTCATGCGCATGGTCAGCGAGAAGAAGGTGTCCATCCCTGTCACCACCTACGTCGCGTACGAGGGCGAACGCCAGGAGGTCGAGTGCAAGGAGATCATCGGCTGGCTCCGCAACAACGACACCATGGAGTTCAGGGCGCGCCACCTGGAGAAGCGCCTGGCCGAGGTGGGCGCCCAGCCCGGCAACCTGGTGCTCGTGTCCATGACGGTCCAGGACGGCCAGCTGGCGATGGAGCTGAGAGTCCTGCGGCAGGAGGCGGTGACGGAGGAGGTGCGCGCCGCCATGAAGCGGTTCCTGGTCACCCGCAAGCCCCGGGGCCAGAAGGCCAACAAGGTGGGCCGTGCAGCGCATTGCAGTGTAGTGCAGCATGTTATGCCAGTAACATGCTTGTATTTGTGGGGTTTTCAGATAGGACCGCGCAAGGCCGCCTGTTTTCTAATAACTTGACAAGGCCGGCAAAGGTGGATACCAAGCTTGTTACAGCATATTGCCTGAAGCTCCTTGTGACTGACGTGCATCCGCCCTGCCCCCTGCCGCCCCTCCACCTGCCCTCCAGGTCACCACGACCGCCGCCGGCCCCAAGCCGGCCGCCGCCCCGGCCGCCGCCTGCGACCAGCAGCAGCAGCAGGGGGAGCAGGAGGAGGACGAGGAGGTGAGCAGGAGGTTGGGTACCAGCGCGGGATCGTACCTGACGTATGTTGGTTGAGGTGTGCCACGGCAAAGCCTTGAGTTGGTTGCTTGCAATCTCGCACAGGGGCACTGCCTATGCAGCGGTGCGTGTATGGCTAGCTGCCGAAGGCCTGCTCGCGTGTCGAACAGGTCGACTCACTGCAACTGCCAATGCTGTCAGTGACGTACACACATGATGCCCCGCCCGCCCCCACCACACGCGTACACGTGCCCTCAGGCCGCCGCGCCCCGCCGCCTGCTGTCCTTGCCGCCAGCATGGGAGCCCGTGACTGCAGTTTTGGAAGATTGCAACTTCCTTCCCTCCACGTGCCACACCTCCCCAGGGCAAGCGCCACCAGCAGAACCTCGCAAAGCGTGCGGCGCGGGAGGCGGCAGAGAAGGCGGCGGCGCCCGCGCCCCAGAAGCGAGCGCCCATCAAGAAGACGGGTGAGGCGGGGCAGGGAGGGGCTATTGCCGGTCTGCACGGGGCTGGGCATACGGGTAGGGGTCAGGGCATAGCTCCTCGGGGACAGGGATGCGCCTTCTGTGTATGCGCAACTAGTATGGGCGTGCCTCTGCCGTAGGAAACACGGTCTCTTGTGCTGCGGGCACAGTGCATGTGGGGCGGAGGCATTTGGGGGCTGTGGACTGGGGTGGGGTGCCCTGAGGAGGGGCTATCCAGTCCGGGGAGGACGGTGTCGGCAGGTGCACTGCACGACGTGGCGCTCAGCAGGAGTTGCAGCACGTCAGTGCAGCACGGCTCAGGTCTTGGGGGGCTGGTCCTGGGGGCCTGACGCCTGGGGGCAGGCCCCTCAGCCGCCGGGTTCTTGGCGTTGGGCCCTGGGGGTTTGGGGGGTCGGGGCCGTGGGCTGTACGCCCCTGGCCTGGGCCCGCGGACGTGGTGGCGCACCACATGCGAAAGGGCGCTGGCCCTGCAGACCAGGCTTGGTGCGTCAAGCAGGAGCAGCAGGGGCAGCAACAGCAGGACGAGGGCTTTGCGAGCTGCCTGGCGGTCGGGACAGCTACGCCGGCGAAGGAGGGCAGGGGACAGCGGGCGAGTCAAGTGCTGGTAGTCTTTGTCAAGCGCGGTGGCAGCAGCTGCCTCTCCTCGGCTGCCGCGACAGGGCTGTGGCGTTGGCGGGGGGCGACTGACGCTCGGCGCGGGGTGGGCGGGAGGACCGCTCCCCGGCTCATCTCACTAATGACTGCAAACCTGTGTGTTACATGAGGGAGAGGCCCGCACCGAGTCCACGGCAGGACGTGCCCCTTCTATAAGCGTTGGACGCGGAGGGGAGTGGCTGCGCGGTCGCGCAGGGCCGGGCGCTATGGCCGTGCCTCCCGCACAACTCCTAGTCCTCACCGGTCTCCCCGTGCCTGTGTCTGTCGCGTTCTTCCTTTTGCAGTCAAGATCGGGCGGCCCGGCTACCGCGTGACCGAGCAGTTCGACATGAACACGCAGCAGCGCTCCTTGCTGTTCCAGGTGCGGGGCGGCGGGGCGGGAGGGGTCGGCGGTTGGCGGGGCGTTAACTCGTGCGGGGGCCATGCAGCATGTTGCGCTGCAGCAAGGGCACGCCGGGGTGCATCGGCGAAGCGTGGAGGCCAAGCGCCTGCCAAGCCTTCCCATCTCCACGTAGACGAAGCGGTCCAAACAGCAAGCGCACAGGGCGCGTTGCCTGAGCAACTGACCCGCCTGCTTCCTGCCTGCTGCTCACACACGCCGCTCACCCCACTCCTAACACACACTGCCACCTCTGCCCAGGTGGAGTACCCCGAGATCGAGGAGGGCATCAAGCCGCGCCACCGCTTCATGTCGGCCTACGAGCAGCGCGTGGAGACGGCGGACAAGGGCGTGCAGTACCTCATCTTCGCGGCGGAGCCGTACGAGAACATCGCGTTCAAGATCCCCAACAACGAGGTGGGATGCAGGCAGCTGGGCGCATGTGTTGTAGCCAGGCCGTGAGCAAAGTAACATGCCGGGCAACGGGGCGGGGAACGGGCCTTGGGGGCGGGGGGCGACAGGGTGGGGAACTGGGGATGGTGTTGGAGGTCACATGTCGGGCATTGGCTGTGCACCACCCCCAACTCCCTGCTCCCCCACGCTGCTCCCCACTCCCCAGGTCGACCGCGCGGACGGCCACATGTTCACGCACTGGGACCCGGACGCCAAGGTGTTCTCCCTGCAGTTCTACTTCGCGCGTCCAAGAGGTGCGCTGCTGGCACAGGGGGTGACGTGGGGCACACGGCACAGGAGGGCATTTGTGCCACAAAAGTGCAATGGTTACTCTGCTGGGGTGCATGGGGACTTGTATGCAGGTACGTTGGGGCCAGGGCCGGAGCTTGGTACGCCACGGCGTCTCGGGTGGCTAGGTGGCGCAGGAGGGCGCGGGGCATGCACAGCAGCAGTCTTACATCAGCAACTCCGGGCTTAACGTGCGCGCACGCGCGTACATGCACTCAAGCCTGTCTCTTGTCATGACGCATGCCCCGTGACCGCCTTGCCCACACTTGCCGCTACGCCACAGAGCACGGCGCGCCCCCGCCGGGTCTCCCACCGCCGCCCGCGCCGCCCGGCATGTTCGCGCCGCCGCCGCCGGGCGCCATCCCGCCGCCGCCCATGCCGCCGCCGGGCATCCGGCCGCCGCCGCCGCCCATGATGGGGGGCCCGCCGCCAATGATGCCTCCGCCGCCGCCACCAGGGGCCATGGTGGGTGGGGGTCGCGGGCACGCCAGCTGCGCTTTGTAGAACTCAGGACGTGCTGTGCATTCTGTGTATTAACTCTGCAGCATAAGAAAGACTGTGGTGATGTGACACGTTTTATGGTGCTATCGTCATCACTGGGAAATTGAAAGGGCTTGTCGCGGACAAGTGGTGTTCGCATGAGACGTGGCTGTTAGCTGCCGTAGGTGTGATGACTTGCTGTCGGGCGCATCACCTTGACACCCAGTACCTGTTGGCTAACGGCGTCCGTTCCCGGTTGTCGCACGGTCCCCGCAGGGCGGGCCGCCGCCGGGGCCCCCACCGCCGCCGCCGTCCGGCTTCATGGGGGGGCCGCCTCCGCCGGGGTTCATGCCGCCTCCGCCGCCTCCGCCGCAGTTCTAGGCGCTCTGCAGTGCCCGCCCTCGGGACGCGCAGCGGCGAAACCCTCCAGTTTAGTAAATGACAGTGGCATTGTGCAAAGTTGGCGACGGGACTGGAGCGTCGCGCAGTTCCAGTGTTCCTTGATGGCACGGCGGTGACCTGATCGGCTGCAGGTGGCCGAGGCTGCGCAGATGCGGGGGCAGCCACACACATCTGAGCCTACTAGCGGGTCAGTAGCTATGCCGGCGCATGCATCGAGGGTCGTCCTGGCGGCGGCGAGCTATTCCTGTTGCCGCAGCGGCGCTCATTTGGCGGTCTGGCGGCGGCACAGGCGGGCGGGTGGGGTGCAGGAGGAGGGAGCGGGCTTGAGGGGCCGCGGGGCGGAGAGGATCAAGCAGTGCCTGCCCCGTACTGAGCGCACTGGAGTTGGCCGACGGATCAAAAGCGATCCCGAGTAAATCGACAGGCAGCGGGCACCAATGCATGGCGTGTGAGGTGATAAAGCTAGGCGTCCGTGGCCCGGGCGGTTGCTGTTCATGTCCGGAATGGTGCGAAGTGGCTGGGGTTGCAAAGCCCATAGCCGGGCGTCAGCTGCCCGGAGGCGGTTGCGTAAGCGGGTATCCAGGTCCTCGAGTAACCTGGCGGGTGTTGCTGCTGGCGTGTGGTCATGACTGCATGGCAGGGCTGGGAGCGGGAGCCAGCGCACGGCCATTGAAGAAGGAGAGGGGCTGTTGGTTGGAGGGACCACGTGGGTCAGCTCGGTGCTTGGGGCATACAGCACGTTTGGCATGACCCCGGCAATGGCGCCATGTTGTCACGAGCAAGCGTGTTTGTGGGTTATGTACGGCCATTGCAAACTAAGGGTGCTGCGCCTGTCATCTACCCACCCAATCGGGTGCAGCGCCTGGCCGCCCCGTGCGGTTCCACGTGAGCGATGTTGCCAAGATGCAGGGGCTTTGAGCCTCTGACAAGGCGCTGCTGACTGTAGCGGTGGCCTGGCGGGGATGCATGTATGTATGCATTGTTTAACAGTTCTTGTACCCTTCCAGAGCCCAGCCTCGTCCCAACCGGGAAACAGGGATGGTCATGCGTCACTGTGTGGAACAGGGGAACCGCCCTGGTGTGGAACCGCCCACGGCGCTGATGAGCACATCGCCCATGGGTTTGAGCAGGTTTGAGCAGGTTTGAGCCGGCCCGCACGTCAGGCATTATTACCGTAGATGTCCCACACACAGGATATGAACAACATCCGAGACACCGCCATGAAAACGGGAACTGTTGGCCGTGGTAGCATCAGGGGCCCCTGGGCAGCACACAGCACGGTGTCCCTGACTCGGCTGCTCGAGGTCACAGGCCTGAACAGGCTGTGGCTGCGGTGGGGCAGGACACAGGCGCCGCGGTGGGACAAGGCAGCATGAGAGTCAGCGATCTGTACACAAATGTCTGGCACCGAAGAGTTGCCCGACTTGCGGTGTTGCGGTGCACCCAGACGGATGTTGCAGTCATGCTCCGAGACCGGTAGCATACCGGTAATGCGGCATTGGCTAGAGGCTAGCTGGCTACTGCCCAGCGGCCTTAGCCAGCTTTTCCTTGTTTCCTTCCTACAAGAACCGAATCTATTTAACTACAGCCCGCGGCCCTCCTTGGACGCTGTGCTCATTATCGTCCACCACGCCTGGAGTCTGTGCTATGCATGCTCACGGACACCTGCTCTTACGTTTGGAATATACGTAAAGTAGGGGCGCTGTCAATAAAGGCGCGGAGCAACGCGGAGCGTCGCAGGCGAGGTGCGTCGCTACTACTCGGCGACGTCTGAGCGCATTAGTTTTCGCTCAAGTTATTAATGAATCCTATGGAGCATGTCTTGCTCAGCTTGATGGGTTGAACTGGTAGTTGCAGCAGAGACTCTCGCCTTTGGGCACCCGCCCCTACCGGCCCTACCGCAACCAAGGGCCATTGCCCCTACTAGGCTGCACCCTTCGCTTTTGCGTCAGGCACAAACTGTTCTTGCACGGAAGTGCTCCTTGGCAGGGGGATGCGCACTGGGAACTGCGCTCTAACCACGGTGCTTGTCTTGGGCTGGCGGTGCAGGTACCTGTGGGCGCCATGGCGGCGCACAGCGTCGTGGTCGCGCCTGAGGAGGGCCGGAACCGCCGCGCCGCCAACCTTGATACGCAGCGGCGCTTCGGACTGCTGCCGCCAGCCATGCCAGGTTCCGCCTGGGCAGGTCCAGGGTGAGTGTCGAGCGGCTGAGTGAGTTGCAGCAGGCAGGGTGTGGGGGTTCGCAGCCCTGGGCTTGCACGTCTGCGTTTCATGGGGACCGTGTGAGCGTCAATCCCCTTGTGTGCCCTCACGGCTACACGGTATTCTGGTTTGTAACGCGGGCTGGCGTTGACACGGCTCCACAGGGCCCGTATGTGAAACGGCGTCGTGGTCTGGGTGCCCATAACCATGTCAGTGTTGTCCCCTGGGTGGTGTGGGTTGAACGAAGTTAGGTCTCCTGTTGGTCACCGCAGAGGGAAGGCAGGGTTACCTGGGCGTCACCTTCAAGCGGCGAACAAACAGAAATGGACCCGGGAAGGAGCGTACTTTCCCCCACGGTTTGGCTACCATAGGGAGCACAGCAGGTACGAAGCTGCGATGACAGCGCCTTACTTGTTGGCAAGAGCGGCCAACGAACAGGACATGGATATATGTACAGATACGCGTTCAGGGTGCCGCGCACACGGTCCTGACACCATCCAGTCACTGCATGCGGTGCGACTGAAAGCGTGCGGTGAGCCAGCGCAGTGCCGGCCCCGTCCTGGCCCGGCTCTACTAACGCGCTGCTGTACACGAAGGCGGTGCTGCAGCGACGGCTAGCTGCGGCAACGCCACACGGTGCGCGCTGAGGCTCCAAGGCCCCAGCACTGTACGGCGCGAAAAAGCATTGTCCCACGGCATGCTTTGCGCTATTAACCCGTTGAGTGCTTGAGTGCTGGCTTTCTGACACGGGGCGGGGGCGGGGCAAAGAGGGTGCTAAAAGGGCCATTCGTGCGTGGTGGATACAGCAACTTTGAGGTGTTGCTAAGGTGATACCGCATGCGAAACGGGCTAGCCGTATAGCCGAAATAGCCAGAGCAGGGCAACCATTATGGAGCAGGCCCGATGAAGGAGCACACGGGTGCGACGTAGTCTAACGAAAGCATCGACGCAAGCAGGACGCAAGGCTGGCAAACGCGAGTTGCGAGGCGGACGGCGTGTTGTGGAACACTAACAATAGATCTGCTGTAATCATTCAGAGCTGTACATCGTGGTAGCCGTCGTCGCCTTTTCCCTTGCACACCCCACATTATTTGACGTGACCCTCCGCGTCCCTCCAACTACCCGAGCCTGCGAGCAGGGCCCTTTTTTATAGACGGCATGTAGTGCCCACATCACAATTTATTTATGATGAACGGATACTGACATCTTGGCGCTGCACCGTGGCCGGCCCCGGCCCAGGGCTGGGTTGGGAGCCCGTTGTCTGGTGCTTGCCTGGTGAGAGCTCAGCAGGCAGGAGTGCTTATGCAGAGCGCCAGCGGCAACCAGCGCTGCCAAGCACTCGGCACCTTCCTCCCAACTACGTAACAAGACAGGTCCATGTTAGATTCTGCGGCCGTCGCGTCAGAATCAGCAGGTCGGGGTCGTGTCGGTCGCGTCAGCGACCCAGGCTATATAATGTGCGGGCAAGCAGGGCCGCAGCTATGCTACCACATACTTTGTAATAATTATATCTTTCGCATCGGAGCAATACCGTCACGATGTCCGCCGCAGCAGTGCGCCGCGCCGTTCGCTCTGGCGCTCCTGCGCACGGGTCCCTCTCCAAGCTGGCAGCGCCTGTGCGCAGCCCTGTCGTCGCAAGCGTCAAGCGTGTCTCCCCGGCGCCCTGCATCGCCGCTGCTCCTGCGCGCTCGGCTTCCCTGCCATGCGCTACCGGTCGCGGCAACGGTACCTTACCCTCGCCTGACTCCTACGGCTCGCTGCCGAACGACGTGTTCTCCTACCTCAAGGCTACCCAGGATGGCACGTCCCATGTTCTTCGCTCCATCGACAACACCGCCTGGGGGTTCGGCTTCAAGAACGTCCCCAAGGAGTTGGTCGGCCGCTTCGTCGACATCGACTTTGAATGTGACCCCAACGGCACCCGTAAGGGTTTCTATGTCAAGCGCGGCCCCAACATGCGCATTGTCAGCAAGACCAAGGCGCGCATCCCGGTCATCACCCACGCCGTGTACGGGGGCGAACGCCACCTGGTGCAGAGGAAGGTGTGGATCTCCTGCACGCTCCGCAAGGACGGCTGCATGGAGTTCAGGATTTACGGCCTGAAGAAGTGCCTGGGCGAGATGGGCGCCCAGCCCGGCGACTGGCTGCTCGTGTCCATGACGCTCCAGGGCGACCAGCTGGCGATGGAGCTCAAGGTCCTGCAGCAGGCGGCGGTGACGGACAAGATGCTCGACGACATGGAGCGCTTCCTGGTCGACAAGCCGGTTGCCCCCAAGCCGCGGGGCCAGAAGGCCAACACGGTGGGCCGTGCAGCGTGCAGCATGTGCCAGTAACATGCTTGTGATATCTGGGGGTTACAGATAGGGCCGCGCAAGGCCGCCTGTTTTCAGTAAGGTAATAAGGTCTGCAAAGATGGACACCAAGCTTTTACAACATATTGCCCGAAGCTCCTTGATTGACGTGCATCCGCCCTGCCCCCCGCCGCCCTGCACCTGCAGGTCACCACGACCGCCGCCGGCCCCAAGTCGGCCGCCGCTCCGGCAGCCGCCTGCGACCAGCAGCAGCAGCAGCAGCAGGAGGAGGAGGAGGAGGAGGAGGACGCCAAGGAGGTGAGCAGGTTGGGTGTCACTGCGGGATTGTATCCGACGTACGTTTGTTTAGGTGTGCCACGGCAAGGCCTTGAGTTGGTTGCAATCTCGCACAGGGGCATTGCCTATGCCGTGGTACGTGTATGGCTAGCTGCCGAAGGCCTGCTAATGTGTCGAAGAGGCTACTCATTACAACTGCCCATGCTGTCAATGACGTGCCCCGCCCGCCCCCACCACGTGCTGACACGTGCCCTCAGGCCGCCGCGCCCACCACCGCGGCACCTTGCGCCGCCCCTCGGGCCACCCGCAAGCAGCAGCAGGAGAAGGCCAAGCAGGTGGGCGGGTTGCGGTGCGTAACGGTGCCACGCCTGTCCCTTGTTACATCCCTGGCAAGCTTTATGGTACCGTAGACAGCATGTGGAGTCCAGGTTGCCTGCAGCCGAGTCCACTGTTGCATCCCTGCATCATTTGTGTGACGTCTAGGGCGTTGGGAAGCTTGCCCACCTTCTTAGAGATCATGTCAGGGACCATTTTGGGGACCACGCAAACCGGCGGACGTTAGTCATGTGCCGCCCCCCCTCCGGGCCCCCGTACTAGTACCCGTACTAGTACCACTACTATTACAACTACCACCTACTCGCGTTACTGCTTTCTTGTTCCCCCTCCGCCCCCCCCCCACCTCCCCCCAAACCACTTATACCGCGACACGTGGAGCACATCAGTATCGATTTAACTTAGTAACTTCTCACCCACCCCCCACTCCCCCGCATCCTGCCCCCAGGGCGCCAAGCCCACCGCTGAGCCTGCGCCCTCCACCGCCGCCGATGCCTCCTCCGACCCGCCAGCTGCCATCGGCTCCGTCGAGCACTCCCCGGGGGCGTGCGGCCGGGGCAACTGCCCGACTACCCTACAGAACTTCCACAACAACCACAGCGGAAGCGTGGAGTACAACATATACAACTACCCCTCTCCACAGCACGCGAGGGCGGAGGGGAGCGCGACCTGCTGCTGCTGCCGCTGCTGCTGCTGCTGCCGGCGGTCGTGAAGCGGCTGACGCAGCGGTGAAGGCCCCTGACCTGGAGGCGGCGGTGGGGATACCATGTAACCGCTGTGCCGTGATAGGACTAAGCGGTAGTTGACAATGTCGTGCGTAGCGTGCGGCTGCGGTCGAGCTGGTGAGTTGCACCTCGGCGACGGTGCATACACGCACTGTGCTCGGTTACTGCTGCAGTGACTTGTGGGTGTCTGTGTGCGTGATGTGATACGGCCTTGGGGTACGTCGGGGTTTGTAAACTGCGTGACCCTATAAATATTCAGTGAATGCTGCAGCGATGGCGTATTACGGCTGGCATGAGTGTATTTGCAGGTTCGTTGACAGCATGCGACCTTGCCGGTTTTGGAGCTGGGGAGGGGTAGGGGATGCGAGGAGGGGGTGCGTGCGGGGGAAGGGGCAGTGGTGGTGGGAGCACGGAGAGAGGGGATGGCGGGGGCGATCAGGGGTGGCGATTACTGCAGTTGATCAGGATGCTGTCTCAGGTGCAGTGCGTGCGGGAGAACTTGGCGGCGGCAGCGGCAGGGGAGGGCTTGCAGTGGTGACGGGAGGGAGAGGGCGTGGCTTACCGGTAAGCACTGTTGACGAGCCCTGTGTTCGCGTGTTCGGATATGAGCGCCTCGTTCATGCAAGCAAGTGTTGTTCTCCCCTGGTGTTGTTGGACCACCATGGCAAGGGGATCGCAAGGTCAGGATGCGTGACGACGACGTGGTTACCGGAGCACGCTGGTGTGGACAGGAGCAGGAATCAGCGGGGGGCGAGACGTCGAGTCGCTCGCGAGCGATCGGGCCCTGCACGGGTGTAACCTGCAGTGTTACGCTGCTTGAGCATGTAACGGAAAGCTATGTTACATCTGTCGTACGGTCCGTCAACTGTCTATGACTCAGTGCCCAGCAGTGCCTTATGCCCTTGCTAGCAACTAACATCCTGCAGCACCTCTCCCGGCCAGTGGTGCAAGTAATAAAGGTGCTTCGCTGCAGCTGCATGGTCAGGCCTGGGTGTGCCATATCATCTACGGCATGATATACGTGATTACCGGTGCAGGCGCCCGCCTCCCCGCTGCTTGCGCCGTCTACCGTAGTATGATCTGCATGCATGTTGCACACCGCCGCACCGATTCTACTTACGGCCGGTGAAACCCAGGGATGCACCTGTCGGTTGGATTGGTGCACGGTCCAAGTGAGAGGTCCATGAATGATGTATGTGCTGTAGCCGTTTGCATGTTGCAATGGCTCCTGCGCAGCCTCCGTCGGTAGCACCAACGCCAGTGCACCGCCCTCCATGCAGTTGCAACCCCTGCTTCCACCAACGTATGCACTCTGCATCCCTGACGGACAGCCGCCCTTCCTTGCATGACAGGTTTGTGCCTCCATCACCGATAAGGAGCAGCAACCTCTCACCAAGCACCCAGCTGCCTATCACGTGCTTAGCCCACACTCCTATGCCACACGGCAACCTAACGGCAATGACCACAAAGGGTTCGAACATGATTGCGTTCCTGCAGTATGCCACACGCACAATCCAAGTTTAGTATCACACCGCAGGCCCCGGCAGCAAAGCCACTGCGCAGTACGCAGTGGTGAGGCCATGGCCCTCGACCCTGTCTGGCTCCAGGTCCCCCAGCCAACCAGCCTGCCCACTTTCGCTCTCGGTTTCAGGTCAAGCTCCTGACCTACAAAAACACCACCTGCCGTCAACCGCATGGCTGTAATTCAGCCCATGCCAGAACCGTGCCACCCCCACGTTTTACCACGCACTCACTTCCTGATTGCACCTGAACCCCCAGCGAACCCCGCCCGCCCGCCGCCCCGCTGCAGCCCGCCCGGCCGTGCATCAGCGCCTGGCCGTGCATCAGCGCCTGGCCGTGCATCAGCGCCCGGCCGTCCGCCTCCGTGAAGCCCACCACGAAGTCCCACCGCCACGCCACCTCCCGCCACCAGCCTGCGCCGCGCTGCAGCAGCAGCAGCTGGCCGGGGGCCACGTCCCGCGCCGCCACCAGCACAGGCAGCACCAGGCCGCGCACGGACACGGGGACCACCTGGGCGGGGGTGCGGGTGGAAGGGAGGGACACACCAGCCACCGTGGCGAAACGGCGCCTTGGGGAATGGTAGCTTGGATGTTACATGAACTTACCGGTACGCCAGTATGTGCCGGTATGGGGACTGCACACTAGCTTACATGTATGGAAACGCAGTACGCCCGCCAAAGACACGACGTTGCGCTGTTAGTATGGTAACGGTATGCAGGAAGGTGACTGCTTGTTGTGCAGCGTCCCAACGCCTAAACGACGCAAGCCCTCCAAACGGCACACGCCCACCCCATGTGCCGTGCAGCTGGCTTCGCGGTTGCCACCGTGCCCCTGCTGCTGCTGCTGCCCCCCGCCTCCCGCCGCACCGCCCTGATCCCCCTCCCCCTGCCCCTCCGCCCCAACGGCCCGTGGGTCGCCCGCCAGCGCCGCCAGGCTGTCGTACCCAGCTGAGTCATCACGGCGCCCGCCAGAGCTGGAGTGGCACGGCATGCGATGGGAGGGGAGTGCGTCAGTGCATGGCCAAGGCTTTGTAGTGGCTTGAGCCCCGGCTGCCCTCACGCAGGCGCACAATGCGTCTCAGCTTAGGTCGACCGCGGGCATGCCCAGTAAGGTCTTACTGCGGGGGCCAGGTGCGGGTGGAAGGTCAGGCCACAGACGCAGCTCGCCGAGCCCACGGAGGGAGGCGCGGCGCCGCACAGCCGGCGGAGGTGAATTGACGCCGCCGCTGCCGCCGCCGCCGCTGCCGCCGCCGCTGCTGCTGCTGCTGCATCCGTTGGGGGAGCGGGAGGGGACGCCTGCTGCTGTGGCCCCGAAGCTGCTGCTCCTTGATCATCTCCACTCGGGTTCACTACCTGTCCAGCGAAGGGGCCAGGAGTTATTTCTCAGGGCGCAACCGCTGCAGGCCCCATTGCCGAGGTACCACCGCCGACGGCAGCCCCAGCAACCGCACCCTGGTCCAGGGCCCCGTCGTACCGGTAGCAGCGCGCCATGCGGCCAACGTGCCCAGCTGCCGGTGCGGCCATGCACAGCAGCCGCAGCTGCCGCTGCCCCCGTCAGGGCCGCTGCTGCAGCCTCCAGGGTCACCGGGGGCACAGCCGCGCAGGGGAACTGCTTCGGCTCCTCCCCAGGCGTCTCCCTCCCAGATCTTGTTCTGCGTCACGCTCATGGACGACCTCGTTCAGCCCCATGTCACCGGTTTGCTGCCGTACCTCCGTGCACGCGCTTCCAGCTCCAACCGCCTCCGCTTGCGTAGCTCGCAGCAGCACGCTTAATCCCCTGGCTGCACTACCGCTGCTGCTGCACCACTCGAGGCGGCAGCGGCGGCGAAGACGGGGCGACAGCGGTGGCTGCGGCGGCTGTTTTTGGAGCTGCAGCGGCGGTTGCGGCGACGCCGGCGATGGTGGGGGAGGGGGATGACAGTATGCCTCAAGGGGCTCTCGTCCTGCATACCCCCAGGAGACTCCCCAACACCCACGCTGCCTGCTGCAGGCCGCCCTGGCGCTGGCACGTGCCCCGCCCTCAAGTCATCCGTACGGTCCAAGTTTCCACCGCCTCTTCTTAACCCTCCTACCGCCCTCCGTCCTTCCCGCAGCACCACTGCGGCTCGACACGCAGCTGCTGCTCTGCCCCGCCCGGCAACCGGGACAGCCGCCCGCTGAGCTCCCCATGCTGCTTCCCAGGCCCCCAACCATATGCTCAAGGGAAGGTGCGCGGCGGGCGTCGCCGCCAAGCCACCGCTGCCCCCACCTCCCAAGCCGTGGCGGCACTTGTTCAAGAGGGCCGGGGGGCTGACTGAGGCGCCAGGGCCTGCGCCTGCGGCCTTTACGCAACACACCACCACGTCTGTCTTCTCGCAGTGCACGGCCTGCACCCCAGGAGCTGCTCGACGCGCGTGCACGCAGAGCCCCGGTACATGCCCCTGGACACGAGGACACTGCCGCAGGCCGCGCGTTGTTGGGTGCTGCGGCCGCTGGCCGTGCCGCCCCTACGTACGTGCCTGCCTGCGGCCGCCGCCTTCCCTCCCAGTGCTGCTGCTGCGCCCACCGTACCGGTGCCCTTTTGGCGGTACGCCCGAGCCCCGGCCCAACACGACCACGTGACACAGGTTCCGCCTCAGCCCTGCATGGTTGTCCGCTGCTCGCGCGCTCAGGTGCATGCTCACAGCCCTTCCGTTCCCAGTGCCAGGCACTGGTCTCTCTCGACGGCTAGCCCTGCTCAGATCCTGCATCCTTGCTTCCCTAAAGCGGGCGATACTATGCAGCTGCCTGCGCTTCACCTTGGACGGTATCGGCGCACGTCTCCACCTTCACGCGGGAAGGTCGAGGCTGCATTGCTCTTGGCGGAAAGACCTAAGAAGTATTGATTTTACACAGTGAGAGTACCTTGTGACGCCCAGAGTGCAGATCCTGTGGACCGAGCGACAGTAGCAATGCAAATGAATGTCTATGCAAGCGGACGCCTGGGCAGCTGCCTGCATTCGGAGCAGAATGTTGCCGACGGCAGTGCTGTGAACGCAGCTGCGGTTAAGGCCACGCCCGCTGCTCTGACCGTTAGACGGCACCCCACAGATTGTGGCTTGGTCTCACAGCACATGGGCCATGGGCGGGTACTTGAGGCGCTGATGGAGCGCAACATACCTGGCCTGCATCGCAGGGTGATGGCTGCGGAAGGCTTAGCAACTTCCAGCCATACAGGGTGGGGTGGCTGTCTCCGTGCGGCAACGAGGTAGACGAACTCTCCATCCCCACACCCGAGGCGGTCAGCGCGCTGCCTCCTCCCCAACGCAGCCCAACGCAGCCATGAAGGAGCTGTGGGCGGCCATGTACCGGTATGCAGGAGTAGGCAGCGGCCCAGAGGTGGAGGTCAAGGGCCCAGGCAAGGGGGCAGGGGCCTACGGGTGGGACGCAGGGGCACAGCAGGGCTAGGGGTACAGGGGTAGGGGGGGCAGCGACGACCTGGAGAGCTGCTGGGCGCGTTAGGCCGTTCGGCGCACACTGTGCTGCTGGGCCTGCGAGGCTCGGCAGCACGCAGCTCCAGGCCTGCCACAGGGGCAGGCAGGGGAGGTGGTTGCGGCAACGGCAACGGCGGTTGCCCTGGGGCAACAGCGGCGGGGCGTGTGACGAGCAAATGTGGTGGCTGTGGCTGCGGCAGAACAGGTGAGTTGGCGTGTACGTACCGAAGGCGTGAACCGGGTGTCGACACTTGTGTTCACGCTGGGCTTGTAGCCAAGCCGGTCCCATGACCTTGTGCGTCAGTGTTGCGCTACGGCCGAGTAGGCCTCGGTACTGTGCAGCCATGCGATCTGGTGAGCAGCCGTAGGCTAAATGTCGACTTGCCTTTCCGGTATGCTGTTGGTAATGCACAGAAGCATGTTGGTTACGGTGCCACCATTCCCTTGCACCCCCGCCCACCGCACCCTGCTCTTCCACCAGCTGCTCGCCTACTGTCATGGACCAGTGGTCCCTGCTGGTCACCAACGACGCACGCTGGGGCGGTGCTACACATGTACTTCTGGCGGCGTAATACACCAGGACGATCTGCTGGTGTGAGGCCGCAGGTGGGTTGTATGTACGGCCACGGGCAGACCGAAACGATATCGGACAGTGACACAGTGCAGTTTCAGCCATTTTTTTCAAGTCCTGGGGCCCCGTGCAAGGTTGTAAGGTGGGGCTGCTGCCAAGTAAGGCTGCCCTCGTCCGGGACCTGGAGTTCACTGCCACGCCTGTTGGGCTGTGTCGATGCCCCGAATTTCTACCGGTACCCAGCGAGCTCGCTGACATGCACCACACCCGCCCTGGTCCCGCCCCGCCCCACTCCGCAGGGGTTATCCCGCCGCCCGCTATTCTGACGTGTAGGTGGCATGGCGCAAGAGGTTTTTGGTAAGCAAATTAGTGGGGGAGGCGAGGAAGGAGCCAGGGGTTCGACTGCGGCGGGCACCTCAGGCAGCTGAAGCGCACTACGGGCTGTACGGCAGCGGGCCATGGGCGTGGGCGCTGGCCGCGGCAGGGGGGTCTAAGTGCATCGGCAAGTATGGCACCCGCTGCGGGCTGCAGTGGCACAAGGGTGCGGGCGCACCGTTGGTGGCGCAAGATCAGGTGGGCGCGGTGCCCTTGTGTGCTGGTGTTTCGGGCGGGTACCAAGGGAAGGGATGCACACAGAATGTGGGTATCGCGTGTTGGTGCTCGCTGTAATTCCGGCATGACCCATATACTGTGGCTCGCAGTCATCGGTAATGGCCTCACTGCCGGTGCAGTGAAGAGGCAGGGGCAGAACTATACCGGTAGGCCCCAACTGTCTGTATGGTCTCACACTTTTGGCTCCCCAACTGCCAAGCAAGCAGCACGTGTTTCTGGCCAGTGTGCCTTTTCACACCAAACACCTGCTCGCACCCCACCTCGTCCCACCGCCTGCCTTGGCTGATGTCCGGCCCTCCATGCATGGGTGCAGGGTAACCTTCCCCCTCGCCCGGCGCCCTGGCGTAGCAGCGGTGTGCCACCCGTGCGTGAGAGGGCACAGCGGGGCAGGCGGTCGCTGGCGACACGCAGACCTGTTGGCGCGGCGTGCCGGCCTGCAGCCAGCTGGGGGCGCTGCAGCAGGTGGGTCAGGTGTTTGCACGGCTCGCTAGGACCGCAGGTTACACTGCTGCCCTAATGCCTTTGGTGCACCCAAAGCAAGCGTGTCGTTGCCTTTGTGATTTGGGACCACGCAAGCACCCCGTCAAGCACAGCACGCAAGCCCTTTCTGCGCACCTGAACGTACCACTCCACCTCCTTCTGTGATCGCAGGCCCGCAGTGTACTTGTGGTGCGCCAGCACGAGCTTGCGCATGGGCGGTTGGCGGCGCCGGCACGCGTCCGGTGGTTGTGGGCCTGACCGACCTCGGTGTGTGTGCCTATTGACCCCGCTTGGCGCTGCTGCTCGTTCGGTGACTGAGGGGCCGCGGGGCTTAGCGATAGGTTCAAGCAGTGCCTGCCCCGTCTTAAGCGCACCGGGGTTTGGCCGACGGACCAAAAGTGATCACGAGTGCGGGGACGAAAACTGACAGGCAGGGGGCACCAATGCAGTGAGGGTTGATGAAGCTAGGCGTCCGTGGCCCGGGCGCCTAGGGTCTGTTGGGCTGCTGGTGCCAGTGCCCTTGGGGATATGCGGAGTGGCTGGGGTTTAGTTTTAAAGCCCATAGCAGGGCGTCGCCGGCCCCGAGGCGGACGTGTATTCGGGTATCCGGGTCCTCCGCCGGTAACCTGGCGGGTGCCGCTGCTGGCGTGTGGTCACAAGTGTACGGCAGGGCAGGGAGTGGGAGCCAGCGCACGGCCATTAAGGCACGTGGTGCAGCTGAATGCTTGGGGCATACAGCACGTGTGGCATGACACCGGCAATGGCGCCATTTTGTCACGAACAAGCAAGGAAGCGTGTTTTTGGGTACTGTACGGCAAATGCAAACAAGGGTGCTGCGCCTGTCATTTACCCACCCAATCGGGTGCAGTGCTGTTCCACGTGAGCTATGATGCCAAGATCAGGGGACCAGCGACACACTGTTTCCTTGCTTCGGGCCCCGGCGGTCGTGTGGTGCTCCGTG
>VFQN01004615.1_pt1 | contig 18026 bp, 24 predicted proteins | sample 3512371 | NCBI WGS metagenome assembly VFQN01 (sample SAMN10412370, study PRJNA504923) | tailings metagenome | isolation source: Replicate 2 from Balatoc abandoned mine | place: Philippines: Itogon, Benguet | collected 2017-08-28 | reverse complement strand
ATTTTTGGGGTGTCCCGAACAATAATTTCACGAAAAATTCAGATCAGTACGGTACCAGGTACCAGGAACTGCTGCAGGTAGGAGCTTTGGGATGTGTGCACGGGGTATGGGGTACGTAGGGACAGAAGAGAGTACCGAGGGACATATCTGAGGGGCTGCATGTGCGCGGAGCCAAAGAACGTGGCTGCCTGATGCTGGTCCGCGGTTTGTCCAAGCCGCTTCGCCGTGGATCGCCCTAGCACGCGAGGCACACGCGTGGAATTCGCACCGGCCCTACATCCAGAACCCGATCGCCTGACCGTCCGAGACCGTCCTGCACGTGCGCAATGGAGGAACGGACCAGACGGTAATGTACACGATTAAGGGTCTTATATAATAGGCTTGCCCCTGATGACAGGTATATAGGGCTGTAGCACGGGTGTGACCTGCGGCGGGTTCGCGCAGATGGGAGGGGGTAACCCTTCAACAACGAGGGAAGATGCGTACTATACGAGCTCGCTTGGCACGGCGCAATCGATGTAACTAGAGTGCGTCTAGTCTGCGATTTGCCGTTTTGTACATGGGTGCCCGTTTCAGCGGCGGAACATACGAGGCTATGCGTTAGATCTAGGCCTGTGCGGATGACCCGAGTAAGTGAAAGAGGCAAGGTCGCGCTCCTTTCAAAAAACACCAGAGATATACACATAGTGAAGTAAAATGGCTGCAATGCTGGCATCGCTCTTCCCTGGATGTAAGCGATAATTGCTGCCGACTGACGGGGCTCCCCTGCATTATCATGTATACCCCTGACAACGGAGTGATGGGTGGGGTTTCAATTGCGTACTTCTACATGTTGCTACAGAACGCGCCTTGCGGCTGCCATAGCTCGCATTACGTGCAGAGGCATAGTGAAAGGCCTTCCAGACGGTTAATGACAAACCGACGTTCTCGCACGGAAGGCCTAACCCTTAAAGCTTTGCCGCCGCCATCAATTTACTCTAATTTACTGTGCTCCTATTGGTCTTCAGGGGGCTCTGCTGAGCGAAGCTACTTTCAGTTTAGTGCTCGAACAGCAGCAGGCGCAGAGAGCAGCACCCACAAACTCGTGGTAAAAATGCCGTTCATGCCACGATGGAAAAAGAACAAGCCCAGGAATATCAGCGATATCATTGCCTTCCTTGAGAGCGGGGTAACCAGCCCTGGCGAGCCAACTGGTGAGCTCGCCTCGCCGCTCCTCGATGCCGAGGCAAGCGCCGTCGCCCAGGAGGAGTACATGCTCGCCAGAGGTAAGAACTCGCTTGCAGTGGCAGGCAAGGGCGCTGTATGTCCGGTTTGCTCCGGGTGGCACGCCGAGGCAACTGGGTCATGACGCTATTGGTTGCCTCGAACATCGCGCGCTATGCAGTGTCGCAACAACACAGCGAGGACACCGTAACAACGCTTATTGGGACGCGGGAGCTGCCAAAGCTTCACCTCGCAGCCGTGGAAGGTGAAGTGCAGGGCTTCTTCGGGGGAGTGCGTGAGCCCTAACCTTTTTGGGGCCCACACCGCATTTGGCCGTGCGCTGTGCTACTTGGCTATTGCAATAATGACAAAATACTATGTATCGGCCTTCTGCGCGGCCTCTCGGTCGTGGCTCGGCCGAGACGCCCAACAGCTCAAGTGTTAGGGACTTGCACAAGGGACGCAGCTGCACGTCCCCATGCCTCCACGAAAATCCGACCCCAAAAGAATTTAGCCTGCGAGTCCTTGATCACTATTGCCTGTTACACTGCCTCTGAACGCATCTGTGTGTCATTTTTCGCCATGCAACAGGCGATTTTGAGACGGCCGTGTGCGAGCTGGTCCTGGCCGGTTCCGACGTCAACGCCACGCACTCCCTGCCCAACCGCAACAACGACCTGGTCAATGGGGTGGGTTATCTGTCTGCTGGCGCCGCGTTGCAGTGCATGTAAAGCTCTGTGCGCGCAACCGTGCAGCAGGAAGCAAGCCAGCGGAAGCCTCTTGAGCCCGCACACCTGCACCGTCCTTTGCGCACAACCCCAACACACGTCCCCGGTGCAGCCACTGCCAACTTGCTTCCACACTTCGAGCCTGGCACATGTCATTGCTCCAGCATTGCGGCGTGGAAGCTCGTTGTCCGGGCGCAACCTGCCATCTGTAGTAGTGAGCCAGGCCCCGCATGCGCCCTCATCCCAGGCATTACCTGGCCCCCCGCCCGCACCCGCCCGCCCCTTCCTGCCCCAGGTGACTCCCCTGTACCTGGCGGCCCAGGAGGGGCATTACGAGATGTGCCGCCTGCTGCTGAAGCGCGGGGCGGACGCGCGCGCCAGGTGCCGCGTGGTGCGCACGGGGGAGTGCTTCGCGCCCGCTGACGTGGCGCTGACGCAGGTGGGACGCGTTGCACGTGGCACGTGGCACATGGCACGTGGCGGGGTAGGTGTGCGGCCGGAAGCAATGATTTTGGTGCGTTGGTGGCCCCAGGAGGGGGCCCCCTTGCCCGCTGACGTGGCGCTGACGCAGGCGGGGTTGCGTGTGTCACATACAGTGTGGGGTCGCCGCTCTGCGGCGGTGAATACGAAGACGGAAGACAGTACCGATTGCGCAGAGCGATGTCCATGATAGTCAGCAATCCAGGCAAGCGGATGACGGTACGTTGCGTTGACTGCGTTTCTGTCTTGAAGGGGCGGGCACAGCTGGTTCGTTACCTGCAACCGGAGTCAGATCGTCGCACACGATGCGCTTGCAGGGCAACTTCCGCACGTGGTGGATGCTGACCAAGGCCATGAAGCGCCAGGACAGCGCGGGAGAGCTCCGCGACAAGGCCGCGGACAAGGGCACCGCCTCCCCACCGCGCCAGCACACCCTGGCCCGACAGGGCTCCTCCGCCCTGCCCCAGCCGCAGGACCAGCAGGCAACCACCACCATTGTGCTGTCCGCGAGTGGGGCGCTGTCCAGGCAGCAGTCGGGTGCCGTGGCCGGATCGGCGGCGGCGGGCTCGAGCGCGCCCTCGCGTCAGCAGTCGCGGGTTGTGGAGGAGCCCCCCGTGGCGGCGGCGGTGCAGAGGCAGGTGTCGCAGCCGCTGACCGTGGCGGCGTGATGGGCGTTACAGCGTGTAGCGGTTGGCACGTGGGATGCTGACACGTGCCAGGTGACACGTGGTGCGGGGGGCGCGCATGCACGTGGGCTTAAGGAGGAGCTTCTGTTGTCATCTGCGCTATGGCATGGGTATAGCGTTGAGTGCGATGTACCGGTAGATGGGCGGCGGGTTATGGTTGGGGTTGGTATGGTGCGTGCTGCAGCTGGAGGGGCGACATTGCGCTGCCACGGACTGCGCACACGCACCTACCTGGAGAAGCTAAGGAGCGAGCAGTGGGTACGTATGAGATCAAAGCAGCGTCTATGCATTGACAATGCTTGTCATGATACTGCTGCAGGGGTTTGTGGGGTTGCAGCGTCTGGCTGCATGTGTGAGCACCTACGGCTGGCAGGACGCGCTTAGGCACGTGTACAATAGCATGAGCAGGAGTTTTGCTAGGTGCACGCGGGTTGGTCGGGAAGACCCTGCGTTTGCAGTAGCTGCAGCATTGTGTTTTGAAGCATAGCACAGGCGTGATTGCGTGTGGGTCCCTCTTAATTTGAACTGCAATCAGTAGCTGCTTATAATTTGCCGTGCACGCACAAGGCTTGTGCGCAGGATCCAGAATATCCTGTAGTAGCCTGCGTGACCAGCTGGGATTGACATGTCCTGTTCTGTTGCTATCAAGGCCCGGGCAAGCAGGCCCAGAGTTTGCAAGAAGTTGCCTGCTGCTGCACAACTTTGTACTTTACGCAGCTGTGGTGTTGCGCATGCACACGCATCTGCCTGGCTGTGAGGCTTTCCCAAGCCAACCCCTACAACACCGGTACTGGCAGTCCGGCACTCGCTTTAATGTGCCGAGAGTTCAATGTGTAACACACTGATGGGCACATGGGCTGGGCCGGACTGGACTCAACGTCTTGGCCTTGGGCTCAACGGCATTAACGCGGCACTTACTCAAGGCGCCAGTCTCAATACCCCACACATGCTAAGACACAGCTGATCCTGTGCACGCACGGGTGGTAAGGTCACCAGAAGGTCACAGCTGTCGGTCCAGGGAGGTTACAGCTGTCGGTCCAGGCTCCAGGGACGTCCCGGCTTCCGGTCCCATTGTAGGCGTGAAAGCCGCGGTCGGTGGATGCCGTTAAATTACCATAACAGCGGTGGCTTCGCACCGCCTCCGCCCCTCCAGTCCAGTTGCTTGCCTCAGGGCCTGTGTGGCCAGCCCTCGCATCGCTACTCTCACACCAGGCTCCAGCTGCCCTCTCTGGGGACAAGCTAAATAAAATGCACGCATTGGACTTCGCCTGCCCCGCTACAGCGGCACGATGCCTGCCTCGCTTATTTAGCCGTACCTGGCCGTACTCAGCCCATGCAATCCTGATTGCCATACCTGTACCCACTCTCACAATCACCCTACCGCTTCATCACCTAATGACAAACGCTCGCCCGCTAGGCACCCCCACCCACCCACGCCGCATGCCAGGGAACCAGGTCATGCAAGGGGCACACGAATGACCAAGGCAACCAACCTGGTAAATACGGTAACGTCTTAAGATGAAACGAGTGCATAATCGCGTCGCCAGGACTCCGTCCACGTCCTGTGACCTCCGCAACGTCTGCCACCCACCTACACTCCGTTGGCTGCCGTGCGCCTGCCGCATGCATGCCGGCGCCTCGGCCCGCCCTTCCCTTCCCATCCCACCCCCAAGCCCACTAACTATCAAGGAAATAAAACGTTACCCCAAAAAACCCTTATTCCCACCTCCCCCAGCTCCAAACCACCCACTCGTCACTAACCATACACACCAAAACGAAACGCATCCAACCCTTCCCGTGCCTGGCAACACGTGCCAGAGCGCATCTGCGGCGTTATTGCCACAGAGCCCTTCCTCCAAACAGCCCAACAAAATGCGCCAGGGACAACGCGGCTCAACAAAACACCGCTATGCTTCAAGCAGCCTTGCCGTACGCAGGTCCAACACGGCCCTCCTCCCTACTCGCAGAGCAGCGCAGCTCGAACTGTGTACGGCACGTCGCACCTCACCGCCTCCGGTCCGTGCAGGAGGCCTGGCCATCCGCAATCGGCCACAGCACAGACGCACAGCACTACAGCAGCAGGCGCAACCAGGGCATCGTCAACACTATAGCACGGCCTCTGCACTGCGCACCGTACCCTCGCCTGACAAGCAGCAGCAGCAGCAGCAGCTGCTGCAGCACGCAAGCGCACCTGCCGCCATTCCGCCCACCGTGCGCAGTCCGCGAAAAGCCCTCTGCCGCCGTACCCTACCCACCCTTCACGTCACTCACGGTCCACATCACAGCAAGTTGTATTGTCGTCCAGCGTTCATTCAGCGTTCAAGGCCGCAAGCTCCTCGCATCCAGGCCGCCCTCCAGTTACCAGTCTTACGTTCCCATCGCCCCCACCCTGGCAAGCACACACGCGAGGGCTGTTTCCGGCTCGCCGTTCAGGTTCGCAGTCCCGATTCACCAGCTGCACACACACCCGCAGTGCCGTGTTGACAAACCCTACTCAGCACAGTGCACGCACAGCCCTAGGCGTGCCCTAAAGCCACCACCAACGGCAGCAGCCGTGCATCATAATAGCCACCACCCTTAGCCGCCAGCCATGGTTAGGGGATGAAATCGACTGCACACCTCCCAACCGCCTGCTCTGCCTCCTGCCATCTCACCGCGGTAACACGGCTGCGCCCAACACCCACCACCAACCAGATAGTATACTGGCCAGCCTGAACGAAAGCCGGGCCGTTGTAGGGCGGAACGTGGCCTTGCCAGATAGTATAGTATCATACCGTTGTTGCACACTCAGGCCCGGCCCATCAGGGCTCCACCAACTGTGCTGCTGCAGCAAGGTCCAGAGCACCCCAACCGCAGCCGCAGCGCGACGCCTGGCCACAGCTCCCCCGCCAGTGGCTGACGACGTCCCGCATGGAGAGCCTCGTCGTGCGCCCGCCAGACGGCACATGCGACCCCGCAATTGCCAGCACGGCACGTGGTCAGCGCCTGTTCGCCGCAAAAGAAAGCGAGGCCACCCGGGCTCTTCAGCACGCAGCCGGCCGTACCACCTCCTAGTAGCGTACCAAAGCAGGGCCCCGCTGTGCACTCGTGAAACCTTCACCGCACCACAGGCATAGCATAATATAGTAACATACACGCTGTAGCTAAAGCGCCAAGCACCAAGCCCCACCCGTACCTCCCTCGAAGCTAGCCAGCTGCTCACACCACCCACCCGGCGACAGCGCACACGCAGGGCAAAGCTGCAAGTGCAATCGCCCACTCCGCTGTCCACTCCCACCAAAAACACGCGCGCATTGCTCGCAGACGCGCGCTGAAACACTGCTAGCCCGTGCCCCGCAAAAGCATAGCAGCTCTGGTGCAGACTGTTCACGCCGGCACCCCTGCCCCCCTGGCCACACTCACGTATACAGCCTAGGCGCCGCACGCTTCCAGATGTGACATTCATCAGACCAAGCTTGCCGTTCGCAGTACCCTTGCCGAAGTGCGGGGCTACTGACGGAATGCCGCATCTGGAATCACATGCCATCCAAAGCACACGCCCTCAAGCCTGTTGCCACTGCAACTCAGGCCCTTACCACACCGCCGGTGCCGCGACCCCTACCACCACACCAAACGCAAGTTTCCGTGATCCTGCAGCCGCTTCTCTCCTTCCACGCGCGGATACTGCTGTGTCATAGAGCCCACATGATAAAGTGTATGCACCTCTTGGCGGGTTAGGCCACACCAAAACGACAGCCCACACAACGAAATAGGCTAGCCGAACGACTCTCCATGCTTGGGCCCACGCCGCCGTACGCACCCCAACGATGCAGGCGGCACGGAGCACCTAGGCGGTGGAAGGGGCCGCCCCATTACTCCGAAGCCTCGCTGCGACAGCGCACGACTGGACGGGAGACCCGGCAGGCAGTGCACGTACGGATGCGTAGCAAACACAAGCACATCAGCTGTTGTTGCGTGCGGCTTCCAAACGTTGCGATCAGCAGGACACACCCACACACCACGTTTAAGCAGCAGAAAAGAGCGTTCGCCGACCAGCCTGTTCCGCCTTCATACCACCAGCCTGTTCCGCGCTGTGCCCATGCAACCAAGCAAGGGACGGCCCTGTCGCCAGGGCGTCTCGCACTTAGCCCACATGCTGCTATGCGTTAGAGACCGGTTCGCGCAAAGTAGATGCTGCAGTGAGGCGCGGTTCGCAATTGGTCCTGTCCTGCAACAAAGTTTATCGCGTGCCTTTTCGTGCCTTACCGGCACCAGCCCAAAAGCGTCTCCAACGACTACACCCACACCAGGATCCGTCCATTTACTTATACGCATCGAGCATGGAACCGCCACATTTATTGGTACCCCCAAGATCGCCGTAACCGCCCAGAGCCCGTCCACAAAGACAGCCCTAACCGACCCCAAGCCCGCCGATGGCGGTGGGGCAGCATGGCGGGAAGGATTGTCCTACATCCCCTTGGCCTCACGTTTCCGGCCCCACCTTGAAGCCGCATCGCACATCCGCGAGCCTTACTTTGCAGCTGGGTCCTTTGCCGCCGCTATCGCTGCACCTGCCCCCGCCGCTGCCGGCACTTTCGCCGGCGCCTGCCCCGCCGGGGCGGCCGCGGCCGGCGCCGCAGCGCCGGCGCCGGCGGGCGCTGCAGGCTTAGGTTTGAGTGGCGGGATGGCGGGCAGCTGCGTCGACATGATCTGCAGCATGGACTCGATGGCCGACACGATCTCCGATGCCGAGGGCCGCTCGTTGGGGTCCTGGCTCCAGCACTGCCGCGCCAGGGCGCTGCGGGGCGAGGGCGAGGGGCAGAGGGCCGCGTGAGTATGAGGTGGTCAATGGATTGGCAACTTGAGTTTGCTGCCATGGGGGCACTGGGCTCATTGCCTCGGCTGAGGGCCTTTGCTCCCTCCCATCCCCGCCGCGGACCCGCCTCCACCCCCAGCGCGTTCTGTCGCCCTTAAAGCGCAACATCGCCCACCAGGGGGGTGTATCGCATACCCAAGGCCATGCACCATTCGCTGTTGCGTGGTCACGAATCAGCAGCAGCCCTTGCCCGAGGGCTCCCGCGCGGCCGTCGGGCGGTTGCGCAGCACACGCAACAACCCTGCAAGCAACCTGCACTGTGCGGCATGCTGCGCATGCACACATGCACCCATCCAACGTGAGGGTCCCTGCCCTCGGACCCTGCCCTCGGACCCTGCCCTCGGACCCTGCCCTCGGACCCCGCCCGCAATGCCCCACCTGTACGCGCGTGGCGTGTCGGGGGGGAACACCGGACGCAGCCCCTTGAGTGTGACGCGCTGCGCGATCTGGTCCTCCGGCACGTCGGCGTAGGGCCGCGAGCACGTGAACAGCTCCCACATGAGGACGCCGAACGAGTAGGTGCTGCAAGCGGCAAGCGAAGGGAGAGCGGGGGAACATGACGCCCTCAGTGCTGAAATGCATTGGCTGTAGGTGCGGTGCGTGGGGATACGCAATCAGAGCAGGGGAGCAGTTGTGGGAGGTGTCAGGGAGTCAGGAGTACGCTGATACGTGGGGAGACGGCGCGGCTGGAGTGCAGGGTAAGAAACGATGACAAGGGGGTGCAACGTGTGTGTTAGGGTGGAGGCCATGGCAATAGTGCCCGGATGTTGACGGTGATGGTGCTACGTATGATTAGCGCCTTACCCGCCATACAATTTCTAGAGGATTCCGCGAAACTGTCCACCCCTGTGCCCCGCCCTCGCCGTACCCGCCCAACCAGCTTGAACGCAGCATCCTGACCCAGTACCCTCCCAGTACCCCTGGGTTCCCGCCCCAGGGGCCCCGCACTCACTCTACGGACGCGTCCAGCGGCTGGCCCTTGATGAACGTCTCGGGCTGTGGGGGAAACACACACAGCAAGCGTACGCGAAGCGTAGGTGAGAGCGCAAACGATGCAACGACGTGGACGGCACGAACAGCACTACATCACTGACCGCGCGCAACCGGGCAAGGATGTCTCCGGCGGACGTCGCGGGTAGTACGAGTGGCGAACCCAGCGCATGGGCCACGGCGGCTGGTGCGACGCCGCCGCTTGCCCACCACAGCAAGCCCCCGCGTGCAGGCCTTTCACACGCCCTCTCAGCGCACATGCTGGCTGTCGCCACGCAGCTTGGCCAATGCCTTTGCCCACCCCAAACTCCTACAGCACCCATCGCCTCACGCACATGCTGACATGCACAACTCCGCATGCCCCTTTTAGCCCCTCAGCACCCACCGCCATGTGCGTGACGGTGCCGCACGCCTCCTCGGGCAGGATGGTGGGCCGGCCGCCCGGCACCGTCGGCTTGAGCACCGACACGTAGCCAAAGTCCGCCAGCTTGCAGGTGAAACCGCGGCTGTCGCGGCGGCTGCTCTTGAGCAGCACGTTGGCGGGCTTGAGGTCTGCGGGCCGCGGAAGTGATTGGGCAGACAGTTGGAAAACGGCCGGGGACACGGGGTATGGCCCCTCAGGGACATGGGCTTTCAAGTGCATGTACTAGTGAGCGCACCGAGTAGTGTAGCGCGCATGCGGCCGCAGAGAGTTGGAATGGTACATGGCCCCTCAGGGGCATGGGCTTCAAGGGGCCAACAGCAGCGTCGCGCGCATGGCGGCGCGGCAGGCAGCTCCTGGGAACGCAAGGGACGCCCCGCCCTCCCGCCCATCTCGAGGTACGCACCGCAGTGCGCCAGGTTGCGTGCGTGCAGGTGCCTGAGCGCCAGCGCCACCTCCAGCAGCGTGGTGCAGATGGCCTTGAGCGCGGGCCGCCGCGCGCCCAGAGGCGTGATGGTCATGAAGCGGTTCTGGTCGATGGCGTGCGCCAGCGTGCCCTGGGGGACAGGACGGGGATGGGGAGGCTAGCACGTCGGCCAATAGCCATCAAGATACAGCCACTGAATGCGAGCGGACGTATTCGCAACTGCACTGCGTCCTGCCTGACCGCTGCTTCCAGAACCCAAAGCCGACATGCAGCCGTAAGTATTTTGGATGCGCGCTAGCCGCCGGCCATGCGTACCGGCGCTGCAGTGCGGACACACGCCCACCCATCACCGCCCGCCACGTCATCGAGCCCGCAGCCACACAGCCCGCCACCCACCATGTCGCAGTACTCGATGCACAGCGCCGAGCAAGGGATGCCCTCCTCCATGCGGCTCATGGCGGTGGCGGCCGACAGCTCCAGCAGCTGCACACCGCTGGTGCCGTGCTTGGGCGGCTTCTGCTTCACAAGCACCATGTTGGTGTACAGGCTGTACACCTGCGGTGGCAGCGGGCAAGGAGGTACCGGTGGCATTAGGCGCGGCGCGGCCCGAAGTAACAAAAGTACCATGCAAGCCCCACACCAGCCGTATATGGTTACCTTGAACAGTGCTGTGCCGTTTACACCCCCAACATAGGCGATGGCCGCCCGCTCGCCACCTTCAGGACGCTGCTGCTGCCCCTAGTACACAATCAAGCCTATTCAGAGTACAAACACTCCCGCGCGCCCACCTGCACGATGTGCGGGTGGCTGACGGATGCGGTGACCGCCAGCTCCAGGGCGCTCCGCTGCAGCACGCGCCGGTCCCCGATGGCGGGCCACGCGGCCGCCGCCTTGTCGCTGTCGCCCTTGCCGCCCGCGCCTCCAACCTTGTCCGACAGCGACGCCAGGCCTGACACAGATACAAGCATGCCAATGATGTTATCAGCGCATGCACCGGCGCCAGTAAGGAAACCGGCAGTGCCCGGTCAAACGAGCGCACGTTCGGATTGGGGGCACGGAGTTGGTTTGCTGCATAGTCTGGTAGCTTCCTCTCAAGCCGGGCAGACCCAAAGACGTGGCTATGACCCCCGCCGCCTCCCCACGTCAGGCACGGCAACGCACGCCAACCCACAATCGTCAACCCACGCCCACGGCCCATAACCCACACACCTGCGGCAGTGGCCAGGTCTCCCGGCACCTCGAACACCTTGATCGCCACCTCCAGCGCATGCAGCTTGCCGCGAAACACCACGCCCCCGCCGCCGTGCCCCAGCACCTCCAGTAGCTGCAGGTGGGGCAGGTCCTCGCGGCGCAGCGCCTCGGCCACCCTGCAGCAGCAGCAGCACAGCAAACACCACCGCAGATTGAGCACATGGGTATGGAGCAATGAAGACCGACAGGTGACCCGAAATGCCCTCAAGCAGCTGCGCACGCTACCCGGGTGCGGTACGACACGGCGGCGCTGGCATGGCGCACGTGTGGTCCTTCCCTGGCATGCCCCGGTAGCCTTCTCGAGCGGTGGTGCACCTAGTGTACGACATACCGGTAACTACTGCTGCACTGCCCCCAAGCCTTGAGGCGCGGAACCAGCGCCACACCACGTGCCGAGCCCAACCGCCCTCACACCCTGTATCAGGCATGTATGTTGCCTGCATCCCGCACCGCATGCGCTACGCACGCGCGCCCACCTGTCGTTGCCCATGAGCTGCCCCTGCAGCGCCTGCAGCGTGTCCATGTAGCTCGACACCAGCACGCTCATCTGCTGCAGCGCCTCCCCCGCGCTCAGCCCCTCCAGGTGCAGCTCGCTGGTGCTCATGGGCGCGCCCACGCCCACGCTGCTGCCGCCGCCGGGCAGCAGCGACGCACCCATGGGCGTGCTGTTCATGCCCACCGTGCCCACGCTTGCCACCGTTGCGTTGGCCTGCGCCAGCGCGCCAGCGACGCCCACGGGCGAGCCGGCGTAGTGTCCGCTGCCGCCCAGCTTGGACAGCCACATGGTGGACAGGCTCTCCATGTTGGGACCGCCAGGGGAGCCCACTCCTGTGCGGCCAGATCAGACGAGTCAAGGTCTGCAAACAACAGCCGACAGGAGTGCGCAACCGGCCGCTGCCGTTGCCGTTAAACCTGCAGCCGGTTGGTGCTGCCCCCGCCCGCTTCAACAAACCCGCGAAACCCGGCCCCCGGCCCCGTCCCCCGCTGCTCTCAACCGCACTCGGCACAATCGCTGGACCCCGCCTCTGGATGCCCGTGTCCTCTCTCCGCCCTGCCCTCGCCCTGCCCCTTCCTCACCCTCATTGGTGTTGGCCCCTGACAGCAGCATTGACGGCGGGACCTGCGGCGCCTGGCGCATCTGCGAGGCGGACACCGAGGCGCCGGCGATGCGCAGCACCGGGCCGCCCGGGCTGGGCAGGTTGTTGGCGCCAGCGGCCAGCGCCGACCACTCCTCGGCCAGGTTGCCGTCGAAGCGGAGGCGCACCAGGGGCGACACCAGCTGCGGGGCGAGCGGAGAGGCAGTTTTGGGAACATACGGGCAGCCGAGTGAGCACGCGGTGATAAAAATTGATGCAGAATGGGTGGCAGCAGTAAGCGAGCGGAGGCGCATCAGCATGCAGCCGCGCCTCCATGCGTATAACTCCGAGTATTGGAACAGGTACCAGCGGGTCGTCTCGGCCCACCTTGCGCATGATGAGCATCGTGTCGTTCAGCGCGCTCTCCAGCAGCGCCTGAGGCAGGCGCTCCGGGAAGGCCAGGTACACAGCGATGCACGCGCTGCCCGCAGCGCCCGCCGCCGCCGCGCTCATGCCGCCCACGCCGCCCACCGGCTCCAGGCCGCCGCCCAGCTCCGCCGTGGCCAGCACCAGCGAGTGCGGCCGCCGCCCGTTGACACGTGTCATGACGTACACGTCACGCGAGGGCGAGTGTACGGCGTGCAGGTGCTCGTTGCAGTCGGCGATGATCCAGCCCCCGGAGCTGGCGCCGCCGGCGGCGGCGGCCGCCGCCGCCGCGCTCATGCACATGTCCCGGAGCCCGACGGCGCCCGGGCGCTTGGGGTCGGCCTCCTGCGACCCGCCCTTGCTGCCCTTGCCCCGGTCCTGCCGCTGCAGCAGCACCTGCTGCAGCAGCGTGTGCGACAGCGGGAACACCAGCGCCTTGTAGCGGGACGGCATGCGGTCCAGGCGGCAGGAGAACAGCCCGGACGGGTTGTTCTGCTGCAGCACGCCCATGCTGCGGCTGTTCTGCATGTGCAGCCGTGACCCCCCGCCAGGCCCCGTCCCACCTCCCCCCACGACGATGCCCTCGCCCACAGACGCGCCCGTGCCGCCGACCTGTCCCGACGCGCTGGCCCCGGCCCCGTTTGTATCCCCTCCGGCGCCAGCCGCGTGCCTAAGCCCAGTCCCCAACAGGCTCGGCGACCGCTCGATGGTGTGCGCCGGGCTGGACCCGTCTAAGCCCGCAGCAGCCACAGCAGCGTTCCGCAGCGCGACGCGGGCTGCTCCGCCGCCATGGGAGTGGCTGCCGGAGTACAGGTTCGAGTTCGCGCCACCACCTGTGCCGGCCCCGGTCGCGGACGCCAGCGCTGGGTGCAGCAGCGGCAGCGTCTGCGAGCTGGACTGCCCCACCGTGCTGGTCATGTCCCCGCCCGCGGCGTCGGTCGGCGCCGCGGACAAGTCCCGGAACACCAGCGCGGACACCTGTCGCGGCGGCACCAGCGCCAACAGCGCTGTGGGCTGCACCGACAGCACGTGTCTTAGGCGCGCCTGCAGGCACGCCGCCACCGCCGCAGCCAGCTCGCCCGTGCCCGTGGACGTCTGCAGCGCCATCACCAGCTCGCAGATCTGCCGCACGGGTTCGAAGCCTCCCGAAAACAGCACCCCCGACAGCGCCAGGCCGACCAGCTCCTGCTCTAGCGTGTTGCTGAACACGCTGGGAGGGGCGTCCCCGACCAGGTCCGCGCCAGGGCGGCTGAGGTACAGCGTGATGGCGCCCACCACGAAGGAGCCGCCCTCCTGGCTGGCGCAGGCCGCAGCCAGCGCGCTGCCTGGGCCCACGGTATGGCCCGAGTTGTACAGCACGTTTCCGCTGCATAGGGAGTCCAGGTTGACCCCGGCGGCTGCGCTGCCGGCGTTGGCGCGCTGCGCGCTGGGCGCCATCAGCGGCCATGCGAGGAAGTCGGTGAAGTGGTGCGCGTTGTACAGCAGCTTCCAGTCGGCCGGGAAGCGGCGGCCGTGCAGGGAGGAGGAGTTGGAGGAGTGGCAGTGGCTGTGGCGGTTGACGCTGTACGACTGGGGGCCCTGGTGGGGTGCAGGCAGAGGGGCGGGAGAGCAGGGTGGGACAGCTTGGTTCAGGGAGAAAAGCAACGGACGGGGACGGAGTAAGTGTCGGACTGCAATGGCCCTGCGGACACCTCTCGACTCGACAGCGTGGCGCACAGCTTGCGGCACGCTGTCCCTCCCTCATCGCGCCATCGCCCGCTGCCTCCTTCACCATCTTTGATTACCGCTGCCCCACATCGCCACATCCGACCCCACGCACTCCATTGCCAAATGGATGCATATGACGTCCTGCAAAGCCGCCTACTGTGCCGTATCGCTCCAGCCGGTGCCTTACCTTGGTGTCCCACAAGGAGGAAAGGCTCGACGGGCAATTGGCATCGTACTCGCTGCCAAGGTGCAGGGTATACCCTGGCTGGACCGCCTGCTGCATGGGCCCCTTGCTGATTAGGACCACAAACGACTCCGTCTGCTCGTCCATAAGCCACACGCTGCGGGGTGCAGAGTGGCGGACAGGAAAACAAAGCAGGGGTGAGGCACGAGGGTGTCAGGAACTGATAGGAGGGGTGAGCAGCTGCTGAGGGCGGCAGGGCAGGGCCGCAGCCCCTAGAATTTCTTGTAGTCACAGGAAGACAGCATTGCGTGCACCCTGGAGTGCCTTTGGAAGAGACACCGACATGTTAAGGGAGTACGCCATGAACAGGTCAGGGGTAGGGCAGGGTAGGGCAGGGTAGGCCAAGGTAGGGCAGGGCCCCTGAGGGGTTGGGACGTGTCATTCCCTTGGGATCAACATGGAGGCCCAGGACTACAGCGGGGAACCGTATCACAGCAATAAACACGATCAGTTGCCAGGACCTATCGGAGTGGGCAGAACATGTTCACGGCGCCTGAGCGCAAAATTGGAAAGCCCGCACGGCAGGCTCTTGTTGATACAGGCCTAGTATCGGCTTATCAGGGAGTGTATGCATATAGACTGAGCACAGCAGCCGTTTGGCCTGCGAAAACCCCTTGCCAAGCGACAAAACTGGCCAGCTCACCTTGCGCATGCCGCTCCATACGCCCTGGCAAGCACGTCCACTGCATCCTCGACACGATTCCACCAGTGACCTGCTAGCTGGCTTATCTTCCGCTGTAGCTCCAGGCCCTGTCAGAAAGGGGACAGTCGTGTTTGTTGAAGTTTTTACTTCACTGCGGCCCTCCGACGCTGATTCTGCTGCCAGTAACGCGCCTACCTGGAGAACACCACCTCTTAAGTCCGAGGGAGGGGTATGCTGTACTGTCCCGAGTCCTGGTGTAAGGGCCAATCCAGGCCCCTGCGCGGCGCTGCGACCTGTGTCCTTCGTGACATCTGACTTGGCGTTTACGGCTGATACCAGCTCATTATCGACAGTCGTCGGCTTGGCTTGGGCGGCGCCTTTCGGTGGAGCAGGCTGGTGTTGAACCGGGGCGGCAGATACTTCCTCTTCAGCTTTTCCTTTGACCCCAAAGCATCCGCACAGATAGCTAGCTACCATCTGTCCTGTCTATAGAGCAGGGGCAGCCCGAGCCTCCTGACACTAACGCGCCGGGGCGTGACTCAGGAACTGGTACACTATGCCTGTCATTGAGTCAATGATTTGCTTGACTATTTGCATAAAAGATTACAGGCACGCATACTGGCGCGTGCTGCTCGTGAGGAAAAGCAGGGGGACCGTCCTCACGTCATCACTAGGCCTGCATAAGGGGTTGCTTTTAATGCTATGTAAATGCGTCCAGTGCCCCAGGGTGTCCCCGGCTCATTCCATTGTACTGAACCGGTAGTACGGGCCTGTCGGTGCTCTATGGTCTGTCCGACTTGATGAGGGTTTCAGCTTATATACTTCCTGGTCTCATGTAAATGTAGCTTCGTGCACCATGATGTACTCTGTGGCAAAAGGGTGAACGCTCTGCCTTGACGCCTTTGCGCCTTGGACGCCATTTGCGGCAGGGAAGCCGAGCGAGTACATCTCATGGATTCAACTGCATTGTCCTCGTTCTTTCGTCTGTTGGTTTCTAATTACAAATGGACCGGGCGTGAACTCTGCGAAGAACACCCTGTTTGGGCGGCGTTACAACCATTCTGTCATATTCTGTTTACCACCATCTTGACCACAGGCACAGCCGGGCTTCTGCGTCCTCTTGGGCTGCCGTGAATGGCGTTTACTCATGACGGGCGGGTTTGAGAACTTCGCACAGAACAGCACCACCCCTAGTGGCAAATTCCAGCATGCAGTAGAGGGTGGGCAGAAGACGCAGGTGGACAAAGGTGTGGCTAGTATGTCTAGTCCCACTCTAGCAGCATGCCAGCTGTCAGCGTCGGGCCCTGTCGCGCAGTCGGGCACCGACCAACGTTACAGTACACTGTTCCTCGGCAGCGCCATTTCTTGTCGTTGCCGGTCCCTCGAGTAGCATTCGCTCCGCGTACACATCAAGTAATCATTTGTGCTGTACCTGTACTGAAAACGTCAGCAAGCCGGCAGGGCGGACAGGACGTCCTCACCACCCCCTCAGCGGCACATGGCACGTCATGGCACAGGGGTCAACGGCGTCGCTTTTAGGCATGGGCATGGGAAGGCGTGGGGCGTTGAGTCGGATCCACGCTATGCAGTTGATTGCGCTGAAGGGCAGCATCCACCTTGACGGGGCAGAAGCTCAAAGGGGAGGCAGGGGAGCCCCAAGGGGTAAGCATGCGCTCCAGGGCCTTACAGCGGCCATACTGGTAAGCGCACAAGGCTCCCCTGGGCTCTTCCGCATGCGACGTTGAACACTGCAAGCAGGCAGGGAAATTGCAACGGGGTAGTAGCCATGTTCGGCAGGTTCAGCCAGGCACTGGTTGAGCGGAACACATGTCACATGGTGCTTGCCTGTGCTGGTTGGGCCTTGGACTCCCGCTGGCCTGTCCCTTCCCGTCTCCTTACCTGTAAACCTTTCCACAGAAAAAAAAATGTCACGCCTGGTCACGCGGCCCCTGGGGACCTGCGCAGGTGCGCAGCCACCAATGCTTGGTCATGCCCGCTGGGTGACGCCCCCTTAGGTGTGTTGCGCAGATGCACGGCCGGGGCCGCATACCTGCGGGGGAGAAGCATGCTAGGATGTGCCCACGCAAGCACGCAGCACTGTACGGCCTTGCTGTTTGCCTACAAACGCGCGTTGTGTCGTGCACCGGCACCAAGTGCATCCCCCCACTTACGCAGCACGCAACGGTGCATCAGGAAGCGAGCACGGTTCAGAAGTGCAGCAGCGGAGCGGTCTGATGATGGGCATAGGCCTGCCCGGTCGTCGCGGCTATGCGACCGCGGCTATGGAAAAGCACGTGCGTCACGCGAGCATCACGTGATCTGACGCAATCTGACGCGAGATGTTTTACTGTTGTTGTTATGTTGTCGGTGGTAGCGCGCAAGCAGCCGCGAGCCCCGTACCGCATCCCAGGCCAAGCCCAGCGCCCCATCGGACCCAATTAGCGACGTAGCGATGGCAAAGCGGTGTTTACTGTCCTTACCGATATACTTAGGGTAGTTGGGCGCGTTCTAACACCGTAGCTGTTGCGATATGTCAGCAAAGTTAAGCGATGCAGGACTCCTTCGCGCCCAGCCCCGCGCCGATGGCGCCTGCGCGCAACCTGTTCAATATGAACTTACCGGGCATGTGCAAGGTAGCATAGCTTTGCTGCCATGCTGCAACTGCTTCCGTGCGCCAGCATGCGCCCCGCGATCGACCTTCCGCAGCTCTTAACACCACGCAAATGGACTGGAGCGGGTGTAAAGGGCAATATGGGCTGCGTTCAGAGCGCTGGGAAGGCTCAGGGCGCAGGGCCGTGCAGCTGTGTCCCGGCAGGCGCAGAGGGGTGGGGGTGGGGGTGTGGGGGGAGGGGCAGGAGGGGCCAGCTGCCCTCAGGCAGGTGCTGGGGT
>VFQN01004612.1_pt1 | contig 18030 bp, 16 predicted proteins | sample 3512371 | NCBI WGS metagenome assembly VFQN01 (sample SAMN10412370, study PRJNA504923) | tailings metagenome | isolation source: Replicate 2 from Balatoc abandoned mine | place: Philippines: Itogon, Benguet | collected 2017-08-28 | reverse complement strand
TGACACTCCTCTGGTCAACCTCCAGCGCCGAGGACCTCCTCGACAACGCCTCCCTGCCGAACGCCCGATGATCGTTGTCGCGGACACCTACAACAAGCTCCAGGACGCACGAATCCAATGCGTTATTCACTCCAACACGCTTTGAGGACGGTCCCTAGCAGACTGGCGGGCCAACCGTGTGGAGCCTCTGAAGCGCCGGGGGACTGCGAAGTTTCCGATTGCCGCCACGCCCGCCTGAGCCTATCCATCTCCCCGGTGATTTCCGCCTACCAAAAGCCGCACCTCATACGACCGGTCATTTCCTGACCTCGTGGGGGTGTAGCTTAATGGTAAAGCAGCGGATTTATATCCCGTTCACCAGCGCTAGATAAGCGGCTGATACAGGTTCGACTCCTGTCACCCCTACCATCTTCGTCAAACCGGGAACTCGGCGGCTGCCTCCGTCGGAAGGTTGCCAGCGCCGGGTTGGGCGACGGTGGGGTCCACGAACTGGCAGCGAGAATTCCCCAGCAGCGGAGGAGAACAGAGAGCCGGGCAACCCTCCCGGTTTGGGGACGGTTCCTTGCCTCGGCATGGGGATTCCATCTGGGCTGGTCGAGCGAGGATGCGGAAACAGAATCACCACCCTGGTTGATTCCGCTCCTTCCAGGTGTCCATGCGGTCGAGGGCCTGGAACTCATTGATCGCCCCGGTCTCGACGAGGAAGTTCAGGGCGCCGAAGGCGATGGACCGGGATCGGGTCCGCTCGGCGACCCCGAGCAGCGTCTTCACCAGATCATCGTCCGGGACCTCGCCGCGGTCCTGGAATCGCTCCAACAGGAAATCGATGGCGTCACGAAGGCCGTTGCCGTCGCCGGATCGTACGATGGAAAGCGCGATCTCGACGGCTTCTCGGACCTCCACGTGCGGGGCCGCCCAGGCGAGGATCTCGAAGGCGATGGACCGGCGGCGGCCTCCGAACGAGTCGCGTGATCGTCGGAAGCCAAGGCAATCCACCGCGTACCCCGCCAACTCCCGCAGAACCTCCCTTCGCAGGTCCGCGTCGGGAGCAGGATTCTCCTCCGTCAATCCGCCGATACTTTCATAGGCGGTCGAAGCGAGCGACTGCATCAGTAGGGCCTCGGTAACCCTGCTGCCGGGCACCTTGGAATCCCGGACGGCACGGACGGTGTCGATGAGCGATTTCGTCCCGTCCGGATCGCTCGCGATCGCCCGGACGAATCGGTCAACGCCCCAAGCGGCCCGGCGGAGGGCATCGGCCCGGTCCTCGATCGGCGGGTCGACGAGGCATCGGCGGATGTCCATGAGTGCCGCTTCGAAGCTGTGGCGTTGCGGCGTCACGTTGGCTGCCGCCGATTGACCTTCACGGATGGGCGTCGCGCAACCCTGAACACTCCCGATTTGGGCAGCGGCGCCCCGTTGCGGCCCTGTTTCGGCTTCGCCAGAATCCGGCCGTGCTGCGTCAGACGTTCTGCCACGTGCCTGGGATCGGCCTGAAGGCCGAGGAACGGCTGTGGGCATCGGGAGCGGTGTCCTGGGACAGGATCGAGCCGGCCGCCGCGGCGCTCGGCGCCCGGCGACGCGAACGGCTGGTCCAACACCTGGAAGAATCGCAGCAACATCTGGCCTGCAGGAACTCCGGGTTCTTCGGTGCAACCCTGCCGGCCAGCGAGCATTGGCGGTTGTACCCTGAGTTCCGCGATTCGGTGGCGTACGTGGACATCGAGACCACGGGTTTGGGCGGTCCCGGCGATCAGATCACCACCATCGCCCTCTACGACGGACGGTCCATCCGTCACTACGTCCAAGGGCACAACCTCGCCGAGTTCGCACGGGACATCCGGGAGTATCGGCTTTTGGTGACCTACAACGGGAAATGCTTCGACCTGCCGATGCTGCGGGCTTCGTTCGGCCTGGCGCTCGACCAACCGCACATCGACCTCCGGTATGTGCTGGCGAGCCTGGGCTACAAGGGCGGGCTGAAGGGGTGCGAGCGCCGTCTGGGGCTGGACCGCGGCGACCTGGCGAATGTGGACGGCTTCTTTGCCGTGTTGCTCTGGCGGGAATACCGGACGCGCGGAAACGCCCAGGCGTTGGAAACGCTCCTGGCGTACAACATCCGCGACGTCGTCAATCTCGAGGCCCTGCTGGTGAAGGCGTACAACCTGAAGGCCGCCCAGACCCCCTTCGGCCCAGCGGTCGCCCTGCCCCTTCCGCCGCCGCCGCAGGAACCCTTCCAGGCGCATGCGCCCACGATCCAGAAACTGATGCGGCATTATGCGCCGTACGGGTTCTGAGCCTGGGACAGACCGCCCTCCGCCAGGACCGCCCACCTCCGTTTCGATTCCAGCCCCGGGGCCTGGGGCGCTGTCGACGATCCGCTTCCCTGTCACGCCCGCCGCCCTGTTCACCGATCGTTGGCCGGGATTGCCGCGGAGCATTCGTTCCGGTAAAACCCTTCAACCCTCCGCCCATGCACCCCTTGCGCCGTTCCCCATGCCCCGCCCGCCCGCGGGCGTTCACCCTGATCGAGCTCCTGGTGGTGATCGCCATCATCGCCATCCTCGCCAGCATGCTCCTCCCCGCCCTCAGCAAGGCCAAGACCAAGGCCCACGGCGTGCTGTGCATGAGCAACCAGAAACAGCTCACCCTCGCCTGGCTGATCTACGCGGATGACCACAACGACAACCTGGTCTGGAACGATCTCACCCCGGACGGTTCCGGCTGGGTCCGAGGCGTGCTCGACTACAACGGCGCCAACCGCCACAACACCAACCTTCACGGCCTGACCGACCCCAACTACGCCAAGCTCGCCCCGTACACCCAGTCCCCGGGCATCTACAAATGCCCGGCCGACCGCAGCTATGTCACCATCCGGGGCGCGCGCCATCAGCGCGTGCGCAGCCTGTCCCTCAGCCAGGCCATGAACTCGCGCAACGACTGGCTGAGCCACCTGACCCAGAAAACCTACCGGGTGTTCCGGAAGACAACCGACATCCAGCCCATGGGACCTTCCCGCGCCTTCGTCTTCATCGACGAACATCCCGACAGCCTCAACTTCGGCGACTTGGCCGTCGCCATGAACGACGGCCTCCCACCCCAGCGCATCCACATCATCGATTACCCCGCCAGCACCCACAACGGATCCGGCGGCCTCAGCTTCGCGGACGGTCACGTCGAGATCCACAAGTGGCTCGACTCCCGCACCAAACCGCCGTGGCAGAACAAACTCATCCCCCTGGTCGTCCCCTCCCCGAACAACCTCGACATGGTCTGGCTCTCCGAACGCACGTCCATTGCGGAGTAGACCTCATCCGCCTCCTGACGGCTCAGGTCGCCAACAACAAGGGCCGGGAACGGGAACCACCGCGGCGGGTTCCGTGGGTTCTGTGCCTTGCCATCGGGGTCGGGCGACATGCAGGCTCCGGGCCATCCTATCGAGCCTATGAGAGCCATGCTTCCTGGCGTCGCTGACGGGGAACAGACCTTGTGGCTGCTCGAAGCGACACCCCTGGATGCAACGTCCATTCACCTCCAAGGGATTCAGGAGAGACCACCGGCCGAGGTCGTGAAGCGGTTGCCGCGCGCTGTGGCGAAGCGGTTGCCCCGGAACCCGTAGCCTTCCGCCCTCAGGAACCCGTCACGGCTCACGGCGTGCGATCGGCACGCTCGAAGGCCGTGAGGATCCGGTCGAAAGCGCTTCTCAGCTCCGAATAATCCCTCAGATCCACGGTGAACGACTCCTGAAGGTTCCGGCGGGATCGGGCGCTGCCGTCGACGGACAGGATGCACTGGTCTCTTCGGCGGTGATGGGTGCGGGGGCGGACGTTGAAGTTGGCGAGGTCCGGGGGGCACAGGAACTGGGAATCCATGACGAGGGCGCGGATGGGCTGGCCCTCCCGGTTGTTGCCGAGCGCGTCCAGGCGGAGGCGGTCCGACCTGAACGGCGTTCCCGGGGGATCGAAGAGCGCGGTGTTTCCGGCGTGCCGATAGTAGTAGCTGCCCTGGGCCTGGCCGGTTCCGACCCGCGCGAGTTCGTTGGCGGTGTCGACGGGTTGGTCGTTGCCCGGGCAGAACAGCACGCGCGGTTCGCTGGCCAGGATCGAGGCAAGCAACAGTCCGAGGCCGACGGGCTGGCCGTCGCGCAACGACAGCAGGCTCGTGGGCGCGCCCGTCGACGGATAGAAGTTCGCCGGACTGGTGAACGGCGGGGCGACCGGACCGAAGGGTATGTGTCCCTCGTGGTCGTCGGCGTAGAGATGAACCCCGACACCGACCTGTCGGAGGTTGCTGAGGCAGAGGGCCCGCTTGCCGCGGGCGTTCGCCGAACCCAGGGCGGGAAGCAGCAGCGCCGCAAGAATCGCCACGATGGCGATGACCACCAGGAGTTCGATGAGCGTGAAGCCCCGCCCGGCCGATCCCGCCCCGCGCGCATGTCGATGGCCTGCACCCGGGTTCCAATGAAACCCGCCCGGCCCCCTGCCCCGGCCCGGTCCGGGTCGCCAACCCACCATGTCCGGACGGCGGCCCACGGCGTCAGGGGAGCTGGCGCACGCGGTAGAACCGCGGTGCCTCGATCCCGTCCGGATCGGTGAAGCCGGCGGTGCCGGTGGTGTTGGTGATCGTTCCGACGGGGGTCCATGCCGAGGCGGCCGACGGTGTGCCGTCGGTTCTCAGGACCTCGAACCGCAGGCCGGGTTCGCTTTGCAGGGTGAACCCGAAACGCCCGTCGGAGACAGCCGGTCCGCCCAGCACGATCCCGGGGTGCGCCTCCAGGCGGGCGTTGTCGATGTTCCAGTACCCCCCGGCGAGCGCGGGATCGACGGTGGAGAGGATCCGGATGCCGATTCCGCGGCCGGCCCAGGCATCGGACGGCTTCACGGGAGGCGTGCGGACCTGGAAGTCGGCCAGCCGCCGGCGCGAGGGAAAGGTCGCGGGATCGTGGGTCACCACGGTGGTGGCGACGGTCTGCGGGGTTCCGTTCGTGTCCCGGTAATAGAGGCCCAACTCCAGGGTCACCCCGTTGGTCATTCCACCGCCGCCACCCTGGACCGCCAGGGTCAGGGTGAAGGATTTCCCGGGCTCGAAGACCGCGTGCAGCGGCGAAGCGGCGCCCGGCGACGGCGATGGGGACGGCGGAAGCGGCGAAGCGGCGTCGACATGGAGGCCCACCGAAGGCACGGCGAAGAGGTAGAACGCCTGGGCGCCGTCGGCGTTCTCCAGGTGATCCTCGGCACTGGGTTCGGGGTTCCTGAACACCCCGCTCAACTGGTCCCAGGTGAAGCCGTTCCCCTCGTCGTACCACACCGGCTTTGGCGTCTTCTCCCAGACGTCCACCCGGTTGTCGACGAAGGCGGTCCCCGGCGATTCGAAGGAGGCATTGGGGATCGCGATCGTTTCCCGGAGTCGGACGTTGTCGACGTCCCAGTACCCGCCGACGAGCGCGGGATCGACGGTGGAAAGGAACCGGATGCCGATGGGGCGTCCCAGCCAGGGATCGGTCGGCTGGACCGCGGGGAGATTGAGGGTGACATCGACGAGCCGGGTCTGGGTCGGGAAGCGGGTCGGATCGTGGACGATGTTGGTGGCCGCGATGGTGACGCGGTCGCCGGTCGGGTCGACGTAGTAGAGGCTCATCTCGAGGGAGGCCCCGTTGGTCATGCCGCCGCCGCCGCCGAGGATGCCCGCCGTCAGTTCGTAGGACTTTCCGATGCTGAAGGCCGTTCCTGTGCCGGGCCCACCGGGGAGGTCCTGGAGGATGCCGACCTCCGGCACGGCGAACAGGAAAGCCGCCTGGATGCCGTCGCCGTTCACGATGTGATCAGCGGCGCCGGGTTCGGTGTTCCGGAAGACGCCCGACAACTGGTCCCAGGCGAAGCCGCCGCTTTCGTCGTACCAGGCGGGCCTGGGGGTCTTGGTCCAGCGGTCGAAGGTGGGATCGGCGAAGGAGGTGGCAGGCGCCTCGAAGGATGCGTTCGGGACGGGCACGGCCTGGGGTCGGGCCACCAGGGTGGTCATGGCCGCGAGGGCGGCCGGAGCGATCCGCCGGAACAGGGAACCTGGACACATATGTGCGCGAACGTGCAGACGTGGGACGGGGTGTTCAAGGCCAAAGGCGCGGCGTCGGGCGGGGGGTCGGGCCTTGCCGGATTGCGGCTTCTCAAGGCGGGTTGGAGCCGGTAGAGGAGGGCCGTGAACGGCGAAGCGTGCCTCGGTGCCCTGAAGGCGATGGCTGAGGAGAACCGTGTGCGGATCCTGCGCCGGCTGCTCGAGGGCGAATGCAGTGTGAGCCGACTTTCCGGGGACCTCGAGATTTCGCCGTACAACGTCTCCAAGCACCTGGGGATTCTGCGCGCCGCCGGGCTGGTGAACAGCCGCAAATCCGGACGTGAACGCCTCTATTGTGTCGCGAACGACTGCCGGATCCGGACCTCGGCGGGGTTGAAGGTGATGGATCTCGGCTGCTGCACCTTCAAGATCAACGAGCTTCCGAAGTGATCCCCGGGCCAAGGCCGGCCGGGGCGGCCGATGCGACCGATGGAACGTCCGGCGGGGCGTGATGGACGGTCAGTGGCCGCCCTCGTGTTCGCGGATGTATTCCTGCTTGAGGCCCAGCGCCTCGGGTGCGTGAAGCACCAGCATCTTCATGCGGATGTCCGACGGCACCTCCCGCCGGGTCAGGCGGGACACCAGGATCATGAGCAGGATCGCGCCGGGAACCGCCCAGATCGCCGGCTGCTCCAGCAGGATCCGCAGGAGCGGATGCCCGGCCCAGAAGGCCTTGAGATCGAGCCAGCCGAGGTCGCTGAAGTTCGTCACCGAGACCGCCACCACCGCGGCGATGCCGCCCCCGAGCATCCCCGCCGCGGCGCCGCGCATGGTCATCCCCCGCCACCAGACGCTCATGAACAGCAGCGGGAAATAGCTGGCCGCGGCGATGGCGAAGGCCTGGCCGACCATGAAGTTGATCTGCAGGGGTTCGACGAAACACCCGAGGACGGTCGCCATTCCGCCCACCACCCAGGCGAAAACCTTGAACATCCGCATGCGCTCCGCCGAGGTGCTGGCGGGACGCAGAATCCTCCCGTACACGTCGTGCGCGAGGGCCCCGGTCATCGAGACCAGCAGGCCCGAGAAGGTCGACATGAAGGCGGCGAACGCGCCGGCGCAGGTGATTCCGCTGAGCACCGAGCCGAGCGGGGCGTGCCTTTCGTTCAGGATGCGCGGCAGTTCGAGCACGATCTTGTCCGTGCCCTTGGCGCCGACCCCCGCATACAGCTCCGGCAGTAGGTTGCGGCCCATCACCCCGAAGACCGGAGGGAAGACGTAGAAGACGCCGATGAGGATCATCACCCACATGGTGGTCCGCTTGGCGGCCACACCGTCGGGGTTGGTGTAGAACCGCACGAGGATGTGCGGCAGCCCGGCCGTCCCGCACACGATCGCGATGATGAGCGAATAAGTGTAGAGGAGCGCGTACGGACGTGGATTCAGGGTGTCGCCACCCGACACCTGCGCGGCCTTCGCCGCCTTGGTGGTGAGCGGACCGTAGGGATGCAGCCAGACCTCGTCCGCCGGGGCGTTGGCCGGCATGGGACGGCGCACGACACCGCCACCGGCACCGCCGCCCGGGTTGGTTTCGGCAGGGGCCGCGATGGCCGCCGGGGTTGACGGCACCGCGCCCGCGCCCGTGCCCGGGGCGGCGCCCGAGCCGTTCGCCCCGAGCTGGGCCCCGTAATGGCCGTGGACCGCGACCAGCACGAACACGGGGACCGAGATCGCGAACATCTTGGCCCAGTACTGGAACGCCTGCACCAGCGTGATGCCCTTCATCCCGCCGGAGGCCACGTTGAAGGTGATCACCGCCCCGACGAGCACCACCCCGGCCCAGTACGGCAGGCCGGGAAAGATGTAGGCCAGGGTCGTCCCCGCCCCCTTCATCTGCGGCATGGTGTAGAAGAACCCGATGAAAAGGACGAACACCACGGCGATCTTCCGGAACAGCGGCGAATCGTACCTCCCCTCGGCAAAGTCCGGGATGGTGTACGCCCCGAAGCGCCGCAGCGGCCCGGCGATGAACAGCAGCAGGAACAGGTAGCCGCACGCGTAACACACCGGATACCAGAGCGCGTCGTAGCCGCTGGACATCACCATGCCGGCGATGCCCATGAAACTCGCCGCGCTCAGGTACTCACCCGAGATCGCCGACGCGTTCCAGCCCACCGAAACACCGCGCCCCGCCACGAAGAAATCCGACGCGGTCCGCGACTTGCCCGCGGCCCAGAAACCCATCCAGATCGTCACCACCACCGTCAGCGCGCTGAAACCGAGAATCCATGGATCCATGTTGGTCGCCTTCCGTGCAAAACCGTTTTCCGTCCGTCCCCTCGTCGTTCCGCAAGCTCACTCAACCCGTCCCGTTCCGCCGTTTCAGCGCCCGTGCCCCTTCCCTGCGCCAGCCGCCCCGCCCGACGCGCCCGGTCCGGCGGCGTTCCGGACCTCCGCAACCTCCGCCTCCTCCAGGGCGATCGAACGTCGGATGAAAAACCACGCGATGGCCCAGACCACCGGAAAACACCCGATGCCCAGAACGAACCAGGAAACCGTGAACCCGCCGAACACACGCCGCGCCATCACCTCCGGGGCGAGGTAGTTGGCCAGCGGCAACAGCAACAGCATGATCACGAAGGCCGCCGCGCAGGTCAGCGACAGCCGAAGCTGCCGGAGCATCAGCGACCTCAGGAACGCCTCGCTGTGCACACGATCCTCGCCCGTCACCTCTGGGGATTGCATCGGAGGGGTCTACCAGACCGCCCCGCCAGCGCGCAAACCGCCAATCATTTCCCGCATCCCCAAAGCGCCCCGACAGCCTCACCTCCCCGGCAAACCGGGTTCCGGTTCCTCCAGAAACCCCCGGAACTCCGCCTCCGGCTCCGAGGCGAACTCCCACAGCCGCCCCCGCCACTCGAAGCGCACCACCGCGGCATGCAGGGCGTGCGACACCAACCGCAGGCAGCGCCGGTCGTCCTCCGTCATGCGCCCCTCCACGAACCGCAGATACCGCAGGGGATCCCCGCCGTAGATCTTGTCGCCGACGATCGGATGCCCCGCGTGCGCGAGGTGGATGCGGATCTGGTGTTTGCGTCCGGTGCGCGGAACCACACGAAGGTGGGTGAACGGCGCGCCGTGGCGGTGGAATCGACGGAGAACCTCCACGCAGGTCACCGAGGGCGCGCCGTCGGGCCGCACGGCATCCTGGATCGCGACCACCCGTCCCTCGAGGGGTCCGATCGGCGCGTCGATCTCCCACGGCGACGGTTCGACATGCCCTTCCACGATGGCCTCGTAGCTCTTGAACACCTGCCGTGACTCGAACAGCCGTCCGAGTTCGCCGGCCGCCTGCGGGGTCTTGGCGGCGACGGTCACCCCGCTGGTTTCGCGGTCGAGCCGGTTGATCAGGTAGACCCGGCCGTCGGGGCGATGGATGCGCAACCGGCTGATGAGGCTGGAGTAGGCGTCGCCCTTGGTCGGGTGACAGACGAGGCCGGCCGGTTTGTGAACCACCAGCAGGTCGACGTCCTCGTGCAGCACCTCGAACAGCGGACCGGCGGGACCGTGGACGAGGCGGGCGGACATGGCGTCGGGCGCGTGGGGGGTCGTCTGAACGACGAAGGCGTGCCCTTGGTGAAAAAGGCACGCCTCCTGGTGGGTTGGGCAGCCGTCCGCGATCGGAGCGGCGACCTGTCCCGTCCCTTGGATTTGTCAGGATGCGGCCGGCGCGGCGTCGGCGGCGGGGGCCTGGGCTTCGACGCGGGCCGGCACTTCGGTGACCAGGGCGTGAAGCTGGAGGAAGTCCAGGACCTTGGAGGTCAGGACCTGCTCGGCGAGGGCGTTGATCTGGCCGCTCTTCTGCATTTCGCGGAGGACCTTGTCGGGGCTCTCGCTGCGTTGCTGGGCGATGATCGCGACGCGTTCGAGGACTTCGCGGTCGGCGATCTTGATGTTCTCCTTCTCGGCGATGCGATTGAGGACGAGGGCGGCCTTGACGCGTTCCTTGGCGCCGTTGTTGGCCGCGGCGAAGATCTCGTCCTTGTGTTCCTGGATGGACTCCTTGGTCACCCCGCGCTGCTGGTTCTGGTAGACGATGTCGCGGACCACGTTGCGGGTCTCGTACTGGACGACGGTCTCGGGCAGCTCGCATTGGACCCGGTTGAGCAGGGTCTGGATGATCTGGTTGCGGATGCCGGTGACGCGTTTGTGTTTGAGCTCGTTGTCGAGGTCGCCGCGGACCCCTTCGCGCAGGGCGTCGAGGGTCTTGACGCCGAACTTCTCGGCGAAGGCGTCGTCGAGTTCGGGCAGGCGGCGTTCCTTGACCTGGAGGACCTCGACTTCGTAGCGGCCTTCCTTGCCGGAGACGGCGGCGACGACGAAGTCCTGGGGGAAGGTGACGGTGACCGTGCGCTTGTCGCCGGCGGCGGCGCCGATGAGCTGGTCGGTGAAGCCGGGGATGAAGTGCTGGTTCTCGATCTTGAGCCAGAAGCTCTTCTGTTCGGTGAGGCCGCGGGCGGTGGGGGCGTGGTCGGTGATCGGTTTGCCCTCGCAGGTGCCGGTGTAGTTGACCACCACGAAGTCGCCGGTGGCCGCGGGGCGCTCGACGTCGATGAACTGGCCGCGCTGTTCACGCAGGGCGGAGAGGGCGCGTTCGACGTCCTCGGGGGTCACGTTCCGGACCTCGACCTCGACGGGGATGCCCTTGTAATCGGGGAGTTCGAAGACCGGTTCGGTTTCGAGGGTGACGGCGACCTGGTAGGCCTTGCCGCGGCCGAAGTCGATCTCCTCGATGTCGGGCTGGCCGATGCTGCGCAGGTTCTTTTCCTTGAGCGCCTTGCGGTAGTTTTCCGCGAAGAGCCGGCGGCGAACCTCCTTCTCGATGTCGGCTGCGTAGGTGCGCGCCACCATGTAGAGGGGCGCCTTGCCCGGCCGGAACCCGGTCATGCGCACCTCCCGTTGAAAATCGAGGGTGGTCTTGTCGAATTCCTGGTCCACCACCGCCGCTTCGACCTCGATCTTCACCAGCACCTTACAGGGCGCGAGCTGCTCCAGTGACACGTTCACGAATGATTCCTTTGCTTGGTTCGCGAGAGATGAAATGTGTACCGCCCCGATCAGGTTCGCCCTCGACCGCAGCGAGCCCGGCACGCTAGGAGAGCGTGCCGCACCCCGTCAAGCACACCGTCCCGGGCCAATGACCTGTCAGCGACCCGCCAGCGGCCTGAACTCGGCCCGGACCAGGGGGCCCCACTCGCCCCGATCCCGCACCCGGGCGTGCACCACGGTCGGTCGCTGGACCTTCAGGGAGCCGTCGAACTTCCGCGCACCCGGTGCGGTGCCCCCGCCCACCCGACGCGGATCCGTCCCGTCGTCGGTGTACCAGATCTCGCCGCCACCGGCGCCCCCCGCCGCGGCCGCAGCCGACAGGGTGATCGAATCCCCGGGCCCCAGCGGGCCGCCCGGCGGCTGAAAGCCCACCCCCGCCACCTCGGACACAAACCCCTGACGCCAGAGCTGGAACCGCACGATCTCGGTCCGCCGGGGAATGAACGCCGTCAGCCACCGGTCCGCTTCCGCCCGCCATTCGCCGTCGCGGGTGCGCGGCACCGGCCGCGGCTCGCCGTCCGGTCCGACCCGCGTCGGACGCTCGCCGCCGGTCGGGCCGAAGGGAAATCCGCCGCCCACATCCCCCCAGCGCGCCGACTCGCAAACCACCGCAAGCTCGATCTCGCGCAGACGCCGGGACACCTGCTCCCGCACCGCCTCGGGGGAAAGCACGCCGCCCGCCGACAGGTGCCGGTGGATGCGATCGGCCAGAAGCACCCGGAACTCGGCGTTGGCGGCGCATTGCTGGAACAGCCACTGGGGATGGCTGACCTCCGGGCGTTCGGCGCCCGGGAACGGCCCGGTCCGGTCCTCCTCGACATCCAGGAAGGTGTGCTCGGCGTCCCAGACGAAGAACTTGAAGCCGTCGCGGGTGGTCCGGTTGCGCAGGGCGTGCCAGTTGTTCGGGGCGCGGTTTCCGCCGAACCGCGTGACCGGCGCGTCGAGGTTGCCGCCGTACCAGATGACCAGGAGGTAATCGATCAGGTTGGTGGGGTCCAGAAGCACCTCCGCCTGCGGATCGGGACTTCCATCCGGCCGGCAGCCCAGCAGCCGGAAGTAGGCTGCGTTGTCCGAGAGGTCACCGGCGGCCAGGGTGCAGAGGCGCTCCCACGGCTCCATCGTCCCGTCGGTCGCCGCGACCGACATGCCCCCGCCGCCGCCCCCGATGCCGCCGGTCTTCACCACGTCGTAGTCCTCCTTCTTCCCGCCGAAATACGAGGCGGCATAGGACGCCTCCGGCCGTTCGCAGGTGTTGAACAGCCCCCAGTACTGGCCGTTGATGAACAGGTGGCAGAAATTCCCCCGGGCCCCGGGCTGCCCCATCGCAAGCTGCAAATCCCGGTTCACCTGGTCACGGATGAACAGCGCCCGCGCGTCCCCGCCGATGTTCCACGAGTAGTTCTGCGAACACCGCAGATCCAGCGCGTCGAATTCCCGCGCCCCGCCCTCCCCGAAGACCGGGTACTTGAGCTTTCCGTCGCCGTATTCCTTCCGGAAGAACAGCCGGAACGCGTGCTTGGGATTGAAACCCATGCTGCTGAACCCACCCCGGATGCGCACGCCGCAGTCCTCCTGGAATCCCTTCCGCCCCGGGGTCGGCAGCATCTCGATCGAGGCCGGCCGTTCCCAGCTCCGCCCCTCGCGGTCGCTGTTGGCATAGATGCCCCGGCGCGGGTCGAACAGGTCATCCAGGTCCATCACCAGCGAAAAGGCGGGCAGCGACCGAAGGCCGGGCTCCACAAGGTCCCGGTACCTGGGATCGTCCACCACGGCGGGGTCCATGCCGTAATCCACCACGTTCCCCCCCCAGGCGTACGGCCAACCCGCAGGCGGCAGTCCGTCGGGCGATTGGCGCGCGATGTCCCCGGGAAAAAGGTAGCTGTGGGTCTGCACCCGCGAGGCCGTGCCGTCCGCCTTCACCACCGCGGCGCGCACCACGGTGGTTCCGCGGATCGGGATGGGCCTGGTGTACACCTCGCCGCGCCCCGGCCCGGGCGCCGAACCGTCCAGGGTGTAGCGGATCTCCCCGGCCACCTCCGCCGGACCCAACGCCAGCTCGAACGGCGCGGTCTGCATGCCGCGCCCCCGCGAAAAGGCGATGTGCGCCGACTTCGGCGCCACCCGCCCGCTCCTGCCGGCGGTCTCCCCGGCACGGTCGCCGGCCGATGGCACCGCACCCGAGCCCTCGGCGGCGGCGTCCGCAGCCCATGAGGTTCCCGCCATCCACCCGCCGCAGGCCGTCATCAGCGCAACCCGCACCCCCAGCCCCCCGCCAGTCCGCATCCACCCGAGCAGGCCCCGCCCTGCGCATCGCCGTTCCCCCGCTCCGATTCCCATGTCCGGTGCTTTCATGTGTCGTTTCGGTCGGTTGCCGGCCTTCAGCGCGCCGGGGTTTCCTTCTGTTTCAACTGCGCGGCGCGGCGTTTCGCCAGCAGGGCGCGAGCCTCTTCGAGTTCGGTCGCGCTCAACCGCCCGTCGCCGTCGGCGTCCGCCCGTTGGATCAACACAGGTGCCGGCAGACCGGCGAGGTCCCGATCCCCAGGCCCCGGCCCCGCCCCAGGACCTCCACGCCGGGGCCCCCCCGGGCCTCCCGGGCCTCCCGGACCTCCCGGACCTCCCGGGCCCCCCGGCCCCCCCGGGCCACGCGGCCCTCCCGGACCCCCGGGGCCGCCGCGGGCGAATTGCAGCATCATTCGCGGGATGCCCTTCAGCTTGCCGTCGTCGAGGTCCTTCAGGGCGGCGGCGATCTCCTCCTCCTCCAACCGGCCGCTGCGATCCTTGTCGTAGTCCCGGCTCAACTTTTCGAACCGGCCCCGCATGGTGTCCTGAAGGTTTTGAACCTCCGCGTCATCGAGTTCGCCGTCCTTGTCGACATCGAACTCCTCCATCAGCTCGGGAGGCGGACGAAAGAACCCGCGATCCTCGCGACGCGAGAGCATCTGCTGGCGCCAGGCGACGCGGGCCTTCTCACGCTCGGCCTCGGACAGCCGTCCGTCGCCGTCGGCGTCGAACTGCTTCAGCACCGCAGCACGACGTTCCTCGAGCGGGGGAAGGTTCTGGGGCGGACCGCCGGGGAACTGGGCGACCGCGGGAAGGACGAGACCGGCAAAAAGCCAGGGCAATGCCTTGCAGCCAAGGTCGCGAAGGTGACGTTCGGGTGACGATTTCATGGCGGAGAGAAGCGGAGGTTGCGTGGGCACGCGTTCCTTCGCCAGTGCAAATCCCCGCCCCCGGCATCCCGTTCAGCGTCCCGACCCCGCGGGTCAGCGAGCGGTCGGCGCGGTGGGCGGCGGCCCGGGGATCGGGGTGGCGCCCACCCGGCCCGAGGAGGGTTGATAGGCCCAGCGCATGCCGCGCGGAGGTTCGGGAAGCCTGGGGAGATAGCCTTCCTTCACCAGCTCCTGAAGGTCGGCAGGCAATCGATCCTCCCCGGCCTGAAAGGCCTGGACGGCCTTCTGCAGCGAGGTGGTGTCGATGGTGGCGGCCGAACTCCGCTGCGCCGCCCCGACGGCGCCCAGGTAATCAACGGGCGCGGTGATCGGATTGCCCGCGCCCTGCCGTTCCCCGGCCTCCTTCTTCCCGGCGGTCGATCCGGAATCGCCGCAACCCACCAGCCAACCTGCGAGGACCACGATTCCCAGCCAGGCGCCCTTTGGTTTCATGGGCCGGACCCTACACCTTCGGGCACGGTTTCCAACGTCCAAGGCGGAGAGGATTTCGACCGATCGACCGGCCGGGAATCCACGCGGCTCAGATGCGCCAACGGCTTCGCGCGGTGGCCCCGAACTCGTTGATCTCGCCGGCGAACCGCCGCGCCACCACCAGGACGGTGATGAGCGTGCCGGCAAAGACGCCGAACATCACGATGGCCACGAGCCACCCCGGGATCTGCCCCACGGCGAGGGCGTGGTAGAGCGCGCCGGCGCTGTCGATCCGGCGCGGCGCGTGCAGGAAGACCTTCGCCAGCCAGGCGCCGAGGATGATGACGTAGATGAAGATGTAGTTCCGCCGCAGCCGCCATCCCAAGGCCTCCAGCACCCCCATCTTGAACGCCGGAATGAGCAGGTCCTCGGCCACCAACTTCCGCCAGTCCCCCTCCAGCGTCTCGGCCCGGCCCATCACCATCGGCACCATGAAGTGCGCCTCCAGCATCCGCACCCGCGCATGGAAGGCGTCGTAAAACCGGTACCGCCGCGCCTCGATCCACAGCATCACCGACACGATCGCCAGGTTGAACAGGAAGATGATGTGCGGCACGTCCCTCAACGAGAACGCCACGGTGAAAATGGTGCTCGTCGCGGTGATCGCCCAGGTGGTCGTCACGTCCAACCGCTGACGCCACACCATGATCCGCCCCAGCTCACCGCGATAGAAGTGCGACATCGCGTTCACGTAGCTGGTGTCGTGAAGCATGCTGTCCCGCCCGATCCCCGCCGACGCGCCAACCCGGCGTTCCGGTTCCTTTCCCGGTTTCGAGGCCTCCTCACTCATGGCATCCGGTCGAAGCCTGTGCCTCCCCGCCGACCCGTGGCAACCCCGCAGACGCGGCCTTCCGCAGCCCTTCAACCCGTCGATCGCGATCCATCCCCCGGCTGCCCGCTCCAGCGCGTCGCCGGCGAACGCCGGCGCGCAGCGCGGGGCACGGGGCGCCTTCCAATTCCCGGCCGCCCACCTACTCTCCGGCCATGACGTCCGCCGGCGCCGCCCACCCGAATCCCAACACCTCGCCTCCGGCGCCCCCAACACCCCCGAAGCCCCCCGCCCTCGCCGACGACGCCTTCCTCACGGACGTGGAGGCCGTCCGCGCGCGCCGTGACCACCCCGCTCCCCGGCTCGATGTGTGGTGGCTCGGACAGAGCGGTTTCCTCGTCCATTACGCCGGCGCCTCCCTGCTCCTGGATCCGTACCTCTCGGATTCCCTGACCCGCAAATACGCCACCACTGACAAGCCCCACGTCCGCATGACCGGCAGGGTCGTGGACCCGGCCCGCCTGGGTTTCGTCGAGGTGGTCACCTCGTCTCACAACCACACCGATCATCTCGACCCCGAAACCCTCCGCCCCCTGGCCCAGGCCAATCCCGCCCTTCGCATCGCCTGCCCCGAGGCCAACCGCGTCACCGTGCGCGAACGCTCCGGCCTGCCCGACGATCGCATCCTCGGCTTCGACGTGCCCGCGGTCCCCGGTGCCGCCGCCCTGCCCTCCGCGGTCGCCTTGGAGGGAACTCCCTTTGCGCTGACGCCCGTCCCGGCGGCCCACGAAACCCTCGAACGTGACACCCGCGGGCGCCTCATCTACCTCGGGTTCGTCCTCCACGCCGGCCCGTTTCGCATCTACCACTCCGGCGACACCCTGCTTTTCGAGGGGATGGAGGCCCTGCTCCGGCCACTGCACGTGGACCTCGCGCTGCTCCCCATCAACGGCCGCGCCCCGGAACGGCGGGTCGCCGGCAACCTCCGTGGCCGCGAAGCCGCCCGGCTGGCCCATGACATCGGCGCGCGCCTGGTGGTCCCCTGCCATTACGAGATGTTCGAGTTCAACACCGCCACCCCGGACGAATTCGTCGCCGCCTGCGAGGCCCTCGGCCAGAACCACCGCGTGCTCGGCCAGGGCGAACGCCTCACCCTCACCCTCACGCCCGCGCCACGGCTGTGACCCGCCGCCGCCCAGGCCAACGCCGTCGCATGCTCGACTGGATCCTCCTCCTGGCGGTCCTTCCCGCCGCCGCCTTCGCGTTCCTCCGCTGGTTCGAACAACGGAACGTCTACCATCCCACCTCCACCTGGGACGCCACCGGCGACGCCCTCGGCCGACCGTGGGAGGCGGTGCGGTTCCCGGCCCGGGACGGCGCCGACCTCAGCGGCTGGTTCTTTCCCGCCGACCCCGCCTCCCCTCGCCGCCACCTCGCCGCGCTCGTCCACCACGGCAACGGCGGCAACATCAGCCACCGCCTGCCCACCTGCGAACTGCTGCTCGGCCTCGGGGTGAACGTGCTGGTCTACGACTATCGCGGCTACGGCCTCAGCCCCGGGCGCCCCTCCGAAACCGGGACCTACCTCGACGCCGAGGGCGCCGCGGACTGGCTCAATCGACGGGGTTTCACCGACGACCGCATCATCGCCCTCGGCGAAAGCCTCGGCGGCGGGGTGGCGTCCGAACTGGCGGTCCGCCGTCCCTCCCTGCGGGGACTCATCCTCCAGAGCACGTTCACCAGCCTGCTCGACCTCGGCGCCGAATTGTTCCCCTTCCTGCCGGTTCGCACCGTCGCCCGGTATCATTACGACACCCGATCGAAACTCCCGCGTGTCCGGCATCCGGTCCTCATCCTACACAGCCGCGAGGACACCCTCATCCCCTTCCATCACGCCGAGCGCAATCTCGCCGCCGCCAACCCGCCCAAGGCCCTGCGCGAAATCGAGGGTGACCACAACGACCAGCCGACCGTCGCCCCCGAGCGTTTCTCCGGGGCGATCGGGGAATTCCTCGACTCCCTCGAACCCACCCCCGCACCCCTCTCTCCCTGACCACCAAGCCCCTCGTACTCGATCACCGCACCGCGACGTGTGGATCAACTCCCCGGCAAGGATCCGGACCCGAACTCTCCGTGCCTCCGCGTCTCCGTGAGATCCACCGGACCCTCACCAAGCCATGGGACGATGAAGATCGGGCCTTCGAGTACGAGTACGAGTACGCGTACGACGAAGAAACCCACGATCCTTTCGGCGCGGGATTCCGGGCTTCCATCAGGATGCTGCCTCTCACGGAGGCACGAAGGCACAGGGGGGAAGCGCCCAAGTTCCGGCGGGCAGGATCACCCGATTCACTTCCCCGGCTCGGGCGGCGGTTCACCCCCGCACCCCTCTCTCCCTGACCA
>VFQN01004611.1_pt1 | contig 18039 bp, 30 predicted proteins | sample 3512371 | NCBI WGS metagenome assembly VFQN01 (sample SAMN10412370, study PRJNA504923) | tailings metagenome | isolation source: Replicate 2 from Balatoc abandoned mine | place: Philippines: Itogon, Benguet | collected 2017-08-28 | reverse complement strand
ACCCGCTAAAAATAGGTCTCCGATACCCCCATAACCCTTCTCCTGAAAAAAAAAAAAAAAAAAAAACCGTACCGTACACCTTTGCCGCTTGGTTCGTCTTGGGGGCGCCGGTGCAACCCATAGCCTTCGTTGACAGGCACGTTGACGTTGCCTCATACCGGTAACCCGCTCAACAACTTCTCAGTGTCACGTCTAGCCGACCCTTACCGGTAAACACTACAACCCAGGCGTGGTACCCCCGTTGTAGGCAACCACCATACTTGTTTCCCCCACCAGCGGACCCCACCCCACCACCTGACCCCACCTGCCAACAAAACCACGCGCCCCACAAGCGTGAACCACAACCTGTACCAGCCCTGACACCCTACACAATTCTAGAGAGCCGGATCCAGTCAGTATATCGGCCACCCAGCAACCGTGGCATTGTGACCAGGATGCACCAGGGGAGCATGGGATGCACTGAGGCGTCAGGTTCCGTGCCCAACCGCCGCGCGACACGATGAAAGTAGCCCCCGCTGTGCGCTGACTATGTAATGCCTTGCAAGCGTTTAAGATCCACAGCAACTAGTATCCTTGCCGAGTAGCAGCTACACAAGCGCTCTCCCGCTGCCGGCCCTCGCTAGGGCTTCTTGGCGCCCTTTGAAGGGCAAATTGGCCTCGACAAACCTACGCTCACAATTGTTACGACCTCAGTCATGTAATATGCTGTATCTAGAAAGGTCCCTTTAGTGATACCGGCCGAGGCAACGCCCCGGGAGCACAGCATGGATGTCGCGGCCGTGTCACTCCCTGTCTTGGACGAGCTTGTTGCCGACTACGCAACTGCTGTGGCAATAGAGCAGTCTGGTCAGCATGAGAGGTGCAGGGTCATGCGGGCAGCATTCGCGGCTGGAGACGTGGATGCGGGACTCGCCCTCCTTCGGGAGGTCTGCCCTGCAGCCATAGAAGTAAGCGAAGCAATATACATCTGGCACACACGATGAATTCCAGGATGTCCAGTCCTGTGTACACGTCACGAGCATAACCAACTCCGCGATGGATGCACAGGATGTGCGACTTCTGTTCCGCGCAAGGAAGCAGAAGTTTGTGGAGCTGCTGAGGCGTGGCGGGGACCCTGAGTCTGCGCTGGGTGAGCATCCGGGCTGTCGGACGTGGCCGGGGTTTGCACCCCACCCGCTGTCAACTCGCACCGTGTCCCTCCGCACGTGGGCACAAGCATGATTGCAAAGCACAGCGCCTGCGAGTGGTACCCTGAACGCTTCCCCATCCTGCCTTACGCAAATGCATTACCGCACTGATGAAAGACTGCAAGCGTCATCCCACTGTGTCCATGTGATTTGCTGCAGCCTGCGCCCGCTCGGAGCTAGCCCCGCTGGCGCTCGACGCCTACCCCGAAGCGTACGGCGAATTCAAACGGCTCCTACTGCTGCTTCTAGAGCAGCAGCACATCCAGCCGCAGCAGCAGCAGCAACAAGGGACCAAGCCCACGCCGCCGCAGCAGCAGCAGGGTGGCGAGGGTGGGCGGCAGCGGAGCCAGGAGATCGTGCCGCAGCAGGAGGCGGAGGCGGAGGGAGAGGGCAGCGGCATGGATGTTGACGTTCAGGGTCAGCAGCAATTCCAACAACAACAGGGCCAGCAGCAGCAGCAGCAGCAGCAGCAGCAGGGGCAGCAGCAGCGGGGTGGTGGGGGTGGCGGCAGCGGCGGCGCCCCCAGCGGCGGCGGCGTGGGGAGCAGCAGGGCGGCAGGGGATGCTGCACAGGCGAGCTCGGCGGAGTTTGCGGACCTGGCCTACTTCACCGTGCGCAGCATGCTGGGTAAGCGGGTGGACACTAGACAGGGTCCTGGGCTGGTGGCCGTCGTTGGAGCGGGCAGGGCGGCCGTGGGACGGCTAGGGGCGTTCCCTGCATTTCCTGGCCTGCTTCACCGTGCGCGCCATGCTGGGCAAGTGGGTGGGATATGGGAGACCGCTTGTAATGAGGGGGCAAGGGGTTCAGCCATAGCTTACGGAGGGCTTCACTTGACAGGGCTCGTGCATGCTGTCAAGGTAGGTGAGCGGAATTGGGCAGGGACCAGGGCAAGCTCTAGGGCAGGAGCTAGGGCTAATGCAGGGGCTAGGTCAGGGGTTTGCGGACCCGGCCTACTTCACAGTGCGCCCCATGCTGGGTGGGTACCTCGCGTTTGGCGAAAGGCGTGGTAATAATGTTAAATGTTACGATAACGCGTGACCAACATGCGGGATGGGTGGCCGCAGTGGGGGTTGCAGGGAACGTACCCCGGAACGGGTCCAGCAAGGGGGCAGGGCAGCCGTGGGGTGGGGGGTTTGGGGTTGCAGGGCAGCCGTGGGGTTGGGAATCGGGGAGTTTGCGGACCTGCCGTAGTTCACCGTTGGCAGCATGCTGGGTAAGTGGGTGGCATGTGGGAGAGCGCTTGGGCGCATGGGTGCATGGGCCGCTTCCTGAGAGGCCGTCATGCCTCAAGAGCGGCTAGGGTGGTCGGGGCTGGATGGGCGGGTTGGGGTTGGGGTTGCAGGTGGTGTTGGTTTTGGGGTGTTCCCATCCCATCACGTACCCATTTCCCTCCGCCCCCAACCCCAGGCGTGCAGCACCCCCGGCTGGGTCTGCTGCTCCGCTACCTGCTCCGCCTGCAGTCACCAAGTTCCACCGTTGCTCCTTTGAACCCCCACACTCCCGTTTTCCCCACCCCCGCCCCCAGGCCTGCAGCACCCCCGCCTCGGCCTGCTGCTGCGCTACCTGCTCCGCCTGCACGCCCTCCACCCCGCCCCCCACCCCGCCCTGCTGTCGGGCCACCCCGCGGGGCGGCTGGCGGCCGAGCTTGCGCCCCGCCTCATGGCGCACGGGGGCGTGGGCCCGGGGGCACGAGACCCGCCGCCACTGCCGCCCGTCACAGCCGGGGGAGGAGGGCCGCCTTCGTACCCCGAAGCGGACGTGCAGGTACGGCGTACGACTGGTACGGACTCGGATAAATCAGTTGGGGCGGTTGAAGCGGTTGGAGGGCAATGGTAGGCTGCCGCCGCATGCCGCCACGAATGCGGTTGAGGCGGTTGGATCGAGGGTTGCGGCGTGCAGGGCCGCGCGCGTACGATGTGCAGATGGGGCTGGTGTAACACAAGGCTGGCCTGTAGTGATGCCTATCGTAAATCATATGTTTCAACTGCTGCTGTGCTCGGGCCCCCCAGGCGGTCATCCAGGCGGCTGGCACCCCCCGAGCAGCAGCACTGGAGGCGCTGCGGCACGCAGGTGAGCTGGTGGTGGGGGCGTAAGTTGACATTTTTCTTTGTTCATTGGTTTGGTTGGTTACAATTTTGGTTTGCATCCAAGCGCAAGCGGAGGTTGCGCTGTCCCATAGCCCAGTATTGAAGCTGGACATCGTATGGCATGCACCCCAACTCCTCTTGACTAGCACAACAAGATTGCCACCAAAGCCCTTGCCTTCCCACCTTATATTAATCCTATTGCCTCAGTTACAGGATTGCGTTGCGTTCTGGGACTCCTCTCTTATCTTTTGCCTCCTGTACACGTGTGGACACGTACGGCAGGTGGCGACGCGCTGTCCGCCTTCCAGGCGGAGGCTGTGAGTGATGGGACACACTCAGTGTTGACGCCGGACATCGTATGGCATGTCTCACCACCTCTTGACAAGCACTGATTGGCACCAAAGCCCTTGCCTTCTCACGTGCTACTCATCCTACTGCCTCACTTGCACGATTTCCGTTGCCGCCCGTTGCCGTCTGAGACCCCTCTCTGACCTTGTGCCTCCCAAACCCAGGCGGCGACGCGCTGTCCGCCTTCCAGGCGGAGGTTGCGCTGTCCCATAGCAGTAATATAAGTGTTGGAGTTGGACAACATACGGCATGCATCACCTCCTCTTGACAAGCACAGATTGGCAACAAAGCCTTCCCTTCCCACGTTCTATTACCGGTAGTCCTATTGCCTCAATTGCGCGACCCCTCTCTGATCTCCTGCCTCCCAATCACAGGCGGCGACGCGCTGTCCGCCTTCCAGGCGGAGGTTGGCCGCCTGCGGTTGGACGAGCAGCTGGTGGCCGAGCTGGCACTGGAGTACGGCAGCTTCCGCGGCCTGCTGACCGCCGCACAGGTGGGGTACCCTACTTCCGAGAGCGCAGGATGGCACAGGGCAAGGCTGTTGGGCGGCGAGCGCCGCCTCCCATTGGCAGCTTCCTGCAGCTTCCTGCTGACCGCCGTGCAGGTACCGTACGGAAGCTGTCGGAACCTTTAGACACTTTTACCGCCACCCTACAGACGGCGGCGCTCGAGGCTCGTCAATGCGGGCAGCAGGGCGCAAAGACCGAGGATGGAGGAAACCAGGGGGAGGCTTCGGTCTCGGCCAGAGGCGGGGCGGCGGCGGCAGCGGCCGGGGCTAACCCGGTGCGTGGGGCAGTTGCACAACTGCGACACACAGGGGCGGGCTGGGTGTGTAGGTGTGCAACATGCGCGGGGGAGAGCTTCAGGGCGCCTTGATCAGCGGTTACGGCCCTCGTACAGATCGGTGCACGGCTGTTGCATGCTACGCGGCCCTGCCTACCTGTTGCTAATCGCTTCACATCTCAAAACTGTGTTGCACCGCAACTGCGTTTCTTCTCCGGCTGTCCCCAGATCTCGCCGCCCCGGCCGTAGCACACGCCCGAGCAGCGACTCTGCCAGCCCAACCCACCACGCTTCCACGCTTTTCGCTTTCACACTGTCAGTTGACTGGCAAGACCGAGTTCCGTTCAAGGCGCCTCGGCTTGTGTTTTTCGTCTGGTGTAAACTGTCAGTTTACCTCTTACACATCTGTTTAAACCCACACCTGCTGCTCCCCAGGCAACGCCGACCCGGCTGCGGCCCACGCCGGTGCAGCAGCTGCAAATCTTCCGGGCCGACTCCGCCAGCCCACCTGCCAAGCTGCCGCGCTGGGCCTCACCCGGTCAGGCAGGGGCAGGGGCGCAGGGGATACAGGGGACACATGGGACACAGGGGCATTCGGAGGCGCAGCGGCAGGAGCAAGAGGACGGGGCAGCTGGATGGAATGGAGGCGCTGCGAGTGGGAGCGGGGGTGGGGCTGGGAGTGGGGCTGGGGCAGGGGTGGCGGCGGGGGCGGAGGCGGGTGGCGTGCTGCTGCCGCCCGGCGGGGTGGGGGCGGGGGGTACGGCGCCCGGGGGGCAGCAAGGGAAGGAGCAGGGGCAGGGGCAGGGGCAGGGGCAGGGGCAGGGGCAGGGGCAGGGGCAGGGGCAGCAGATGAGCGGTCAAGAGGTGCTGGTGGCGCTGCTCAAGCTGGCACAGGTGGGTGTGGGCTGGGGACTGGGAATGGGGCTGTGGGTTAAGGTTGGGCAGGGGGTGGGTTAAGGTTGGGCAAGGTGTGGGTTAGGGTGGTGCTGGTTAGGGCAGGAGGTGCTGGTAGCGCTGCTTAAGCTGGCACAGCTTGGTGTGGGTGTGGGTTGGGGACGGGGGCGTGGGTTAAGGGTTGATCAAGGTGTGGAATAGCTGTGGGTCAGGTGTTGGTTAGGGTGGTGGTAGGTAGGGCTGGAGGTGTGGGTGGCGCTGCTTAAGTTGGCGCAGGTGGGTGTGGGTTGTGGGTGGGGATGGGGCCGTGGGTTAAGGGTGGGCAATGTGTGGAATAGCTGTGGGTCAGGTGTTGGTTAGGGTGGTGGTAGGTAGGGCTGGAGGTGTGGGTGGCGCTGCTTAAGTTGGCGCAGGTGGGTGTGGGTTGTGGGTGGGGATGGGGCCGTGGGTTAAGGGTGGGCAATGTGTGGAATAGCTGTGGGTCAGGTGTTGGTTAGGGTGGTGGTAGGTAGGGCTGGAGGTGTGGGTGGCACTGCTTAAGTTGGCACAGGTGGGCTGGGGATTGGGGGTTGGGGATGGGGGTGTGGGTTGAGGACGGTCAGGGTGTGGATAAGCCAGGAGTGGTTAGGCTTGAAGCGGTTCGGGAGTGTTGCTAAGTGTTGGTTAAGAGGTGCTGGTGGCGCTGCTACGGATTCGGCACAGGCCGGCGTTACAGGGGGTTGAGGACGGCGGTATCCGGTATGGCTTGGGGTTGGGCAAGGTGTAGGTAATTAGGGCGATGTAGGTAGGTAACAGCAGGTAGCAACAACGGCTGCCCTTGTGCATGAGACATGCTGCTGCATCTGGTGTGCAGGAGGGCGATGCGGACGGCATATTGGCTCTGGTCCACACGGCCGACCCCGGCCTGTGGGCCGCCCACCCCCAGCTGCTGTTCGACCTGCACTGCTGCCGCTACGGCAAGCTGCTGGCGGGCGGGGACGTGGCGGGCGGCCTGGAGCTGGCTAGAAGGTGGGCTGGTCGGTTGGTGTACGGCACACCGCACTGTGTCTGTGGGTTCGGGGTGTGGGGGAGAGCGGCGCGGGGCATTGGGCTGGGATGATGATGCGGGTGCTTTGCTTGGGGTCGGCTCACTGCATGTGGTGGGGCTGTGTTGGCATGCATGCGAATCGGTGCGTCACAGCGTTGCGATACAGTTCCTGTCGGGCGGGAGCTGAACCCCCTGGCCCCGAGCTACGGCAACATGCATTGTACATGCACTGTATGCAAATTGTGACAACGATACCCACCTGCCCTCCGCCCTCGCCCCCCACAGGGAGCTTACCCCCCTGGCCAGCGCGCACCCCTCCCTGATGCCCTCCCTCAAAGCAGCCATGGCCGCGCTCCTCCCCACCGCACCTCCACCTCCCCGACCTCCCCCGCCACCTGCTGCTCCCGTCCCTACCTCCACCGGCGCCGCTAACCCACACCCCCAGCAGCAGCAGCAGCAGCAGCAGCAGCTGCAGCCCCCCGGCCTCTCTTCTTCCGCTACCTCTCCCTCCTCCCCGTTCCCCTCCCTGCTGCCCTCGCTGCCCGCTGTGGCGGGGGCCATCCAGGCGGCCCTGCAGCCACGCCTAGGGCTGCAGGGGCCGCGCCTGATACGGCTGCTGCAGGTGGGTTAACGGGGTGGGCGGACGATGTGTATTATACCCTAAGGGCCATGAATGGGCTGCAGGGGCTGCAGCTGGTACGGCTGCTGGGCGGGGCGTGCGCGGATGGGCGCGAGTTAAGGTCAAAGCTTACCCCTCCCCCCTTGCTCCCTGCCGGCGTCCCGCCGGGGCGAGCGCTCAGGCCTCGACATGCGAGCGTAAAGGTGCAGGTTTTTCCATGTGGCTATTCTAAAACAGCACTGTAGTATACGTCTCAGATTGCGGCCCTCCCCCAGACGTTGCTGGCGTCCCACCGTGCGTGGGTCTGCGCAGGCCACGCACGGCCAGGACCATTTCTACGACAGTGCCTTTCAACATAATAATACTGAAGGGGTTACATACTATCAAACCTCCCCCTCTCCCCAGGCGCTGCTGGCGTCTCACCGTTCGTGGGTTAGCAAGGAGAAGCTCAACGACCCCTTCGCCGGCCCGCTGTGATACACGACATTACATAATTTATCATTTTGAAAATTCACAAGGGTGGTATTAGTAATACTTTTCATTGCGGCCCTCCCCCAGGCGCTGCTGGCGTCCCACCGGTCGTGGGTTAGCAAGGAGAAGTTCAGCGACCCCTTTGCCGGCCCGCTGCGCATCTCCGCCCTGAGGGAGAAGGCGCCACCCGCTGCCTCGAGTGCGGCGGCGGCGACGGCGGCGGCGGTGGAGGGCGCACCGGAGGCGCGGCTGCCAGGTGCGGTGCAGCGCGGAGTTAGGTGTTGTGGCTTTTGCGTGTTTCATGTCCTGTCGTGGCAGCAGGGCACACGAGGAGGCATGACGGTAGTTTTGCACGAGTTATCTGCCACGGGTAGGAGTGTTTCATGTTTGCCGTGTGAGGCAGCCTTGCTCCCGGCCGGCGGGCCCTTGAGGCGTTTGTGCCCCGCTGGCCCGTCATCCCCGTCCCGTCCCACAGCCCACCTGTACGTCGGCATCCACCCACACTTGGACAACCGACTAACCAACCCCCATCCGACCGCAGGCCCCTTTACCTCCCGCCTACGCTCGCCCCCTGGCCCCATGTCATGTTGTAACCCACCCGCACTAGTCACCCACCGACCCACAAAATAACCTACCTATCTCGCCCTCCCGCCCGCAGGCCCCTTCGCCTCCCGCCTACGCGGTCCCCTGGCCCCCTGTCGTTCGCAACCCACCCGCAATACTCACCCACCGACCCACATGCTACCAACCCTTCAACCCCCCGCCGCCCCTTGGGTCGTCTCATTGCCTACCGTCGAACACTGCCTACCGTACGACCTACCACTCTCTACTATTTCGCGGTACTAATGCGTCGTACCCCTCGATCCCCTCGCTTTGCACCCCTCGCTCCCGCCGGCAGGCCCCTGGCCCCATGTCGTTCTGCAACCCATCCGCAGCACTTACCCACCCACCCACACACTCACCTCCCGCCCGCAGGCCCCTTCGCCCCCCGCCTGCGCGTCCCCCCGCAGCCCCGCAACCGCGGCTGGTTTGGCGCTGCTGCTGCACCCAACGCTAACCCACAAGGCCTGGGCCCTGGGGCTGGGGCAGGCGGCGGCGGCGGTGGTGTGTTAGAGGACGTGGAAGGCATGGCTTCGGACGAGTTTGACGACAATGAGGAGGAGGAGGAGGCGCAGGCCAGGCTGGCGGCGATTCTGGGGGCCCGGGCGGACCGAATGGCGGCGGCTCAGGGGGTAGGGGGAGGAGGGGTGGCGGGGGCGGGGGTGGCGGGGATGGAGGAGGGAGAGGGGGAGGAGGGGCTTGGGGTGGAGGTGGATGAGGAGGGTATTTTGCAGCTGATGGAGATTCTGGAGCTGCCGCGGAGTGCTGCGATTGAGCTGCTGCAGAGCCACGAGGGGGATGTGCAGGCCGCGGTGCTGTCGGTCATGTCGTGAGGGTGCGTTGTAGCAGGTGGCTTTGTACGTGTGGGGTATCCTGCAGTATCGCACTTGTCGGATACTGCAGAGTGGGTATGATGCTGCAGAGCCACGAGGGGGACGTGCAGGCCGCGGTGCTGTCCGTTATGCAGTGAGGGCCCAGAGGGTCAATGGTCGCTTTACCGCCGACTACCGTATACTGTTTGTTGCAGTATCGTGGTGTTTCCTGGCAGCACCACGAGGGTGACGTGCAGGCAGCGGTGCTGTCCGTCATGCAGTGAAGGCCAAGTGGATGGATTACGGTGTGCCACCTTCCATGGCAGCGTTGCGCTGTTTTCTGGCAGCGCCACGTGTGGGACGTGCAGGCAGCGGTGTTGTCCGTCGTGCAGTACACGTGTTCTGCATCAGGTTGGGTGCTTTTTCTTTATAGGGTGTCCTGTGGTTTCGCACCTGTCCGTTACTGTACGTAAGTACGGCTACTGTATCATGCAGCAGAGCCGCGAGGGGACGTGCGGTGCTGTCCGTCGTGCAGTGACAGTGTACTGCAAAAGGCTGGGTATGTGAAGGATATCCTGCAGTATCTCGCATCTGTCCGATACTGCAGTGCGACCATGATGCTCTTAGAGGCACGAGGGGGACGTGCAGGCCGCCGTGCCGTGCGTCATGCCGTGGGAACGCAACACACAGACCTGGCAGGGGGCACATTCACTCTGTAACTTGTAAGGCACCTGACCTCGCCTGATCTGGTGGAGCTTCATTGTTGCTGGGCGCTACAGTTCTGCGCTGTTCGGGAACAACGTTGTTCAGTAACTGTGTCGACTGAAGTAAGCTGCTGCAAAGCAGCGCAAGGTGGAACGGCAGGCGGCTGGGCTGTGCAGCGATGCAGATGCGGGGACGCAATAGCATACCGGTATTTCCAAGCAGGTACCGTAGATGGCAAGTGGCCGGGTTGTGTGCGTGTTGCTCAACTGATGTGCGGTGGTGCACAAGCGCAGGAGTTCCTGGACGGAATGTGCTGCCGTATGTGCACACACAGAAATGCAGAGACGGCAAGTTGCATGATACAGGTCATTATTTGCCTCATGCGGGAGTATCCCATAGGGCAGGGTCTGCCGATGATCGTCGACTACCTGCCATCGGTATCCTGCCTACGACAGCCTGCCATGCGCAATCACGCCGCCGGAAAGGCACCGTTGGCCGCACGCAGTAAGTAGGCACCAGCAGTCATGCAAGCCGAGCGGCAGGTGCACAGGAGCATAGCAGGATCAAAGACACCCCACCTGCACCCACCGCACGTTTAAGCCAGCCGTCCGGCTCAAGCCATCCGGCAGGACACCGATACACAAGCACCCACCACACGGTCGACAAGCCGTACGGCAGGATACCACACGGCACAAGGGCGTTGCGACCTCCCCCCTCCCGGCCGCCTGTACTGCACCCCTCGTACCTCCGACGCGTGCGGCAACCTCCAGTCAGTAACCCACAACCGCCACACACTGTGTTGCTGCCCCAACCAGCCCTGCGGCATCCTTCCCCAACAACAAACCCCTGCTGCAATGACCCTCACCGACTCGTGCAGAGCTCCCCAAGCCGGACATCACCCCGCAACGTACGGCACGCCCATGCGCCATGCCCACGCCACCCCCAAACGCCAAACCTCCAAACGCGAAACCGGTAAACGCCAGAAGTTCAAACGCCATACACTCAAACGTCAAGCTCCCAAACGCCATGCGTGACGCGTCCCATGCTCAGACGTGCCGCCAGGACCAGGGGAGCTCCCCTGGCCAGGACCATCCCTCTCCAGGTCAACCCCCTCTCTGCTTGGTTGATTGGTAGAAGCCTGACACGAACCACTAACTAGAGTGCCTTCCCTCAGCCGACCTCCTGCCGTACCTCGCTGGGTTCTGTTACCAATCACAGCCGTTCGGCATGCAACAGAGCCACATCCCACGTGTCACGCGAAGCAGATCGGAGACGGCACCTTGCACGTTACACGTTTTCTCAAAGCGCCATGCAAAAGGGCTCCGTCCGCTGCTGTTCTTGAACCAACGGCATCCCCAAAACAACCTGGCACACGCGCCAACACATTACTGCATCGAACACTCCGTTGGCCGCACGCAGGTAACCAGATGCCGTCATCTCAGCCACAGCAGCCGGCCGTGGGGCAGGCAGGTGCACGGGAGCGCAGGCGGAGTGCAGGACTCGGCAAGGCACCCCAGCCACCTGCAGACCGATCTCCCTGCGGCATCCTCCACCAACCCCTGGTGCAGCAACCCTCACCTACGGATACAAAGCTACAAAAGCCAAACATCTCACCGCAAAGCACGGCACGTCCATGCGCCATGCCCACGCCACCCCCAAACGCCACACCTCCAAACGGTATGCGTCCCAACCTGAGACGCGCCCACGCACGTGCATGCCACCCCCACACCATCCCTTCAAACGCCATGCGCGCCGCCAGGGCCGTCCATCAAACACCACACGTGCAAGCCGACCTGGTGTCGCTTTGACCCGCGTGGGCGTCCAGTCGCACCACGCACGACAGCGTTTAAACAATGACTACTAGTGCACAGCGGTTGAAAAGCACACATCTACGCGCAAGCCAAATGCAGGCATGCGGTACGTAGCAGTTGGGGAGCATGTGTCGGTTGGCATGCCACGCCATGCTATCGCGGTACACAACTGTATGGATGGCCGTGGCACGCAAGGCCCACGGCAGCTCCCCTGACCCACAGTGCGTTAGTACACGAACAAGAGAATGTCGCTTCTCCTTTCTTGGCAAGCAAACCGCACCACACTCGCGCGTGCACGCACCGCTCTGGTCTGGCGTGCCCCGGGGGGCACTGCGCCACAGATGGCAAAGCACACAGCATTCAGCAGCAGCAGCCCGCAGGTCCAGGCCCGTCCAGCCGCCTACTACCCAACACCATCGCCTCGCATCGTCTACTGCTTTCCCGGATACGTTCGTGAAAGATACTTTGCCATGCGTCGGCCTGTAAGGGATTCTATGTATCCCACTCCCGCATCGCACCATCAACACACAAACACAAAGAATGCAATGAACGCAAAACGCCTCCCCTGGCCCAGCCCACAATGCAAAATGAAAGAATGCCAGGCCCACTACATGCCACTCCTGCTACTGGCTACAGCAAAATGGTGTTCGTAGATAGCCCGAGCCCATGACATGCCTTTCTCCTGACGTCAGCACGTGGATTGCCTTCTCTGGGCATGCCCACTGAATGTAGCGCGGACATGCCATCCCGTCACCCGTACTCCCTATCGTACAATCCATCCACACAGCGCCCCGGACCCCACAGCCGCCAGCCGTTCGCCCGGCCTGCTGCCACCCTACTGTGCTGACCAGGCTCGGAACCTGCTCAGCACCTGGGCATCCTCGCCCGCTCCGTGTAGTACGGCATTATGCCGTACGGTACCGCCGCCTTTCCATACCGTAATCAGCCCATGACAGCCCCCGACAGCACACTGCCCAGCTGCATGCAACAGTGACAGCGGGATGTCCTGCCAGTTGGTGATGCTGCCGCCTTTGCTGCCGCCGTTGCTGCCGCCCTTGCTGCTGCTGCTGCTGCAGTCCCCAGCGCTACTTCCTCAGCACTTTTGGTCCTCATCACGAGCTGCAGGCAGCAGTCCGAGGCACCGTTCCAGCAGCTGGACGAGCACATGGGCAGGGACGAACACCCCGAGGCACTCCTTGTGCCCCATGTTGGCCATGAGGTGCTGCACGTCCCGGTCGAGAGCCGCCTCTGGCGACAGGCTGGGCCTCCGCTTCCTAGTGCGCGGCACCGGCTCCTTGGACCACGTGTCCGTCTCCGTCACCGGCTCACCGCCGGCCGCTGCTGGCGCGCAGCTGCCGCTGCCACCTGCACCACCTTGGTCCGAGGAGTCCCGCGAGCTGCTCCCCTCTTTGTGCCATATGGTGCCCACGTGCAGGCCCGCCAGGTACCGGTAGGCCGCGCCGTAGGCCACAGCGCCGCCACTGCAGTTGGGAAACGTCCCTGCGTGTAGGTGTGCAAGCGCAAGGGGCGGGACTGTCTGAGGGTCAGTACTTGAACTTGGCTGGTCGTAACTGTACTGGTAATGGTATCCAAGACTTCGTGCCGGCCTCCAACATCATCCCACTACTACAACCAAGTGCCGTGCGCAAGCCGTCAAGCAAGCCGTCAAGCAGCAGGTGACAAGGGCCGGTGCCGCGACCTGCCTTTGTACGTCCCGAGCGCCTCATCCGCCGCCTCCGAGAGCCAGGCGACTTTGCCCTCGGCGGTGATGGGGAGGCCTAGCTCCGTGAAGCGCTCCACGTCTGTGTCCGCTGCTAACGGAAAGCCGATCAGCGTGACCGACACACCTGGCATCAGCCCCGTGCTGCCGGTCACCCTGTGGCAGACGGGCAGGCAGCAGGCCAATAGACCAAGGGGGCGTGTGAGCAAGTGCAGCACGCTCACACTGATGAACATTGATACATATGAGTCCTGGTTGACGCTGGAACCGCACGCGATGGGTGGGGTGCGGAGGAAGTCCCACACGGCAGTGCTGCCACGTCGGTATTCGCTTGCACCACCGTTGACCCAGCAGAGACTCACTTGAAGGGGATAGCATCCCGCAGCTCGTCAGGCAGCTCTGTGCTGTCATCCGGCAGCAGCAGCACCGTGGCGTCGTACTTTGGGAAGCTGGCGAGATGCCTGCAAACGTGTCCATGACAATGGCAACGTCACATGCATGACTGACACGAACACAGAAAAAGAAGGAAAATGGAAAGGCTGCCTATCGGGCTGCTGAGTGTCCAGTCGACGGGACCCGGATGCTGTGTTTGGCGGTCGTGCAAAGCAAGTTACGAACCTGTAAGCACTTGCCTGAGCTTGCAACCGTAGGCTGTGAAGCTGCTCACGTCGATGCGCCCGCCGGGCTTGACGTTCATGACGTGGCGCGAGGTCAGCAGGAACTTCTTGCCCTTGAAGATGACCAGGCACGCGGTGCCGATAGTCTTGCCGGAGTCCACCAGGCGCACCACATTCGCGTGGGTCACCTCGAAGAGGAGTTGTTCTGCTTCGGCGGCTGCAAATTAGAGCGGCACGCAGCAGAGGAAGAGAACGTCAGTTGGCCTGAATGGCAGGGGCCACGGGAACTGGAACCAGGGACAGCAGGCTGTCATGACACCGGGGGTTGCGGCACACGCAGAAATAAGATGTCGATACAGAACACCCTGCACACACATGCGAGCTAGGTAAGACCCACTCTGCTGCTGCTGGTCGCTCCGCTGGCGCTCCACGTCCTGCCCGCTGGAGTGTACACCTGGAGGTGGCAGGTGGCAGGCGGGGGCGCAGCCATCGTCAAGAACGAGATACGTATTTAGTGGCATGGTGCTAGCTCGTCAATCGAGCTCTGGTGCACATAACGTAGATAGAGAGTGGCACATGGAGCATAACACCAGGACCTGGAGTCAATGCACTGAGCACTCCCAAACTGTCTCACGGCCACTGCCAGCGCCAGTGCCGCCGCCACCAGCTCCAGCGTCGCGCGCTGCGGCAGGTGAGCACGTCCGGCCATGCATGCACAAGCGTTGTCAGGTCAGGAAATTGATGGTCACCGTAACTCCAACAAGTGAGCTAGGTACGTCGCCAATCATGCAAGACTCGTGAGAACACAATATCACGTATATCCTGGAGGTGGGCCTTAGTGGGCATCCACGCAGCCGGCCGCAGTAGGGTTTGGGTGGAGTTGAACGAAACCGGCGGGGCACGAAGGCAGCAACAAGGCGGCATTCCCTACCTTTGGTCCGTACAAATTTTACAGTTGCTGCGTAGTCAGAGGGGTCTACCGGCATGTACTTGCGTTTGTTCTCCGGCATGGAGGACAGGAAGGCCCCCAGCTCGCCGAGCTCGTCCCCGCGCACGCCGCAATAGGCAGCAGCAGCTTTAAACGCAGCAGCAGCTTCATCGTCGCTGACCATGGTATCAGTTGCGTCAACTCCAAAACGTTTCCGCCAGGTGATTAGTCCTCGCTTAGTCGCTTAGTCGCTGCCGGTGCTCGTCTCCTGCCCGGCCGTCGCTGGTATGGAAATGCGGCTATGGATATTACCTAAGCTATGTCGTTGGCATGTAGGAGTGCACAAGCTGCAAGCTCCCGGCCGTGCATTGGCCGTACAGCTGCGCGTGGCCTCTCAGGGGAGCTCCCTTTGGCCTCTGGGGTAACAGTAGACCTACGTGTGTCTCCGTTGTGTTTAGACGGTGGCCCTTGTTTTCTGTGGCAAGGCTTACAGCAGGTAGCGAAGGTAACAGAGGGACCAGGGTGAAAGCACGCACAGTCCATGCCCACCCCCCGCCCTCACAGGCAGCCTCAGGAGGGAAGACACGCAGCAAGCGTCCCGGAGCGGGCCAGCACCTGACAATACACGCTGTTGCCATGCGGGGGTCCATTATGGGTTCACAGTATGCCAACGGGCCACATAGATCCACCCTACTCGCCCCACACGAACCGTGCGGGGAATGCGACCCCTGCCCTTAGACAGGGGCAACGCAAGATGGTCAGGAGCACCGCAACTTGACCAACACCACGCCGACACCAGTAACCATCCGCGCATGCGTATCATTCTAAAGCTGTCCAGCACATGTCACTGCAGCCTGCACTGCTTCTCATCACCATGCCGTGCCGCCCTAAGCTGCACTCGGGTACCCAGGTACGGTCCTCCTCTGCGTTTGCAACATGTCTGCACGCCGCCTGTCCCTCCCCCTTACCTCCGTCTAAATCCTTACCTGCTTGCTCACCCTCTAAGCACTACTCCACAGGATGTCGCATCCTCCATCCTCCGGGCCCCCAGCGCACGCCCCCCCTGCCTCCTCGCGACCCCCGCTGCCAGCCGCCTCCGCTGCAGCCTCCGCTACCGCGTGTGCAAAGCTGCTCACACCCGGCCACCCCGCCACCGCCACCTCCTCCCTCAGGCCCCCACCCTCCACCTCCGCCTCTCCTCCATCCTCGGCCTCCCCCGTGCCCCCGTTGTCCGCCAGCGCCCCTAGCCTACGCGCCTCCACCCCACCACCACTGGGCCTCCTGCTGCCGTCCCAACCGCCACACGCGGCGCCGACCCCTAACCCACCCTCCTCCTGTGCCTCAACCAACCCCGGGTCCTGCAGGTCCTGCAGCTCACGCTCCGGCTCCTGCGCAGCTGCTCCCCCTGTCCCCTCCTGCCCCACCTCCTTCTCCGTGGCTGCCCCATGGCCTTCCAGCACCTCGAGCGGGAGTGCCAATGCACCCCCCAGGTCACCCTGCTGCTGCTGCTGCTGCTCCTGCTGCGGCTGCCCCTGCTGCAGCCCCTGCCCCTGGCCGGCTTCGTCCCCTGCGTGTGGCCCACCGTCCTGCAACACGCCCCCCATCCCTTCTTGCCCTGCCTCCGCCCCCGGGTAGGGGCCATCTCGCACGGCAGCCTCTGGGGCCGGGGGCACCACAACTGAGACGTCCGGTTGGGGTAGCGCTGGCGGGTCTGGCAGTGGTGTGGTCGGTGCTGCTGCCGGCGCCACGGCGGCGGGGGTTACGGACGTCAGTGGCGGCGGCGGCGCCTCCGCCGCCTCCGCTGCTACCGCCAGCTCAAGACGTGTAGCTCGCCGCAGCACCTAGCTGCCGAAGGACGCAAATCCAGGAAGCAAGGAGCGCATCAGTGGACAGGCCAAGGAACGCTCCCAAGACAGCCGCTGCATACCACCAGCACGCGTGTCTCACTCTTGCGTGCTTGCCGCAGGTACAAGGGACACCTCAAGTTCCCACGGCTGACGCCCCAGGGCATGCGGCACGTGTTCGTGACCGGCACAATGGAGGGCGTGGTGCGCGCGGCGGTGGCCTTCGCCATGGGGCCGGAGGGTGCGGGGCTGACAGCAGCAGCGCGTGTGTCATGGGCAACAGCGTGCCAACGTGGGTTACCAACTACGCCCCCAGCCTGCCCAGCATGGCCATCGCCGAGGCCGTGAGCCGTATTGCGGTGTGGCGGAACGACAACATCGCCTCTGCACGGTCGCATCTTCGGCATGCTGGCGCTTCACTTGTGCTGGCGCGCCAAGAGGCTAGCTTTCGGCATCGAACGAAACGAAGCAGGCTGAGCGCGCCGTTCTAGCCGTGGCGAAGCATGCGTTATGTGTAGACTGTAGAGCAAATTGGAGTGTGCGCATGGGAGTGGGTGCAGCGCTGGGGGCGCTGTCATCGCTGTCTGTCGTGTACAAAGAAGTCCCGATGTTCACCGAGAGGTCACCAGCACCAGGCTGTCGAGAGGAGAGGACACCAGCCTCTCATAATCGCACGTCGACTCATGGCTGCAGGAGCGGAACTGTTGGTAGCAACACCCAGGGTACCATGTGCGGACCGCGCAGGCCGATGTGGTACGGCGGTACGGCTGCTCTGCGTTGTTGTGTTGTCAGCTGGTTGTGTACCGGTACTGCTGCGGGTGTGCTCTTTGCCTTCTGTGCCTGGGGGCCCCTGCGCCAACTGGTATGCGCGCCTGAGTGGTACTAAATCTGTGTGGTGCCTCCCTTGCCGTTCGTTCACTGCCGCTTGAGGCCGTCCTTGGTGCGGCATGGGCGCTCATGGTGCCGACACGTGGTGCAGCGGGCGGCTGTAGGCGGTGCACGCAAGCTGCGGCTGGCACGGGCACCGCCAAACAGGCGTCCCCAGTTGGGGAGTTTAAAGCACAGTATTAAAGGCTGCCTGCTCGCCGCTCCTGCAGCCAACACGCACGGTCGCAGCCCTGCTAGGGCTCCACACCGCCCGCCGGGGGAGTTGAACCCCCGAGCTGACCACCGCGAGCAGAACACAAGCACCCTGTCACCACCACCGACAGCAGCGTGCCAACCGCGGCCCAGGCGACCCCCAACGACACAGTACGGTATACCACCGCTGCCCCGCCGTGCATCCGTGCCGCCAGCGCAGGGGAATCCCAGCAACGCCCAACGTCCCAAGCACCACGCAACGCAACGCAACGCACACGCTCCTGTCCACCTACTACTACGGGCGGCCCTCGCCCCCCTTGCAAGGAGGCGGACCACCATGGCGCCCCTTCCCCGCAGCAGCTTCTTAACAACAGAGACCTGCACGTGCTGACAGGGCCATTACACTACACGTCCCAAGCCCCGTGCACAGTCTCGAGGCGCCATAAACCATAAACGATCTTGGTTAGTAGTGACGCTGCTTCTAGACCAGTAACGTGCAAGATGGG
>VFQN01004610.1_pt1 | contig 18045 bp, 15 predicted proteins | sample 3512371 | NCBI WGS metagenome assembly VFQN01 (sample SAMN10412370, study PRJNA504923) | tailings metagenome | isolation source: Replicate 2 from Balatoc abandoned mine | place: Philippines: Itogon, Benguet | collected 2017-08-28 | reverse complement strand
GAAGAAGGCTGCGAAGAAGCCCGCCAAGAAGGTTGCCAAGAAGGCTCGCAAGCCGGCTGCCTAGAAGGCGGCGCCGGCCATGCCGGCCGCCCCGGTTGCTCCGGCGCTGTAAGGCGCCCGCGACCTAGACGCAAGTCTGGACTCTCTCCCCGTGTTGCCCAGGCGGGGAGGGAGACTTTCTCAAAGGCACGCAACACCGACGCCGGCCATGGGCCGGCGTTCGCGTTCCTGGGGTTCGAGGGCGGGCGCGCGACGGCGTGGCGCCCGGTGCCGGGTCAGCGCCGGCGGCGCGGCGCCAGCGGCGACAGCCAGTCCTTGCGCGGCAGGCCCAGGGCCCGGTCCATCGCGGTGGGCATGAGCCCCCAGGGCATGTTGCTCTCGCTGTTCCAGAGCACCACGATGCCGACGTCGCGCTCGGGCAGGAAGGCCGCCAGGGCGCGGTAGCCCTGCACGGCGCCGCCGTGGAAGACCAGGGTGTGGCCGGCGTAGTCGTAGATCCGCCAGCCCAGGCCGTAGTGCGCCGCGCGCAGGCGTTCGCCGCGCCAGCCGGCGCCGCGGATCTCGCTGGGCGTTTCCACCTGCGGCGCCTGGATCTCGGCCAGCACCTCGGGCGGCAGCACGTCCGGGCGATGGCCCATCTGCGCGATCAGCCACTGCGCCATGTCGCGGATGCTGGCGTTGACGCCGGCCGCCGGCGGCACGCGGTAGTAGTTCTCCTTGGGCCGCACCGGCACCCAGGTGCCGCCGGTGCGCACGTGCGGGCGCGCCCAGCTGGCGCTCGCCTCGAGCTCGTCGCGGCCGTAGGTGGCGCCGTACATGCCCAGCGGGTGGAAGATGCGCTTGGCCACCTGGTGGTCGTAGAAATCGCCGGTGCTGGCGAACACGAGGTCGCCGACCAGGCTGAAGGCGATGTTCTGGTAGGCGTAGCACTCGCCCGGGCTGCAGGTCAGCGGCGCCTCGGACAGTTTTTCGGCCAGCAGCGGATAGGGCTGGTCGGCCTCGAGGTCGCGGTCGTAGGTGTTGTAGGCCAGGCCGACGCGGTGGGCGAGCAGGTCGCGCACGGTCAGGCGCTGGGCGCCCTGCATGTCGCGCAGGCGGAAGGCCGGCAGCTGGTTGGTGATCGGCGTGTCCCAGCCCATCGCGCCCTCGCGCACCAGCAGGGCGGTCAGCGTGCCCGCGAAGGCCTTCGACAGCGAGGCGACGCGGTAGGCGGTGTCCACCGTCGCCGGTTCGCGGGTCTTGCTGTCGACCACGCCCCAGGCCTTGAGCGACACGACCTGGCCGTCCTCGACGATGGCCATGGCCAGCGAGGGGATGCGCGCGCGCACGACGACGTCCGCCGCCAGCCGTTCCATCTCGCGCGCGTCGGCGGCGAACCGCGTCGCCGGCGGCGTGGCCTGCGCCATCGTCCCGGCGGCGAGGCAGGCGAAGGCGGCGGCCAGCAGCACGGCGACGCCGTGGACGGAACGGGCGCGGGCGGGTCGGGCGCTGTCTTTCTTGCGTGGCATGGGCGAGGTAGGCTTGGCGTACGACCGCATTCTAGCGCGGGCTCCTGCGCGGCGGTCCCGACCACAGGGGGGCGTGATGATCGGATTGATCGTATTGGTCGTCGTCGCGGCGGCCGCCGCGTTCTGGGCGATCGGCGTGTACAACGGCCTGGTGACGGCACGGAACGGATACCGGAACGCCTTCGCGCAGATCGACGTGCAGCTCACCCGCCGGCACGACCTGATCCCGAACCTGGTCGAGGTCGCCAAGGGCTACCTCAAGCATGAGCGCGAAACGCTCGAGGCGGTCATCCAGGCCCGCGCCGCGGCGATCGGCGGCCTGGCCGCCGCCAAGTCCCACCCCGGCGACGCCGCCGCGATGGCCCAGCTCGGCAGCGCCGAGGGCGGCCTGGCCAGCGCGCTCTCGCGCCTGATGGTGGTGGCCGAGGCCTACCCGGACCTCAAGGGCAACCAGAACATGATGCAGCTCAGCGAGGAGCTCTCCTCGACCGAAAACCGGGTCGCCTTCGCCCGCCAGGCCTACAACGACAGCGTGATGGCCTACAACAACCGGCGCGAGGTGTTCCCGGCCAACCTCGTCGCCGGCCTGTTCAACTTCGCCGCCGCGGCCCTGCTCGAAATCGCCGAGCCGGCCCGGCGCGACCCGCCGAAGGTGGCGTTCTGACCGGCATGGCCCCCGCGGCCCCGGCGCGGCGGGGAGGCGGACGATGAACTTCTTCGCGCGCCAGGACGCGTCCCGGCGCCAGTCGCGCCGGCTGGTCTGGCTGTTCGCGCTGGCGGTGCTGGGCGTGGTGGTGGCGGTGGACCTGGTCCTGCTGCTGCTCCTGGGCGTGCTGTCGGACGAGGGCCAGGCCCGCAGCCCGCTGCCGGCGCTGGTGGCGGCCAGCCTCTTCACCCTGGGCGTGATCGGCCTGGCATCCATGCACCGCATCGCCAGCCTGCGCAGCGGCGGCGCCGCGGTGGCCCGCCAGCTTGGCGGCACGCCGGTGCCCGAGGACACCCGCGACCCGCACTACCGCCGCCTGCGCAACGTGGTCGAGGAGATCGCGATCGCCTCCGGCGTGCCGGTGCCGCAGGTATTCGTGCTCGAGGAGGAGGCCGGCATCAACGCCTTCGCCGCCGGCTACGCACCCGGCGACGCCGCGGTGGCGGTGACCCGCGGCGCGCTGGACGCGCTCAACCGCGACGAGCTGCAGGGCGTGGTCGCGCATGAATTCAGCCACGTGCTCAACGGCGACATGCGCCTGAACATCCGGCTGATGGGCGTGCTGTTCGGCATCCTGGCGCTGGGCGTGATCGGGCGGAAGATCCTGCAGCACGGCCGGGGCGGCCGGAATTCAAAGGGCGCCGCGCCCGTGCTGCTGGCCGCGCTGGCCCTCGTCGTGATCGGCTACGTCGGCCTGTTCTTCGGCCGGCTGATCAAGGCCGGGGTGAGCCGGCAGCGCGAATTCCTGGCCGACGCCTCGGCGGTGCAGTTCACCCGCCAGGCGCGCGGGCTTTCGGGTGCGCTCAAGAAGATCGCCGGCGTGGGCCGCGGCTCGCGGCTGGCCAGCCGGGACACCGAGGAGGTCGCGCACATGCTGTTCGGTGACGGCGTCGGCTATTCCTCGCTGTTCGCCACGCATCCGCCCCTGCTCGACCGCATCCAGGCGCTCGAGCCTTCGTTCCGGGCCTCGATGCTGCCCGACCTGCAGGCGCGCTGGACGATGTCGCCACCCAACGGCCTGGAGGAGGACGCCGCCCTCGGGTTCGCCGAGGCCGGCCGCCGCACCGGCCTGCCGCCGCTGCCGCCCGGCGACGCCACGCTGGGCGTCACGCCGCCGGCGGTGGTGGCCCAGGTGGGCACGCCGCGGCCCGACGACTACCTGCGCGCCGGCGCCCTGGTGCAGGCGATGCCGGAGGTGCTGCGCGACGCGGCGCACGAGCGCGGCGAGGCGCCGGCGCTGCTGTTCGGCCTGCTGCTGGCGCCGCCCGGGCCGGTGCGCGAACGCCAGGTCTTCGAACTGGCCGCCCGCCACGACGAACACCTCTGCCGCCAGGCCACCGACTACGCCGACCGCCTGCAGGAGCTGCCGCGCATCCTGCACCTGCCCCTGGCCGAGATGGCCATGCCGGCCCTGCGCAAGCGCCCGCGCGCCGAGCTCGAAGCCTTCATGGACGCCTGCTACGCGCTCAGCCATGCCGACGGGCGCATCAGCCTGTTCGAATACTGCCTCGGGCGCCTGCTCCGCGTGCACGTGCACGATGCGCTCGAGCCGGTGAAGGCCGGGGCCCCGGGGCGCGAGCGGCTGGCGCGGGTGGCGGCGCCGGCGATCAGCCTGATCGCGGTGCTGGCCCGGGCCGGCCACGAACGGCCCGACGACGCGCGCCGCGCCTACCTGGCGGCGCTGGCCCGGGTGTTCCCGCGCATGGACGCGCCGTATTCGCCGCCGGCCGACCCGCTGCGCGCCCTCGACGAGGCCTGGCCGGCGCTCGACGGACTCGATCCGATCGGCAAGGAATTGCTGCTCGAGGGCCTGGTCGCGGCGGTGAGCCACGATGGCCGCCTGCGCGTGGACGAGGCCGAACTGCTGCGCGTGGTCTGCGCCTCGCTGCACTGCCCGCTGCCGCCGATGCTGGAGCAGTAGGCCGGGCCCTGGCGGGAGGTCAGGCGGCGCGGCCGCCGATCAGGTCCGCGGCGCGCTCGGCGATCATCATCGTCGGCGCATTGGTGTTGCCGCCGACCAGGCGCGGCATCACCGACGCGTCCACGACGCGCAGGCCCTCGACGCCCTTCACCCGCAGCTGCGGATCCACCACGGTGTCCGGGTCGTCGGCGCGGCCCATGCGGCAGGTGCCGACCGGGTGGTAGATGGATTCGGCCTTGCGGCGGATGAACTCGACGATGCCGGCCTCGTCCTGCACGCGCGGGCCGGGATAGACCTCCTCGCCGCGGAAGGGCGCGAAGGCCGGCTGGGCCAGGATCTCGCGGCTCAGGCGCACGGCCTCGACCATCACCTTCAGGTCGTAGCCCTCGGCGTCGCTGAGGTAGGCGGCCTCGATGCGCGGCTTGTCGCCGGCGTCGGCGCTGGCCAGGGACAGGCGGCCGCGGCTGCGCGGGCGCAGGCCGCAGGCGTGCAGGGTGTAGCCGCTGCCGGGCAGGCGGTGGCGGCCGTGGTCGTCGAGCTGGGCCGGCACGAAGTGGAACTGCATGTCGGGCCGCGCGTCTTCGGCCAGGTGGCTGCGCAGGAAACCGCCGGCCTCGGCGATGTTGCTCGAGCCCGGGCCGCGGCGTCCGCGCAGGTAGTAGTTGAACGCGACCGAGACGTCGCTGACGGTGTCGTAGCTCAGGCCCTGGGTGCAGCGCTGCAGGGTGCAGATGTCCAGGTGGTCGTGCAGGTTGGCGCCGACGCCGGGCAGGTCGGCCAGCACCTCGATGCCGTGCCGGCGCAGGTCCGCGGCGGGGCCGATGCCCGAGAGCATCAGCAGCTGCGGCGAATTGATCGCGCCGCCGCTGAGGATCACCTCGCGCGCCGCGCCTTCGCAGAAGGCGCCTCGCCCGGCCACCGAATACACCACGCCGGTGGCGCGGCCATTCTCGAAGGTGACCCGGCGGGCCAGCGCGTTCGTGACCACCTTGAGGTTGGGGCGCTTCTCCACCGGCTTGAGGTAGGCGCGCGCGCTGGAACTGCGGGCGCCGTCGCGGGTCGTGGTCTGGTACCAGCCGAAGCCGTCCTGGCGGGCGCCGTTGAAGTCGTCGCTCAGGCCGTGGCCGGCCTGGCGGGCGGCCTCGAGGAAGACCTCGGACAGGGGATTCTTGTAGCGCGGGTCGGACACGCCCAGCGGGCCGTCGCCGCCGTGGAACTCGCTGGCGCCGCGCTGGTTGCCCTCGCTGCGGCGGAAATAGCGCAGCACGTTCGACCACTGCCAGCCCTCGGCGCCCATCGCCGCCCACTCGTCGTAGTCGCCGGCGTGGCCGCGGATGTAGCACATGGCGTTGATCGAGCTGGAGCCACCGAGCACCTTGCCGCGCGGCCACCAGAGCTCGCGGCCGCCGAGCGCGGGCTCGGGCGCGGTGCTGTAGTCCCAGTTCACGCCCTTCTTGCCGACCAGCTTGGCCAGGCCCGCGGGCATGTGGATGAAGGGATGCCAGTCACGCGGGCCGGCCTCGAGCAGCAGCACGCGGCAGTCCGGGTCCTCGCTCAGGCGGTTGGCCAGGACGCAGCCCGCCGAGCCCGCTCCCACGATGATGTAGTCGTACACGTGCGGCTCTTTATTCGATGACCGGGCGACGGTAGGCCCGCAGTCTAGAGCAAACACTCAGGGAGGCCGTCCGGCATCACGAACCGTGGACAGCATCACTGTCGGGCCGGCTGGCGGCCGCCGGCCGGGTTGGCTATCGTGCGCGCAGCCCGCAGGATGCCCGCCATGACCGAAGCCCACGCCAGCCCCGGACGCTTCGACCACCTGCGCGGGGCCTTGCGCGAGTTCCCGCCGCTGGCCTGGTCCTTCCTGTACTTCTTCTTCCTCCTGACCGGCTACTACGTGCTGCGGCCGGTGCGCGACGCCATGGGCGCCTCGGCCGACGTCCAGGCGGTGTTCCCGCCCGCGCTGGTGGAATGGGCGGCGGCCCGCGGCTGGGTGCTGGGCGAACTGACCCTGCAGCTGCTGTTCACCGGCACCTTCCTGGTCATGCTGCTGCTGCAGCCGGCCTACGGCGCCCTGGTCAGCCGCTACCCGCGACGGGTGTTCCTGCCGGTGCTGTACGTGCTGTTCATCACCTGCCTGCTGGGCTTCTACGTGCTGTTCGGGCGCGAGGTGCCGGGCCGCGGCGCGGTGTTCTTCATCTGGGTTGCGGTGTTCAACCTGTTCGCGGTGTCGGTGTTCTGGAGCTTCATGGCCGACATTTACTCCGACATCGAGGCGCGCCGGCTGTACGGCTTCATCGCCGCCGGTGGCACCATCGGCGGCTTCACCGGCCCGATCATCACCCGGCTGCTGGTGAACGAGATCGGCGTGGCCAACCTGCTGCTGGTGTCGGCGGCGCTGCTGGCGCTGGCGGTGGGCTGCATCCTGCGCCTGGGCCGCTGGGCCCGGCTGCGCGAGGCCGAGCGCGGCAAGGTCGGGGCCGAGCAGGCCATGGGCGGCAGCGTGCTGGCCGGCCTGCGCCTGCTGCGCGAGCAGCCGCTGCTGCAGGCGATGGCGGTGATCATGTTCTTCGGCGTGGGCGTGGGCACGCTGCTCTACAACGAGCAGGCCGCCATCGCCCGCCAGTTCTACCCCGACGTCGAGGCGCGCACGGCCTACTACGCCAACATCGACCTGGCCATCAACCTGGTGACGATCCTGGTGCAGGTCTTCCTTACCCGCACGCTGCTGGTGCGCTTCGGCGTGGCGCCGGTGCTGCTGATCCCGGCGGTGGCCATCCTGCTGGGCTTCGCCGCGCTCACCGCCTCGCCGCTGCCGCTGCTGGTGGCGGTGGTGCAGGTGGCCACCCGCGCCGGCGAGTTCTCGCTGGCCAAGCCCGGCCGCGAAACCATCTACACCCGCGTCGACCGCGAGGTCCGCTACAAGGGCAAGGCCGTCATCGACACCGCCGTATACCGCGGCGGCGACCTGTTCTTCGTCTGGGCCCACAAGTTCCTGGCGGCCTTCGGCTCGGCGGTGGTGTTCGGTGCCGGCATGCTGGTGGCCGGCATCATGACGCTCGGCGCCTGGCGCCTGATCCGCGAGCAGGCCAGGCTGCCGCCCGAGCCGCGCTGAGGCCGGCCACCGGCGCTTTTCGCGCCGCGAAAACACTTTCCTTCGTCGCTGGCGCTACCCTGTACGCATTCCACAGGGAGCACCGCCATGAAGACCCGCGCCGCCGTCGCCCACCAGGCCGGCAAGCCGCTGACGATCGAAACCGTCGACCTCGAGGGCCCGCGCTTCGGCGAGGTGCTGGTCGAGATCAAGGCCACCGGCGTGTGCCACACCGACGAATTCACGCTCTCGGGCGCCGACCCGGAGGGAATGTTCCCGGCCATCCTGGGCCACGAGGGCGCCGGCGTAGTGGTGGACGTGGGCCCGGGCGTGACGACGCTGAAGAAGGGCGACCACGTCATCCCGCTCTACACGCCCGAGTGCCGGCAGTGCGAGTACTGCCTCAACCCCAAGACCAACCTCTGCCAGGCCATCCGCAGCACCCAGGGCCAGGGCCTGATGCCCGACGGCTCGAGCCGCTTCAGCCTCGACGGCAAGCCGGTGCTGCACTACATGGGCACGTCCACCTTCTCGAACTACACCGTGGTGCCGGAGATCGCGCTGGCGAAGATCCGCGAGGACGCGCCCTTCGACAAGGTCTGCTACATCGGCTGCGGCGTCACCACCGGCATCGGCGCGGTGATCTTCACCGCCAAGGTGGAGGTGGGCAGCAAGGCCGTCGTGTTCGGCCTGGGCGGCATCGGCCTGAACGTCATCCAGGGCCTGCGCCTGGCCGGCGCCGACATGATCGTCGGCGTGGACCTCAACCCGGCGCGCGAGGCCATGGCGCGCAAGTTCGGCATGACCCACTTCGTTAACCCGGCCGAGGTGGAGGGCGACCTCGTGCCCTACCTGGTCTCGCTGACCAAGGGCGGCGCGGACTATACGTTCGAGTGCATCGGCAACGTCAAGGTGATGCGCCAGGCCCTGGAGTGCGCGCACAAGGGCTGGGGCACCAGCGTGATCATCGGCGTGGCCCCAGCCGGCGCGGAGATCTCGACGCGGCCCTTCCAGCTGGTCACCGGTCGCAACTGGCGCGGCAGCGCCTTCGGCGGCGCGCGCGGGCGCACCGACGTGCCGAAGATCGTGGACTGGTACATGGAGGGCAAGATCGACATCGATTCGCTGATCACGCACACGATGCCGCTCGAACGCATCAACGAGGCCTTCGACCTGATGCACCGCGGCGAATCCATCCGCAGCGTGGTGGTCTACTGATGGCCTTCGAGGTCCTGTCCGAACACGCCTGCTTCGGCGGCACCATGGGCTTCTACCGCATGCCGTCCGCGGCCTGCGGCGGGCCGATGCGCTTCGGCGTGTTCCAGCCGCCGCAGGCGCGCACGGGCCGGGTGCCGGTGCTCACTTTCCTGGCGGGCCTGACCTGCAGCGAGGAGACGGCGGCGACCAAGGCCGGCGCCCAGCGCGTGGCGGCGGCGCTGGGCCTGATGCTGCTGTTCCCCGACACCAGCCCGCGCGACACCGGCATCGACGGCGCCACCGGCGACTGGGAGTTCGGCGAGGCCGCGGGTTTCTACCTCGACGCCACGCAGGCGCCGTGGTCGGCGCGCTTCCGCATGGAAACGCACGTGGTGGAGGAGCTGCCGGCGCTGCTGTCGGCGCACTTCCCGGCCGACCCCGCGCGATGCGGCATCACCGGCCATTCGATGGGCGGCCACGGCGCGCTGACGCTGGCGCTGCGGCATCCGGATCGCTATCGCAGCCTGTCGGCGTTCGCGCCGATCGTCGCGCCCAGCCAGGTGCCCTGGGGCCGCAAGGCCTTCGCGAACTACCTGGGGCCCGACGAATCGGCCTGGGCCGCGCACGACGCCTGCGAATGGGTGCGGCGCCGGCCCTTCGGCGGCCCGATCCTGGTCGACCAGGGCCTGGCCGACAAATTCCTCGAGGTCCAGCTCCAGCCGGAGCGCTTCGAAGCCGCCTGCGCCGCGGCGGGCCAGCCGCTGGTGCTGCGCCGCCACGCCGGCTACGACCACGGCTACTATTTCATCGCCAGCTTCATCGAGGACCACCTGCGGCACCATGCCGCGCAGCTGGCCTGAGGGGAATCGCCATGTCCGTGCTCGCGATCGCGCTGGTGGCCTTCGTGGCCCTGCAGCACCTGGGCTTCCTGGTGCTGGAGATGTTCCTCTGGACGAAGCCGCTGGGCCGCAAGGTCTTCGGCCTGGACCGCGAGTTCGCCGAACGTTCGGCCGCGCTGGCCAAGAACCAGGGCCTGTACAACGGCTTCCTCGCCGCCGGCCTGGGCTGGGGGCTGTGGCGGGGCGACGCGGGCATCTGCCTGTTCTTCCTGGGCTGCGTCATCGTGGCCGGCGTGTTCGGCGCGGCCACGGTCAAGCGCTCGATCCTGTACGTGCAGGCGCTGCCGGCGATCCTCGCGGCCGCCGCCTTGCAGACCGGCTGAAGGCGCTCCTACGCGGGCTTGCGGGGGCTGAGCCACATGGTGACGACGGCGTTGAACACGCGCTCGCCGGCCGGGTCGAACACGTCCACGTTCACCGGCAGCTCGTAGCCGGCGGCGGCGCTGACGATCGGGATCGACGGCGTGGCCACGCCGCGCTGGCGGCCCGTGGCCTTCTTCAGGTACTGCACGGTCATGCCCTTGGGGATCCAGCGCATGTCCTTGGGCAGCGAGGCGTCGGTCATCACGCCGGCGCAGAGTTCGGCCAGGTTGCACAGCGCGATCGCGTGCACGGTGCCGATGTGGTTGTGCACGCCGCGGCGGTCCGGGATGGAGGCTTCGCAGCGGCCGGTCTCCAGCACCTCGAAGCGCGGCGAGATGGTGCCGAAGTAGGGCGCCTTGAAGCAGACCGCGCGGCCGAACAGCCAGCGGCCGCCGGGCCAGCGCAGGAACCTGCGGTACATGCGCAGCAGGGGGGTGTCGCTCATGGCGGTACCTCGGGGCAGGGGTCCGTAGGAGCGCCTTCAGGCGCGAAAGGCCGGGGGCATCGCGCCTGAAGGCGCTCCTACGGGGTGGCGGGGTCAGGCGGCGCGGTGCTGGGCGCCGCGGGCCCCGCGGTGCAGCGAGGCGGCTTCCAGGTCGGCCGGGTCGAAGTCGTCGACGCTGATCGCATCCCAGGTGATGGCGCGCAGCTCCTCGAGCTGGGCCTTCTCCTCGGCGGTGATCCAGCCCTCGGCCACGCCCTCGGCCAGCTGCGAGGCGAAATCCAGGGCCTCGATGTCGCTGTTCTTGAGCGCCTTGAGGAACTTGCGCTCCACCGGCTCGGCCAGGATCACCTTCTGCAGGTAGCTGTTGACGCGGCCGGCCGGGTTGTTGGCGCAGGGCGTCAGGAACACGCCCTGGGCGAGGCGGTCGCGCGCCTCCGAGGGCGACATCAGCAGCGCGGCGGCGCGGCGGCCCAGGCGGTCGCTCGGCTCCTGGGCGCGGCGGCCCCACGGGAACACCAGCATCCACAGCAGCCAGCCCACCGGGCGGATCGGGAAGTTGCGCAGGGCGCCCGAGAGCGCGCGCTCGATCTTGTAGGCCGAATCATGGAAGGCCCAGGCCAGCAGCGGCTGCTCGGCCGCCGGGCGGCCGTCGTCCTCGTAGCGCTTGAGCATGGCGCTGGCGATGTAGAGCTGGCTCAGCACGTCGCCCAGGCGGCCCGAGAGCTTTTCCTTGAACTTGAGCTTGCCGCCGAGCAGCAGCATCGAGGTGTCGGCCACCAGGGCCAGGTTGGCCGAATAGCGGTTGAGCTTGCGGTAGTAGCGGCGGGTGTAGGCATCGCCCGGCGCCTGGCCGATGCGCGCGCCGACCAGGCCCAGCACCCAGCTGCGCACCGCGTTGGAGATCGCGAAGCCGATGTGGCCGAACAGGTTGGTGTCGAACTCGCGCAGGGCCTGCGCCTTGTCGGGCAGCTGGGCGGCCTGCATTTCCTTCAGCACCCAGGGATGGCAGCGGATGGCGCCCTGGCCGAAGATCATCAGCGAGCGGGTCATGATGTTGGCGCCCTCGACCGTGATCGAGATCGGCGCCGCCTGCCAGCCGCGGCCCAGGTAGTTCATCGGGCCCAGGATCACGCCCTTGCCGCCGTGGATGTCCATGGCGTCCTTGGCGACCTCGCGGGCCAGTTCGGTGGCGTGGTACTTGGCGATGGCCGAGGGCACGGCCGGCTTCTCGCCGCGGTCGACGGCGGCGGCGGTGGACTGCGACAGCGCGCTGCAGGCATAGGCATGGCCGGCCAGGCGGGCCAGCGCTTCCTCGACGCCCTCGAAGCGGCCGATCGACAGGCCGAACTGCTTGCGCACGCGGGCGTAGGCACCGCTGACCACGGCCGCCAGGCGCGAGGCGCCGGAGGACGTGGAGGGCAGGGTGATCGCGCGGCCCACGCTCAGGCACTCGACCAGCATGCGCCAGCCGTGGCCGATGTAGTCCTCGCCGCCGATCAGCTGGCTCAGCGGCAGGAACACTTCCTGGCCGCGCACCGGGCCGTTCTGGAAGGCGCAGTTGAGCGGGAAGTGGCGGCGGCCGACCTCCAGGCCCGGGGTGTCGCGCGGGATCAGCGCCAGCGTGATGCCGCGGTCGGACTCGTCGCCCAGCAGCTTGTCCGGGTCGTGCAGGCGGAAGGCCAGGCCGATGACCGTGGCCACCGGCGCCAGCGTGATGTAGCGCTTGTCGAAGGTGAGCTTGACGCCGAGCACGCGCGCGCCGTTCCACTCGCCTTCGCAGACGATGCCGAAATCGGGGATGGAGGTCGCGTCCGAGCCCGCGGTCGGGCCGGTCAGCGCGAAGCAGGGCACCTCGCGGCCATCGGCCAGGCGCGGCAGGTAGTGCTGCTTCTGCTCGTCGGTGCCGTAGTGCAGCAGCAGCTCGGCCGGGCCCAGCGAGTTGGGCACGCCGACGGTGGAGCTGAGCGTGGCCGAGACCGAGGCCAGCTTCTCGATCACCTTGTGGTGGGCCAGCGCGCTGAAGCCCAGGCCGCCGTATTCCTTTGGGATGATCATGCCGAAGAACTTGTTCTTCTTCAGGTAGTCCCAGATCTCGGGCGTGAGGTCGGCGCGGACGTGGGTGATCTCCCAGTCGTTGGTCATGCGGCAGACCTGCTCGACCGGGCCGTCGAGGAAGGCCTGCTCTTCCGCCGTGAGCTGCGGCTTGGGCTGGGCCAGCAGCTGCTCCCACTTGGGCATGCCGGAGAACAGCTCGCCCTCGAAGCCGACGGTGCCGGCTTCCAGCGCGGTCTTCTCGGTGTCCGAGAGCGGCGGCAGGATCTTGGTGTAGAAGCCCAGCAGCGGCTTGGTGATCACCGCCTGGCGGAAGGGCGTGATGAGCAGCGGCAGGGTGCCGATGGCCAGCAGCACGCCGGCGACGATGGTCGCGGGCAGGCTCGCGCCGGCCAGGGCGACGCCGACCAGCAGGGTGGCCGCCAGCGCGGTGAACACCGCCAGGCTCAGCCGGTGGTAGGCGACCACCAGGATCGCCAGCAGCAGGGCGAGGAAGGGGGCGAGGATGCTCATCGTGGATCTCCGGTGCGCGCCGCGGCGGGCGCGGTCAGGTCTTGCAGGAAGGACAGCAGGGTATCGGCAAAGGCGTCGTTGTCGTCACCGGCCACCATGTGGGTGGCGTCCGGCAGGCGGACGTGGCGCGCGTGCGGCGCCAGGTCCAGGAAATGGGCGACGGTCTCGTCGGAGACCAGGTCGCTGCGGCCGCCGCTGACCAGCAGCACCGGCACGTCGAGGGCGCGGCAGGCGGCGTCGAGCGGGTCGGCCAGGTCCTGCGTGCCCGGGATGAATTCGCTGAGCAGGCGCGGATCCCAGTGCCAGGCCAGGCGGCCGTCGGCGCGCGGCACCAGCAGGTGCGCCAGCTGCGCCGGCGTCTTGCGGGCGCGCCGGTGCGGCAGATAGGCGGCGATCTGCTCGGCCGCGTCCTGGTAGGACGCGAAGCCTTCGGGGTGCGCGTTCATGAAGCCAAGGATGCGCTCGACGCCCGAGGCTTCCCAGCGCGGCGTGATGTCCACCAGCACCAGGGCCGAGAAGGGCTTTTCCGCGGCCTGCGCCATCAGCCCGGTCAGTCCGCCCATCGAGGCGCCGACCAGCACCGGGCGCGGGCCGGTCGCCGCCGCGGCCACCGCGACATCGGCGACGAACTGCTCGCCGGCATAGGCGCGGCCGGCGGGATTGCGGCCGGAGCGGCCGTGGCCGCGCGCGTCCCAGGCCAGGCTGGCGTAACCCGAGGTCGCCAGCCGCGCCTGCGTCGCCGACCACGCCTGCCGGGTCTGCCCGAAGCCGTGCGCGAGCAGCACGCCCGGGCCGGCGCCGGCCAGCGACTGCGCCGCCAGCGGCACGCCGTCGCGGGCGCGCAGTTCGAGGGCCTGGAAGGCAGGCAGGGCAGGGGCGGCGGTCATCACCATACGGCCGAGTATCGAGAGCCCGGCGGTCCGCTGTCAATACCGGCGCGTATGGTGCATGATGCCGGCGTCAAGACCCAGTGTTCCACGGCCCCGTTTCCATCCCGTAGACTTCGCCACCGTATGGTCGCCGCCCCTTCCAAATCCGATCGCCCCTCCCGCCTGAGCGCGGAGGACTGGGCCCTCGCGGCCCTGGACGTCATCGCCGAGCAGGGCCTGGCCGCGGTGGCCGTGGAACCCCTGGCGCGCCGGCTGGGCGTGACCAAGGGCAGCTTCTACTGGCACTTCCCGTCCCGCGAGGCGCTGCTGGTGGCGGCGCTCGAGCGCTGGGAGGTGATGGAGCAGGAAACCGTGTTCGGCCAGCTCGAGGCCGTGCCCGAGCCGCGGGCCCGCCTCAAGGCCCTGTTCCAGCTGGTCGCGCACGAGCTCAAGCCGCACATCATCTATAGCGAGCTGCTCAAGGCGCTCGACCACCCGGTCGTGCAGCCGGTGCTGCACCGCGTGTCCCAGCGGCGCCTGGACTACCTCGCGGCCAGCTTCCGCCAGGCCGGCCTGCCGCGCCTGGACGCGCAGAACCGCGCGCGCCTGACCTACGCCGCCTACGTCGGCTTCCTGCAGCTGAGCCTGCAGCTGGGCCAGCCGCGCCTGCACCACGACGAGTTCGAGGCCTACGTCGGCCACGTCATGGCGACGCTGATCCCGGCCTGAGCCCGGCCCGCGCCGCCGTCACGGGGCGGGCACCGCCCCCAGCGGCTAGAATAGGCGCCGTCTGCGGGCGCCCCGGCGCGCCGCCTCCCGGTTTCCCCTAGAACAGGCCCCTCCAGGAGCCACGCCGTCCATGTCCAGCCAGCTTGCCGCCCTCAACGACTGGGTCGCCCAGGTCGCCCAGCTCACCCAGCCCGACGCCATCCACTGGTGCGACGGCTCCGATGCCGAGAACGCCGTCCTGGTCGAGCGCATGCTCGCCACCGGCGACCTGCACCGCCTCAACGAGACGACCCACCCGAACTGCTTCCTGCACCGCTCCAACCCGCAGGACGTCGCCCGCGTCGAGCACCTGACCTTCGTCTGCACCCGCGACCCCGCCGACGCCGGCCCGAACAACAACTGGATGGACCCGGCCGAGGCGCACGCGCAGATGGACGCGCTGTACGCCGGCTGCATGAAGGGCCGCACGATGTACGTCGTGCCCTACTGCATGGGCCCGATCGATTCGCCGCTCGCGCGCTGCGGCGTCGAGATCACCGACTCGCCCTACGTCGTCGCCAACATGCGCATCATGACCCGCATGGGCGCGCCGGCGCTCAAGCGCATCGAGCGCGAGGGTTCGTTCGTGAAGGGCCTGCACTCGATCGGCGAACTCGACCCGAACCGCCGCTTCATCATGCATTTCCCGGAAGAACTGGCGATCCAGAGCTTCGGCTCGGGCTACGGCGGCAACGCGCTGCTGGGCAAGAAGTGCCACGCGCTGCGCATCGCCTCCTGGCAGGCGCGCACCGAGGGCTGGCTGGCCGAGCACATGCTCATCGTCGGCATCGAGAACCCGCAGGGCGAGACGCACTACGTCGCCGCGGCCTTCCCGAGCGCCTGCGGCAAGACCAACCTGGCCATGCTGATCCCGCCGGAGGGCTACCGCTCGAAGGGCTGGAAGGTGTGGACCGTCGGCGACGACATCTGCTGGATGCGCCCGGGCGCCGACGGCCGCCTGTACGCGATCAACCCGGAGGCCGGCTACTTCGGCGTCGCCCCGGGCACCAGCGAGAAGACCAACGCCAACGCGATGGCCATGCTCAACCGCGATGCCATCTTCACCAACGTCGGCGTCACCGCCGACAACCAGCCGTGGTGGGAGGGCATGACCTCGGGCGCGCCGGTGAAGGACTGGCAGGGCCGCGACTACGACAAGGCCGTGTCCCCGGCCGCGCATCCGAACGCGCGCTTCACCGTCAGCGCGAAGCAGTGCCCGAGCTACACCGACAAGGCCGAGGACGCGCAGGGCGTGCCGCTGAGCGCGATCGTGTTCGGCGGCCGCCGCGCCTCGCTGGTGCCGCTGGTGCTCGAGGCCCGCGACTGGACCCACGGCGTGCTGGTCGGCGCCTCGATGGCCTCGGAGACCACCGCCGCCGCCACCGGCGCCGTCGGCGTGGTGCGCCGCGACTCGATGGCGATGAAGCCCTTCGCCGGCTACAACTTCGGCGACTACTTCGCCCACTGGCTCTCCTTCGACACGCCCGGCGCGAAGCTGCCGAAGATCTTCCAGGTCAACTGGTTCCGCAAGGACGCCGACGGCAAGTTCATGTGGCCCGGCTTCGGCGACAACCTGCGCGTGCTCGAGTGGATGCTCAAGCGCGTCACCGGCCAGGCCGGGGCGGTCGAGACGCCGGTCGGCAACCTGCCGCGCCCGGGCGACCTCAACACCGAGGGCCTGGACATCGCGCCCGAGGTGCTCGGGCAGCTGCTGGCGATGGACCGCGAGGGCTGGAAGGCCGAGATGGCCTCGATCGCCGAATACCTCGAGGAATTCGGCGAGCGCACCCCGGCCGCGCTGAAGGCCGAGCGCGCGAAGATCGCCGCGCAGTTGGCCTGAGGCCAGGCCGCGTCGCCCCCGGGAAGGCCCGCCCCGCGCGGGCCTTTCCTTTTCCGGGGCCGCGTTGGCGGCCTCGCCTTGCCGCGGCCTTGCCGGTCCGGCGGCTATGCTGGCGCCGGATGAAAGCCTTCTACTGCCACCACTTCGTCCTGCCGCTGCCCGAGGGCCATCGTTTCCCGATGGCCAAGTACGCGCGCCTGCACGAACGGGTGGCGGCGATGGCGCCGGCGCTGGGCATCGAGCTGCACGAGCCCGCCGCCGCGACCGAGGACGACCTGCTGCGCACGCACGACGCCGGCTACGTGCGCGCCATGCTCGACGGCAGCGCGCCGCCGGCGCTGATGCGCCGCATCGGCTTCCCGTGGTCGGAGGCGATGGTGGAACGCTCCCGCCGTTCGGCCGGCGGCACCATCGGCGCCCTGCGCGCGGCGCTGGCGGGCGAGGGCGTGGCGGTCAACCTCGCCGGCGGCACCCACCACGCCGGCCCGGCCCGCGGCGGCGGCTACTGCGTGTTCAACGACGCGGTGATCGCCGCCCGCCACGCCCGCGCCCACGGCCTGCTGCGGCGCGTGCTGGTGGTGGACCTGGACGTGCACCACGGCGACGGCACCGCGGAGCTCTGCGCCGCCGACCCGGACGTGTTCACGTTCTCGATGCACTCGGCGCGCAACTACCCGGCGGTGAAGCCCGACTCCGACCTCGACGTGCCGCTGCCCGACGGTACCGGCGACGCGGGCTACCTCGACGCACTGGCCGCGCACCTGCCGCTGGCCATCGCCCGGGCGCGCGCCGATGCCGTCATCTACCTGGCCGGCGCCGACCCCTACGCCGGCGACCGCCTCGGCCACTTCGCCCTGAGCAAACCCGGCCTGGCCGAGCGCGACCGCCAGGTGCTGGCGGCCTGCGAGGCGCAGGGCCTGCCGGTGGCGGTCTGCATGGCCGGTGGCTACGCCCACGACATCGAGGACATCGTCGACATCCACGCCGCCACGGTGCGGCTGGCCGCGGCGTCGGCCCGGGCGCGGGTGGCCACCGCGGTCTAAACCTTCGGCCGCGGCCCGGCATCCGAAGGACTATGCTGAGCCTCGCCGTGACCCTCGATGCCGCCGCCCCCGCCGCCGACGCCCCGCCGCGCGAGGAAGACTTCGCGCTGGTGCGCGCCGCCGGCCAGGGCGACCGCCACGCCTTCGAGGCGCTCTACCGCAAGCATGTCCGCCGCGTCTATGCGGTGCTGCGCCGGCTCTGCGGGCAGGACGCCCGCGCCGAGGAACTGGCCCAGGACGCCTTCGTGCGCGCCTGGCAGGCCCTGCCGGGCTTCCGCTTCGAGAGCGCGTTCTCGACCTGGCTGCACCGGCTGGCGGTGAACACCGCGCTGATGGACCTGCGCGCCCGCCGCGGCGGCGAGGCCCTGGAGACCGACGACGCGGCCCTGGAATTCGTCGCCGTCGCCGACAGCGCCGGCCAGCGCACCGCCACCGGCCTGGACCTCGAGCGCGCCATCGCCACGCTGCCGCCGCGGGCCCGCGCGGTGCTGGTGCTGCACGACGTCGAGGGCTGGAAGCACGAGGAGATCGCCGCCGAACTCGGCATGGCGGTCGGGAGTTCCAAGGCACAACTGCATCGCGCCCGGAACCTGCTGCGGGCGCGGCTGGGAGAAGACCATGGGTGAGAACGAACTGCGCTGGCAGCTGCGCCAGCTGCCCCGCGAACTGGACCCGCCCCGCGACCTGTGGCCGGGCATCGAGGCCCGCCTGTCGCCCCAGTCGGCGCCGCGCCGGCGCTGGCCCTGGGTGACCGGCCTGGCGATGGCGGCCTCGCTGGTGCTGGCCGTGGCCCTGGTGCCGGGCCTTCGCCAGGCGCCGGCCGACGC
>VFQN01004609.1_pt1 | contig 18048 bp, 19 predicted proteins | sample 3512371 | NCBI WGS metagenome assembly VFQN01 (sample SAMN10412370, study PRJNA504923) | tailings metagenome | isolation source: Replicate 2 from Balatoc abandoned mine | place: Philippines: Itogon, Benguet | collected 2017-08-28 | reverse complement strand
TTAGCCAGTAGCGGCCCCCCGGATGCTGCTTTTGCACCTCCTCCATCGAAAACCCAAGGGCCTCCCACGAACACAGGCCCCACTTGACACTCACACGCTTTCCTCGCGTGTTACGCGTGCCCCACTTGTCCCGTAGCCCTCCCCCCCCCGACACAAAAGCATCCCTCCATACCAGGCAGGCATACAAGGCAGGGTAGGCACGACATGTGCCGGTATGTCTATATGACCTATGACCATCGCCTATGCCGCACGATCGTCCCATGCCGTACTGCCGTACCAGTACCTGGGAGACAGGGCAGCCCATCACCATCAGACAACTCAAAACCTGGCCAAGCCAATCACCATCAGCCCGTCACTATCGGCCCATTAACCCATGACCAGCAGACAGCTTAAACCTGGCCAAGCCAAGGTCGACTGGCTGACGAAGTGCTCCGCTGAAAAGCACCACACCGTCAACCGCCAGAAAGCGGCAAACACCATATGCGGAACCTGCCTCGCCATGCCACAAACAGTTTGCCACCTGCTTGAAGGGCTTGCACCCTATAATGCAAAGCACGGCCATCTCCTGTACGGGACGTAAGTACAACCATACAAGTGCCTTCCACGCCGTCATTCTCCCACTCAAGCCTTCTGATACGGTGTGTTGCAGGTTTACTGTCTAGGCCTCACGGCCACTGCCCATCCCTGCGACCAAGTCCATTCCAGCACCTACTCATGCCAAGGAGCACCACCTACCGTAACAACCTCCCTGAACGTTCGGGTGCCATACCTAACCATAATGGTCATGCACTATTCGTAACCGGGCGTACATCCCACCAGTTCACAAGCTGCAATGCTGCTGCCACCACCCTCTACACCAGACCCCGCAGCCACGCTGCCTCCTCGTCACCCAGAGCCCAACGGCACTCTACCGCCTCCTCCATGTCCTCCCTGCTGCCCACCGGCGCCCCTTGATCCACCAGCCACCGCACAGCGGCCATGCAGCTCCCCTCCCGCACCGCCCGCACCACAACGTCCTCCGCACCCCACGGCACACCCAGCCGCCGCAGGGCGGCCAGCGTGCCCCGGTCGCCGTTCTTAGCGGGGTCGGTGTATGGGCACCCGCTCCGCTGGCTCTCCATGCACCCCGGCTGCTGCACCACCCACTCCAGCAACGCCTCGCACCCCGCCCCCGCTGCAGCGTGCAGCTCGCTCCAGCCAAGCACGTGGTCTCCCTGCCGCCCAACCACGTACTGCGTCAGGCCCAGATGCCCCCGCCTGATCGCATTCTCAGTCACGCGGCTGGGCTCCCACTCGGCGCACCCCGCGCCCACCAGCAGCTGCACCGCCTCCAGCAGGTCCCGGCTGTCGGCCGGGCTTCCACTCGGCCAACGCTCCATGACCTTGCTCATGTCCACGTTCTCAGCACGTACCCTGCTCGCCAGCCACCGCACTGCCCCCACATGCCCCACACGGGCGGCCTTCAGGTAAGCCCTCCACGTGAACTCCGCTCCAGCGCCCTCCAGGCAGTCCAGCATGGCAAAATTGGGGACGCGCCCAAACCCGAAGACTGCAACGTCTCCGTCTAGCTCGCGTAACAAGGACACGTCCGGGCGCGAACCTGGGGCTGGCGTTGTCAGGTACTGGAGAACCTCCAGCTGTCCCGCCAACACGGCTACCACGGTGAGCTGGGGTCGTGCCTCTTCCATCTCCGTGGCAGGCGCCCCACACTCCTGCAGCCAGCGGAGTTTGGCGACCCCGTCCGGGCCCTGTGCGGTATACGACAGGAGGCGTCTCCACTTCGCCACCTCCGCCTCCGTGTTGCTGCCCGCTGCCGGCAGCTCGCACCCCGCCTCGTCCACCAGCCACTGCGCCACGGCCAGGCTGGCAGTCCCCAGACTGAGAGCGAGGTTGTCCCAGTTGCCCTCGTGCAACGGACAACCGTGCCGCCGCAGCCAGCGCAGCCGCACCAAGTCCCCAGATCGCATCGCTGCTTCAGCCGTGCTTGCCCGCAGGCTGCAGCTGCCACCGCCGGCCTCCAGCACCCACTTCATCTTGGCCACGGCGTCTGGGGTGACAGACCCTGCTGCGGCGTCCAGGACGGACTGGTCCAGGACAGGTGCGGGAGGTGGGCTGTCGCTGCTGTTGCTGCTGCCGCTGCTTCCAGCCCTGCCCTGCAACACCTCCCACACCGCCTGCAGCCCCGTCACGTCGCAGTGCTGTGCTGCGGCCGACATGATCTTATCAGACTGCAGCAGTGCGGGGCAGTGGCGCAACAGCCAGCCAAGCAGCTGAGGGTGGCCCGCCTTAACCGCTGCAACACTGGGATCTTCCAGCTTGACGCCACAATAGTCTGACTTCGCTACCCTAAGCAGCTCCGGAAAGATGCTAGGCTGCAGCAGCGCCAACGCCACCTCCAGGTTGACCTCGCTCCCGCTGGCGGCGGCCGCGCACAAGGGGCGAACCTTGTGCCTGAAGGGCAGCTGTCGCACGTACCCCTGCCCTGCCGCCACGGCCCAAGACGCGGCGTAGCACGGCAGCGGTTGGGACAGGGACGCGGTGCAGTGCTGCGGCCCTGTGAGGCCGTCTCGTGCCTCCGGGCTCACCAGCCGGCCGCTGAGGGCGCGCTCGTTGGGGGGCAGCAGGGACAGGATGTGCAGCTGGAGCGCGATGGGCAGCTGCCGCCTCGGGTTGCTGCTACTGCTGTCACCTCGGCAGCGATGACCTTCCATTGTTGCCTTGCGTATGTCACTACTAGGTCTGAGGACAGCTTGGGGTACCTGCGGGATATCGGTAGCGTTGAAGCAAACCAGCATGAAAGCAATAGGCGCAGGGCGCCTTACAGCCACCCTCCATCACAGACCGCACCTTACCGGTGTGTCTTTATGAAACCGATATTGGAAGGCGTGCGCGGTGGTCTGGTTCTTGTAAGTTCTCTAGTCGTCATGTGCGGGAAACCAGTTCACTTCCAGTGTGATATACTTATATCAAAGAGAATATATCTATGTTACGATGCTGGTTGAACTTGAGGGTTGACAACCATGGGGTATCAGTCGTACGGCGCACATGTGTCCAAGCCCTGGGCACCTGGGCTACAGTCAAACTATGCTGGTCTTCCCCGCACTCATGAGCAAAATACCGTAAATGACCTGCATCAGCGAAGCAGAGTGGGACGCCTGAAGGCTGGCCACGCGCAAAACGTTTCCCTGCACACCCCTGTGTATACGTGACATGAAACAGCTTGGAACGCACGGCGACTCCCATCCAACACAGCTGAACCAGGAGCTGAACACTGGCAATCAACCTCGGCTCAAATGCCGTGCAGCTGTCGTACATTCAATTGCCGTACGGGCATCCAGAGCAGGGGAGGACTCCCCTGAACCAGTGCAGCCCAGGACGCAGGGGCAACGGGCATGGGGGAGCCTGGCCAAGCGCAGTAAACCCACATCCCCACGTAATTACCATGGGACTATAGGAGTCAACCCCGCCCCTGGTACGTGCAGCATCGCCCGGTCTTCAGGATTATCATGATTTTGGCGGCCATTTTGGCTGCCTGTCAGGGTTTTTTGGGGCAGAATCCTGACCGAATCAGGATTTTCAAGAGGGGTTTCATCCAGGATTTGCCCAGAAATCCTGGAAAATGTACGATTGTCAGAATTTCCAGACCCGAAGGCACCGAAATTATGAACGGTCAGAATTTTTCGCCAAATAAGACCGGAACACTGGCAGCATGGGTGGAACGCGCTCCTGGCCAACACGCATTGCACGGCCAGTGGTCCCTGCAACCCTGTGCCCACGCCTTGGCCCCACGACCCCATACGTGTACTTCCCCTCTGCCCACACCCTGGCCCCATGCCCACGCAGGACCCGTACCCTCGCACACATGCCTCCCTCACATTACAATTGCTTCCAAGGCAATAACCTACCAACTCCTTCCCCTTGTTCTCAAGCAAGCGCTTCTGGCGTGCCACACGCGGCGGATGGAAAGTCCAAACTGCCCCTTTGTTTGCGGCCACCCGCAACTGCACTACTGCACACCGGGGCAAACAAGATTCATCAGGAATTCATGACGCCCATCGCACTACACAAAGCGCCGCCTGCTGCCTGCACCGTGGCCGCACCACCACCTGCAACAATAATCGCTGCATGCAAGGAAGGTGCGCACCAGCACCTAGCATAACCGGACAACGACAGGGCATGATACCAACAGGCCGCTCGCACCGTACGCCCGTCCCGCCACAATACACACGGTGTACCAAGTGCTGTTGCGCGTGCCTCATGCTTCACATACAGGATGGCAACACAACCAATGGCGGTTTAGTTACTTTGCACTGCACTGCTATACCTGTATTCGATCCCAGGTGCCACGGTTCTAGGGGTGCAAAACGAGACGGCCTCCCATGCTCTCAAAAGGAGCTGCGACCGGCCGCACCCTCACCACGTTGCCTTAAGCGGCATCACCCTACACCCAACGCTTTCGCTATGTTGCCTTTAGCATCCTGCCCCTACACAGGCATTCTCCACCACCAAGAGAGCTCTCCTGCTCCACCTAGCCACACCTTTTGTGGCCCGCGCCCGTGTGCTGGCACACACGTGAGCACCCAGCTCAGGTGCAAGTGCTATCTGTACTTTAGGCAGGGAAGATGGCATACCGGTGACATGGTGTAGCTCAATACGCAAAGCTTCCCCCTCAGCGCTGCACCCCAAGCGCCCTAGCCGCTGCCATCCCCTCCCGACACCAAGCCCCGCAACCATGCCACGTCCTTGGCACCAACAGCCTGACCCTGCTGCCCCCGGCCCTCTATCGCCGTCTCCATGCCATCCCTGCTGCCCACCGGCGCCCCCTGCTCCACCAGCCACCGCACAGCCGCCATGCAGCCTCCCTCCCGCACCGCCTGCACCACCACGTCCTCCGCACCCCACGGCACCCCCAGCCGCCGCAGTGCGGCCAGCATTCCCCGGTCACCGTTCTCGGCAGCGTCAACGTAAAGAGCAGCGCTATCCCATTCGGGCTCACGGAAATGCTTGGAATTGTGGCGCCACTGCTGCTTCTCAAGCCAGCCCGGGTGCTGCAAAATCCACTCCAGCAGCGCCTCGCAACCGGCCCTCACCGCAGCTGCCACCTCCCTGTCACCCAGAAGATAGTTCGGCTGGTGCTCCTGCAAGAGCTGCAGCAGAGCCAGGTTCCCTCGTGCCGCTGCGCACTCAAGGGCGTATTCAGGGTTCCAGTCCCTGCACCTTGCCACACCCACAAGCAACTGCACCGCCTGAAGCAGGTCCCGGTCCTGGGCCAGGGCACGGGTTGGCCAATCCTCTAGGAACTCATCCAGGTCCACCTCAATCCCATCCCGTTCAGCAGGCACACACTCCACCGTCGCCAGCCATTCAATCACGCTTACGTAACCGTAAATGGCGGCCACCGCATATGCCGACGGCGTAAAGCTCGCACCAGCCTCCGCCAGGCAGTCCAGCATGGGGACGCTCCCCGACCCAGCCACTTCGTCCACACGCAGGCACCCGACCACCCTTGCTGGTCCGAACCGCTCCAGCATGTGCTGCACCACCTCCACTTGCCCTGCCTCAGCCGCCGCTTCCGCCAAGCGGGGAAGGAGGTCAGCACCATCCGCCCCACCGTCTAGCGACGGCGCCCCCCGTTCCCCCAGCCAGCGCAGCTTGGCAACCGCATCAGGGCCCTGGACGGAACGAACCAGGAGGTCAGTCCACAGCCGTGCTGAGTTCACTGGCCCGTTCCCAGTCGCCGGAAGCTCGCACCCCGGCTCGTCCACCAGCCACTGCGCCACGGCCAGCCTGGCTGCCCCTAGCACACGCCACAGGCCGTCCGTGGTCCCTGGGTATATGGGGCAGCCGTGCTGCCGCAGCCAGCGCAGCCGCACCAGGTCCCCAGACCGCATTGCTGCCTCAGCCGTACTCGCCCGCAGGCTGCAGCTGTCGCCCCGAGCCTCCAGCACCCACTGCATCTTGGCCACGGCGTCTGAGGTGACGGACCCCGCTGCTGCGTCCAGGACAGACTGTCCGAGGACAACGGCGGATGGTGGGCTGCTGCCGATGCTGCTGCTGCTGCTGCTTCTGGGGCCCCCTGCCCCCTGCAGCGACCCCCACGCCGCCTGCAGCCCCGCCAGGTCGCAGTGCCATGCTGCCGCTTCAAGCACGCTGGTGGCATCCAGCAGCCCCGGGCAGTGGCGCAGCAGCCAGCCCAGCAGCTGCGGGTGACCCGCCTTGACCGCCGCAACGCCTGGGTCGGCTGCGCTGCTATAGTAGCATGGCTTTGGAGTCTGAAGTAGCTCTGCAAAGATGCTGGGCTGCAGCAGCGTGAATGCTACCTCCAGGTTGACCTCGCTCCCGCTAGCTGCGGCTGTACACAGCACATACACCTTGTGCTTGAAGGGCAGCTGCCGCACGTGCTGCTGCCCCGCCTCCTGGGCCCAAGACGCGGCGTAGCGCGGCAGCGGCTGGGACAGGGACGCGGTGCAGTGCTGTGGACCACCGAGGTCGTCCCTCGCCTCTGGGCTCACCAGGCGGCCGCTGAGGGCGCGCTCGTTGGGGGGCAGCAGGGACAGGATGTGCAGCTGGAGTGCGGCGGGCAGTCGCCCGGTGGGGTTGCTGCCCCAGCTTCTGCTACTGCTGCAGTTGTGCCTCTCCATGTTATCGGTAGAATCTGAGGGGCGTAAGTGTCCTGCGAATTTGTAACACGGCAACAGAAGTTATGCGGCGGCGAGAGGCATAGGTGACCCGTTGGCAATTTGCTGGTGGTGCCCACTGGCCGACCTCTGTCACAAGCCGCACCTGCCTTGGCGAAGTAGAATTATTTCGTCATGTAACGCGGAGTCAATACGCATCTCGAAAGCGGAAGCTGCGAGCCTACGGTACGCCACGATATGCACTATGTGGTGTAATCACAGTGTAGTCCGCATAAAGAGGTTTCACCTTTAAATGATAGTATGGTGACTGCCTTGTACGTGAAGTAAGGTGCGCAAGGTCTGTGCTGGCCGATGTGGGTCTCGGGGCCCGGGGCAACGGACCAACGGTCATCCGTGCCACGTGGTCCAGGGCACGTTGTCCAGGGCCCCTCGCTAACCCAGCTCTGGCAGTAACCTACAAAACTCTGCGCGATGGTAATCAGTTTGTCCGCCAGACGGGCACGTAGCACCAGGTGTCACCCAAAACCCGTCCGTGCAACCACTGCATTACTCAGCCGGCTCCTCTACTCAGCTTGCAACGGCCTACTGCGTATTGCCCGTGGTGCCCTCCCCGTCCATAACCCTCCACCGCCTTGTTTACATGGTTATGCAACGTTACCAACAGAGCTCAGTATACATTCCAGACCACGCGATACCACAGTACTGGTGCTCGCAGGTCCTGTCCACGTGGACCTCGGGATAACCCACCAGGTGACCCAACCCGCACGCTGTGGCAATCAGGACGCCAGGGGACGCCAAGAGATTGCGTCCCCGAAACTGGGCAAGTGGGCATCAATGATTCAAGATGCGCTTCGCCCCACACGAACCGCCGCCTCAATGTTATGTTGTATCAAGGGTCTCCTGCCCCTTGACTTGCTTTCAACTCCGCCCGCCGCTCTCAACCAGCGCACGCTTCCCGGCATGCACTCATGCGTTGTGGCCAATGTACAGTCGTACACAGCACAACTAACGCGCAGGCACGTACAAGGTTTGTCAGACGGAAACCTCGGCACGCTGCCTTGCGCAGAGCGCAGAGCACAGACCCGCAGCCCAGCTGCTGAACAGACTCTCTTTACTTCACCCTGCTGCTCCACCCCGACCACCAAACGACCTCGTGCATCCAACCCCCACGTGCTTTGCAAATAACCCTTTGAATTCTCACCTCCCAAGATGTAACGCCCTTCAGCAATCCTGCCGTAACATGCACGCGCGCGTGCGCCCCCTGACTGCAATCCTTCTCCCATGTACCCAACGCCTAGGGCAACAGCAGCAGCAGCAGGTCGTTCTGTGCCCAACAACTCCCCCCAGGCATGTCCTCAAGCCGTAGCGCCATCCAACCGTAGTCGCCAGAAGCAGGCGGCATACAAAGCGGTGTGACGGTGCGCAGGGGACTGTGACACCAGCCGTGTCACGCACCCACCGCACTGTCCCTCCTGCGCCTCCCGCGCCGTGACCTGCCCCAGCGCCGCACTGCACAGTCGTACACACTGCCGCATACCGGTAGCAGCAGGCACTGAAACGTAGTTTATGCAACATACGAAGCTGGTGTCCATTCAGCTCGCTGCCCGTCGTGCTCCTCGCGCACCCAGCACCGCCCCACCGCCGCCATGCGTCGTCATGCACGCTGCCACACAGCAGCAGGCAGAGGCAGTGCCTTGCTGGGATACGTCACCACCCACGCTCGTCCAGCTTACTGCTGCTCCTCCTCCCCCTGCTCCTCCCGCACCCAGCCCTGCCCCACCGCCGCCATGCGCAGGATGCGGCCGTACAGGTGGCCCTACCCTATGGTGTCATCTCGCCATGCCCCGTCAAGTCACAATCCTGTGTCAAGCAGATGCGTACTGAATGCCTACATGCAACATCCAAAACTTGATCCTTTCCGCCTGTGCACGTTGCACGCGCTCGCAACCGCAGCCCTCCAGGTGAGGCGCCGCAGCTGCCTCACCGGCCGTCCGCCTATACCAAGCTCCAAAACCAGGCTAGCTCCTCCGCCTTGACTCCCCAGAACAGCTGCCTACGAGTGATCGCCGCCTCCATTTCCTCCTGCGTACCCGCAGGCGCCCCGCGCTGCACCAGCCACTGCAGGCCCGGCCTCTTGCAGCCGTTGTGCACCGCCCGTGCAACCACGTCCTGCGCCCCCCAAGGCACGCCCAGCCGCCACAGGGCGTCCAGCACACCCCGGTCGCCCCACTCGGCCGCAATGCTGTACGGACTCGCACCGCCAAGTCGCTCGAGGCACCCCGGCTGCTGCACCAGCCACTCCAGCAGCGCCTCGCACCCCTCCGCTGCCACAGCCTCTAGCGCCTTCCCATCCGCCTGGTACCCCTGATGCCTCTGCTGCCCATGCAGGTACTGCACCAGGGCCAGGTCGCCCCGCTTGATTGCACGAAGCAGCACGTTGCTGGCACGCCAGTCCCTGCACCCCGCCTCGCCCACCAGCAGCTGCACCGCCTGCAGCAAGTCCCGGCTGTCGGCCGGGTTGCGGTCTGGCCACCGCCTGATGAAGTCTGGCAAGTCCACCCCACTGGCAGGTACCTGTGCCTCGCGCACCAGCCACCCAGGGGCAGGTGGCCTAAGCTCGCGGGCCTGTCGTATGCCCTTGCAGTCAGCGGCGCGCCGATGCTCCGCAGGCAAGCAACCACCGGGATGCTTTCTGACAACGTCGCGTCGTCTGCGTTTACGTGCTGAAGGACTTGAACCCGGACCTCAGGGTACTGAAGGAACGCAGGGTGCACCGCTGCGAGCAGGAGTTGCAGTGCCTCAAGGTTCCCCGCCTCGGCCGCCACCTGTGGGAGTCGAAGCAGGAAGCTGCGCGTGCTGCCGTCCAGAAGCAGGCCGTCTCTGTCCTGCAACCAGAGCATCTTGACAAGGAAATCCCGCCCTCGCGCTGCCGCTTTCAACAGCGCCTCCCAGTACCGAGGGTCCACCCTCGTCCCAGCTCCAGCCTTTGGGAGCTGGCACTCCGCCTCGTCCACCAGCCACTGCGCAACGGGCAGGCTGGCCCCGCCAAGCGTGAGCCCAAGCTCAAATTGGTCTGGGATGTACGGTGTACAGCCGCGCTCTCGCAGCCAGCGAAGCCGCTCCACATCCCCCGTGTCCATGGCTATGGAAGCCGTGCCACGTGTCAGGCTGCAGCTGCCGCCCCCGGCCTCCAGCACCCACTGCATCTTGGCCAGGGCATCTGGGGTCGCTGACCTAGCTGCTGCATCCAACACCGCCTGTCCCAAGGCCGGCCGAGGGCCCGTGCTGCTGCCGGCTTCACCCTGCACAGTCTCCCACACCGCCTGAAGCACTGCCAGGCTGCAGTGCCGCGCCGCGGCCTCCAGCAAGCTGCCCGCGCGCAGCAGCGCCGGGCAGTGGCGCAGCAGCCAGCCCAGCAGCTGCGTGTGGCCCGCCTTTACCGCCGCAACGCCAGGGTCTGTTGACTGGTAATAGGGCGTGGCACAGCTCTCCAGGTCTCCAGAAAAGTAGCACGGCGACAGCAGCGACAGCGCCACCTCCAGGTTGACCTCGCACCCGCTAGCAGCTGCCGTGCACAGCAGCTGCCGTCGATGCCAGAAAGGGAGCTGCCGCATGTGCTCCTGTCCTGCCGCCACGGCCCAGGGCGCTGCGTGGCGCGGCAGCGGCTGGGACAGGGAGGCGGTGCAGTGCTGTGGACCAATGAGGTCGTCCCGTGTCTCGGGGCTCACCAGGCGGCCGCTGAGGGCGCGCTCGTTGGGGGGCAGCAGGGACAGGATGTGCAGCTGGAGTACGGTTGGCAGCTGCCACCTGGGATTGCTGCGGCTGTTACAGCTGCTGCCGTGTTGAGGTTCCATGACTGCAGTACTCAGAAAGTACTACAGCCCTGCAATAGTCGCGGGACAGCCACGGAAGTCAGGCCTGGTAGCAGGCGGGAGGACTGGGCACAGGTGTGGGCGGAGAGGGACGCGGTATGACCAACCTCTGCCGCGAGCCTTGGGTAGGACTGTAGTTAGCTCGCCCAATACAAGCTACTTTGAAATGCACTGCGAAAAGCCCGAGCTGCGAGCGAGCCAACTTGAGTTGTTTCGTCCAGTCGGGTAAACTGCATAACAGGCTTCGCCGGTGACCTATTGGAATGACAGGCTACTGAGATGCCTGATCAACAGACCATTGTGCATCTAAGGTACTATGGTATAGGATTGGGGTCTTGGGTCGAGGATTGCTGTCGTGTAGGCCGGCCAGAGGCCGCCTGGGGCAGTCGTAATGCGTACGTGCTGCACGCCCAGGGCTGCACGCCCAGGGCTGCACGCTGTCCCCTGGCCCCTGCTCAATCAGATTTAAAGCCACGGAATACAGATGCGCTGCGCTGTACCGCAGTCAGTTAACCAATGTGTCGTGCGCTGTGTGTGATGTGTTTGAAAAAACGCTTTTCCGGAAGGGCACGTGGCACCTGGTGGCACCTGGTGGCACCAAGTGTCCCTTCATGTAACCTGGTGTAACAGCCCGCAGCACGTGCACCTGGCGCCCCCGTATTCATCCACCGCCATCACCTCTCAAGGTGACCACTTCCAGTTTTAACCCCCTTGTAGCATCCCATGCCCGATTGCACGTCCGGGAGCCACAGGACTTGTCGTAGCCATTGGACATCGAATTAAGGTTCTCCGAGCTCAGCACAAACCTGCCGCTCATGGGTTCGCCCGCCCGCCTCCCCCGCGCGCCGCGTCCCTTCCTACAGTTTACACCAGACGCCGGTCCCTTCCTACAGGACCATAGGCGCTCCATCCGACCGGAAGCTGGCACTTCCAAAGCCGTTCAGACGATGGTCTTGAAAGGAACCGCAACACCAGCTCCAGCGTGCACTGCTAATACACAACCAGCTCACGGTCCCTCGTGCTCCTCCCGCATCCAGTCTCACCGCACCGCCGCCACGCGAAGTGACACATGCAGCCGCATAGCAGCAGCAGAAAATACAAGCAGAATTACACGCGCCAGCACGTGCACTGACACAAGCGTCACTTCATGCGCAGTCCTAGGCTTTGTCGCTGGCCTCACCGGGACCAACCCGACACACTGCAGCTGCTGCTGCTGCTGCTGCTCCTCCCGCACGCAGCCCCACCGCCCACATGCGTCGTCATGCACGCTGCCACACAGCAGCAGGCAGAGGCAGTGCCTTGCTGGGATACGTCACCACCCACGCTCGTCCAGCTTACTGCTCCTCCTCCTCCCCCTCCTCCTCGCGCACCCAGCCCTGCCCCACCGCCGCCATGCGCAGGATGCTGCCGTACAGGTGGCCCAGCGCCACGGCATCCCTCTCGTCCACCACCGAACGTTCATACTCAGAGTACCTGTGTGTTCAAGAGGACAATGTGATTAGAGGCATACACCATAAGAAGCGGTCAAAGGACATTTACGGAGTATCTTTATGTACAATAGCTCCCAGGCACATGTTGGCCATTCATTGTACTGCAGCTACAGATGGCCCAGGCGTCCTGCTGGTCCACCACCGAACGTTCATACTCAGTGTGGTAAGGGGATCAGGGGTTCAGGGCGCAGCGCTTCAAAACAGCAAGCAAGTGCAACCTTGCAAGTCCAACCTGCCCCTTGGGGTTGCCCACCACCGAGCGCTGGTGGTCTACTCCGTGTACCTGTGTGTCTTAGGGGTGCACGGTGAGGGCAACCAACACGCCTACTACAAGCACTGGCAAAGCGTGTGCTTGTCTACCCATTTGGGAACAAATCTACCGGTTTTGTAGTAGAGCGAGCCGTTTTGGATGACCTGCCGCACTCCAACGCCCTCCTCCTTCCGCCCGCCCCGCGCGCATTTGCCTCAACCAGGCCTCAACACCCACACACGCAAGCCCCAAGCACCTGGACATAGGCTTGCCGTGTACACTAATAATAATATAATATAGTAATATAATACAATAATATAATATAATACGTATAGTATACGGACCCCATGTACAGCCCCAAGCACCTGGACAGATTCTCAACGCTCAGGCTGCTGACCAGCGTAACACAAGCATCCATGTGTCTTAGCACACACGCACGTGTCCCAACCCACACCTGCCCCACGCACCTGAACAGCTCCTTGCCGTCCAGGCTGCTGACCAGGCAGTCAATGTCCATGGCCGCACCGCCCTGTGGGTCCATCCGTGCGTTGCACGCCCACGCAAAGTCGGGGAACGCCTCCCCCGCGCGCCCCGCGCCCTCGCCGCCGCCCAGCAGGGCTGACAGGCAGGCCCGCTCCGCCGTCACCTCCAGGAGTGTGGGCCGGTGGTTGATGGAGGACAGAAGCCTGTGGGGGGACGCAAGGCGGAAAAATTCGGAACGAGGACACGTAGACTGGGGGCGGAGCCGAGACTGCATGCAAGCTGAACCCGAGTTTCCCGAATGCATGCGCCGACGGCAATCCCTCCTCCGTCGGACCTGAGAAAGCACATGCCGTCCCCTTCATATTTTAACTGCCCCTGGTCCCCCGCCCCCGCCTCACCCCACGAGCCACTCGTCGTCCTCCCTGCACACCACCCCCACCGCCCCTTGGCAGGCGGCAGGCAGCATCTCCTCCGTGCTTAGAACACAGGCGGCCAGCTGCTCCTTGCCCAGCCGCTGCAGGCCTGCAGGTGCCATACAGGGCGGTGACACAGGTGTGCAATGCCGGTATGCAACGCAGCACGCCTAGTGTGCCTGAGTGGGCATGCGGTATCTGTAAACACCAGGTTGTCATTATATCCCCAACCCGAACTTCCCCACAAAACGCCCAGCGCACGTGCCATGTTAGATGTTACCCCGCAGCCAGCTAGCTGGACCCGCCAGCAGGGGCGAAGGCCCGCAAGCAAGCGCCAGCACGGTTTCGCTTCCGCTGTGCAGTTCACACTATTTCCGCGTGCAGGTTCACGCGTTTCCGCGACTCCCTGACGGCCTTCAATGTTCCGTCGTGCTTCACGCACAACCACTTCCCGGAACCTCGTCACCCACGCGCCCGCCAGCGCCAGCCCGGTTTCGCACTCGTCTCCCAACCCTCGGGCACAATGTACTTGTTAGGATGAACACGAAGTCGTGCCGTTGCCGGAGCAGGCATAGCATACACAACGCCAGTGTTCGCTGCGCCCACGCACCCGCCAGCGCCAGCAAGGTTGCGCTCATCTCCCTGGCCCGGATGCGCTCCAACCGCGACTCCACGCTGCCGCGAACGTTGACGATCTGGCAGGACATGGCAGGATATGGCCAACAAGCAGCACACGAGCAAGCCACTTTAGTAGCCGCTAGCAGCGCCAGCATATACATGGCCAATAAGCAGCACACGAGCACAAGCCATTCCAGTAGGCCAGCGGCGCTAGCAGCCCAGCGCTAGCACCACCAAGCAGGAGCAGGGCGATGAGGCATTGTGACCCCTGCCCCATGGGTCATGCATGCGGTGGCCGTGATGTACGACATGAACAGCGGTTGAAGCAACCACCGCAACGGCCCCACGAGCAGGAGCCGGTAGCTGCGCTGTGCTTAAATTGGGGTTGTGCTGGCAGCTAGGCAGACCGCATAGCTGTGCTTTGGTTGGGGTTGTGCTGGCAGCTAGGCAGACCGCATAGCAAACACACACCTGCGGGTGCAGGCAGCTGGGTGGCGGAGCGATGAACCGCATACACTGACTACAAGTTCGTAGAATGTGGCTTAACTCACCTGCAGGTGCGGATAGCTGTGCTTGATCTGCGCCGCTCTCCTGCTGCTGCTAGTGCCCACCCGGCTGCCTGGCACCAGCTCACCTGCAGCGGGCGGCACACAGCAGTCCTGGGGCTTACACCTTTCCTCAGTACCACGCACACTGTCGCTCTCTGTGCCGCGGCAGCGGGCGGCACACAGCACGTCAGTGCAGTTCAAGCGTTGGCGCCTCCTTTCCCATCAGCACCTTGAGGACGTGGTCTTGGCCATCCGTCCCCCTCGCCCCCCGTGGCTTGTGACTAGCAAGTCCCATGGGTCGCCACGTGGCAGGTACAAGTTTGCCTTCCCCATCTGCCATGACGGCCCCACAGCAATGGGCGATGCAGCCGTAGAGCCACCTGTTCCCCACCTACAACAATTAAGAAACTTATGGACACGCACGCCCGGTGCCTCTAACCACCGCTTGCCCCTTTTGTGCTGCCCCTTGCCTGCTTGGTGCCCATCCCTTTCCATCTCCTAGGCTCCTGGCGCCCTCGCCCTCCGTCGCGACCAGCACGTCCCGTGGGTCGCCACGCGGCAGCCACACCTCACTACACAGCTTACGGTCACGCATGCGAGCACTCTCTTCCCGACCGTAGCTTACAACACACCCAACGGCTTTGCAAGGTTTGCAGTCCCATCCCCTCCCTCTCCCCGTCCCTCTCCCCACCCACCTAGGCTCCTGGCCCCCTCCCCCTCAGCCGTGACTAGCACGTCTCGTGGGTCGGCACGTGGCAGGCACGCCGCCAGCAGCAGGCCCGGCTCCAGGCAGGCGGGGCAGTCCTTGAGGCTGTGCACGGCGAGGTCGGCGGAGCCGCCTGCAGGCAGGAGCACAAAATCAATAAGTGTGGATGCATGCATTAAAAAAGTTGCAGAGCTAGAGAGACAAGCGTCACCATGATACACCGGTTTGCACTGTGCACCGCCAGGCCGGCGGAGCCGCCTGCAGGCAGGAGCAGGAATGATGCAAACGTGAATGTGGATGCATGCAGATATAAGGTGCAGAGTGAGGGAGATTGCGCCACCACTACACAACGGTACAGCAACGTTGATGGCACCAGCGGCGAGAGTATTGGCAGTTCATGCCCAGGTCGCCAGGTGCGCCCACCATTCAGGAGGTACGTGTGACATGCTGACACGGCAACCTGTTGTCCCCCACGCACCTACCGCCGCTGTTTCCCGCCTGTCAATGTAGAGGACCGTTGCCGGTGTGCCGACACACCCTGGCGGCCCTTCCCCCCCCCCTTCCCCACCTGCCACTGCCCTGTCCAGCTCTATGGTGAAGGCACCCGCCCCCAGGCTGCGGAGCGGAGCGGAAGTGGATTCGTCGCCTGCAGTGATCATATCGTGTTTTGGCATGTCGTGTTACAGGTGGTGTGGCCACACGTGGCAGGGGTAACGAAGCAGTACATGCAACCCACAGGTGGAGGCTGGGCAGGAGAAGAAGTGGCTAAGGACGAACGCGGCGGCACAGCAGCTTTGACAAGGCTTGTCGACTGCAGCACTTGTGGGTAGATCAGCGTGCACGGCATATTGGTTTGAGATTGCGATTGGCCCCTTCGACTTGGTGTATGCCTGGTGGAACACGAGGTGGAAGGCCTAGTTGTGCCAACATGTGGTGCAAATGCATGCGTGGAATGAATGCCGCACCGCTGCTGTGCACGGGCAGCCACCAAACCACCAAGGGCCTCTGCTGACTCTGCACGCAACGCTAAGCCACAGAATCTTTGTGTGCTGCTGCCTCCGGCGTACGGCATGTGGCCCCACCTGTCGTGCGCATGTCCAAGGTGCTGAGCTGCAGGGGCTCCTCGCGGAGCTGTGCGGCAGCCAGCAGAAGCTGCTGCACCTGTGGCGTGCGAACATCATAACATTTGAATCGCGTGCGTACAAGTGTGACCTTGGCAAAGAGAGACTCAATGTGCTCGTAACCAAGCTGGGCGGCAGCTAGCAGCAGCTGCTCACCTGGAGTGCACGGAAACGGGGCAGGCCAGTCCCAATTGTTGCACGCTGGCCGAGGATATGCACAATGGGGTGTTCCCCGTGGCCCCGGCAGTCAACGCACAATGACGAGAGCTAACATGCAACGCGGGTACCAGTGGCGACGCCCAACACTGCGCGTGAGAGCAGCCTCGGCCCCATGGATCTCCCGACGGTCTCAACTGCTTAGCACACACGGACAGCCACGTGGCCCTTCATTCAGCCCACACCATCGCACCTGCCGTGTCTGCTCCTGCGCGAGCTTGCTAGGGCGGGTGGCGATGACAAGGGGCCGCTTTCCAGTGTTGGGTCGAGGGCCCTCGGCCGCAGCAGCACGACAGGACACTCCAAGTTGCCCAGGGTGGGGCCTTGGAGCAAGGGCGGGAAGCGTACGGTTGAACCCGGAATAGGTTTGCTTGCAAATTAGGTCACGTGTATAAATTTGCATCTTGTTCGTGGCTTTCGCGTCCGTAATTCCGCAACCGAGCTGTCCGTAGTCTGTCGCAAGTTGTTGCCCGGAACGGAGCGGAAGCCACAGCTATGAGTCCTGGCATGCAAATAATAGCGCGAAACGAATAGACATATGTAGGTGAGCCCCGTCTGCCCGGTGACGATGCTGAGGTGGAATCACCTCCGCGTTCGGGTTTTCGGAGCTGCGGCACTCACCATGTCGCTCATGTGCCACGATGCGTATGCCAACAGCGCCTCGGCATTGGCAGCCTCTACGTGCCCTGGTCGACAGACTACTTCCATGGCTTACATGACTCAAGTCCGCATGAGGGATGCCGCTAAAACACCACCCATACGGGCTGGCAGGGGCTGGTTGGTCATGTCTCACCACAGAGCTCACCCATCGCCACGTGGTACCGGTATCAGGTAACCGTGCCACTGCGTCTTCCCCGGAGGAGCGTGCTAGCAGCAAGTTGGTCGCAAGCGTGCTGCCCGCCAGGGCACCTAACTTCGAGGGAACCCTGATCCCGGCTCCGCTGCCTGATACAGGCACACGTGCATCAACCCAATGCAACGCCAAAGAATCACGAACACGCGCGCCACTGACTACGGTACATGGGGCTGCATTAAGGGAGGAAACAAACCTATACAAGTATGAACAACAGATATGTACAGATATGCACAGATATGACAGACTCGCCACCATTGTAAGCGTTCAGTGTAGCCAGCGTCACAGCGTATTCATGGTGCACATCCGGGGATCAACCCCTGGAGCACATAAAGCAGAAGCAGCTGACGCTGGCATAGGCTTGACCGTCCGTGTACCACCAAAATGAATGTACCATGTGTGCCGGTACCCAATCTTGGGCACCGTACCACAAGGGCAACCACAATTATATTCCGTACACCGTACACCGTACACCGTAGTGTGGTGACGACTGCAACGGGCCTTGCGTTCATTTACGTGGTTGCCTACGTAAGCATGTGAATGCTCCCTCGCTTCTGCTGCACGCTGTCTAGCTTGGGTCATTACTCATTAGCCACTGTTCTACGCTTTGCTGCTGCTGCGGATGATGGCGCACGGCGCCGCCGCCAGGGCCGCAATGGTGACCTTGGCCCCCGCCTCCGATCCCTGGCGGCCCGCCACCAGCTGCTGCAGCTCGGTCTCCGCCTCCGCGTAGGCCTTGCGGTTCCAGAACTTGATACCACACGCATCCGCCACCTCGTCAATGGTGGCCAGCATGCCGTCCAGGTCCTTGCGGCTGAGGTGCGGCGACATGCACAGCCG
>VFQN01004608.1_pt1 | contig 18049 bp, 25 predicted proteins | sample 3512371 | NCBI WGS metagenome assembly VFQN01 (sample SAMN10412370, study PRJNA504923) | tailings metagenome | isolation source: Replicate 2 from Balatoc abandoned mine | place: Philippines: Itogon, Benguet | collected 2017-08-28 | reverse complement strand
TGGTAAGTATCCAGTCGTTCCTTGCTTTCTGTTGCAGCCACTAACCTCGCTCTCCGCAGGCTGTCTGTTTCCGGTTCCGTTACTTTGCGGCTTTGCCGTCCCCCCCCCCCCCCCCTACCCCTCAGCCACACCCTGCCGCACCTTCGATGGCTGGGCCTCCGCCGTTGCCACCTCGACCCCCAGAGCCCCCTCTCCGCCACCATCTCAACTTCTTTTTCAACCCAGCAGCAGCAGCAGCAGCCCTCTCAGCCCCCACAGCAGCAGCAGCAGCCTCGGCTGCTCCCCCTGACCGACCGCGACCGTGCGCTGCTGCCGCGGCTGCAGGTGGGCGTGCGTGTTGGTTTGAGGAGTACTGCTGATAAGCCTGCACACGACTCTCGCGCATGTGGTTTTGCTGATACTTGTAACGGCTACAGGCGCGCCTGGCGGCGGCGGGCGAGGGCGGCTGGGCGGCCGAGGTGGCTGGCATGGCGGCGTGGGGGCGCAAGGCGGACATAGAGGCGGTGTACGGCAGCACTACGGTATACGGCAGCGCGGGGGCGGGGCACGGGGCGCTGAGGGAACTGGTGGTGCGGGCGGTGCTGGCAAGGGACCTGCTGTGAGTGTGGTAAAGAAGGCTTGCAACACAGTGTGTTGCTTTACCGTAATGCCACAGTAGCCACAGTATACAGTAATTGCAGGTTAAAGCCAGCTGGCCAGAGCAACGGTGCTGGTCAGGGACCTGCTGTGAGTGCGAGGGCGGAGTTGTCTGGTGGTCACGGACACGCCCCTACCTACAGTATGGCCGCGCAACTGCACAGGTCCAGTCGTTGTCCGGGCAGGCGTTGTGGGTAAGCAGGGGAGGGGTCCCTTGTAGGCACCTGGGAAGCTGGGATAGTTCCGTTCAGCGATGTGACGGCGCGGCTCGGAGCAGCTGGCGACTGCAGATTGGTGTTGGGACGGTGTGTTCGGTTTACACTGACTGACGCGCGGTGGCTGGTACGCAGGGTGACCCTATGTGGCGAGCGGCGAATTCCTGTGCAGTAGCGGCAGTAGCACTGTTGGGGCGTGACAAGTAAGGATGGGGTAGGGTGGTGGCAGGGAATGTAGCGAAAGGCGGGGAACGCGGTTTGAAGAGGCAGGGTGGGGGCCCCTCGCAACAGCGGGGCTTGCTGTAAAGGAGCCTGCTGGCTTGGAGGAGGGAGCAGCAGAGATCAGCTGTGTGGGAACCAGATGGGAAGCAGTGGAGGTGTGGGAAGGGGCAGCGGAGGGGGCAGGTGATGGAGGACGGGGGATGGGCGTTATCTAGGCTGGTGGGTACCGTTGTGGGTAGAGATTGCAGCGGGGTGAGGTACTGAAGCCGCTGTGCTTCCCCACCTGGGTGCTGCGCTTGTCCTCGTGCAGCTGGAGTAGGGGACATGGCCGTGCACTAGACGGCCTGTGCGCTTCGTTGTGAGGACCAGCGCTTCACCTGTGTAGTATGCTGGCTTGGTGCACGACCACTCGGATCACGCATTGTACTTCATGCAGAGTGCGAGGCCCTATGCGGAGTTGATGCGTCAATCGAGCAGGATAGAGGGAGGTGGGAGCACCGGTTCTGTGGCCGACTCACTGAGCCTGTCCGTCATGCGGCGATCCCGCTTCTTCTCAGTGCGAGTCCAACCTTGTACTGCAAGCCTGGCTCCTGAGCGCCTGATGATACCTATCCAGATGCTAGAATGCAGCCGCGTATCATAGCAATGCATAGACGTAACTGTCAACCTCACAGACAGCAGCAGCGCAAAATGGCAGTAGCGTCTAAACCAAGGGCAGCAGAGCAAGCCTGGCGACTTGCAGTAACTATTTCTCTATTTGTAATGTTCTTAAGTTGCCGTGTGGCAGCTTCAAGGCTGCGAGGGGTAGGTTTTACCAGACGGGCGCGAGTTGGGCGGGAACTTGAGTTAACGGCCACTCTTCAACAAGTGCAACGCATTGCATTAAGGCAACATCCCTGTATGTCTATTACAGGCTTTAACGTCGCGGGCGCTCATGGTAGCCGATGGAGGGAACGACTCCAGCTGCCCAGGTGAATTCGTTACAAGAGCTCAACGGCGCGGCTGCAAGCCATTTGTCCCTATGTACTACACTGTATTTCTCTTTTACAAAAAACGATACAGTGAATGGGCGATGGCATCGCTGCACCGCGGATACCTACCGTCCCGTGCAACATACCCCTGTCGCCCCTCTCCCATTCCCTCGGCCTCTCTGTCCTCCCCACCTGCTCTCCCCAGGCCCCAACTGCAAACTTACGCTGATAGAGCGCAAGGAGGACTGCCAACGGCAGAAGTTCAGCATCCCGGACGCGCCCGCCCTGCCGCCCCCGCGGCCGCCCAGCCCCCCGCTGTTCCCGGACCAGGACGCCGACCCCCCGAGCCACCTGCTGCTTGCCTACTGCGCCCGCTGGCACAGCGTCATATCCGGCCAGACCTGCAACAGCATCGTTGCCAACTACGGACTGCCGTCAGTGGACTGGCTGCGGCGCCAGAACCCCGCTCTCAACTGTGCCAGCATCCCTGTGCGTGGTCGTGGCGCACGGGACACACGGTTAACCCACACCACCACACGGTACCTACCAGTAGCTGGCATAGCATGCAATCGCGCGCCTGCTGCCATGACCACTGTGCCGTTCCACCTGCAAACGGGCCCTGCATGCATATCCCGACCGCGTCATCACTGCTCACGGCTATCTTCGCTCGTTTGCGCTTGCTTGGCGGCCGAGTCCGGCCCAGCCTTGCGTCTGACCACGTCATCTCTGCTTCGCCTATGCGCTGAGGCTAGCAGCAAGGGACGGAAGCAAGGCATCGGCGCCTGGAGGGCCCTGTGTGTGAGGTCACTGTCAACAACAAAGCACATGCGTCAGGCGTGCATAGGTCTTCCGCGCTGGTACCCTGCCCAACTGGCCAGCCGTTGGGGCTGGGCCCCAAGCGGATACTGCGCTTTGCTCACAGACACCACGCTCCGCCTTCACCCCCGTCCCTCCCTGACCCTCTTCCCCTGCTCCCTCGCGCTTCATGCGTACGCCCATCGTCCCCTCAGGTCGGGATCCAGCTGTGCGTGCACATCTACTCGCAGTGGGCGCTAGTAAACTGCTACCAAGGTGCGCACCGGCCGCAGCAGGCGTAGGGGGGTCCGTGCTGCTCCTGCCGTGGCTGCCGGCTCGAGTAGTGGCACTGACACAGCAGATGGGTAGTCCTTTGAAGCCCGGGCAGCGGACACGCAGTTGCAGCGTGAATGGCACCAAGACGCCACCTGCAGCCAGCGTGGCAGAGCCGCGCTCATACACACGTGCCGCCCTTGCCCGCGTCATGCTCCCTTCCCTTCCGCCCATGCGTGTGCGTGGCCCCAGTACTCTACGTAACACTACCACCGCGGTTTCACGTTGCTGGTGCTTTGTGTTTCCGTCGCCTCCCCCAGTGTACGTGACGCTTCAGGATGACAGCTGTGACAGCATTCAAACCAAGTTCCAATCGCAATTGGCGTACGGCCTGGCCGCATGCAACCAGGGTGCGTCCGCTCGCCACCAACCGCCGGGCCCTTCATTACGTCGTTGGTTGTGCTGACATCCGCACAGATCACAAAGCATCCAGGTCCCAGTCCCGATTGCAACCGCTGTCTGTGTCAGCGTGTCCGCTGCTCTCGAAGTCCGAAGCGGTCGGTTGCCAGCTACGCACCTGCTGCACAGCAGTGCCTGTCCGTCTACCATCCACGGCCCGGCTCGCAAAGCGCAACCGCGCTCACAGCAGACCTTTATCTGCTCCCTCCTGCTCTTGCCCCCTGCGTGCAGGCGGGGTGTGCATGAGCGGCCAGCTGCTCAACGGCATGCAGATCTGCGTCAGCTGCGTCCCAAGCGTGGGTTAAGGGCGCTGTGGTGGCAAAGGGCCGCCACCGGAGTGGACACCATGTCAGGGCACCATGTGGGCTGCCATGCAGCTATCGCTGTTGGGTGCTTGATGCTTAAGCTGGGGCCCCACATCCGGCTACGCCTGTGCGTTAGCTGGTTCCATTCGTAGGTTACTCATACACTTTACAATGAGCGCGCACACACTCTTCGGGTACTGACACCTTCAAGTCGCGCACTCATGCGTACTTGACGGCTGGGTGGTAGCTATGGGCAATAGTACATTTATGCATTCATGTTGGTTGGCGGGCAGAGCAGCTTTTAGCACATTGCCGTGGTGTGTGCTCGGGTGCGGCAGGCCGATGCACAGCGGGCAACGTTACGGCAGGGCATGGCGCAACCCCTGCTGCCGAACCACAACCTGCACCTTTAGGCTTGCATCCCAGCGCATATACCGGCCAACCTGCGCAACCTAGCCCCGGACCGTTCCCCGTGCGCCCGTGGTATACCGGCAGTTGTGTTCAGCAGCGAAGGGAAACGCTCAGTCGCTGATGTGGTTCTAGGCAGCAGGGACAGTTGGTGCGGCGGTGGTGTGGCCCCAAAGGGCGGGCGTCCTTGCTAGGTAGCATTTGGTGGTAGGAACGACCGGTTAGGTAGCGTGTTTGGGTGCCTGTCAGGTAGCCTGCGTGCTTGGGTGCTGGAACGCACCGTCGACACCATACTCTGCACGACTGCATTTTGTACTTTGATACTATCTCGTGCACTTCCGCACTTGGAAAGTTGGACGCCGTCTCCTGCACTCCTGCATTTGGGAACTTCGGAACGGGCGGCTGGGTGGACGGCGGGAGCTGAGCGCGCCTGGCCAAGCAACTCTGCCGCGCCTTCGTAGTGCATTGTTGAGAATAGGTACCGGTTGTGCATGCATGACTGTACCCTTCTGGGCTGGGTGGACGGTGAGAGCCGAGCGCCCTGGCCAACCCTGCTGCGCCATTGTAGGTACTGGCCAGGTGGGGCAGTGAATGACTGTTCCCTGAACTGTATCTCTGCGCAATAGACAGCCCATAGGGCACTTGTGTTTGTGTGACACAAATAATACCTGCAATTCCAACAGTAGGGGCCAGCACGCCCCCTGAAGGCCAATCGTCTTTGCTTTTTGATGAATGCATCTGTGCCTGCTTTTTGGACGCACCTGCTGCTGTGGGCATTCTAGCGAGGAGTACCTGACGTAGCATGTGCCTTCAGCAGCATCCAGCATGTTAACGGGAAGTTACAATATTCCGCTGCCTTGCTGTTGCCGGCTTGCCGCTTACTCGGTTGGCGTGCTATAGCCCCGTGTCTTCTGGCCCATCCACCCGTCTGCGGTGTGTCCTGTGTTACCGGTACCAATGGAGGTAGGGCTCAGGCCGGTTGGCCTTCGTTGGCCCTGGATGGCAAGCATTGGCTGGCACACGTAGGTCGGCACCGTGCTGCGGCTGTGGAGTACGGTAGCGTGGGTTACGATGTAATGCAATAGGGTCACTTCCGGCTGCGAACACGGTGGCTTTGGTGCTGCGTCCGTGAACAGCTACGTCTGTGAACAGCTTACCCGTTAACACATGTAGTACGGTACGAGCAGGAGCGATGAGGTTAGGTGGATGCAGGTGGGTGTGCGTAAGTGACGCAATGTGCGCAGGTACAAGAGCGCGGACGTGCAAACATAGGGATTAATAACACGCACAGCCGTGTCCTGATTGAGGGGGCGCAGAGCGGGCAGGTAATTGGCCACCTTCGCCTTGTGAAAGGCGCATGCGGGTGAAGCCTGGCTGTGGGTGTCGTGGGGAGCGTTTCCGTTGCATCAGTGTCTCGTTGACGGCTAGTGCATGATCTCCCGGGCTGCCCAATGTACTACAAACAAGGATACAGTGCTTTTTGCTGTGTGGTAGCCAGGTGACACGTAGTCGGAGCATGAATAGGGCAGGTTCCGTGGCAGTCTCCCAGTCCGTCAGACGGTGTTCCCTGGTACCGCAAGCAAGGCTCAATTGTGATGGACCTGCGCAATGTGTCGAGTGCAGCTGTGTATGATAGCTTAGTTCAACTCGTCTCCGCGTCGTTTTGTGGAGCTTACGGACACCAGACGCTTACGATGGCAGTAGCCTGCAGACCTATACCAGCGATACCAGCTTGGCGTCTTGCAACAGCTCTTTCAATACTCACGCTCTTGTTAGCTTTCAATGTGACAGCTTCAAGGCTGCGGGGGGTGGGTCTTGACGTGGCCAGTTGTCCGCGGGCGCGGGAACTTGTATTGCAACAGCTGTCCTGTGCAGCAGGTTCAGCGTAATCACGGCAGAATTATATGCACACCACAATTCAGGTTGCTGTATCGCGGGCTCTCATGGTGGCGAGAGGAGAAAACGCCTCCAGCTGCCCAGGCAAGTTTACTATGAAATCGCGGAAGGGCATGGCAAGCAGCATACCCGGTGGTTTCAACTGACACAATTACACAGCTCAAGGACAAGGCTGCGTCCATCGTATGACGCGGTCTGGTCCAGCTGCAAGCCGAGACCCACGGACCCTGTGCAGCATCCCTGTCGCCGTTCCCGTTTACTTCAACCTCACCCTGTCCTCCCTGCCTGGTCTTTCTCCCCAGGCCCCAACTGCAAGCTCACCGTAATAGAGCGCAAGGAGGACTGCCAACAGCAGAAGTTTGGCATCCCGGACGCGCCCGCCCTGCCGCCCCCTCGGCCGCCCCGGACCCCGCTCTACCCCGATGAGGCCCCAGTAGAACCCCTGCTGCTTGCCTACTGCGCCCGCTGGCACAGCGTCATATCCGGCCAGACCTGCAACAGCATCGTCGCCAACTACGGACTGCCATCGGTGGACTGGCTGCGGCGCCAGAACCCCGCCGTCAACTGCGCAAGTTTGATGGTGCGTGGAGCAGGGGGGCACCGCTTATACACACACCGCGAGTACGGTAAAGCCCCCAGCGCGTGCCGTGATCAGTGCACCATCTCACGCCGTCTTGCTGCCGGCGTACTGCATTTGGCACCACTGCATATTATGCATGTCGGTCGGGACCAGCAGGCCCACATGCTGCCTCATGCAAACCCACAAGGTGTGCCGCCCCCATCCTCGCCCCGCAGGCTGGCCTCCGGCTGTGTGTCCACATCTACTCGCAGTGGGCGCTCGTAAGCTGCTACCAAGGTGCGCACCATCCGCGACAGCAGCCGTAGGGATGTCGCATGCTGCTGCTGCTGCTGCCCTGAGCTGCTGCGAAAACCAGGCCCACAGGGTGCGCAGTTGCGCATACCGGTCACCATGTCCGCCAGGCGTCGTGCATGCTGGACCGACGAGCAGTCCTTGGCTGAAGCAGCTGACGAGCAACACGTTGCAACAGCTGCCACCTCAGCCGCCACCCCCGATGCAACCGCAATGCCGTCGAGTTACCGTTTGCTTTGCGCTCCCCTTGCTTATGTGCGCGTGTCCCCCGCCCCCGCCAGTGTACGTGACGCTGCAGGGCGACAGCTGCGACAGCATTCAAAACAAGTTCAAGCCGCAGCTGCCGTACGGCCTGGCAGCATGCAACCAAGGTGTGTCATGAGCTTCCACCCTCCTGCGTGTCTGCCGGTCCTCTTCCCCGCCTCTCCACTCAAGGGGCTGAGGCGTTGCTGTCCAACAACGACGCGGCACTTGCACAGCCTGCCTGACCGGTCTAGGCCCCAGTACCAGCAAGGAGTGCTCCTCAATAATGACTCCTCCCACGCTGGTGTCTGTGCTTGCCCCTTCCGTGCAGGCGGGACCTGCATGAGCGGGCAGCTGCTTAATGGCATGCAGATCTGCGTCAGCTGCGTCCCAAGCGTGGGTTAAGGGCGTCGCTGCGTCCCAAGCGTGGGCTAGTGGCACCCAGGTGGCAAGGACTGCCGGGTGGGCGGATAGCGCACGCACGCTGGCGGCTGCTTTGTGCTCCCTCGGAACCGCCTCCCGGATTGCATGGGACCTGGGCCCGCGGTGATGGCGTGAATTCATGGATTGATCATCTTGTGTCTACGCTACGGGTGAGCGTACGCAGACGCCCTGGGTACTGTCTTGCTCCCACAGTTGATCGGTAATATAATAGCAGCTTCATGGCAGCCGTGCACAGGGCTTTTAGGACGGTGCTGTTTGCGGTGTGTGCCCGGGTGTTCAAGTGCGCACGTAGTCGACTGCATGCCTGGCACGCCCCCGTCTGCAGAATCATATACTCACCTGCCTTCTCTTGGCATACCACTACGTTTCATGTACAGTTTCCGAATAAATGAGGGCACTTGGACACATCAAGGCTACAGAGGCTGTCGCAAGCGTGCGCGGGCGTGCGAAGGTGGTGCCACTGGCTTTTGGCTTGCAGCCCATAACCACTACTACATACTACGCGCGCGCGGAAGTTTTACGGCAGGGCAGGGCAGGGAGGCAGGGCAGGGAAGCTCCCGTTAGGCAGAGGAGATGGACGGGCACGTGTTGTTTTCGTCATGGATAGCGCCTGCAAGGTGGCTCAGCACGGTGTGGCCCAGGGGGGCCGTTGGTAGCAGGCTGAGGTGCATGGCCCATGGCGTACCAGCGGTGTCCGCACATGCGGGTGTGTCGCCTAAGCCCACGGCTGGACATGGCAGCTCGCGGGCAGTTGTGGAAAGATGATGTGTGGTCATATATCATTTATTGCGCGACCATAGATCATGTATTGCGCGGGCTTGCACGGCTGGCTTGCTGCATGGGCGCATTGAAGGTCGGACCGCGGCCACGTGCAGCTGTTGCAAACTGAACGAGAGCACCGTAGGTGGCTCTAGCATGCGCAGGGGCGCTGTCTTCGGTGCAGTGCGTGGGTCAAGTAAGCCCAGAGACGCTGTTGGGTACTGCATGATGGATTTACGCCTACACTTTCCAGAGCAACTGCCCCTTCCCCTGCTGTGGTCACCCAGTGCCCTGCGTTAGTGTGGTGCAGAGTGGTGCTGCCTGGGGTGTGCAGCAGGCAGTATATGGGGCCCCAGAGGTTGCCTGTGTGCCCTTGGTGGTGGCCACTGCGACAGTGCTGCTGTGCCTTGTCGCTTGCCTTGCTCTCCTCGTTGACTGCACGTTCCGGCGGGCTTTTGGGTGTGGTCCCGCCAGGTCCCACAGCCGCTGCATGTCCTTTGCCCTAGCCACCCGTGCTGCTGTGGGAGGGCTGTCACGTTGCCCTTGTCGAGGCGGTATGGTACGATACCCAGACCGGAAAGGGGTCCCCTGTAACAACGCCAAGCTAACACTACAATGACGAGGCCGTGCGAGGCAAGACCAGGGCAACATCTATGCGGCGTGCACAGGCGCCGATGCTATCGCTACCTATCGTACCACCATGTAGAGCAGGGGAGCTCCCCTGATGTAGAGCTTCCCAGCGCGCGTCGGCCCTTTCTCCTGCACCTCAGTCGGCAACAGGTGGTGCTGAATGTCCGAGTCACTTGAGCTGTAGTCTGGGGTAAAGTCAGCAGTGTCTTGGTGTTACAGGTCGTTGCCAAGGGCATGCGCCAGCCCAGTCGGTCCAGGCCGGTCATGTCCTCGGGGGCCTAAACAACTTGTTTGGGATGGGACACAATGCCCTTCAATACTGCACGGTACGGCCCTGTGGAAAGCGCTGGGCCATTTCACGTACCGTACATTGTGCGGGAACTCAGGTACCGGTACCACGCTCATTGCACCCCGTCGCTGCCAAACTGCCCCGTGCTGGAACCACAGAAAGAGACATGCAAGCTTCATAGTCCATGCGGGCTAGCCACTTCTACAACAGCCAGGCACGGCCAACAACTGTACTCCGGGTCAGCAACTGCACTGACGTCGCATTTGCGGTAGTACCAGACCAAGCAGAAGAACACTATAAGTCCAGCTCAAGAGCCTTGACACAACCGGTGTTGCCTGTTTGCATCTCCTGGACTCCTATGCAAACTGGAGCCGCTGCCGACGTCCGGCTAGCGCATGGACCGCCCCACCGGACATTTTCAGTCAAACTCATTCCTTCCTTTGCTTTGGCATCTGCCTTCCGACGCACCGTCTTGCTCCTCCTGGCGCCCAGCCAACGTCTCGTCCCCTTTCCTTTCAGCACCGGCGCATAGTCGCACAGCCAGCCGCCTGTACCAACTTCCCCACCCATCCCCCCACACCATCCGTCAGTGGTCATCAACACGTCACTACACATACACTCCGCAGCCCAAGCCGCGCCCCACACCACACTAGTCACGTCAACGCGCCCCACCCCCGTCACAACCTCTCTTTACCCCCTCAACCCATACCCGTTACCCCACACCACAACCATATCTTCCTCCCCCTCACGCCGCCCGCCCCTTCTTGCGGTCCGGCGGCTGCGGTGACCCGTCCTCGCTGCCCGGCTGCGGGGTGCCCGCCGCCCCCGGCGTCGCCGCCGCGCCGCCTGCCGCCGCGGCCGCCGTGCTCTTGCGCTTGCGGCCCGTGCCGTCGGCCGCCGCCGCGCCGCCGCGCCCGCGGCCCCGGCCCCGGCCGCTGCCCGTGCCGCGGCCGCCGCCGGCGCCTCCCCCCTCGCCGTCGCCCCGCAGGTCCTCGTTCTCCTTCTCGATCAGCCGGATCAGCGTATCGCACCTGGGGGCCAAGATGCCGGGGGCAAGCGCACTCCGTGCTCAACCTCATTTCGCAGGTGCAAGTGCAGGCGTGCAAGGCGCCGGGCGACGTCAACCCTACAAGGGCTCAGCCCGTAGCGCTGCCGCTGCATGGTCATGCAGGTGGACACACATCGGGTGCCTTGCGGCCGCCTGCACCGTTCCGTGTGCCATCGCCCCGCTCACGGCCTGGGAACGGGTCCCGACCGGCACGTTCCCTGCTCCGAAACCTTCCCCCTTCGATCTTCAGTCTTCAACCTTCGCCCCCGCCCCGCCACGGCCCCGACATCAAGCCTTCACAGCAAGCCCGCCCGCCCACTCGCCCCACCTGCGCCCCAGCTCCTGCGGCGTGCGGCTCTTGAAGAACCAGTCGAAGCGGAAGCGCCAGGAGCGCCTGATCTCCGCCTTGAGGTCGTCCCAGTTGCCGTACCCCAGCTTGTGCACCATGCACAGGATGAAGCGGTCCTCCTCCTCCGTGTACGCCTTGCCCTTGTTGGCGCCGTATTGCAGCTGAGGGGTGACGGGTCGGGAGTACGGTAGGGGTTTGGGGGGTGTTGGGTGCAAGAGGTAGAACAAATGTGCGAATGACCCTTGTTGGCGCCGTATTGCAGCTGCGGGGTGGGGTGGGGTGGGGTGGGGTGAGGGGATTCAGGGATAGGGGGCCGAGTATTGGGTGCCACGGATGGAACTCGGGTTATGAGGTGATGTCTGTGCGAGGACGAACATGCGCGGAGGGCACATGGACGTGGCCAGGTGGAGGCGGCATGCTCTTGCCCTCGGAGGGCTGGACAAACCGACCTGCAGATGGTGGCAACCAACTTCCCCAGGCGCCCGCTGGAGGACATTCCTACACGCACGCGGCATTTGCCTCCCTCTGAAGCCCCTGGCTTCTGTCAACCGGCCCAGCCACCCAAGCGGCCAGTCCGTCCCTTCATTTCGCCGCCCTGCGGCTAACCCGCATCCCAACCCCCCACCTTGAGCTCCTGCCAGGGGTTCTTGTAGCGCTCCAGCTTGGCGGCGATGGCGTTCATGATGTCCTGCTGGCGCTGGATCTTCTGCTCGCCGCGCTCGATGTTCTTGATGACCTTCTCCCAGTCGTTGAGCTCCTTGAACCGCTTCCAGAACACCTGTAAAGGAGGGGTGCGCATCGGAGGCATATTAAGCGATAGTGCCATTTGCCAGGCAAGGCTCCCTCTTGACGACCCAACTCGTTTGAGCGCTTCCAGGACACCTGAAAAGAGGGTCAGAGGACGGGTGCACAGCAGAGGCGTGTCTTCATCCTGATCCTTGGTTCTGACACCAATCATGTGAAGCAGGTGCTCCTTTGTCCCTTCCTGGCCAATGCACGTGCAGCGTAGGCTCACGGCAGCGCGCCCAACTCGCTTCGGCTCCGAGCTCCCTGCCTGCACACACCACTCAACCACTAGGCCCTCCCATCCCTCCCTCACCTCCCTGCCTCCCACCCCCTAGGCTGCCCGCAACCCTCTCACCTGCGCGTACGCCCGCACCTCCTCCTCCGTCTTGCCGTCCACCTCCGCCGCGATCTGCGCCACGTTCTCGCGGCCGTACTTCTCGCACGCCCGCACGAACGAGTTGAAGTCCCTGCGAAGGGAAGCACGCAAGCACCGCCGCCGCAGAAGCTGTGTCACCTTCACACTCAGGTCATCGGCACGTGCCAACCCGATGTGCGCAGAAGCACAACTGGTACCCATCAGCCGCATGCCCCTGCCGTAACATTCACCAGCGGTTCCCCCCAGTTGCCATGCGCCCCAAAGGCTCTACGACATCCCCTCCACCTCTCGATCGGGGCCCTGTAAGCCCAGTCGATGTTCCCCTCGCCTCGTTACGTAGTCCCCACGTCACTAATCGCCCCTCAAACCGCAACTCCCACAATTCACCCGCACCCTGAACGCCCTGCCCGCCCTTTTCCCCCACCTCTTTGTCCAGTCCTTGAAGCCCTCCTCCAGCAGCCGCTCCCGCTCCGCCTCCTCCTCCTCGGCCAGCGGCTGCGGGTCGTCCGGCTGCGGCGCGGTCGCCTCCGCCACCGCCTCGTCGCTGGCGCCCTGGTTGCGCAGCGCCGCCTCCTTGGCCGCCAGGCCGTGGCGGTGCAGGTCGTACATGTGCTCCTTCTCGTACAGCTCCGTGATGCGCGGGATCTGCAGAGTCGTACAGAATAAAAAGCACAGTTTTATCAAAATCCACAACTTAGAATTTGTTATTGCAATGTATTAAAGCTTCATCATCTTAAATTATAGACCATGCTGAATATTATTTTGTTCATAAAACATGCTCGAAGGGAAATAAACATAAAAGGCAGCAGATATAGCAGTTGAGAATTTGGGCCGGTGCAGGTCGTACATGTGCTCCTTCCCGCACAGCTGCGTGATGCGCGGGATCTTGAAAGCCACACAAAGTGAAACGTTCACAGCTACCGATCGCAACAAGCAAAAGGAGCCACCATGCGCAACTCAGTTACAGAGGATGCGGGGTGCATTGCTGCGGACTACCTGAGTGCTGCTACCCCTGCTATGCCAGGTATCGAGGCGAACCCCCATACCCCACTGCTCGCCCCTGATGCCCATCCTTGCCCGCACGTTGCAGCACGGGCGTCTTGGACCCTGGCCCCTACCCCACAGAAGCAGGGGACTGCCCCTTCCCCCCCGTCGTAAACCCGCCCACTTTGATCCGAACGGTGGAGAACTTCTATATCGATGCATTTAGTAACTCCTTCCCCTCCCCCCCTCGTCTCACGTTGAAGAACTGGTAGTCCTGCAGCACGGGCGTCCCGAGCTCTGGCCCCTAGCCCACACACGTGTGAATTAACTTCTCCACACCCTGCCCTCCCCGTCCTCACGTTGAAGAACTGGTAGTCCTGCAGCACGGGCATCTTGGGCACCCGCGGCCCGCCCGCGCCCTTGGGCCCGGCCCCTCCCTTCATGGCCGCCTTGTAGTACTCCGCCTCGCTGTAGTTGAGCATGCGCTTGCGCTCACGCTTGGGCGGGTCAACCCAGTTGGAGCCTGGGGGGGGAAGAAGTTACTAAAGTAAATAGTACTGAAAAAGCTCCACGTGTCGCAGTAAAATTTTTGACCCACTGCGATAGCGTCCGCGTTGTCGTGCGCCTCCCGGCTCCGCGCTTGCGCTCCAGCGTATCCTCTGGGCAGGAGGCACGCAGGGGTTGAACAAGAATGCGTGTGCAATGCTGTGCTGTAGTTGAGCATGCGCTTGCGCTCGCGCTTGGGTGGGTCAACCCAGTTGGAGCCTACGAGCGGGGTGCAGGGGACGCATGGGCTGATGATGCAATCAATGTGTGCAGTGCTGTGCTGTTAGTGCGCACGCGCGTGCGCTCCCGCTCACGCTTGGGGGGTCGAATCAGTTGGAGCCTGGGGGTTGTTAAGGGACACGCGGGTCGTTACCATCTTACACCTCCATGCGAGCCAGAGGCTCCGAGTTGGAGCCTGCGGGGCGAATCAGCATCGCCCGGCCCAAGGCCCCACGAAACCTGGACCCCTGGTACCCCGAACCAGTCACCGGTTGTGGCGTGCCGGCGCATACTTGGCATTCCTCCGCATCATGGCACATTTCGCTCTCGGCTCCCCTCCCCCCCGCCCCCCGCTTCACCCACCCATGAGCGCCTTGAGCTCGGCCATGTCGGCCCCCGCCTCCTCCTCGTCCTTGAAGTCGTACACCATGCCGCCGTCCATGGTGAACTTCATGGCGTTCTCCGTGAACTGCGTCATCTTCTGGTTCAGGTCCGCCGTGTCGCGCTCGCCCTTCTTGATGATGGCGTCGATGTCTGGGGGAGGGACAGGGGGGAGAAGAAATTGCTCAATGGTTGTATACAGCATTTTCTACGTTCCGGCATCTCCTCGTCCAGGTCGGCTCGCCTTGCTTGATAATGGCCCTCCCCCTCCCCAACCCCTTACCCGCGTCCGTGATGTTTGCGCTGTCGCTGCTGAACACCAGCTCCGCGCCGTAGCGCACCATGTTGATTAGGTCGTCCTTGTTCACCTGCACGGTTGCATGGGGGAGAGCATGCAGAACTTGATGTTGGCAGGTGATCAGGGCACGCTAGCAGGCTCGTTATCGCAGATCCGGCCGCATGACAGCGAGAGTGCTTAGTACTTCGCATGGTGTCTTGGTGACTCCTGAGCCTCCGGCTCGTACATGGGTCGTTGCATTCCCGGAGGGTTAGTGACACTCCTCGCCGCAGAAATTACTGACTGACTCCGCCATGCAACACCGATCGGCTGACTGACTGACCTTGGTGGCGTTGTTCTCCGTGAGGCGGCCCTGCTGGATGACCAGCGCGTCCAGCCGCAGCTTTTTGTACGCCTTCTCGATCACCTGGGGTTTAAGAAGAAGGATGAGAAGCATTGTGGCCGATTTGTGCAGTTGTGCGCCTTCCCCAGAACCTTGGAGAGACAAGGGAGGCTCCAACTGTGGATCTGTGGTGTTTCAAGGGGCCTGGGCTTTGGCCTTGGCGCCTTCCAAACGGCTAGGCGCCAAGGCCACGCCGCACGGGGCCCGCCGCAGCCCCCCGGCCCTCCCCCCATCATCTGCACGCCCACCTTCTCCTCGATGCTGTTCTCGATGCAGAAGCGGAACACCTGCACCTCCTTCTTCTGGCCGATGCGGTGCGCGCGGTCCATGGCCTGCAGGTCCATCTGCGGGTTCCAGTCGCTGTGGGGAACAAGGGAAACGGGGAACGGGTGTTGAGCAACAGCAGCACTCCAGGCGCTGCGTGCAACCATAGGCCTCAACATCAACTGCCCGCACCGCATCTCCAACACACACCCAGTTCCAGCCCACCCCCCTTGCGCTGCCTCACCAGCCGTACAGCGCCAGACCCATTTTTAAGTCCATCCCCACATTTGTGTTAAATGCACCAACCCCGCTTCCATGCCTACCCACCCCACGGGCCCCAGTCGTACAGCCCCTGTACCGTACATGTCCCCCGCCCTCGCCCCTTGCCGTACACCTCCCCTCCCCGTGCCGTACCTGTCGTACAGCACCACGATGTCGGCGGTGGCCAGGTTGATGCCCAGGCCTCCTGCGCGCGTGGACAGCAGGAACACGAACTTGGACGAGTCGGGGCGGTTGAACTCGTCGATCATGTTGTCGCGGTCGTCGCCGCCCGTGTTGCCGTCGATGCGGCAGTAGCCGTAGCCCCTGGGGGACCACCAGAAGCATACCGAAGGAGGCGGTTAAGTTGGAACAGTGTGGCGAGGGGTGGTGGCAAGGAGCACAGGTCACCACCGAGTACGGCAGTTGCCACAATGCCCCACCAGGTTGCGAAGTACCGGATTGTGAGCAGCGCGCCCATCGCTCGCCGCCAGTGCGGCTTACCCGCCCTGCCCCGCACGGCGCCCGCCCTGTTGTACATATTCGCTGTTACGCCTACAGACAAATGCCGTTCCCCTGCTCCGGGCCCACCTGTACAGGCAGTAGTCCTCCAGGATGTCGATCATGCGCGTCATCTGCGAGAAGATGAGCACGCGGCTGTCGCGCTCCTTGAGCCGCGGCAGCAGCTTGTCCAGCAGCACCAGCTTGCCGCTGTTCTCAACCAGGTGCTCGCCTGCAGGTGGAATCAAGGGACACAAACAGTTGAGTAGAAAGGCAGAAGCCGTGTGTACTGCAGCAGGAGGCGGAAGGGTGGGGCAAATCACGTACCAATGACGCAAGTTTGTGGTAGCAGAGTTCAGGTGCGTTGATTAGGAGAGCGGGGGGGGGCAAGAGGGATAACGAGGCACCCCCCCCCGCGCCCGTCCCCCTGCACAGCCCGTAGGCCCGCTCGCCCTTGCAGCAGCATCCACCCACCTGTGATGAAGGGCGGCCCCGGCTCCGCGCCCTGGAACAGGTAGGGGTGGTTGCAGCACTTGCGCAGCTGCATGACCACGTTGAGCAGCTTGGCGCGGTCGGCGCCGCCGTTGAGCGCGTCAACGTCCTTCTGCAGCAGCGCCGCGTACCTACGAAAGGGAAGGCATTTACAAAATGTGGAAGGAAAAGGTGTTTGCGAAGACGAAGCAGCCAGCACGGGGGAGTGGGGACGGGACAGGAGGGGACTTCAGACCCTAGGTGGCTGCCCTGATGGGTCGTGAAGGGGCGGGAGAAAGCACGCACAACGAGGAGACTGTGCAGTGTACGTGTAAACAGTTTCAGAAGTCCGTGCACGTGCAAAAGGTTTTTATCTACCACACCATGTCGCATTCTTCCGCACGATGCAGCACACAGCGTGCGGCATCGGAGGGGGTACGGGTGTGGGCCGCGAGGTCCCCGCCCGGCCGCCCCGCCCCCAGGGCCCCCGCCCCAACGCACCACTTCTGCATACGCTACGCACCACTTCTTCTGCATCTCGCTCATGCCGATCATGACAGGCCCTTCACCACAACCCGATGTTAATACACATTACACAATACACAAACTTGCTGTGTCCCTGCACCGCATCCCGCTACGCTCCACTTCTTCTGCATCTCGCTCATGCCGATCTTGACAGGCCCCTCACCCCACCCCCCCCGTGTGTGTATTAGCACCGCAACCCGCTACGCACCACTTCTTCTGCATCTCGCTCATGCCGATCTTGAGGATGGTCTCCTTCTTGGGCGGCAGGCCGCGCTCCACGTCCGACTTGACGCGCCGCAGCAGGAAGGGACGCAGCACCTGGGGAGGGGGGACAGGGCAGACGGCGACAAAAGGGATGCCCCACTCAGTCTCCTTACGCCGTTGGCCACTTCCCAACGCCTCTGCCAACCACACCGCTAATACTGGCCGCTGGCCCGAAACCTCCCCCTCCTCCCACCTTGTGCAGCTGCTGCACCACCTCCGCCTCCTTCTCCTTGCTCCCGTCGCCCATGCTGAACCACTCCTCGAACTTCTCCGCGCTGCTGAACACCTCGGGCAGCAGGAAGTTGAGCAGCGCCCACAGCTCGTGCAGGTTGTTCTGCAGCGGCGTGCCGGTGATGAGCAGCCGGTAGTTGGTGCGCAGCTGCCGCACCACCTGCGGGGTGAGAGGGAGCACCAAGGGGCGGCAAGGCGGGAGAAGAGTCAACAAGGGTGTGGGAGGCCAAGAGGGGCCAGGGCACGAGCAGCCGGTAGTTGGTGCGCAGCTGGCGCACCACCTGCGGGGAGGGCGCACGAGGGGGTTGGGAGGCGGAAAGAGAAGTGAGCAAGGGTGCGGTGGGTGGTGGGGACAGGGAGGCATGGCGGGAAGGTGGAAGGGCAGGTTGTAGAGAAGGGTCGTGCCGGTGATCGGCAGCCGGTCGGTGGTGCAGCCGCCGCACGTCGTGGGAAGGGAGCGAGCGAGGGGGAAAAGCGACTGATCAGCACAGAGTACCACAATGCTCGGGAGGAAACCCGGGAGGGGGGACGCGTGCAGGGAGCGAGGGTGGAAGGTGGAAGTTAGGTGATCAGCATGCGGTAGTTGGTGCGCAGCTGGTGAACCACATGGGGAAGGGGGAGGGAATTTACGTGCAGGGCAACGTCGGATACATCGTAAGCAAAGCTGGTACACGTACCGTACCTTAGGGATATCATCGCTCATTAAATTATTTCCCCTTCCCTTTTGGGGCGTTTTCGCGCCGGAAAAAA
>VFQN01004607.1_pt1 | contig 18051 bp, 29 predicted proteins | sample 3512371 | NCBI WGS metagenome assembly VFQN01 (sample SAMN10412370, study PRJNA504923) | tailings metagenome | isolation source: Replicate 2 from Balatoc abandoned mine | place: Philippines: Itogon, Benguet | collected 2017-08-28 | reverse complement strand
AGCGGGACACACCTAACCACCCAACCAGAACCGCACCAACCGGGGGGAAAGGGGGGGGAGGGGCGGGGGGAGGGGGGGGGGGGGGGGGGGGGGGGGGGGGGCAGGGTGGCAGATGACAGGCCGGGGCTGGCCCAAAATCTGTAGTACCGAAGTGGCTGACCTGTGCTCTAAGTGGTACCTCTAGCGTGATCGGCCCATCTGTCTACTAGTCCCATGCCGCTCGGGCACTCATCCGAAGGGCGAGTACCGAGACAGGGAGACAGGGAGGAGGGAGCCACACGGGCCGCTCTGGTACCTTCCGGAGCACGCAGTACTGTACGTCCTAGCTTCAGTCTCTTGCTCTTCGCGTGCCATGCAGATTTGGAACGTCCGCGACACCACCTTTCACCCCTTCCACCTCCACGAGACGCCCGTGCAGCTGACCGCCTTGCCCCACTGCTTCACCTCCGTGACCAACAACCACAAGGTGTGTCGTACAGAGAGAAGGGTCTGCTTGCATGTATGCTCTATGGTGTCCTCAGCAGGACAGCTCTGGAGTTCGCAGAGGCACACACCGCCGCAAGTTCAGCGAGGATCCTCCTTTTGCCTGTGTGTAGCTGCCCACAATTGTAGATGCAGGCCCCAACACCTAGTACGTTACAAATAATGTCTATTGTCGCCCAAACTGGTCCTCGTTTGGCACACGTGCTCCGGTCACCGGCCGTCCGCTTACAATGCTTTCCTCTTGCCTCTCTGCCGCAAGCGCAGCTCATGGATTGGGTCGACGTGCTGCAGCTGCCCCCATGCCAGGTGAGAACCCACTGCACCCACCCACCGCCGTCCAGTTTCAAAGTACTGTACAGTACGGCAGTACCGCGTAGTAAGCCGCAAGCGTTCCGACCGGGCTTGCAAGCATGTGCTCAAGGCAACCTGCTCCCGGCCATGCGCCAACATGCCTGACACAGCATGCAAGGATACTAGGTCCTCCAAGCAACCATCTCCATATCCCCGAACGGTCGGCCCCTTCCCCCGCGTCGTGCCCCCAGACCGGCTGCCCCTGGTCCACCACAGCAAGCGGGCCGGGCACGTGCGGAGGCACGGTGGTGCCCTGCGACGAGGCAACCATCCGCTTCCTGGGCACCAACTTCGCCAACCCACTGTCCTCCTTCCCGCCCGGCCGCCGAGACCTGTGTGCGCCGTACGGCAAGAAGAAGGGCTGGCCCACCAAGGAGACGGTGGCGGCGCCCAGCACGGACTGCGACCCGAGGGTGGGCGGATTGGGGCCCTGGGGTGTGGGGAAGGGGGGCTAAGCGGCAGAGGCAGCGGCAGAGGTGGTGTGGCATAGCCGCATGGGTGGTCTTGGTGGGTGGGGTGGCCCGCAAGGCCACGTCCACCACGATGACAGGGCAGGCTCTACGCAGAAGATTCCATTCCCATGGGTGCACGGCCTGTGTGCCAAGACGCCGGCACGCCACCTGTCCCTATGCGACTGCCGCCCGCCGGTATATTAAAGCCATGCGCCTTGCCTTATTCGGCCGCACACTGCGCCTCAACTCCTCAGCACCGTTGCTGCATGCTCCACACCCCGCTAGGCTACATCCCTTCACCTTCACCACACCAGCACCACGCTTCACCCGCCTGCTCGCCCTCCGCCCGCACACTCTTTCCTCGCACTTCACACGTGCTCCCCAATTCATCCCGCAGGTAAGCCTGGTGCACTGCCACGTGCTGTCGCACGAGGACGAGGGCTGCATGGCGCTGCTGGCCTGGCCCTGCCCGGGCACCCCCGAAGCTGGAGCCCCGGGGCAGCAGTGCCCCTCGAGCTACCCTGCCTGCTAAAAGCAGCTGGAAGGACACAATGCTCATACGTACGTGCTGGCGCATGGATATGCCGGTCGGCGTTCTAGGTCAAGGAGCGCAAGTGAACGGCTGCGTGGGCATGTTGCGGGGCTGAGCAGTGCTATGCGGTTGTCAGTTGGGGCCCGGGGCCCCTTGGGGTCGGTGCCCTGTGAGCAGAGATGAATAGTCTGGCCCGTTCATGAGAACTGTAAATACGGATTATGGGAGGGGGAAGGTTTCATTCATGAATTGGTGCGGCATGGCGGCATGGTGTAGAGGACTGATGTTTGCGATCAAAAAGATTTAGAAGGCACAAGTGCCATGGTTTGAAGGCATGCTGCCTAGCCTTGCTGTCGACCAGCCTCTCTGCCATACGCTTACCGCTCATGAGTAGTGTGTGCGGTAGCAATACAGTACTGAGTTGCTAGCTTAGCTGATCTGCGCATCGAGCAAAGTGCTCTCAGATAGGATACGCTATAATAGTATGTGGGTTTAGTGCAGGACAGCGGGCGACTGGGAGAGGTCGGTGGGGAGTGGGCCGGGCAGAGGGAATGGAAGGTCTCTGCTGACTGCTTGGCTAAACATTTGAGGAAATCGCTTGTTTGAAGTGCTGTGCTCAATCATGATGTACTGCGTTAGAATTTTATTACGGAACCCCTGTCACGCGGTCAGGCGTCACCAGGCTGTAACACTGCAAGCCGTCAAGTCATGCGCACATGATGTGCCCCACCTTGCCTTCCACACATGCACCTACCTGTGCGGGAACCGCAGATTTATCGCCAGTTCTGCAGGTTCTTCCTTGTGCACAGCACGCACGGTGTTGGCGTATGCCCGTACAGCGCAAAAGTAGGTGGAAAAGCCACGTGGCACCAGGGGAGCGTGGCACGAATTCCTTACCCGCTCTTTGGACGTCCGTAATGTCCATAGATAACTCCCGTTGCAAAGCGCGCAACACAAACAGCGACGGGAAGGACGGTTAGTTGAGGATTGCGAGTAGGTCTGCCTACAACGACCTAGGCCCACGAGGTAGCGCTATCGAGGTAGCCCACGCACAGCAAGTGCCGTACATGCTGAGCTTCCACTAGGCTTCCTGTTTCGAGGTCTAGTTAACATAATTGCCCCACCTCATAGGTGACAGCTAACAACATATAACCAGGCCTGGTTGCTGACTCCTTACTGCCATTTGCACAAGACATTGTCTCGCGTTCCTGTGTGGTCGCTCAACTCCGAACGCGTTCATATGTGATGTGAAAATCATAGTATAGTAGCACACCTCTCTTGTACTGGCGCGCGGCGTTTAGGACCCGCACCGACGTTTAGGACCGCACTAGTGCTGGTGAACAGCCAGACTACAAAATGGCAACAGAGCGTAAGCTATGAAAGCTACCTGCACACACAATATATGACGGCCAAGACTTCCAGCTCTGACGGGAACGGACATGGGCACGCAGAGGCTGGAGACGATGGTTATGAGGGACGCAATGGCCGGCGTGGCAGCGTCATTGCAGAGCAGTATGAGCAAGGGATGCGACAGCCACGTGGGGGTGGCCTGGCCCCTGAGAAGCCTCCTTCAAACGAGGAAGTGGCAAAAGCTGTGCAGCAGAAAGTCGCTGTGAGTCAAAGCGGCAATTCGAAAGGGTCGGACGCGCAAACTATTCCGCCTCTTGTCAAACTCATTTGGGTCGCCCACGCTCTCCGTAGGCTGCTGTGGAAATGTCCCGGAAATACCGGCACGTGGCATGGTACTCGCTCTTCGTGGCTGCGTACATGGTAGTCCTGTACCTCCAGGTGAGCATGGCAGTAACCTTTCATGGTTCCTCACTGTGCCAAGGTGGCACGGGACCAACAGTTATGGCAGGGCAACATTTGCACTGGGCGTTCCAGAGGGGTTAAGGGTGTGCCGCCTGGCGTTGAGCATGCCCGCTTCCACAGCTTGCACACACTTGGATGTGTAACTGTTGCACATACGCCCAACTGTAGCGGCAACATGGCCACCTCACAATCATGGCTTCCACTGCAGCTGCTGAACCTCCACCTCCTGTTTACCCTGCGCTTCGTGACCACAGGCAAGTGCCTACAAGTCTGGGGAGGTGGTGGAGACCCTCAAAAAGGCGTTCATGCCGGAGGATGGGTCCACAACCATGACGTTCAGGTGCGGTTGACAGCAGCCTACCCGAGCGAAGCTGCAGCCATCTGTCCTACCGCAATGCGTTGGACAACTGCCAGTGATAGCGCGACCTCACCGGTACGCAGCAGTGCGTCAGGCGCACCTGCGTGTGCTGCGCTGAAGACTTGGCCACATAGGTGGAGTATGGCTCACACGGGCGCACCGGGTGTGTGTGTGTGTGTGTGTGTGTGTGTGTGTGTGTGTGTGTGTGTGTGTGTGTGTCGGGTGCGCAGGAGCGAGGACGAGGTGCTGGAGTACCTGGGCTCCAAGGTGCTGCTGCCCATATGGAAGGACCCGGTGTGCGGCGACGGCAACTGCGAGTGGCCCTGGGAGTACCCCGCGTGGGGGCGCTTCGGCTGCAGGGCAGGTGAGCCACAGCCTGGGAGCCCGTGGGCTGTGGCCAGCGAGGTGTGTGTGCGGAGTATGGATGGTGGCAAGGGGTGTCAGGGGCGGGAGCATGGGACGCGGGCGGTAGCGTTGTTACCGAACCTGACAGCCGGGTAATGGTGCTAACAGCTGCCTCTGCTTGTGGTTCCTCGCTGGGTGGCCCGTCCAGACTGCGGCGTGAACCCCAACACCACCGACATCGTCGTCAACGTGCGCGCCGACTTCACCGGACACCCCTCCATATCAGCGCGTGTGCTCATGAACAATGCAAAATGGAACCTGTGCCTGGAGGACGAGGCGAGGCGGAAGCGCGGAGAAGCCGATCTGTGCTGGTGGGTACGATGATATGGGATACAGCGCTGCCCTTGGATGTGGGCACGGCCGAGGTTTGCAGCGAACAAAGCTGGTGGGCAGGTGCCATTGATTACTGGCCGCGCTGTACGTATGGTGAGGTTGGTCGCTGTCTCTCCTTTTTTTCTGCAGGTATCAAGACGACCAGCTGTTCACGGAGGTTCAGGTCAATGACATCAACGCCGCATCGGTGGGTTTCCTGTTGGGAAGGGGAGTGACTGGCCACGGTGCGGGCAGGGTTTGAGCTCCTGATATCCGTTCTAAACCCAAACCCTGGAGCGCCAATTGCCGAAACAGAGCAGGCTACCGGGCCATCGGCTGACTTGCTGTGTCACCTCTAGGTGTGCTGAGTAGGACGCTAGGACCGCAGCACTGAACTGCTAGCCGCACGGCACTCGTGCATCTTCACTGGCGGCCGGCGCGCCCTTCGCTACCTGTCCGTCGCCCACCCGCAGCCCATGCAGCCTCGCTGATTCCCGTTCCGCCCATCGCCAAACCCCCACCATCCCCCTCCAGCTCTCAGCCGCCTGTCCGCTGCCCACCAACAGCCCATGCACCCTAACTGCCTCCCGTTTCCTCCCTCGCCAACCCTCCACCCTCCCCTCCAGGTCATCGACGGCAAGTGGTACGTCATCGTCAAGGGCGACTACGCGGGCCGCGTGTCGGGCGCCATCTACGACATCACCAACAGCAGCAGCCCCGTGGCGGTGCCCACCAGCCCCTCGTGGGAGGCCTGCAAGCTGGTGCGCCGCCGCACCGTGTCACCCACGCAGACGGCGCTGCGGCGGCTGCTGGCCGCCTACACGCAGGCGCACAAGGTGGGCCGGTGCGCAGAGCAGCAGGCCCTGGTAGCTGGGCATGGAGGTGGTAGGGCAACAGCGTGTTGCTAGGCGACCCAACTTACTTGGGTGCAGCGCATGCGCGCGGGTGGTTAGGGCACGTGCTAACTGCTACTGTCCGGACGTCAAGCGTGCTGGTGCTGCCAGGGGGTTATGGCTGCGTCCACATGGCTGTTGCCTCGTATATCATGTCCATACGCTCAGATGCTGCTGGTCCTTACAGTTCTGTGTCTGTGTGCTCAGGCTGGTGGAGACACGGGCCGCCGCATACTTCAAGACGCCGTGGAGGAAATCCAGCAGGTGAGGGCGGCACACCCTTTTCAGGCAGTGAGCAGGTGCACCAGGCTTCCGGCTTTGCCCTCCAAAAGGACCCGTGCAAGAGAAGCTTTACACGCTATCTATGTGTTTTACATGCCCATACTTGCGGTACTGCGAAGTGGGCTAAGTACCCTCTCCCATGGACAGGGCACCGCCAGTTCTTGTGGGCGCTACCTCCTGTTACAGAGCCTGCCTGCCTTGTTCATCCTGCAGATGGACGGCCTCAAACACATCAACTTTACCAAGTACCAGACGGCCTTGTCGGACACACAAGGCGGAGCTGCAGGGACGGACCAGGCCAGCGATAACGCCGCAACCTCCAACTTGAGCGGCACGGTCACGCTCAGCGGAGGGGACACTGTCGTCGGGGGTACAGTGTAGATGGGGTCGCTGGTACCACCCGGACGTGGGCTTGAATTCTGATGCAGCTGACGAATCCGCGTCCCTGGCGGGCTTCGGTATGCCACAGCTTGTGTGCGTGGGTCTTTGTGGTGCGGTTTGGAGTTGGACAGCTCATGCTCGAGCTCTAGGAATAATTGACGCAAGGGCACGCTGCAACAGGTGCCAAACAGCCATGGTATGTGTACAACCTTCTGACTTCTGTGTGTGTCATGCACATGGCTGAAATGCTGATGTTCGACGTCTCTGTCGCAGCGCGTATATGCATGGTGTTGCAAGTTGCGTAATAAGCCAGTATCTTGGCTGTAGAGTGGTGCGGCGGCTGTCGTTACACGTGGGGGTATGTGTGCCGTACCGCAATCTCTCACTGCCGTCGTCTGAACTCAAGACTTGCACTTGAGAGACATTGTTGGCAACAGATTGTGCGTTCCTTACTATGCATCGCTTACAACGAAGGTACCGCTGCAAAGCGGAGGCGGCAACCATTCGCAAGCATGTGTCCATCACCCGTGGTGGCACAGGCCTTTGTCTTCAGGCATCACCTGCGGTGGTCGCACAAGCTATGCTGAACATGGTGCTTAGCACCAGGCAGTTGCTGATCAAGGCAACATCGTAAAATATGGCTGGCAGTCTTCGCCCGCCCGCGCCACCCCAATGTCCCGTTCGCCTGACTAGCAGCACCACAAGCGCAACCAGGCGCAACCGCGTCAGCCTCCCACAGCCAGCATTCAGCCATGTCCATCTGCGCCTTTTCTCTCGATTAAAGCACCGTACCGTAGTGGACACGCCACTGTGGTATCCCGTCAGGTGCCATGTTCCCCCCATCAAACCGCCCCCGCTGCGCCTACAAAACTGAGGGCCCCTTAAACAGAAGCTACCTGATTGCATCCGACCTGAGTAGGTCGGCAGTCGACAGCACACCAAGGGGATCTGGTCCCCAGCCCCTCTTACAGGGGCACCACTGTCGACTGCAACGACTGGGCCCAATCCCCCGCTGTAGAGCATCACAACGCTGTTGACTGCATTCACCGCCGCTGCATTGTGCGAGATCACATTCTAGCAGGCGTAAGCCCCTAGGCTAGGGCGGCCAACGCCTTCGCCATCGCCCCCGCCTGCTTCCCAAGCTGCGCCACCGTCGCGCGCTGCTCCTTGAGGAGGCCCGCCAGGCCGCTGCGGCCCGCGGCGCCCAGCTCCGGGAGGCCCAGCTCCTGCGGGTACGACGGGGGAGGCGCATGATTGCCGTTGTTCACTACACCGACATGAGCATCATCGCTGCGACGTGTGTGTCGCCGTGACACGCAGCAAATGGCTTAGCAGGTGGTGCCTCCCCTCTTCTGCTCTTCCTCGCAACCGGTGTGGCGACTGTGTGCATGCACTGTACTAGGGAACTATACAAGGGTACCTGCACTGTACAGTGGTTACCATAAGTTCCGTCCTTCAAGTACACCCAAAGGCATGCAAAGCCGTGTAGCTTATCTGCGTACCACGCAGCACCTACCTTGAGCCCTGCCACGACCTTGTCCATGTCCGACACACCCTTGCCAGCCGCCTCCAGCTCCGCGCCGCACGCCTGCAGCGCCTCCGCCAGCCGCCCGCATGCCGCCGCCAGCGCCGCGCCCAGCCTTGCCTGCTCCTGCGCCGCGCCCTCCTCCCCGGGGGCCGAGGCGGCCTGGGCCTTGCCCTTCTTCTTCTTGCCGCCCTTGAGCATCGCGTGCCAGTTCTGCGGGGGAGCAGTTGAAATGGCCATACGCAGTCTTTATACGCGTGTGGAGCAGCAAGGCGGCCTTTCGCTTGCGGTTTCCCTTTTCCGGTGGAGGCATAGGCTGCCCCATACCGCAAGCGTGCTACCGCCGCCCCAGGGTACACCAAACCCACGGTGACTGGACAACTCTAAACCAGGTGTGCGCCATAAACCACCATGACTTTGTCAGCCCACCTGCATGCACGCCGTCAGCAGCGTGAGCGGCTCCCGAAGCAGGTGCGACACCACCGCCAGGGCACTGCCCGGCAGCGCACCGCCCGTCGCCCCCGACCCAGCGCACTCCTGCGCCTGCTGCTGCAGCTGCCTCGTGGCCGACCCCAGGGTAGACGCCACCGCCTCCGCCAGGCCCTCGACGGCGGCGCATGCAGCGCCGACGGCGGCAGCCGTGGTGGCGGCGTCGCTGGCCGCCAGGCCCTCCTGCACACGGCGCCGGCGCGGGAATCCTCAACTTTAGTTACAGCTGCGGGGTCCATGCACGCGTTGCATGGACGCACTGGTACATGCGTACGCATCACATCACAGACATTAAATGGACGTACAGTGAGAGCATTCAAGGAGGCACACGCTTTGGGGATCACTGTCATTCGTCCTCACCTGTACGGCACGGGCCGTGTCGTACAGCTGCACATCCAGTCGCCGCAGCTGCAGCGGACTCGCCAGGCCAGGCGCCTCCTCCCCGGCATCGCCCGGCAGGAGGGCCCGCATGCGCTCGACCGCCTCCGAGAGCCCCAGCACCTACAACCAAGAAATCATACGAGCGGTCGAACAAGTCAACACACAGTACTCCCGCGGCTTTGGCCTGAGTCCCCCTGGCCCTGGACATTAGGCAACATACCAAAGCAATACTCCTGCTTTATGGCAACCAATGTACGCCGATCAGGTCGGTAGCGCACACTCACCCCGGCGTGTGCGCCCCCGGGCGCCAACGCTCCAGCCGCTGCGTGCGGCAGCAGCCAGCGGTGCGCCGCAGCGGCTGCCTGCTGCCCCCGCCACGAAGCGGCGGGCTCCCCGCGGGCCTCCGCCGCCGAGGTAGCTGACCACCAGCACCTGGGGGCAAAGAGCCAGGGCACAAATCGGTGGGCCTCTAAAGCGGCAACAACACACAGCGTGCCAGGCCTGCAAGACCCAGGACGGTGATCATTGTTCCGTATGTACAGTGCTTTGACAGCTGCAGATACGCGAGGCGGTCTATACTTGAGCACCATGCTTCCTATTCACCTTCCGTAGCCGTGCCCGCGGACGGCCCCCTGCCCGCGGCAGCGCCACCACTCGAGGGGCTCCGCGGCCGGGCCCCCGGTGCCCGGCGGCAGCCATGTGGGGCGGACGGCAAGGTCCCAGTTGTACCGACATGAGCCTGCAGTCCCAAGAGGGAGGATCATACATGACATGATGAATACAATTACACAGGGTCCGCATTGGGCTGGCGCTCCGTAACGGTACAAATGCTGCGTAAAGCACAGTGTGCGTGGGCATGCAGGCACATAGTTGCCGTGGAAGCGGCCCCATACTGGCGCAGCGCTGACCTGTCGTCGGCAGCTCCTCTACCGGCAGGCCCTTGGCAGCATCGAGCGCCGCCGTGCGCAGCACGTCTGCTGCAGCCTGGCCCTGGCCCTCGCCTGCCCCCGCCGCCGCCCGCACAGCCGCGATGGCCGCCTCCGCACGTGCCACGGCCCGCGTGTGCGACGCGGCCAGACGTTCCCGGAACGCCGTGAACTCAAGCACCTGTGCGAACAAAGGCGTGACAGCGGCGCTTGCTGGCCTACAGAAATGCATGCTCAACAAGGTATGGGAGGCTTTGGTGGCATAACACATAAGAGCAGGCGGCATGACAAGGTCTGACACCGTTGGCCCAGGGCTAAGTGACAAGTCGCCCTTTGCCGACAACCACCAGCTGCCACCCCACCTTGGTGTACATCCCGTGGATGTAGGCCGTGTTGAGTGTCTCGCCTGCGTCTTTGGCGTGGTCGTCGAACAGCGCGATGGTGGCCTTGAGGGCCGCCTGCAGCAGCGCGTCCTGGGCGGGACCCGACGCGGCGGACGACGACAGCGCTGCGGAGGCGCCGCCAGTGGCTGCAGACGCCGACCCGGTTGTGGGTGCGGACGAGGAGGGTGGGTTAGGCCACGCGATGAGCGGAGGGAGCAGAAGGTGGCCGCCGAGTGAGTCGAGCTGGATGTTCTTAATGTCAAGCTTGGTCATGTGGGCGTGGGCGGCGGCGGGCGCGGCGAGCAGGGAGGCGATGGCCGACAGCGCGATGCGCATGCCGGCGCCGAAGGGGCGGATGGAGACGGCGTCTGAGAGGATGCCGTACGCGGCAAGGAGGTACGGCACGGCCGCCGTGTCCGTGGGGCTGAGCGCTGCAGCCGTGATTAGCGACGCGGCGGCTAGGCACGGGAGCTCGTCCGCCGCACCGCGCTCCCGCTCGTCCAGGCCCTCCTGGAGCGGCCGGGCAGTGCCGTACAGGTCCAGCAGCTGTACGGCCGATTGTACGGCCATGGGGCAGGATGTGAGCGTGGGCCGGCCGAGGTCGTCGCGGATTTGTGCGGCGCACACGCTGCGGCGCAGCGCCCGCAGCTTGGAGCGGTTGGTGTTCGCCTCCGTCCAGGCGCCGCTGCTGCCATCCTTGCCCCCAGGTGCATCTGCTGATGCAGCAACCAGCTCCTCCCCCTGCTGCCGTAGCCCCGCAAGCAGCCGCTCAGCTGCAGCTTCGCTCAGCTGTCCTACGTACGTACGGAGGTCCACGGCGCAGCTGACCATGCTGCCGTACTTTCTGTAGTACGACAGGATGCGGTCGACGACCACCGCCTCCGTGTCGCTGCAGCTCTCGCTGCTGCCGCTGGCCGACCCGTTGGCTGTGGTGCTAGCTGCACACGTGGCAGCCTTGTGCCGCCGCATGGCAAGCTCAACCTGATAGGAACGCGTCAGCAGCATAATGTTACCTTGATATCATGTGCTAATTTGACACAGCAGTCAAGGCAAGCGGCCAGTCAAGGTAGGGACTCAGGGTTGCTAATGGTGCTTTCGACTGCCGCACACAGCCCTGACAGTGGCTCTTGGCCTCGGAGCTCTTGACCTACCAATGCCAAGTCGGGACCACGCATGATCATGGCAGCAGCTGCTTGCCCGCCGCCGTTCCCTGCCTCCTCGCCGGTGGACTGCGCCCCTGCTTCCTTCTCCTTGCACAAGTCGATCAGCTCCTGCAAGCATGAAAGCGTGCAATCGCTATGCATGTTGGATGGGAAGCCAAGGTTTGTGCCAGCTTTCGGCTATGAAAGGCGGCGATGCGCTGCGTGGCAGTTGGACGAAGTCGCGACCTGGATGTGCAACTCTCACGTGCGGACAAGGATTCAGTCATGCACGCGGGCGCATACTCCTGGCAACCTTGCTCAGCCTCGCCCATGGGCTCCCGTACCTGCACTGCGGCTTCTGCGCGCGCGAACGCTGCGGCCGTGTCGCCATCAGGAGCAACTGCGCAACATCGTAAAGCAGCAAATAATATTGCCGTTCAACGTGCGGCTTTGATTAACATTGGTAGGCTGAGCTGTGAGAGCGTACAGCAACCGAGCTCCCAGCCGCACCACACTCTGGCTGCAGCACCCACACATAAAGCAGGGGGCTGTCCTGCGGTAAGACGCGGCACACATGCTTGTAGCGTGCATTCGAAGGAACACTTGAATCATACCTGCAGCCGTGGCGTCCACGCCTTTTGGCGGCAGCTGCTCCGCCAGGCCGCCGCTGATGCACACCAGGGGGTGCTCGGGCACGAAGAGGGGGCGGCTGGGGACGGCATTGGGGAGCGGCAAACGTCGCAATGGTGTGTGCGTAGTTTATCACCGCTAGCTCTCCTGCAGCAAGTAAGCTTCCGCAGCAACTCACCCCACTGCTTTAAACGCGGCTGCACCGGCACCCTTTATAGCAGGTTCGGGAATGACGTGGCCGATGGCCCACCAGCACGGCCGCGCAGCCCCCATTTGCAACAGAAGGCGTACGTGCGTACCGTACCGCAAGCAAACCCTGAAGGTCCCGAAGGCACGAAGGGCTTATCCCTTGTCACCCCTTTGAACCTCTTACCCGCTCCCCCAACCATGCCCGCCGCCCACCTCTGGGCGTCTGCCGCCGCGCCGCTCCCCTGCGCGGGCGTGTGCGGCAGCATGCAGTCCAGCAGCAGCAGCAGCGCGCCCCAGTCGTCCGGGTTGAGCCGCAGGCCCTCGCGCAGCAGCTCCGAGGCCGCGCCCAGGTCGCCGCTCAGCGCGCTCAGCACGGCGCGCAGCTGCAGGCGCTCCGAGGGCAGCCGCAGTGCGGCGGCGCCCAGGGGCCCCGCCACCAACGCCAGGGCCTCCGACACCTTGCCCTGGGAGGCCAGGGCCACGGCAGCGCGCGCCATGTGGTTCAGCGCACAGGTGCATCGGAGCCTAGCATACCATAGGCACGCAATGAGTGGATACAAACTTGCCTTGCTGCCCGAAATCACAACCTCGCCGAGGCCCCGAGCTCTGCAACCTGTGATGGCTGCCTTTACCCTACTGTGCCGGTAAGGGCGCACCTGCGCCAGCAGCACGTCCACGTACACCATCAGCGCCTCGTAGCCCTCCAGTTTCCCCTCCTTGGCCGCCTGGTGGAGGTGGAAGGCAACATGAGAAGAGTGCAGGTGTGAGCGCGTGGCGGCACGCCCCAGGCATTCGTCAGCCAAGAGCTTCAGGAGGGCAGAGGTGTTGCACGCCTGCGGCGGATCTGTCGCACCTGCCTGGACACCATGCCCTCCGCGAGCGCCATCAGCTTCTCCGGCTCCAGCGCGACCGCCGGCACCTGGCCGGCAGGGGCGGGAACCCCTGAGGCGCGTGCCCGCAGCGCCGCGCGCGCCTGCAGCAGGATGCTGAGCACGACCCACCAGCTGTAGTGCTCGCCGCCCTCGAGCCCACGAGGTACAGCAGCCGCCTGCTTGCTCAGCTTCAGGGCCACCTGCTGCTGCTTCACAAAGTTTGACTCCCTGTTGCATGGGGCGGAGTGGAGAAAGATGAGGACCGTGTTATGGGGGCGACGCCCTGGCTGTTACCTGCCCCGGTGCCGGCTGTAGGTTTGGTCTCGGACTGCAGCTGGCAGCCGCGGACCTGGATGTACATGCAGCTGCCATCGCAGCTGGACGTCCTTCCCTGCACACAATATGGCGCCCCTCCCCTGTGGCGCACTTCTCGTGCCCCGCCCCTAGGCCAGAGGGCGACGCCCCACCTGACGTGGGCGCCGAAGACCTCCTGCAGCAGCCCCAGGTCGTGCGGCACGGCCGCGGAGGCCGCCTCATAGGCCGCCGTTATGGCGGACAGCCGCCCCGCGGCGCGCAGGACCATGGCTGCCAGGCGGAGCACCTGGGCGGAGGGTACACCCTCTTGCTTTCAGCCCTTTGGCTGGTAGACGGCCGCATGGTCTCCAGTGCATCCAGCGACGAGCTAGCACAGTGCGGGTAAGGAGAAGGGTACTGCACACAAACACGCAGCCTCCTGGCGCTGACCCCATTGGAGTGGACACGAGGCCTGCGTACCTGGTCGTCCGTGGGGGGAGGACGGCGGGCCAGCAATTCCTCCACCACCTGGCGTAAAGAAGCAATTGATTATCGTTAGTAAGGGTTGAGGATGCGAAAGGTTGCAAGGCGAAGGGGAGGGCAAGGGATGCAACCGTGTGACTCCGTGTCCTGGCATATGCCCTGCACGGAGGAGCTGAACACCCCTCGGCCCTAGCTCCTGTGCGCCTTGCGCAGCCCCTGCACCCCAAGAGGCTCCGCACTGCACCCCAGACCCCAACCACCTGCAGAGCCTCCTCCTTCTTCCCGCTGCGGTCGAGGCCGATCGCCCTGAGCACCTTGAGCAACTCATGATCGGGGTACTTCACCAGAGCCTGCTGACACAGCTTCAGGGCTCCCTGCGCACACGCAACCCCGTGTGGTGCAGCCCGCCGTGTCATTCCTCCATGTTGTATATGTAGCAAGAATGTTATTGGGAAGTGCATTTATGGAGTCACAAGGCGGATCGCCCGGCAGTCGCCGCAATTTGCAGTGGTACTGGCTCTTGGGCACACACCTTCCAGTTGCGGGCATCTAATGCGTCATAAATCGGTCGAACTTTTCTGTCAAAGGCATCTGGATCCCTTACGGACATGTTGCTCGATCAACCGGGAGTTCGCCCCGGTCGCCAGAGCGTGTCCGAGGGAGTGCGACAGCGGCTCTACCCACAAAATGAGCCTAGATGTCAGTCGAAAGGTAGTATTGTATGAAGGTAAGGACACGGCGTGGCAGTACTCGACACTCCGTACTGCTTACGGATGGGGCTGTGCGCTGTGGCGTCTGTCGTCTGTGGGCTGTGGGATAGCAGGGCAGCGAATAGGGGCAGGGCCGAGCACCCCAGGCCTCCCCGTTTGATGGCAGGATGACTATCACACCGCCTGCATCACATGTTGTACAAGGGTACGTACAGTACGCGGGGACCCGAGCAGGTGCCACTTTGCCGCATTTGGCCCTTAGGGGTTAGGGCACACCTGAAAACATTCTGCACTTGGGGAGCTTCCGTATACAATAGCCGCGCAGCCAATGTTCACATCCGTAAGGGGCCCCCTTCGGGCCAATTGCCCAAAGCTGCCACCAAGGCGACGTGACGGACAACATGCAAGGTGTGACACTGACTGTCTGGCAAGGGGGTTGCCGGCAGGGGTCCCCTGGTTACCAGGTGACTTCGTGCATGACGCTGGCTTTTGCACACTGGAGGTGTGTGCGACCTGGCATGGAGACTTCGTGCCTGCTGTCTTCGTCCCTGACGCTGGCACGTCCCACACACCAGGGTACCGAGGCTGCCGTACGGTGAAATGCGAAAATGCGGTGAAATGAGTGAAGGCCATTTCGTTGGTACTCACGCGACCATGATTACATAGTGCACACAGGTGATGCGACACAACAATCACCACCGGGTGCAAACCACATGAGTCACGCACAAAACTCAGTCTGTCGACTGTCGGGTGGTTGGTGTACAAGAGACGGAGTCATGCACCTGGGCTACATGACCGCCGTCCGGAATGTTGTGTCGTCCACAAAATTCTATGCCACATTGATCTTCTCTGCTCTGCGAACAGCCGACCACCCTGCCCCAATAAAGGAACAAGGACCACGGCTGGTATTCTTTCCTAGCTCTGGCGTACCCAGGGGCTTCAAAGCCCCGAAGGCACCCGCAACCTCCAACGCACTAGCCCAAATCCACCAGCCAGACCAAAAGCACGCGCTGTGCTTCGACCTGTGACCAGGGGGTTCGCTGGCTTACCCTCGTGCAGATGCGAGGGCTAGCTGCAAGAAACGAGCCAGACACCCAGCACCACCGCCATCCCGCTCTCCCTCACACCCAGGCCTTCAGCCAGTACCGCTAGGACGCTCCTGCACGCTCCAACGCGCTGATCCCACCAACTCCACTCCAACGCTTCCATGGCGTCAGACACTTAAGCGAAGGGCACGGACACGCCGTTGGTGGCGAAGGTCACGTGGGTGGGGTCGGCGATGTGGTCAGCCAGGTTGGCCAGGGGGCCCTTGCCGGTGGCGGCGTACTGGGCGGCGAAGCCAAGGTTGGCAATCATGGCCAGGCGGCCGTTCTTGACCTCCTTCACCTTGTACTCAGCGTACTTGGCGGGGTCGCCGCGGGACAGGCCCATGAAGTCAAACCACTTGCCTGCAGGCACGATTCAGAGGAACAGCACGCGTCAGCAAATGCGGTGTTGCGGAACGTTTGACTGGGCGGATGCAAACGTGGAATCACACGGCGGTGGTGCAGCCCAGCAACCCGTCTCCACTCACCGCCGGGGTAGCCGTTCTCGGTGCCCTTCAGCTCATCGGTGAAGCCCAGGAAGGAGCCATCGCCCTGGCTGCCGGGGTTCTTGAAGTCGTACCAGCGCTTGGTCTGCAGGACAGGTTCAGAAACAGATGTTGGCAACATGCGTATCACAGCACCAAACGCTCACTCGAGGTGCACACCAGGGCCGTCTGCTAGCCCCAGGGGCTATGCGGGGGTCACCCACAGGGCACCAGTCCAATGCAGCATGCGCACACGGCTCACCTCAACCCAGGCGAACAGCAGGAACTCGGTGATCAGCAGGGTGGGGAAGTCAATGTCGCCCTTCTCCACGACCACCTTGCCGGCATCGTACCACTCGGGGAAGCCCAGGCCCACAGTGGCGCCAATGCTGGTCAGCAGAATGCCAGCAGCGCCGAGCATAGCCCAGCGGCCGTGGACCAGCTCGGCCTGCACCATCCTGTCGACGGCAAAGAACGCGAGCATGGCGAGGCGCGCAAGTCAGTATCCCGTAGGACGCATACATGGAAGCCCGTAATTGCAAGTATAACCTCCTTGAGTCTGCTGATACCCTATTTGGAGCTAAAGCGGATCGCCCAGCTGAAAGCTGGACCGCCTATCAGCTCGCTACCGCCTGCTGCCTTCATACAGAGGCGCCGCAGAGCCGACGGTAGTGATAATCACATCCACAGGCTGCAATTGTCGACTTTGAACTCCCGACAAATCGACGACCAGTTCTGCCTTGCAGGAAATCCATCAGGCTCACCAGCGCAGGGTCTCAGGCTCCTGGGCCAGGTTCAGCGGGTCGAAGCCATAGTCGCCGGCCAGAGTGCCGTTCAGGTGAGCGGCAGGAGGGTTCCCGGGGAACCACACAGGGCGGTCAGCCGCGGCGCGGACAACGACCGGCCGGCGGGACGAGGTGCTGCGGACCGACGAGCGGGCACCGAAAGCCACAGGGCGAGAAGCGAGCAGGGCGGCCATTTTTGGTGCTGAAAGGTGTAACCTACACACAAAGTGGCAACGCGACGGAGTGAAGACAATTTCGGCTATATTTCCTGAGATGGGGATGCGTACGGCAGGGAGATCTCTCCGCGGAAATAGCCCCCCTCCGCGCTCGTTGAAACTATCCGTAACTTGTCGACGCGGCATGATTGTGTGTCAGCGCCGTCCCTGTGGCAGCAGCGCTCTGCGAGTCGCCCGGGCTGGCTGCAGGCTTTCACTTCGCGTAGCCAAGCCATACGACGCTTTAATGAATACCTTTGTAATGAGCTGACATGTTGCAGAACCCAGACACGGCACAGTGGACTGTGAAGGCAAAGGTAGTCCTAGCGGCAATTGGGCAACATGTCTCTGCAGAGCGTTGCTTGACGCTCTTGCACCAGCACTCCCTGGTCGTTGACCAATTGAAGATGGCATCATGCACACCATCGAGGGCAGCTTACCTCTGGGTTGCCGGCTTGGGCCCATGGGTCAGCTGGGTGGGTACCAAGCCGGCTGAAGCACGCAGGGGCACACGTCGGCGGTGCCACTCGCCGTTGTCCTTAAGCAGCAGGAGGTAGGAAAGACCGTTGCTAGCAGTTACTCCATGGGCGAATGCGAGCTTGCATGGAATTGGGGTAGCCAAGGATAGCCTTACAAAACAAGGATTTGGGAGGGAGCGAGGGGAAGCAGGAGCCCACGATCCGGGGATGTACGCCACGGGGCATCATTATGGCCGACCGCCAGGAGTGCATGCAACCGGAAAAGTCATACTGGTCTTGCCAAGGGCGGGGACAGGCCAAGCCAAGCCCCGCAGACAAGCTGCCACAGGCAGGTAGGTTAGTGAAGGCCAGCCAGCCTATCATACCCAGCCAATCACTGGTGCTACGAGGTGCGTATCTGCCGTGCGCTGACTTTCAGTATTGGGTGGGTCCTGGTCTCTGCAGCCGGTGTCAGCCCTGCAGGTGCGACGTTTGCTTGCACTGAAGCAAGGCTGAGAGTGCTCCGTGTGACATGGAATGGACAGGAATTGGCTTAGTCCCGATTCTCCCGGGAATCCGACCCGGGTTCGATTCCTACCTCGGGCGAGATTCCAGTCCTCGTCCGCCTGTGTGGTCTGCCCGGACCCACAGGGAAGGCGTGCCGGTGGCAGGTGCCTGCCAGTGGATGATGAACCGTCGGGCATCAGCTGGTGGATGACTCCCATTCCCCTGTTCAGG
>VFQN01004606.1_pt1 | contig 18057 bp, 11 predicted proteins | sample 3512371 | NCBI WGS metagenome assembly VFQN01 (sample SAMN10412370, study PRJNA504923) | tailings metagenome | isolation source: Replicate 2 from Balatoc abandoned mine | place: Philippines: Itogon, Benguet | collected 2017-08-28 | reverse complement strand
GAAGGATCGAGCTCATCGATCGGCTGGATATAATCGGGTGGAGGCTTATTGTGTTTAGCACGTTTTTCAATTTGAACCAATAGTTCTCGTTGAGTTAAACGACTCCCTTGAGAAAAGTCCGTGGCGAGAGAATCTTGTTGCGAGTATAATGACCCACTCAGAGACCTCATGTCACCGTCTCCTGCAGATCCAATCCGCGAGCGTGGTCGTAAGAAACTTGATCTTGTCAAACTATCAGAATCATCAATATCAGAATCCTCGAGTTCTATTGCAAACGATCGCGTCACAACAGACTTCATTCGATCAGTTGAGACAGTCAACTCCTCCAGAGGTCGGAGAGTACTGATGGATCGCAGTAACTTCCCAACATCTGATTTGGCCCTTTTGGTCTTTTTTAGTTTGATATTATTCTCTTTGGACATTTCAGTCAATGAAAATGCATCTCCAAGCCAAATAGGCAATAGATACAATAAATGGCGTTGAGGATGAAACTGCAAAAATCTCGAAATTTTGATAATTCCACTTTTTTCGGGTACTATAACAGATTATTTTACATTAAAAAAAAAAATCAGCTGAACGTAAGGAGGAATTGTTAGAAGCTTAATCTATAATGTACTATTTCTGTAATGCATTCATCATCACACTCGCAAATAACCCGCCACTGCTTGAATTCGGAGAGTGAAAAGAAATATTCGAATTTCCTTCTCCTAAAACCTCGTTTTCCTCCTTGCGTATCTCTGGAATAGGATTCCCCATATTTGACTCTTGGTTAAAGAGCTTCGTAAAATCAAGAGTAAACTCATCATACATTATCTTTCCTTGTATCGCATTCGCTCCGTCATTCGGATTCGGATTCGGATTCGGATTCACCCTGGCCACAGTAACATCAGGTTTGCTGGAAAAGGAAGAATCTTTCTGCTGGTTAACTATAGTATTCTCTGAAAAGGCTGGAAGGATTAACTGCATCAAATTTGTCGTATTCTCGCTTTGAATGATCGCTTTTTCTGCAACTTGACTTGGAGGTAAAAGAGTGTTGATTCCATTATTTTTCTGATTATTAGATATTTTAGATTTCTTTTCACCCTTCGTGGGATGAATTTTTGGGTCGATAACAGTATTGTCCGAGACGTGCTTTCTTTTCTTCTTCGGCTTTGCCTCTAACTGATGAATAGGCCCTTGAATAGGCTGCTGCTGCTGAAGCAAGGATGGAGGATAATGGAGCTGCTCGTTGTTGGTTGCAACTGCTGCTTGCGGTTTCTGAAAGTTATCAACTGGATGAATGTTATAGACAGACGGGAGTTGCTGTGAATTTAATGGAGGGTATGCGAGCGAAGATGATGGTAAAGAATTTGGCAGAGTTAGCTCCGACGAAAAAAATAACGACGAAGCGGGATAGTGCTGCTGATGAGAATAAACTGAAGGAAGGACAGCAGCCGCTGAATTTAAAGTAGTTGATCCCTCCGGGTGTGCTGCAACATTAAACGAACGCAAGCTTTGAAATTGGTCTTGTTCCCTTGCTTTAACTTTATTAATTTGCTCTTCCTCCTCTTGCTCATCCTCAGATGAATCAGGGAGAGTATCTTGTTCGAAATCTGAAACATCATCCATAATACTGGTCCAGTTAATTTGATTTTCTTGCGATGGATGATTATGAGAAATTTTCTCCAGTTTTGATTGGTTGCTTTCGTTAGAAATTGAAGTGTGCTGCGGGTTTTCTCTTCCATTCATTCCATCGGAATGGAAATTCAATTCTCTCAATTTCCGCAGGTGAAGACCTCCTTTCATCCACAGTTCTTGCAATTGTTGATAATTTTTACAATCATTGGCATCTTGAAGGAATGCTCTCACTTCGTTTGACATGATTGGTATATTATCATATATAATTACCATGGTCGGATTTTTTAACAGAAACTTTCTTCTTTGAAGATTAAAGGCCCGATTCCAAACATTTTGATGAAAAATCCATCTACGAAAGAATAAAAAAAATTTTATCACAGCTATATTGAGGGCAACTAACTGACTCTTACCTGTTTCTGACTTCCGCTGCAGACCGATGGGAAAGAGCAAATAAAGAAATCAACGGATATTTTTCTCCGAACACTTGAAATGTTCTCAATAAACAAATATCCTCAAGTGAACTCCACTTATCTTCCTTCTTCCGATAAGTTGGATTTACTACTGCATGATTACCGCTCCCTACATTCACCTGGTACGGATTTTGTTGGGATGGCATCATCATTTTCGAATGAGCAGTATTAATATGAGTGTTATTTTGTTGATTCAACTTCGTTCTTTCAAGATAAAAAAGATGTCTGTTTAGAAGAGAAAAGGTTATAGTCATAGTTGAAAGCAAGGGGGAACAACTTTACCTTTTAAAGTCATTATTTTGGAAATGATTGGAGAACAATGTTTTTTCATGATAATGGAATTGAAGTAGTTCCAGCTTTTTAAAGGATAAAAATTTCTTTTGAATTTTCACCCACGCAATTTCTGATCGCGGTTGTTGTTGCGGATGATGTTGTTGTTGTGCTTCATCTGATCCTCCATACTCTATAATTCCCTTCAGTAAAAGATCGTCTTCTGCAGGAGTAAAGAACTTTCTTCCTTCAATTGTCATAGGGTTAAGAAGAGAGTAATGACTTGATGATAAGGTTGTCGACAGAGATGAATTTTGCATAAGAAGATCTCCATATGAGAGGAAAGGATAATTAGATTTTGGAACTAAGCAATTCCAGTATTTCAATTCATAATCTTGGTAAAGCTGCTTTATCGATTGCTCATAAAGCAAAAACTTAAATAACTTCAACTTGGGCTCTAATACTGCAATTAACTGTTGATTTAAGGTGGACGCGGAAGTGGGTGGGAACAAGAGGGAATGACTGTGTGCTCGAGACATGCTCAAATGATGAGAGTGGGAGTGGGAATTCAGTAATGAAGACGATTTAAATGGAAGTAATTCATGTGAGACATCCTTCTTTTTCAAATCAATTTTCATCATAAATTCATGAATCTTAGACAAGATAGGAATATCAAAAATCGATGAAGTTCGATCATTCGTCATCTGACTTTGACTAACTAGACTGGATCTTGTCATAATCCTCCTCTGCTGTTGATTATTGATGCTAGGATTTGGTTGTGTACTCGATAAGCTCTTCATTGGAATAACTTGGCTTGTAAGAGAATTTGAAGAAGATGGTTGGGAAAGGAGCGGGAAATGATGAGATAGATGCTGAAGAGGATTTGTGTCAGGAGCAACTTCCATTAATATTTGCTGAAATTCATTTTCTTTTATGCTTTTTCCCGTTTTAATGAGATGTTGATTCGATGTAAGGTTAAAATGATTTTGAGAATCAGATGCGACAGTGGAAGAATTGATTGAAGAAGCCGAGATGTTTTTCAATAACTCTAAATTCATTTGAAATAAACGAGCCTTCTTCACAGCAGTATTCCTCAGATTGGATAAAATTAATAACTGTTGATAACATTTATCAAAGCATTCAGAATGATCTTCAGCTTGTAGCATTATTTGAATCAATAACTGAAGTGCCATCGACATTTGTCGTGCGACAATTTTCCTTATCGCTGAGAGAGGGAGGCCGTCCAAAAAGGTTTCGGAAAGCTTTTGCCCGGTAATTAGTTGTTGAACTATATTCGAGATCAGACTCGCTGATGGCTTCGGTGTCGTGGCGCCATCTGGGAGAGTTGGTGCCGTGGAGGATGGGAGATCGATCGAATTATCGTTGGAAGTTTGATCGCTTCCCCGAACTAATGACCCTGCAGGAGAGTTGTATACACCATGTAAATGTTGGGAATGCGCGGAGGAGTTCAGTTGTGATGGATAAGGATAATTAGGGATGGCAGGCTTGCTGCCAGCTATCTCCAACCAACATTCATTTAAGAGGTCACGGATTTCACGGGCCTGAACTTTATAAGCTTGAGGTTCTTCAAGTTCTTCTACGACATTAGCATGAAGTTCGTTCCCGATCTCATCATCCTCTCCGTCATTATCAACATCATTATCTCCATCATCCATTTCATCTGCCTCATCACTCATATCATCATCTGACTGATCAGGATCATATTCATCGTCGTCATCATCACTTATCCCAATTATAGATTCAGCAACTTGTTCATCGTGAACTGATTGAACGAACAATTGATAAATCTGTTCATCTTCATCTAGGTAATGATTAGTTGATGCAGTGTAGTCATTTTCATTCAGATAATTCTCAATTTCTTCATCCATTTGAGGATATGAGGAAGAAGAATTTTTATTATTTCCTTGTTCATTTCCCAAAACTTCGATCTGTTTAGGCAGGTTGGAGGGCGACTCATTCTCATCATCACTATCCTGTAAAACGTCAGAATCAACTTCATGATCCGGCACAAGATACTGTGCGTGGAATAGAGAAGTAGTTGATGTTAGAGGAGAAATGGGATATCCTCTGTTACTCATTTGTGAGAGTTCTTAAGGATTGTGGTTTGACACTTTTAAATTTGATTTTCAAGTCCAGCGAGTAGTAAGGCAAAATAGAAAAATCTTCTCTGAATTAAGGAATTACATAAACATTTAAGTTTTACAAATTATTTGTCTGTTATTCTTGAAATTTTCCAATTTGAACTTCTTCCTTCTTGTCTTTCATCCCAAGGTCAGTGCTGCAATGTTTGAGAATACAGGGAAAAGTGTGGACTGGCTGAACGAGGAAGTAAAAGAAGAAGTCAAACACCCTTTATTCGAAGAAGAACATTACAAAGAGCAGGATGATAATGATTATGAATCTGGCTCATTACTGAATAAACAACAAAGTAAGAACTACGAAAATAGCAATGATTACATTCCAAGCTGGTTACAAGAAGATTTGGCCCCTCCCACAACTCCCTCGAACAACCAAAGTAAGAAAGTTCGAAGTACAATAAAATACAAAAAACCAACAAAACCAACAAACTCGAAATCATCAGAAAGTAAAGGATGGAACTTCTGTTGTTGCTGTCCAAAGGACCCAATACTATATTGGTTTCGTGTCTTTCATTCACTATGTGGGTTTATGGGTGTTTTATCATTTATTTCCAATCTATTCATATTATTCGATGTTGCTTTAGACTTTAGAAATATTATTATCCATATTTATGCTTTATTTTTATGTATTATTGTTGTTGCTACGGAGTTGGAAATTCCTTTCCTTCTCCTGAGAGTGAATATCTTAGAATCATGGGTGTTTCGAGGGCTCTTATACTTCTTCATTGGTGTTATATCTGGTATGAACTCATAAAACTTTTATTTTATTTTATTTTATTTTCAAGTAACCCTTTCCTCTTTTTCTATTAGTGACAACTGGTAAAACAACAATGGTTGTAATCTATCAGGACGTTGTTTGTCTTTTGTTGATGTTGCTTGGATTTGTCTATACGCTTATGGTAAGGTCATGTTGCAACTTCTCAACAGATCTAAACGAATATTTTCTTGTAGGGTTTAGCTTGTTTACGATCAGTAGAAAGTCATCGCGCAGCCATCCAGTCGAACTATTACACTGAACTAACAGATGATTTTGCATCACCAACGAAAGTTTAAAAGGATGAAGCATCACAATTGTTCGTGAAATTACTGTTAACACAAGCAACAACTTCCTTTGGTATCTTGGGATTTTCGTAGTCTTATTCTAGTCGTCAGAATATCAACCGCATAGTATTCTATTCGTTCCATACATTTGGCTCTTGTTCCGTCGAGGAAATGTAAATATTGTAAATAATAACTACTTCAGTAATTCCTTCTAGCGCGGTAGTCTTCTCACAGGAACCACAAAGGATCCAATATTATTTCCGAATCATCCCTCATTCGCGTATTCTTTTAATTTGGAAATCCTCTAAGAAAGTATATCCCCAAAACAAATCAAAACGAAGATTTCCTCTTTTATCACGTACTAATTGATATCCTCTTGTTCCAATCCCACGACCTTGACTATTATCTGTTCTTTCTGTTGTTCCTGATAATTTTTGTGCAGAGTGAACAAATGTACTCAACATGGATGTTCCACCTTTCCTCCAAGCAAGAATAGTATTTGCTAAACTTAAAGCATACCAATCAAAAACCAGATCTAATACACCTTCATTATTTGTATGTTTTTTAAATACATTAAAATTCTTCACATGATGAATAGAAGCAGCATCCACTTTCATGATTTGTATTGGTGCAGAATAATTAAAAGAGAGAAGGTAATGATAGAAATGATCTTTTACTTCTTCATTATCCGCTGCAAGATAGATATAAACAGGATCTGAATCAGCAATGGATGATTCATTTGGTCGAAGTTGCTTAACGTGATCTTTCACTCGATCATGCATGGCTTGGTAAACTTGTTGACGTTCTGACGAGTCTAACCAATCTTGAACCTCTTTCTTGTAATCAGGGTTATTGGCATCTGCTTGATTCTCAAAATGGGCAAACTGTAATCGCAAATGAATGGCAAGATCAAGTCGGGGTGCATAGGAGTGTGGTAAAGTGAGTAAAGCGAGTTTAAAATTCTCGGCGACTCCTTGAATTCGCTTTTCCTCCTTCTCTGTAAACCCTGCTTTGAAAGGTCCTCGAATTAAACGTTGATAGGCATGCCTTTCAGCGCACATCACATCGCCGAGATCACACCCAGTAATCTTACGGATACAATGAACTGTGGTATTAAACCAAACCCACCAATCACTCTTGGACTGATATCCGACTGCACTTACTATCGGCGCATCCACAGCTTTCCCATTTTCCATATATTTGATGAAATCACCAAATTTTAATCCTTCCACGTGCTTTAATGTTTGATCATTCACAATCTTAGGGAATGCTAATCTTACTTGACTGACGAAAGGAAAACCACATTGAACAATTGCACACATCTCACCAAGAACAGAATTATCATGAATAATAAGATCCCGTCCAGTTACAGCAGCAAAATAAAAGGCAGCAGGATAGAAGATAAGAAAATTCCCAACACCCGCTCCACCTGAATCCTCTGATCCTAATAGCACAAACTTTCGATCTTTGTTTTGGGAAGTTCCTCCAACATCCGGATCACGACAAACAACATTTACAGAGTGTATACTTCGAAAATCTAATGCTATCACAAATAACACGAGACTGATAATGTGGTAATACCTCATATTCTCGCTGCATGAAACGACGAACAAGTCCTCATTTTACAAACTGTAGTTTTATAAAACTCCAGTTTTCTAAATAAAAGTCGGAAATTTCGATTATTGTAAAACAAGAATTCAGCTCTTGATAGAGTGGATTAATAATTTGTCCTTTTCTTTTGTTGTTCTGGATTGTGAGATATCTCATTCAACATGTCGTTTTGGCGTCGGCATAACCCTGATGAAGATGATAAAGATCAGAAGGACTCTGGAAACGAAAAGATGGGGAAATGGTATATTGGGAAGTACGTTGGGAGAGCACCTCCACGAGGTATGAATGCTGACACTTAACTCTCTCAGAACTAACGTCCTCTTCATAGAGGGAGATAATTCAAGGACATCCGATGATTCAGAATCCCATAATCGTAATTCCTCTGATGAGCATGAGAATGACTCGGTTGGCAGTAGCGGTGAAGATGGCAAAAACGAGAAGATCTTTGTTAGAGTTGTTAGATCCATTCGAAACAAATTTATGTCGAGACGTTTAATTGGAAATATTTACGTATATCGTGCAATGGGCTTTGTTAGTACCGCAATGCAATGTCAGATTGGCGAGACTGATTACTTCTCTGTGCCGATAGGATCCCTACATTCCATAGACGGTCTCGATGAGGCTGGTGCTGGCTATAAACGAGCGATTACGATGACTGATACCATTCTTGATAGCTTAGAAAGAAGAGCGATGAGTTGGGATGGAGTTGACTTTAACGGTGAAGTAACTCTGTCGCGTGGAGCAAAGTTCGCGTTAAATGGGCCATTCATTGGGATTGTTGGTTATACTCTATCCTTGGAGATTTCTGCGACCGTTCAGTCCCTCATCGATTCTAGAAAGCATTTTCTAGCGAATCGAAAACCATCTATGAGCTTTTCAAGTCTGGCCAGAAGTGTGTCCTTTTCCTTCTATGGAAATAAAACCAGTAAGGAAGACACAACCAGTAACTCAACTAACGCGACGAATGCTAACTTAGTGGATGGAAATGCGACTGCTTCCACAGCAAACGATCCAACAATTAGCACCAGCAACGATAAATCTTCTGAACTAACGAAAGGCGGTGATGATTCAGTTGGCAAAACAGAAGATAGGCCTCCTAATCATCCAAGTCCGAAGAAAGCGCCTCCTCAACATATAATGGTGTAACTCTTAGTTCTGAAATGTAAAAACTGTAGATAGATTGTTTGTCAACAGGAACTTTTGACTGTTAGTATATTGAAATAAATTCATAAATTTTGCACAGAGAGAAAACTAATTGTATTTTACGAAGAAAGAATTACAAGTGTATTAATAAAGATCTCTTCCACCACTGGAGTTTTATAATTAATTCCCTTTTGATTGCAATAAAATGAAACATCTTTGATTTGATTTCATTTCTGTAGATAGATCATACTGCAAAATGATTCTATGTTTATCCTTTGTAACAGTGTCAATATAGGAACCGAGATTTCGGAAATCGTGACGACCTGGTTCACTGACTCTAATTCCACTCTCCTTACATATTTCACCACCTCTAAAGTATTTTTCCTTCATTGAAGGTAACATCGACGTCTCTCCCTCTCCCACAACCTCTAATTCGTTGGGTGCAAAGATCTGTACCTCAGCCTTGTGGGCAGAGGCTGAGATATCAATGTCATAAAATCCAAACTCTTCCTTCACAAAGTCTTGTCGCCACCAAAAGTGATATAAATCTACTTCTAATAATAAAATGCGAATTCCGTGTTTGTGCTTTTTGGCAATATTTCGAGTAAACCATTCTAAATATCTTATTCTACTATTGCCTGGTAACCCAAATCCTTCAATTTTTCCTTGCATAGGAGGAGAAGTATTATCGCTCTTGTACAAAAATAATGAACTCACTGGGAAAAGATGGATCACGTTGGGTATAAACGATTGGACAGTCAATTCATGAATTGCAGCTAAATATCCAAAGTTTGCATCGATTTGAAACTAAAATATGGTTAGATAAAACGAGATGTAAAAGATTTATTTGACTAACCTTGCCATTATTTTGGGTAACAAACCCTTTTTCCATCTGCAACTGACTTAGCATTTGATCTAAGGAATTTTTTGGGCTTCCTGAACTTGGTGAAATTTCTTCTTCAATATCTGTCACATCCAATGTTCCTTTCCTTTGATAGCGAAAATAGACATCATGAAAAGGAATTAATGCAGAAATTCTGGTAGAAATATCATCCGAGTGTTCAACAAAACAAGTTTCACACTGAAAGCTTCTTCCGCCTTTTTGTCCAGCAGTTTGTGGATTTAGTCCTTGAGGCGGAACAAGTGGGAGCTCGTGATCTAAACGGCGCTGATTATTAGATGCTGCGGAGATAACAGTTCTTTTTTGATCAAGCTGAGGATGAACAGTCAGGTAATTATTGGTTAAATAATGAGAAAAGAATTTTTGTAATAAAATATGGATCAATTCGTTTATTGGGAAAAGTGAATTTCCCTCTTTTTGAGGAAGGTCGCTTAATTTTAATTCAGCGAAAGTCGATTCAGCAGATAAATTTCCGGATAAAGAAAGATCGTAACCATTCAACCGCGCAAGTAATGAAATCTGCCAAATTATCGACCAGTTTGTGTGACCTCCTTTCTTCTTGTATTTATTGTATAAAGTGTTTAGCGCTGCAGTGTAAATATCTCGATTACTGCCTCTACTGTCATTTGAATGAACAAAAGGGAGAAAAGGATTGGGATATAACCAATGAAGAAGGGAAAAATGACGATGGCCGAAGTCAATGTCTTCAACAGAGTTGACGTTAACATCCTCCTTATGAACGGGAATGTTGAAATCGGAGAGTATTCTCCTTCGACCCTTCACAACTTCTTCTTCATGCGGATTCTGCTGTTCCACTTCGCGGTTTTCTTGTTGTCCTTGAATCGCGTTAATTTGGCGAAAAGCGTTCGCTAATTCTTCGGGAAGATCAGCAGTAATCGGAAGTAAGTTCCGAGAATCACTTTGGGCTTTCGACTTTGTTTCGGAATTAAATGGAGCAAATGCTTTTTCGGCAGATGGAAGGTTTGGCTGGACAGGAGCTTGCACCTTCGGCAAATCCGAAACTTCTAAGTAGGTATCAGGATACTCCTTGATGAGAGATCCAGAATGCTTATCATCAACTTCTGGAAGAGCCTGATTTGGAAGATGAACAATGAGGTCTTTAAATTCTTGCCCTAAAAGATAGATTATTTAGATTCCATCCCCTTTTGGAATTCATACCGAGTTTCACATCATTTAGTCTGATTAACTTTTTCTTCCCGCTCGCAATTAATATTTTGATCAATAAGTTAAATCCGTTAGATACCTAGAAGAGAAAAAGAAGCATAAAGCGCGCAAAGAGGAAGTTTCTATCAAAAGTACCTGTCTTAAGATGGAAATATCAATCGCAGGAGATAAAGTAAGAACTTGGAGTGACGCACTTTGATAACTTTTGTCAGAATTTTCAATGGCAATAATGTAAGAATTTTCAGGACTTGTTGTTGGACCTGAGTGAACAATGAACTTTGACACATCGGAATTAGTTGTCGAGCGAAATAAGTATTCCTTATAAAATCGAATCATACCGCGGAAGATTGGCAGAATCTTTTCCTCGATTAATTTGTCTTCAATCTGCTCCAAATTTTCATAAACAATTAAATCAAATAAGTGGTTTGCAATCCAGGCGCCACATGAAACACAAAGTGACCATTGGCTGTCTCCATTTGGAAAAGAATGCAATGAGGAATCAGTAAAACCGTGAGAAACCCACGGTGTCCCTTCCCCATCCTTCTCTTTCTGAAAAGGTGCCTTAATGTTGTACATTTGCTCAGCAGTTAAGCTTCCTTTTTTAGCAAGCTGCTCAACAAAATTAAGTAAAGGCTTGAAACCGTGCTTCATTTGTGTGGGGAAGATTGCCCAATAGTTCATCTGTAGATTAATATTGAGATGATAATCACCATTCCAGGATGACGACAGACCGTCAGCCCATAATCCTTGAAGATTGGTCACACTTCGACTCGCTGATGATAATAACAAATATCTTCCATAATTATATAACTGCGCTGTAAGGCGATAATCTTCATATTTCGCAGGGGCTCGGTCCACTGCATTGATTGCACTAGATAAGACAGACTTGCCAGCCGACAATTCAGTAAAAGATTTCCTGTAACCTTGGGAATAAGCCAAATTTGTTAATGAAGGAGAACAGTACTCTTTTGATGAGGAAGAAATAGAAATTTCTGTGTGTTCAGAGTTTAACAGAGAATTATAACCAAACGAAGCACTTTCCATGTCTTTTTGAAAATTCTGAATATGATCAACTCTAATTTTTGTCCATCCTTTTCGAAGTAATAGATGAAATCTTTCTTGATTGTTTTTGGAAATCTCGTTTTTATCTTTTTCGTTCGATTTCATTAATTCTTCACGGGATTGGCCTAAATTATCAAATTTCTCGATTGAGATCATAATGGATAATTCAGTTGCCTTGTTACAAATGAAAACGCGCACACTATTGTCGTTCTCTTCAGGAAGCCTTTTCTTAGATCCTTTTTCTTGATTTTTATCTTCCTTGGTGCTGTAATAGGAAAAGTCATCACTATCACAAGAAATAAGTATCAGAACATTTGTAAAAGGTACAATATTATCGCTGTGCGATTGGAAATTGTAAGTGATAATAAAGCTTCGGGTAATTGGAATTTCAGAATGAAATTTTATTTTCGGGTTTCTTCGTAAATACTCGTCCGCAGATTGAATCTCTACGAGTTGACCAATTGATTTATCGAATTCTAATGGAATTTCGCGGGAAACTTCGAATGCAACATTCAGGCATCCATCTTCTTTAATATTTTCCTGAGACAATTCTTTGCATCGCAATTTCCCAAGAATCATATCATCTGCGGCAGATGCGAGCCACTCACGGTGATGATACTCATCGATATAATCGAGGGTAATATTTCCACTTGGAGCTCCTCCTAAATTCGCTGCATCTGTAGTTATGGCATCGTTTAAGTAGCGCCGATGGAGATATGAAGCAAATGTTATCCCGCTTTTCATATCTAAATGGCTTTGACTTTCTAAAATATGATTAAATGGATGAAAATGCGTCGGCTGATGGGAATTCTGCTGAGGATCCGAAGACGGAGGCAGCGTGGGATTGGGAATTAATTGTTTGACGAAATGGCGAATTCTTTCGATTCGATTTCTCCTTCCATGAAAGTTCATAAACGGGTAAAAGTCAGGATTGCGTTTTCGTAACTGTGGTTGATTGGAATTGGCGGATATTGAAGGAAAACCTAATGGAAATTTCGAGAACAGGAAAGCGAAATCAAACAAATACTGAAACATTCCGAGACTGTGCAAGCGTTGAAAGCCTGAAATTATTTTTTCTGATTTCTGAAAATGACCATTTAAGTATTCCTTTCTTGCTTGCTGAAAATATTTTTCTTTTGAGTCTAAATTGATTTGAATTCCATCTGCATCTGGTGATGGGGGAGACGGAGGTTTCAATACAAAGAAATCATGAACGGAGAAGGGATTAACTTCGAATTGGATATTTCCATGGATAAACGCCCCAAATTTACCATTTCCAATAGGCCACTGCTCTTCCCAGTTTCCAGTGAGAGCTGTGGAAGTTAACTGCATGGAGTCTGGAGGAAAGGCCTTCTCCTTGTCGATGAAAGGAATTGCAGGAATAGGCACCAGAGGAATAATATCCATTTCAACATTCAATTGAATAGGAGTCTTTTCACATATCAGCGGTTTTCGGGTGATGAGATCATTAGAATGCTCTGGAACTTTAGGCCTTTTGATATTCGGGGGCAACTCCCCCGAAGTTATTCCGCTCTTTTCGACTGCAATTTGCTGCAATGCAAATCCTTTTAACCAGCAATCTTGTTCTGAAGTGTACGACCAGTGATTGCATTGAGGGTTTTTCAGACACATAATACAGCAGTCACGGTAAGTATTGGCCTTTAAAGGATTCTCGATTCCGCTCAGGTCTCCACCAGCGTAATCTTTACTATGGAGGATGGATGATTCATTAGAACATATTTTATCGACAGAAATTTCTTCGTTGCTCTTCTTTTTCATTTGAATGACAGTGGAAGGAAGTGAGAGCGCAGCAACAGCAGAAACAGGAATCCAACCATGGGAGGGGTATTCAATCAAAAGAAGCAATCTTTTTGGTAGATCACTGGATTGTACATATCTCTTACCATAAACTAACGTTTTGTAGGGGAGAAAAGCCGTTCTCACTGTTTGGTTAGATTTGCTCGATGGCAGCAGAAAAGCTCCTGCGGCGTCTTTGACGATCCAAATGTACTTCTTTTTCAATGGTAGTGTAATATTAAGTTCATTTCCTACTAAACCCTTCACAGGATCAGCGCCAAACGTCGTATCTCGATGCAAGTAGAATCTTTCGACCCTGATCCCATCTTCCACCCCAATTTGTACAAGATATAAGCGACGAAACAAAAGAATAAGTACAATACAAAATAAGGTAATAATCAAAACAATTAATGACACCAACGATATCTTCTTTGGTTTCTTACTAATAGTATTCATGGGTGATGAAAGGCAAAAAAGATCAACAAACTCTCATCATGCTAAAAGATAGTTAATGAATTGCATAAAATTATTGTTTTATTGATTGAGAAGAGACTTTTGACAATTTAAAAAGAATTCTTTTCCTATTAATTGATCTCATAATTTGAGAATAAGAATTGAAATCTACAAGCTTTAATTGCCATAAAAGCTGTATTGTTAAGAGCAACTTCGGTGAAATTTTGTTTCAACGGTTTTGCTTTTTGCTAAATTAGAAGAACGTTATTATTAACATCAAGCAGTGTAACTATTTGAGTTAGGAATGGACGAAAATGATTTGTTTGCTGAATTAGATGCTCTCTCTTCGAGTGCAGTCAAGGCTAATCCTGTCTCTGAAACATCTTCTTCCGCCGCACCTTCAACTTCCAAGAATATAGAAGATGAACTATTCGAGCTTCTAAATTCGAGTACAATCACGCCTATAAAGTCTGATACAGGAGCCCCCGCTGCCCCCGTAACTTCTGTAGATTTGAATAATGAAGAAGATTTTTTGTCCTGGTTGGAGGAAACACCGAAGAAGACTGACTTGAAAGAGGCAACACAAGCCCAAATTGCTCCTACAACCTCTACTGAGAAATCGGAGTCTATTCCCACTACAAGCTTGGATACTGCTCCTTCAACAAGTTTAGAACCTTCAAATTTAGTTGCCCCACCGAACCCGACAGCTGCCACACCGACTAGTATGGATGCCTTTCTTGATGATGTTCTTGGAACTAGTAGCAGCGATCAACATCACGAAGAGGAAGTGGCGTTAGAAAAAAAAGAAGTTGAAGCGCAGAAAAAGAAGAATGAATTTGAACAGCAGTTGGAAGCTATTATCGATTCACCTTTCCCAGATTTAGGTTTCTTGCGGCTTATTCTCGACCAAGGTGGTTATATTCCTACTCATTTACGTGGGAAAATATTGATCATGCTTTTAACTGGTCGAACCCAATTAGACGACGAAGCTTCTTCGTTCAGTGCTTCAATAAATGATAAACAATTCTTCATCGATCTCCTCCCTGACTGTGAAGCATTAATTCAGCAAGAGAGTAATCATCATGCCTATCAAAATTCGAAGGTATTGGTAGAGAATATTTCAGATGTGGTCTACCTTTACTGCCAGCGCCGCAATGTGGAATATAAGAATGTTTTTAGCCGAATTATGTTATCCATACTCGGTAGTGACGAAGAAGTACCAAAACCACTTTTATCCAGCTGCTTTTACAGTCTCGCAGCAAATTTTTTGCCTTTGGTGGGATTACAAGTAAGTTGCTCTGTCCTCTGATTTTCACCACATTTACCATCTTTTTGTAGTATACATCGTTGGATTTAGCAACTGAAGCAGTTCATTTCTGGTTAAGACTTTTAGTCACGTATCACTCCCCGGATTTAGCTCAACATTTAGATCGAGTCGTTCCAGGTTGGGAGAAATCTTCCCGAGAGCAATCTACACAACAGGTTGCGAAGTACAACAAATTGCTTACAGGAGCAAATAAGTTAGATCAATTAGAGAAAGAATTTGGTATTAATATGGACTTTGACTTTGAAAATGATAATCTTCTGGATCAAGAAACACCAAACAAGAAGTCAGGAGTTTTAGAGTCAGCGTCACCCAAAACGCAAAGACAGTTAGAATCTCAAAGAAAGGGTCTCATTGCGACTAATTGGATTATTTCTTTCTTTTCAGGAAATATTCCGGCTAGTGAATCCGCGAAGTTATTAGATTGGTCGGTTTTCAATGGAGAAAGATTCGCCGGTCTTTATTTTTTAACCGCATTATTAGATTTGCACGCGGATATTCTGTTAAAGATGAATGCGGGTCAAGTAACTGAATGGTTTGAGGGTATTCAAAGAAGTCGTGAAAACTGGTTCAAATCATGTCAATTTCAAATCGTTCAAGGGAAGGAAATTAATGAATTTTCATGCAAGGATTTGTCTTGGTCACAATTTACGAACGGCTGGATTAAAGCAACTGCGAGTAAGTTTGGAAGTGTTATGGATTGTGCCCACTAATTTCTTTTTATTGTATTTCATAGATTTGATTTGTAATACTCCTCAAGCTTTCCGTGATTCCTTACCGCGCACCGAGACTTGGGCTGTTTTATCCGCAGAACGTCAATCAAAAGCTTTATCGAATCAATTTAAAACGATGCTTTCGAAGGAAAAGAAGAAAATGAATAAAAGCCTTTTAGATGAACAGTTACATGGTGCTGATGATCCTGTCTTTGATGACGATGAGTCGGATTCCGCCAGTGAAGATAGTGAAAACCAAGCAATCGAAGAAGAAGATGTAACCAGTGGTAATGATGGCCAGGCGCATAAGAGCAACACCGTCTCCAGTTTATTTGGTCAGTTGAAAGCAGTGGCAGATCGCTTTAAGGGTGATAACGCATTGGATGCCTCATTTGATGATAGTTTAGCAGATCTTTCTTTCGCTCAGGATCAAAAACTGACCGCCGATACTCTCTGTCTCTGGTCCAGTGTTGAGGAAGTTTTACCATGCATTTGCTCAAATGTTCGTCGAACGTCGGAAAACCAAAGTTCTAAGGTCGTTTTTCAAAAAATTGTGACCAATACTCTTGACAAAGAGGAAACTCAAGCGAGTCGTTCGCATACTTGTTTCTTCCTTGCCCCTTTAGACAATTACACTCCTTTATATTTTGCTATCGATTGTCGTCGTCTAGCAGAAAAAACTTTAGGATTATTTCCGAAGGCGTATTCATTAGATCCAGAGGTGATTTTTGATGGAGAGGGATTAAATGAGTTACTAGCGATCTTGGAGCCTATGGCGAAAACTACTCATATATGTATTATCGGATCCGGTGCAGAGTACTATAAGTGGCATCTTTCGTTACAATATAAAAAGAAGACGAAGAAATGGAAGAAAGAGCTGAGGGAATTAATCGAAGAAGATTCCAAACGACTAAATGCATTAGCTATGATATTAATAAAGAAAGCTTTTCCTTATATTTCGATATTGCAAGGAGGATTTTATCAAGCTGTTCAGTATATTAATAAACCAGAATCTAAATTATCTTTAAACAGTGCATTAATTGATATTGATCGATTTCGGTTAGGTTCGATGCTTGGATTATCCAGTAATGAATCGGGAGGATCTGGTGCGACAAATCAGAATAAAACTAGTATTTTAGCCAGCAGTTTGGCAACTGCGTTAAATGAGACCGCACCTGCAGCGATTAAGTCAGTTGGCAGCTTGATCTCTAATTGGAGGCAATCTACCAATAATACCTCGGCTCCCCCTGTTACTAAGCCAGCAGCCGCCCCTGCTGCTGATACGCCTAAAGTTGCTGAGGGAGCTAATCCTGCACCTGCAGCTACTTCTGATACAGCAGCAACGGCGAAACAGATGTTCTCAGGCTTTGGTAAGACGCTTGGAATATTTGGCGCTTCTTCCCTCGACACTATAAAAAAGGGGATAAGTGCTGTTGCTGAAAAAGCTGCAGCTAATAATGCTCCTGTTTCTACAAATCAAAAGAGAGCAGAAGTGGGAGAAGATCATATCGACGATGGCATGGGTCCAAAAGATGCTCATCCTACCGACGATCATAAGATTTCAATTACTAAGTCTGATCAAGAAAGAGCTCAAGCTCTTGCTTTGCATCGCATGAGCGGTCTTAAAAAGGGCGATCAAGTGACTATTAGTCGTGCTGAGTTACCTGGTGCAATTCTCTTTCCTTGCACTAAAATTAAAGAAATATGGGTCAGTTCTTTACCGAAATCTGCTGAAGACACGAAGCATAACGTTGCAGCTGACCCTTTTGAAATTGGAAAGAGCACAAGCCAGGAAGAACATCATGAAGACACTTCTTCTCCCGAAGCAGATAAGAAAGAGACAGAGGAGGGAGAGGCTGGAAAAGTTAAGAAAGAGATTGTCGTGAGTCGATATTTAGTTGTCTCAAGAGAAAGGTTTATGGTTTTAGATGCTAATGGGGGTGGTGTGGGTTCCATTGCAACTGTCAAATCAAATCATCACCTGACTGAGGTAACTCGTGGACTGATTTCTCTTATTCCTCTGACACTGCTGTTAGTTGACAAAAATGACTTTTCGCAAGAAAGACCCCGAACTCGTTTCCCTTTTCATTTTAGGTGATGATGGAAACGTGAAAACAAGGAAATATCGTGTGACGAAGTATCAAGATTTCATCAATACTTTACAGGTAAATTCCCATTTTTTCATTCTTGAGATTTTAATTGATGGATTTGCAAATAGAAACACATGGAACGCTTTAAATAAAGTTAGCATTGCTACTCTTAGTGTTTGTCTAGTTTTTAGTCAGTTTTTCTTTTCTTTTTTGGTTTGTTT
>VFQN01004605.1_pt1 | contig 18064 bp, 17 predicted proteins | sample 3512371 | NCBI WGS metagenome assembly VFQN01 (sample SAMN10412370, study PRJNA504923) | tailings metagenome | isolation source: Replicate 2 from Balatoc abandoned mine | place: Philippines: Itogon, Benguet | collected 2017-08-28 | reverse complement strand
ATTCACGGCATGCTCCGGCATGCCGGAATGACTGAGAACGAAATCCGTTCGGCAACGCCTGACCCTGAAAAATTAAAGCGGTTGGTAGGCAGTGATCTGTCAGAGTTTGACTTCCTCTCTGAGAAAACCAAGCATAGTCGCTATCAGGTGCTTTCAGGACATCGTATCCCGAGTTTGTATCTGCGCTCTAAGCATACGAGAGTCTGTCCTTGTTGTATCGCTGAGAAGGGTTATATCTCCAGTTTTACTGAGCTCAAGTATGCTGTTGTCTGCCCTGAGCATAAGATTGAAACCATCGAACAATGTCCAAGCTGCGGTAAAGGGCTGGATGTCTTTCGACCAGGGCTCACCAAATGTCAGTGCGGCTATGATTTTAAGCATGCAAAGGCTCGCGAGGTAACAAATCATACGGTGATTGGTTTGATGCATATCCTCAAAGCCAAACTGGAAAATCAGGATTTGGATAACTCATTGCTTGAGCCCTTAGGATTTCCTGTCGAGGCGATTGCTAAGTTGTCGCTCAACACAGTGCTGAGTTTGTTATACCGGCTGGAGGGACGCTCAGCTGATGCGCAACCCAATGGTGACTTAATGGCTACAGTCACTTTGGCGGCCAGCATCTTTACGAACTGGCCTCGGGGTTTTCACCAATATCTGGAGGAAACGCAGGGACCACAGGCCGATATGGCAAGCACAGGGCTGCGTAAGCAGTTTCTGCCGATCTATGAAACCTTGTTTAAGAATGGGCTACCCAAGGATGAAGTGGCATTCATGTATCAGGCCTTTGTTGAGTTTGGCCAAAGCCAGTGGCGTAAAGCATTGATCCACCCTAAACTCCAACAAGGTGGCACATCAAATATCGTAGGGATTTATGGACTGGCACAGGCATTGAGCAAGCAGCCTGCCACATTACGAAAAATGGTGGCTGCAGGCTTGATCCCTGTACATACAGTCAATGCCAAAGGACAGGCACTGTTTGAGGTCACTGAGCAGTTAGTATTTGAGTTTGCCGCAGGCCAAAGCCTCACAATTAAAGAAGCTGCGGAGCGGTTGGATTTGCCAGTGGCCATTTTGAATGTGTATCGCCAAAAAGGGTATTACCAGGCACACTTCATGACCAACCCAATGAAGTTATTTCATGAGCGGGATGTTGAGCGGTTGAGAAGTGAGTTGGTGGACGGAGTGGAGTTTATATCCAATTCACCACAAGATATTCGGTACATCAGTTTAAAGCAGATTCTGCTCAAGAAGCTGGGACCGTCGGTGATCAAGGCGGCATTGATTGAAGCTATCAGAGTTCGCGAGATTGTGCCTGCTGGCATCGCAGGTGAGAAGCCAGGTGATTTACTCTTTCAGCGCTCACAAATTGATGAAGCCATTTCTAGGCTAGCACAAAAATTCTCTGGCATGATTTCATCGGAAGATGCCGGCGAGATTTTAGGGGTAGACGCCAAGGTGGTTAAAAGCCTGATCAAAGCTAGTGCGTTTGAGGCATGCTCTACAGATTACGGGATATATGTGATCGAAGAGTCTTTGGTTGGATTTAACCAATCTAGTATGCAAGAGTATTCTGTCAATCGAGCATGATTTGGCCAATAATTGAAGGAGCATCATGATGAAAAAGTTTCGAGAAAAAGTGGTCCCTGAAATATCTGGCTACGTTTGTGATCGTTGTGGCCGTGAAGCCGAAGCTCATGGAGGAGAGGCTGAGGAACTCCTCTCAATTGATCGAGTGGGCGGGTATTGCTCGATTTTTGGGGATGGCAATCGAATTTCAGTCGACATTTGCCAGCATTGCCTTAAAGACGTATTGGGGGAGTGGTTACGCATTGTACCGCTGAGGTTTTCATGACTATTGAATCTAATCCTGCACAAAATCTGGCAAAGATTCGATCTTTGGCTATTGATACCTTTGGTTCCGAGTCAGCGGCAGAGTCTTGGCTCAATCAATATCATGCTTTGTTAGGAGCCGCTCCTATCGTTGTGGCAGAATCGCCCTCTGGATTTGTTGAGGTTCAGAAAATGCTAAGTGCGATCAGTTATGGTGGAGCGGTTTAAACTCAGTTGTTTGATATGATGCCTTGATGAAGATACATCCTGAAGCGTTTTATGCCGTTTTAGCAGCCCTTCTTTTCGGCTTGGCAACACCTATAGCAAAGCTATTAATCACTGATGTTTCACCGCAAATGCTTGCAGGCTTATTGTATGCAGGCAGTGGTCTTGGTCTGTTTGCCTTCTATGGCATCACTCGAATTTTACAAAATAAATCCCAAAGACACCATCCTATACAAACATCGGACTTGCCCTGGCTCGCGGGTGCAACTGTGTTTGGAGGTGTGATAGGGCCAGTATTACTTATGCAGGGATTGCTATCTACGCCTGCTTCTATAGCATCGTTATTACTCAATCTGGAAAGCGTAATAACTGCATTACTCGCCTGGTACGTTTTCAAAGAGCATTTTGATCGGCGAATACTCCTTGGAATGATCTGCATTGTACTGGGTAGCCTTCTGCTTTCATGGCCAAACGAGTTGAATGTAACGTTCCCTTGGGGAGCGCTGGCTATAGCAGGCGCGTGCCTATGTTGGGGAATTGATAACAACCTCACCCGGAAAATATCAGCCAATGATGCGCTACAAATTGCTTGTATAAAAGGGTTGGTAGCTGGTTTTGTAAACCTAGGAATTGCACTTAGCCTCGGTTACAAATTACCGGCTTTATCAGTGGGCTTAAGTGCAGCGAGTATCGGCTTATTAGGTTACGGGGTAAGCCTAGTATTGTTTGTCATTTCTTTGCGCCATATTGGCACAGCCAGAACCGGCGCATATTTTTCTATAGCACCCTTTGCTGGCGTGATCTGCTCTTTTGTGCTGCTACACGAGCAGCCTAATACTATGTTTTGGATCGCAACAGGCTTAATGATGATAGGTGTTTGGCTGCATTTAAGTGAGCATCATGTTCACCTTCATCATCATGAGGAACTGCAACATCAACATCGTCACATACATGACGAGCATCACAACCATGAACATGCCTTCGATTGGGACGGAAGTGAGCCTCACACTCACTCCCATCAACATGTGCCATTAAATCATAGCCACCCGCATTTCCCTGATCTACATCATCAACACAAGCATTAATACTTGCTCAGTGCTTCATCAAGTCATCCGGAATGTTCTCTGACTACTTGTGCAACCTGACTGGTCACAACCGTACTGTACTAATTTGAAAATTCACATCAGTAGTTTCCAAATCATCCCTAATACACCACTGGTGATAATGACCGGTATCACGCCTATCTTGAACCTGAAAATGGCTATAGAAGCCACGATAGTCAATAAAACAGATGGCCAGTCAACTGCGCCCTCAAAGCCAGTTGGCCAAAAGACATGATAAGCAAAGAACAATGCCAGATTTAGAATCACCCCTACCACCGCAGCGGTAATAGCACTCAGTGGCGCGGTAAACTTCAAGTTGCCGTGTGTCGTCTCAATAAATGGAGCGCCCATAAAAATAAAAATAAAGCTGGGTAAAAACGTAAAGAAAGTGACAACAGATGCCGCAGCAAATGCAGACGCAAAAATGGCATCAACGCCTAGAGCATGCGTCATCCAACCACCAACGAATCCAACGAAAGTGACCACCATAATAAGCGGGCCTGGGGTGGTTTCCCCTAAAGCCAGACCGTCAATCATTTGTGTTGGGCTTAACCATTGGTAATGTTCGACGGCGCCCTGAAATACATACGGTAATACCGCATAAGCGCCACCAAAAGTCATGAGGGCCGCTTTAGTAAAGAACCAACCCATTTGAGTGAGTGTTGCCTCCCACCCATACAAACCCACTAAGACCAGCATTGCCGCGAACCATATCGCCAAGCCTATACCCGCCATTCGCCACAACTTATTCCAACTGAAAAGTGCATGTGAAGGAGTTGGGGTATCGTCGTCTATCAATGCCTTGCCGTAATTTTTATCGGCTGCTCCATGACCTCCGCCAACTTTAAAAAACTGAGGCGTTTTGCGTCCACCGAAATGACCAATAATACCGGCTGCAAGAATAATCAAAGGAAAAGGCAGTTTTAGTAAAAAGATAGCTATGAAGGCTAATGCAGCGATAGACCACAATACTTTGTTTTTGAGCGTTCGGGAGCCTATTCGGTAAGCTGCAAACAAAACAATTGCCACGACAGCAGGCTTGATGCCATACAGAACGCCAGCGACAGCAGGCACGCTCCCATAGGCCATATATACCCAAGCAAGTCCTACCAAGATGAAAAATGAGGGGAGCACAAACAATACTCCAGCAACAAGCCCTCCCCAAGTACGGTGCATCAACCAGCCAATATAGGTGGCAAGTTGCTGTGCTTCGGGACCAGGTAGCAACATGCAATAGTTGAGCGCATGCAAAAAGCGCTTTTCTGATATCCAGCGTTTTTTCTCTACCAGGTCGTGGTGCATGATGGCAATTTGACCTGCCGGTCCACCGAAGCTAATGAAGCCTAGCTTTAACCAATAAAGAAATGCCTCTTTAACAGAGATTGGGGATATTTGAGATGAAGAGTTTTTATTCATTTCGTCCATAAGTTCTCATTTCGTGGGGATTCCCCCCAAGATTTGAGCAGACCTTGGACGGAAATCGTCTTGAAACGGGGAGGCTGCTGAATCCCCATATAAAAATTATACAACCGACTTAATTAATTCAGAACAAGAATTACTATTTACTGGCTGATATTAGGTAATAAATCGACCTTAGGAGAATTCGGTAAATGAATTGCAGTTTATGTGTGATGTGTCCAGCAGTAGTGCAATTTATGGCGATATTTTGCTGCAATATCTACTGATTGAGCGAAGATTAATTATTTGATTTTAAAAGTTGAATGGTTGCGTCTTATGTAGGAGGGCACATTTACTTACTCTGCGATGCATTAATCTATGATTTTGAACCGTAAGTGATAGAGTAATTTTAAATAAAACATTTAGTTGGGTGTCAGCACAAATAAAAATATCGTTAAATTTGTAATTAAAAATCGTAAGAATTAGAGGTTCTTTAATACGTTTGGGAGAGAGTACATGTCTAAGAAAAAAGTATTTATAAGTTTTGACTATGATCATGATTTAGTATTAAAAGACTTCCTTGTAGGTCAAGCTAAACTGCCAGACTCTCCGTTCGAACTGGCTGATTGGTCTATTAAAGAGCACATAGATGAAAACTGGAAAGCAAAAGCTAAAACTCGAATTAAGCAAGTTGATGTGGTTGCGATTATTTGTGGTTTGAATACAAATACTGCAACTGGTGTTAGCGCTGAACTTAAGATTGCACAATCCGAAAAAGTCCCTTATTTTCTATTAGCAGGCTACAAGGATAAAACTAACATTAAGCCAAGTGCAGCTTTAGATACAGATAAAATGTATAAATGGACTTGGGATAATCTTAAAGCGTTAATTAATGGTGGAAGATGATGAAAAAAGCCTTAGTCATAGGTATTGATGATTATGCTGAACTTCCATTGCGTGGCTGTGTAGCTGATGCAAATGCTATCGCAAGTCTCTTACGAGTTAATGGTGATGGATCACCCAACTTCTCGGTAAAGTTATTAGTAAGTAAGGATCAGGTAGTTACTACCCAAGTTCTTTCAGATTCAATTGTTGAGTTGTTTGAAGGGGATGCGGAAACGGCAGTTTTATTCTTTGCCGGACATGGAATAATTGTTCCAGAAACAAATGCTGGTTACATTGTTTCCCAAAATGGAACACGTGGTGCATGGGGAATGATGTTGTCTGACATTCTAAATTTAGCTTCTAAAGCACATCCTAGAATTAGATCAATAGTAATTATTTTGGATAGTTGCCATTCAGGATATGCAGGCGAAATTCAAGGGTTAAATAATCCGAGTTTTGCCGGTATTGGAAATGGCGTGACAATCCTTACGGCTTGTCATCGAGAAGGATATGCTGAGGAAGTAAACGGACACGGAATTTTTACACAAATGCTTATTGATGGATTGAGCGGAGGCTGTTCTGATATATGTGGGCGCATTACACCTGCAGCATTATATGCACATATAGATCAAACCCTAGGGCCTTGGGACCAACGGCCTATGTATAAGGCAAACGTACAGTCTTTTATTACATTAAGGCAGGTAGCCCCTAAAGTACCTCTGGAAACCTTACGAAGATTAAAGGAATATTTTCCCGATCCCGCCTATCATTTTCCTTTAGACCCTACATTCGAACCTGAAAGAGACAATGTTCCAGAGGAGATAATGGCGATTGCGCCTGTTATGGAAAATGTCAGTATTTTCAAAGAGCTTCAAACTTGTAACCGTCATGGACTTGTTGTCCCTGTTGATGCAGAACATATGTATTATGCTGCAATTAACAGCAAGTCATGTAGATTGACTGCTTTGGGAGCCCACTTCCGTAATTTGTCGTACTTAGGAAGAATTTAGGAGAGGTTTGATGAATCCAAATGAACATGTTCCTCAGCCCACACCGATAAGGCGTGATCGGTTTAATGACTCACCTAAACAAAATCCGAACAAGCCAGTACCTCAACCAATATATATCCCAAAAAAGTGAGACTTAATATGTATGCTGACGATCCTGTGCAACCGGTTGAACCATTTATTCCTCAGCCGGCACCCTCTAAAAAGAATGCGTAGCGATCAGCTTAACAGTTGAATAAAGCTTGTTGTATTCCAAAAACTATGGCGCCAAAGATAGGACTAATCGCAATATATACTCTAATCTTATTTAGCCAAGTGGAGCGTGTAAGAATTATCTTGTCTGCTTCTTCACATCTTGCTTGAATATTAGCTAATTCGAGATGTCGTAATCTATCGAACGCAATAGATGGCTGATTTAGATTTTTGTACTCGTTAAATAAAGCAGGGAAGTCTTCCAGACTAAGGCATTTATTGACTAAAACTAATGCGCAAATAATTAGATAAATGCTTACTATCAAAGAGACATAGGCAATACCTTTGTCTTCGTTCCACTGATTAGCAAAGTAGGCAATTGTTACGCCTATTGCCGATAAAATCACAGTAAGTGTTGTGTTAGCCTCTCTCATTATTAATTCTGCGTTCTCATGTTTGGAGCGCAAATTGGAGATGGCTGCGTTTTCTAACCAGTCAATTAATTCCACATTAATCCTTTTGTGAAGTATGCTTATCTAGTCGTTTCTGAGTAAATATAGTGACAGTAAAGTTACCCTCTGAAAATAGAACCAATCCTTTTAATCTGACCCTCAACTATCCTATAACAATTTATGGTGTAAGCTACAGTTGTTTTGTTATGTGTTTATTCTAGATAGAGCTTAAATTTAAAATGGAAAAGAACCAAATAAATCCTGACAAAATCACAAAACCGATACAGTTATTAGGTGCATGGCTTGTTGGATTGCTAGCAATAGATGCATCATTTTTGTTTGCTGCCATTCGTATGGGAACAGACAATTGGCAAGCTTCAGCACTAACTATTGCAGCCATAATTAATGTTCCTTTTTTTATTGGAGCGCTTTTCTTGTTACAGACAAGATTTAGGCCTGAATTGCAAGAGGATTCATATTACTCAACCTATCTAAATAGTAAAACTAATGAACTCGTAAAAGTCGCAAAACGAAACCGTGTACTCAGCGAAATTGAGAGCAAACTGGAGTCAATTGAGAAAAGGCAACTTTTTCTAACGGGTCAAGATGGAGACTCCCTAATATCGGGTCTTAATTATGGAGTCAATGTGAATCTGTCAAACCAAGAACAAATACTCGAGGTTTTGTTCGATAAAGGAATTGGTGTCGTGCGTGAATTCGGCGAAGGTTTAAACAAACCTAACGGGATGACAGTCGCATTAGCCTCTGGTCTCTCAAACGACGTGAAACAAAAAATATTAGCCATGGCTAGCGACCTCGGTTTTACACACTATTCGACGATACATCCATGGGAGGAGATTGATGAAGACGTATTATTTGGAGCATATGCCGATGCCGAGGGGAGAATTGTCACGAAATCTCTATAACTAATTAATTTTAAGATAGGCCAATTTTAGAATTATGACTTCCACTGTTCGCATAACCTTAAAGCCAATGCCTGTACAATTCCTCCCGTTACAGGATTCTGCACAAATGCCACTACACTAAGATCACGCTGCTTCCAGGCTGGTTGTAATTGAATTTCATGACTGGCACTTATTTTCCCATCGGCACTCACCTTAAACGGCCCTAGCCACTGCCTCACCACATAATCATGGCGTAACAGCTCACCACGGTTTTCACCTGCATTGACGGTGGATTGCAGGTTGTTTTCTTGTAGCGCGAGGTAATAGACCAATGGCCCTGCCTCAGCGGTTTTGATATTTGTGGATACTTGCACTGACTTTGGTGTGGGTGAGTTAACTGTCAGGCGAATCTCGGCTTTGGCAGTCTGGCGATTGATGCTGGCAACTTCACTCTTAAAGCGCGATTCATTTAACCAACTGCGGGTATCCTGACCATTGACGGCAATTTGTGGCGTATACACACCGCGTGCATGCCCTGAGGCGGTCATTTCACGTTGCCGCTTGGCAAAGGCAGGGTTGGCAAAGTTGTCTTTCCAGCCAATGTAATCCCAATAATCCACATGCAGGGCTATCGGCACGATGTTGCCAAACTGGTTGCCTTGCGTTTTTAGGCGCGTTAACCACTGGTCTGCGGGTGGGCAACTGCTGCATCCTTCTGAGGTATATAGCTCCACCAGAGCATTGGTTTGCGGTCCGCTGACGGCGCTGCATTGTGGTTGTGCGATGGCGTTTGACGCAAACACGAGGGCGCATACAGCAGCGGTGAGCAGAGATTGTTTGTTCATGACGAGACTCCATCAATTGGCTGGGGTGGATTGGTCGTGACAGTTATGGAAGCCTTACAGGTATTTGTTCTGCGACGCAGTTTCAAGACTAAATGTGATGGTTTGTACAAAATAGACATTTTGTACTATTATTGGGCACATAGGAGAGTTGATTATGCAATATGTTTCTGCAACAGATGCTAAACAAAATATGGCGGCTTTAATTGATACGGCACAACGCGAGCCAGTGACGATCCGTCGTCAAAACCGTGATGTGGCGATTGTGCTTTCTCCCGCTGAATATCAACGTTTACGCGGGCTGAATCTGGCTGAGTTTCAATCATTTTGTGACCGTGTCGGGCAGCAAGCGATGGCAAACGGATTAACCGAGGACAAATTAGCCGAGTTGCTGACCAATGAGTGAGGCGTTACGGGTCGTCTGTGACACCAATACTTTGATCAGTTATTTGCTGTTACCGCACAGCGTTTCATCAATTGCCGTGCGTAAAGCTTTTGAGCGAGGCGTATTGCTGGTGTCTGAATCTACGCTCAATGAACTGGCGGACGTACTATCTCGCCCAAAGTTTGACCGCTATATTTCACTGGAGGATAGGCAGGCTTTTTTTAGACTGTTTAGTCGCATGTATGAACGTGTGAATATTGTCTACCCCGTGAATGCCTGCCGTGACCCAAAAGACAATCAATTTTTAGAAGTCGCCGTGAATGGAGGTGCATCGATGATCATCACGGGCGATGCTGACTTATTGGTGTTGCATCCTTTTCAAGGTATCTCTATTTTGACTGCCGCACAGTTTAATGCGCTGTAATCATTGGGGTAATAAGAACCGTTGTAATATTGGGCGGGTTTGAAAATGCTGTGAGGCTTTTATTCAGCCGGTTTTTGTATGTGCCTGCCTAAAAATCTTAAGACAGAATAACCCACGATGCCCGCAATAATTGACGCGGCGAGTACGCCTGTTTTTGCCATGAGTAAATATTCCGGACTACCTTTAAAGGCTAACTCAGCAATAAAGATGGACATGGTAAAGCCGATGCCACCCAGAACCGAGACAGCCACAATTTGCGAGAAGCTGGTGCCAGTAGGCAGTTGCCCCAGTTTGAGTTTAATCGCGATCCAGCAGGCACCGGAAATGCCTACCAGCTTGCCGAGCGCCAAGCCGAGAAATACGCCTAGAAACACCGGGTGAGAGAATGTGGCGCCAAACGTAGACACATCGATGCTGATGCCTGCGTTAATGATGGCAAACAAGGGGATGATGAGAAAAGCGACCGGCAAGTGCCACACATGCTCTAAACGCTGCAAAGGGGTTTGTACCTTGTTTGCGTTTTGTTCTACTTCTTCAGCCAGCATGTAGAGGCGGTCATTGGTCATGACGGTGTCATGGTCAGTACGGCTCTCGTTAAATCGAGTCACCAGATCTTGAATGTTTGCGGCAAATCTATCCAGGTTATATCTGGACCTGGCCGGGACGGTAAATGCCCCTAATACTCCCGCCAATGTGGCATGGACGCCCGATTGAAATAAGGCGTACCAGAGGAAAACCGCGACAATAAAATAGGGGCTGACTTTACGCACACCGGAGAAGTTCAAGGTGATCAAGATGAGCACCAGGCTGGCCGCAATGAGTAACCATGAAATTGAGAGATGTTGCGTGTAGAAAAAAGCGATGACTAATACCGCACCCAGGTCATCTGCAATGGCAAGCGCCACTAAAAAGGTGATGAGGGTTTTGGGCACCCGGAAGGCCAGCAATGCCAGCACGCCGACCGCAAACGCAATATCGGTCGCCATGGGAATGCCCCAGCCCGGCACGGCATCGGTGCCATGATTAAAGGCAAGGAACGTCAACGCTGGCATGACCATGCCACCTATGGCAGCAATGATGGGTAAGGCGGCTTGTTTAATATCTGAAAGTTCGCCCACCAGGAACTCCCGCTTTAACTCCAGGCCGACAACAAAAAAGAAGATTGCCATCAAGCCATCATTGACGAAATGATGCAGGCTCATTTGCATTTGCCACTCGCCGAACATGACGCCAACAGGCGTGTGCAATAGATGCTCGTAAACCTCTGCCAGACTGCTGTTGGCAATGACCAGTGCAAAGACTGCGGCCATCATTAACAGGATGCCACTGGTGGTTTGTTGATGAACAAAATGTTCAAACGGGGTAATGACTTTGGTGAAGATTTTTTCCCACGGGGCGTAAATCACCCCATCTTTTTCAATACCCGCTGCTTTTTTGCTGATAGACATGCGTTACAACCTAACTTTGATTTTTGCGTGATGCGTTTAAACGGTAGACATCACTGGAACTGGAGGCATCGAATAATATATTGGCACTCATTTTATTACGATACTGCAGAATACATAAGCCTTTTGCGGTCAGTGAAGGCTTGCTTCTGGTAACAAACGCAGTACTTAACAGCCTTGTAAATGTTGGCTGTTACATTGTGCGGCCAATTGTTTGGCAGTGGCCTTTTGTTCTTCGCTCATTTGCGCAGCAAGATAATTGAGCATTTTGGTGTGGCGGTTCACAAAGCGCTTATCCTCATTTTGCGTGGCTAGCAATAGCCACATCGCTGCTTTGACCGTGTTTTGCTCAACCCCGGCCCCTTGCTGGTAGAGGTCAGCCAGATAACCTTGGGCTTCACTATTGTTATTGCTGGCGGCCTGGCTTATCCATTTCACGGCGGCGGGCATGTCTTGTGCAATCACATCGCCACGCAAATACAGCATGCCTAAGTTGAGTTGCGACTTCACATGCCCTTGCTTGGCTGCCTGCTCATAATAAGTCACGGCTTGCGGGTAGCTGATGCTTTGAGTCTGGCGCTGAAACACCAGTGAGGCCAGCAGGTACTGCGCTTCTTTGTAACCCAGGTCTGCTGACTTGGTGTACCACTTGACCGCTTCATCCATGTTTTTGGTCACGCCATCGCCATCCTGATACATCAGGCCGAGGTTGTAGCAGGCTTTGGCATCGTTCTGGTTCGCCAGGGCCAAATAAATGGCGTGGGCGGCGGCATAGTCTTTTTCTGCGAGCTTTTGTCTGGCTTCTTCCAGCGTGTTTGCTTGCGCCACGATGCCTGTGAACAATGCAAATAACAACAGCCCAGCTAACATCATTTTCTCTATATGCATCATGTGTTTTCCTTAAAGGTGAATGCTGCGTCTGTTATGCATGGCGAGTTAAAGCGGTTTTTAATCGCGCCAGTGCTGCGAGTACGTTGGCTTGTGTGGTGCCTATGTTCATGCGCATAAAGCCCTCACCGCCATGACCAAACATGGCGCCGGGGGAGAAGCCGAGCTGCGCTTCTTCAATAAAAAAGCGTTTTAAAGCGGCGTCATCCAGCTTGAGTGCGCGGCAATCCAGCCAGAGCAGATAAGTGGCTTGCGGGGCGATGACTTTAATACTGGGCAGCTCTGCCTGAATATACGCCACGGCTGCATCGCGTGTGGCTTGCAGATAAGGCATCAGCTCATTTAGCCAGTTGCCGCCGCCGCGATAGGCCGCTTCAAAAGCGGCCATATTCAGCGGATTGGTCACCGAAATGCCTAGCGTGTTGAGGTGACGTTGAATCGCCTGCCGATGGGCGGTGTTAGGCACAATCAAGGCAGAGAGCCCCAGGCCTGGGATATTAAAGGTTTTGCTGGGCGAGACGGCGGTAATCACGCGGTGCGACTGCGCAGTTTGCTCTGCGGTTTCGACCTGCATGGCCAGGCGGCTCAACGGCTGGTGTTGTGCATCGGCATAGACTAAATCGGCATGGATTTCGTCGGAGAGCACAATCAGGTCGTGCTGGTTAGCGATGCTTAACATGGCTTCCAATTCTGCCGTTTGCCACACACGACCTACCGGATTATGCGGTGAGCATAGTAAAAGCAGCCGGGCCTGTTGGGCGCATACGGCCAGGTGGTCCATGTCTATCTGGTAGTGCGGCTGGCCAGCGCCATCCATCAGACTTAACGGGTTTTCAACCAAACGCCGTTGCTGACCGGTGACCGCCGAAAAAAACGGGAAATACACCGGCGGTTGCACAATCACGCCTTCGTCTGGCTGAGTGAGTGCTGCAACGACCATATTCAGTGAAGGCACCACGCCGGGCGTGAGCACAATCCACTCGCGTGGCACTTGCCAATGATGCTTGGTTGCTAGCCAATCCATCAGCGCTTGATAGAGGCTGTCTGGCGCCAGGGAATACCCTAGCACTGGATGTGCCACCCGGGCTTGCAGCGCCTGGGTCACCGCTTCAGGCACGGCAAAATCCATATCGGCCACCCACATCGGCATGACCTCGTTGGTGCCGAAGGTCTGCTGACGGCCATCGTATTTTAATGCGCCGCTGCCTTCACGCGCGATGGCTTGGTCAAAGCGGCTGGTCAACGCACGCGCTCCCATAGCGTCACTTCTGACAGCGTATGCTGGAATTTGTGGCGGGTTTCGCGGATCACAAACGGAATCTCTACCGGAGCTTGCATGAGTGTGAAGTGCGGGCTTAACAGGGCTTTCAGGCCATCCAGCGTGGTCACATTTTCACCATCCTGCTTGTAGCCGCCTATCCATTCTTCGCGTGGGGTGTGCTCCTCCAGCCAGGTGTAAGGTGAGGTGATCATGAGTACGCCGCCCATATTCAGGCGTTCATGAATGCTGCTTAAGAACTGGCGCGGGCTATACAGCCGGTCAATTAAATTCGCTGCCAGAATAAAGTCATAGCCCGTGAATTGGGCTTTGAGGTTGCAGGCATCGCCCTGCCAGAATTCAACCTTATCGACAACCTGGTCTAAGCCTAGGGCGCTGAGGGTGCGCTCCTGGTAGCTGACCAACTCACCTTCGTCCGCCAGGGTGTAACGCAACACGCCTTGCTCGGCCGCCTGCAGTGCCAGCCCAATAAAGCGGGCAGAAAAATCGATGCCAGTGACGTGCTCAAACGCTTTTGCCAGCTCAAACGTGGCGCGCCCGGTGGCACAGCCTAAATCGAGTGCTTTGCGTTTGGGCTTGGCTTGTAAATGCTGCAAAGCATAATCGCTCAAGGCTTTGGGAAAGTTAGGTACGCCAAAATAGCTGTTGCCATAATGAAATTCAGCATACTCAGACAGTTGTTTATCTGATTCGTAATACGCGGCTTTATTTTCTACGGGGGTGTCAGTCACAATATAGCGGAATCCTGCATGTTGAAAAAAGTGGCGACGAAACGCATAGCGCGAGTGTTTAATCGCCTCGTTGCCGGTTGAAATCCAAGAGCCTCCTTTGATGAGGTTATGGCGACCATCATAGGTCGGTGTCGTAAAGTCATCGTACAAGGGGTGCACTTTAAACCCATCAAACGGGAAAATCGGCGTTTCTGTCCATTGCCAGACATTGCCCACCACATCATAGAGATCACCATGCGCAAACTGATTGACCGGGCAGGATGACGCGCCATGATCTAAAAACAGGTTGGCGTGATGACCATTAGCGATCTTCTCATCTGACAAGCCTGCATGCCCATACAGACTATACCACTCATGTTCGGTGGGCAGGCGCACAGGTTTGCCGGTTTGCGCAGACAGCCAGTTGCAAAACGCCTTGGCCTCATGGTAATTCACTTCCACCGGCCAGCTCCAGGGCATGTCGACTTCTTCGGTCATCAAACGCAGTTTCCAGTCACTGCCGTGTTTGACCCAGAAGGTTGGGTATTCAGCTTGCGCGTATTGCCGCCAGGCCAGGCCTTCCTCTTGCCAGTAGGCATCATTCTGGTAGCCACCTGCTTCTACAAAAGCCAAGAACTCGCCATTGGAGGTAAGGTATTTTGCTGCCTCAAACGCGGGACAGTGGGAGTGAAAGTGGCCGTATTCGTTATCCCAGCCGTAATACTCGGCAGACTTATTCAGCACAATCTCACGTGCCGGGATAGTCACCAAGGTATTTTCAGGCGCGGCAGCCGTCAAGTTAGCAGTATGCGTCCAGGCGGGGGAGGGTTGCACATATTTTAAGGCGTGTTGGCGGATCAGCACCGAGCTGGTTTCCAAGTGGATGCGCTCATGCTCTATGCCCATGAGAATCGGCCACCAGGGGCTGTCCCAGTCTATCGCTTTATCCAAGGGCAGGCGATTGATCAAGTCATCCACCACTTCTCGCACACCGGCCCGGTAAGCTTTGACCTCGGCAGGTGTCGGCCACTGGTAGTGGGCCTCGTTGACATCGTCCCAGCTCATTTCATCCACACCCACGGCAAACATCGACTCAAACCTGGGATTCACGCGTTCTGTGATCAGCCCGGCCAGAATCAGCTTATTGATAAAAAAGGTATGGGTATGGCCGTAGTAAAAAATGAGCGGATGCCGGAGTGGAATCGGCTTGACGTAATACGCTTCATCGTTGGCGAGTAGCTCGAACAAGGCTTCATAAATATCGGATGTCTCATGAAAATAAGCCAGTATCTGCTCGCGAGTCAGCGGTGTTTGCGGATGATTTAACAAGAGGCTTCGGTGGGGATGCGGGCTCATATGATTCATCGTTATTGGTATGTTTATTGGCTATAGATCGGTTATCTACGCTAGAAACCGCGGTTATGCCGATGCCCCTGGAAAAGTATCAGGCAGCGTACCTCTGTCTATTGAATCAGAATGGAAATGATTGGTTCAATTTCTATGCAATAAAGCTGATGGTATGTGATCAATGCCGAGGCATGTATGACAGGCAAACATGGGCGAGATTGACCTCCTTAAAGCTACAGCTGACAGTGATGGCTAAGACATAACTGGTGGCAGGGATAATTTCAAAAAGGGGCTAGCCTGTGATGCAATCCTGGTAAAGCAATGCGTCAGCAGGTTAAACGCGGCGTTTCTTTTATGGGGAACAGCAGGCAGGGCTGGCTAATCAAGATGGCCTTTGCAACGACACCATGCCCGCGCTCCATTTCAGCCTTAAAAAGAAAAATCCCATTGTGCCCACATTCTGTTTTCGGCGTCTTTCTGCAGCCTGATCGGATCCTCTACAGTCAGACGGCTAAATTGCAGACTCAGTTTGTTGAAGTGGCCTTCTAAAAAGTAATTGATCACAGCACTGAATTCAGTCTGTTTGTCATTGTCACGGCTGGTGTCCATATCCACCACGGCATAACGGCCTGCAAATTCGATGCCGGTCGGGATGAAGTCCATAAACGCATGCGGGAAATAGCCCGCTTGCACAAAGCCGCCCAGTAACTTGGTGCGCGCATCGTTATTTAAGGTGTCCTTGATCTCTTTGGCATGCAACTCATGCAACAAAGAAAACCCTTTCCATTTAAAATGGACTTCTTCCATCATCTGCTGTATTTCATATTGCCCATTTTGGGCGCCCGCCGCTCCGGAGGTCGCTGGATCCCGATAACGCGCACCACCAGAAGCATTGACATCTGTCAGCCTCCTGCAACTGCGGCTATCGGTTTCAAAGGCCGTACATTTACTGCGATTGGTGTTTGCCGCCAACGAGATGTTTAATGCCGGCTGTTCATGATATTCGACATCGGACTGGCTGAACTTCATTTCGCCGCCCATCGCGTTCCATTGCAAGCGGCCTGAATACATCATGTTGCCATCATCATTGTTTCGCTCACCGACTCCAAGGCCGGTAAATACACCTGCATAATAGGTAAAGTCATACCATTGACCAGGAAAAAGGTTGCCCTTGACCTCTATGCCTTGCTGACGATCCACCGTGAAAATGTCGTTGACGATGGAGCGGTTCACAAACTGCTGGCTACCGGAGGATGCGACACGCTCATTGTTATAGCTCACTTTGCCACGCCCCACCCGCACCTGTGCCCATTTGTATTTGTCATAAGTTAAACTGGCATCACGCAATACAGGTTGTGCCCAGTCATATTGCAGATAATATTTGAGCCAGGGTGAGTAAGCGTGACCATTCAGCTTGGTGCGTGCACGCCTAATCATGAAAGAGCTTTCATCTCTCTGCAGATCAGCCAGGGTACGAGGATCACTGTCAAATGGCTCTGCATAACGAGCCTGCAGCCGGTTTTGAATGGCCAGCGAAAACTTGTCGTTGTCGGTTCTGAATTCAAAACCATTTTTGCCATAACTGGTGGTGGCCGCAGTGTTTGCTTTGTTTTTAGGGGGCGCAGAGCCATTTTTGGCCAGTTCTTCTTCCGTCGGAATGTTTTGCACGGCAGCCACCGCCTGCTGATCCCGGGATGGATTATTCGGACGTTTTTCTTTTAATTGCAGCTCTTTTTCGATCTCGGCTTTTAAACTGGCCCGTAATTTCTCAATCTCTTCTTTTCTTTCAAATGTGCCTAATTTGGTACGGTTGAGACCGGGCGCTGCATAAATCTGCTGAGTCTCATTATCTACATATAAATCCAGTGCGTTTGCGCAAGGAGTGAAAAATGCAGCCAGTATTAAATGGCACACTAAACGAGAGGGGTTTTTCATGTCGTCACCGGTCGTGTTAAAGCGTTAAATTGTCATATTTCTGTCACAAACATTATGTCATTTAACGATTAAACCGTGAAAACTTATCGTCAAGTCAGTCGCTGAGGGCGAGCAATCGCGCAAGCATCCCTGCCAGCGTGTCTGGTTGCAAGCAACGCTTGCTATCTCCAGGCGTCCCGGAAACGACTCAGTGGTGGCAAAGAGACCATGGCTTTACGACGCTGAAACCAGCCCCAGCCATGTGGCTGCACCACGCTTGGAGGCTTGTACGGCTTGCTGATAAGTGGCATTCGCGGGCAAATGGTCAGCCAGTTGGTGGAGTGACAGATAGCCTGGGTCTAAACGGATATCTATTTCCCGGAAAATGCTGTGCTCCAGGGCGTAGGTTTCTGCCAGCGCCCTGAGGGATTCGGCCAGAGGTTTGGCAGGATCGCTGGGCATAAAGTCGCCCAGCAGCCAGAGGTGTACATCTTCTTCTTGGCTGTAGCCAGCTTTCGGGTCCGCCAGGCTATAGGCATGGTCTATCCTGGCTTGGTTTTCAACTTCTTTCGGGTCGCCATAGGCGACTTCGTAATATTTCACTTTGGCGGTGAGTAGCGAGGTCGGGCCATCAATCGGCACCTGGCCGACGGCGTAATAACCGGCGACTGCACGCAGGCTTTTTAAATGGTGTTCTTTGCCGACAAAGTGGATGGTTTCACCCCGGGCTTGCAACCCTTTGATGCCTGCTGCCATATCTTTAGTCGCCGCATAAATCAGTGCCGCATCATTCATGGCACTTTTTCGAGCCAGGCTATAGTTGATCATGGCCG